>Ga0153982_1000025_pt1 | contig 107544 bp, 93 predicted proteins | sample TSGA066MetaG_FD_104743 | JGI IMG/M metagenome (GOLD analysis project Ga0153982, IMG submission 104743) | Attine ant fungus gardens microbial communities from Georgia, USA - TSGA066 MetaG | ecosystem: Host-associated > Fungi > Mycelium > Unclassified | place: USA: Georgia, Alexander Wildlife...
CCTGCAATTGCAGGTAGCTTGCCAGCGGCGAGAACGGTAATGCAATGCCTACCACCATAACCACCAGCGTCATTAGCATCAGCGGCCATGCGGCGCGGCTTTGGATGAACGGCACGCGACGGGTACGAATCATATGCACAATCAGCGTTTGCGACAGCAGGCCCACCACGAACCAGCCAGACTGGAACAACGTCTGATGTTCTGGCGTATTCGCATGGAAGACGAACCACATCAGGCAAAATGTCAGAATGTCGAAGATCGAGCTGATCGGTCCAAAGAAGATCATAAAGCGCCCCAACTCGCTGGGATTCCAGCGCTGCGGCTTTTTGATCTGCTCCTCATCGACGTTATCAAACGGAATCGCCACCTGGGATACATCGTACAGCAGGTTCTGAATCAGTAAGTGCAGCGGCAACATCGGCAGGAACGGTAAGAAGGCGCTCGCCACCAGCACGCTAAACACGTTACCGAAGTTAGAACTGGCGGTCATTTTTATATACTTCAGCATGTTAGAAAAAGTACGGCGTCCTTCGATCACCCCTTCTTCCAGCACCATCAGGCTCTTTTCCAGCAGGATGATATCCGCCGCTTCACGCGCAATATCCACCGCGCCGTCAACGGAAATACCGATATCCGCTGCGCGCAGCGCCGGGGCGTCGTTAATGCCGTCGCCCATAAAGCCCACCACATGACCTTCGCGCTTGAGCAGCGTGACTATGCGCTCTTTGTGCATCGGCGTCAGACGAGCAAACAACGTGGTGCGCTGAGCCAACGTTGCCAGCTCATCATCGCTTAACCCTTCAATACTGCTGCCGATAACCACATCGCCCGCATCCAGCCCCACTTCATGACACACTTTCGCCGCCACCAGCTCGCTATCGCCCGTCAGGATTTTCACCGTAATACCGCTGGCTTTCAGCGCTTTGAGCGCTGGCGCGGTGGTTTCTTTCGGCGGATCGAGGAACGCGATATAGCCTTCGAGGATCAGATCGGATTCATCAATACGCTGGTAATCGCCCTCACGCGCTGGCAGGTATTTCGTCGCCACCGCGACCACGCGCAGCCCCTGGCGGTTCAGCGTATCCGTGACGCGTTTCACCCGACGCAGCATGTTGTCATCTAACGGGACAATCTCACCGCTGTAGCGCACCTGAGTGCAGACGCTGAGGATCTCCTGCAACGCGCCTTTGCACACCAACTGATGCACATCGGTTTCTTCAGCGACCACCACCGACATGCGGCGGCGTTCGAAGTCAAACGGGATCTCATCGATTTTCCGCCAGCGGGTAGAAAGCTGGCGAGCTGATTCTTCGTCCACGCCTTCCAGCACCGCCGTATCCAGCAGATTCTTCAATCCGGTCTGGTAATGGCTGTTCAACCACGCAGAATGCAGGACGTGCTCGCTGGGCTTACCAGATATATCCGTATGATTCTCAAGTACAATTTTGTCCTGTGTCAGGGTACCCGTTTTATCGGTACACAGGATATCCATCGCGCCAAAGTTCTGAATGGCATCGAGGTGTTTGACGATGACCTTTTGTTTTGACAGCTTCACCGCCCCGCGCGCCAGCGTCGAGGTGACGATCATCGGCAGCATTTCCGGGGTCAGCCCCACCGCGACAGACAGGGCAAACAGCGCCGCTTCCCACCAGTCGCCTTTGGTATAGCCGTTGATGATGAGCACAATCGGCGCCATCACCAGCATAAAACGGATCAGCAGCATGCTGACGCGGCTGATCCCTTTCTGGAAAGCATTCTGCTCGCTTTCCTGCTCGCTGACGCGGCCCGCCAGTTGCCCAAACCAGGTATTGGCTCCGGTCGCAATCACGATGGCCTGCGCCGTGCCGCTCACCACGTTGGTGCCCATAAAGCACAGGGTATCGCACTCCAGCGGGTTGCTTTGCTGCGGGGCGCGGCTGGTTGCGACTTTCTCCACCGGCAGCGATTCACCGGTCAGCGAAGCCTGAGCCACGAACAGGTCACGAGCCTGCACCACACGCAGATCGGCCGGGATCATATCCCCAGCCGCCAGCTTAATAATATCGCCGGGAACTAACTGATCGATCGGCAATTCAACCCAGCCGTTCTCCCCTTTCTCGTTGATAACGCGCAGCACCGTAGCGGTGTTACTGACCATCGCTTTCAACGCATCAGCCGCTTTGGTGGAACGCGCCTCCTGCACAAAATTCAGCAACGTGGAGATAGCAACCATCAGCGCGATAACGCCTGCGGCAAACAGATCTTCGGTGGCATAGGAAATCGCACCGAGGATGGTCAGCAGAATATTAAACGGATTGCGGTAGCAGACCCACAGATGTATCCACCATGGTGACGGCTTCTGCGTCGGCAGTTGATTCTCGCCATGTAATTCGCGCGCATTTTCCACTTCTGCGGCGTTTAACCCTTCCGGGTGTGCGCCGAACGTTTTCCACAGCGCGGCTTCGTCCATCTGCGCCATTTTGAGACAATGTTCGCTCAGCGAAGGCGGGATCGGCGTGCTGGCAACGGTCTGGGCATTCGGCAACGGATCGCGATGCACCAGACGATGCGGTAAATGGCGGTTTAGTCGGGCCAACAGCTGGCGAGTCATATTTTTGAACATAGGCAGTCCCTCTGCACCAGTATAAACAAGCGCAGTAAATCCTTCAGGCGTGGCAAAGCCTTGCCTGATGGCAATTTTAAAATCACAACAGGGACGTCAGAACGTCACTGTCTTACTGCTCCGGTAAGACAGTGAAAGACAGGCTTACCGGAAAAGGGGGGTTCTCCATCTCGGGAGAGGGGTGGGATCGGGATCCATACAGCCTCCGGTAAGTGAATGATTTGCGCTGCGGATTATACGCAGAAAACCATAAGGTTTGTGGCAATTATGGCAGTATGATAAACCATGGAAACTAAACCAAACGTATACCAGACTTTGCCCATTGCCCTGCGCTTGAGTAAAGTTATTCTCTATTTGGCATAACGTGACACGCAACACGGGAAAACAGGATGCAAAACCGGCTGACAATTAAAGACATCGCCCGCTTAAGCGGTGTGGGAAAATCAACCGTTTCCCGTGTGCTTAACAATGAAAGCGGCGTGAGCGAACGCACCCGCGAACGCGTTGAAGCGGTGATGAATCAGCACGGCTTTTCCCCTTCCCGCTCCGCGCGCGCCATGCGCGGACAAAGTGACAAGGTGGTGGCGATCATCGTCACGCGTCTGGACTCGCTTTCGGAAAATCTCGCCGTGCAAACCATGCTGCCCGCCTTTTATGAGCAGGGTTACGACCCGATCATGATGGAAAGCCAGTTCTCGCCCGCGCTGGTTGAAGAGCATCTTGGCATGCTCAGACGCCGCAATATTGACGGCGTGGTGCTGTTTGGTTTTACCGGCATAAGTGAATCCATGCTCGCCTCCTGGCAGGATTCGCTGGTGCTGCTGGCAAGAGATGCCAACGGCTTTGCCTCCGTCTGCTATGACGATGAAGGTGCCATTCGCACCCTGATGCAGCGTTTATACGATCGCGAGCATCGCCATATCAGCTTTCTTGGCGTTCCCCATAGCGACGTAACCACCGGTAAGCGCCGCCATGAAGCCTACCTGGCGTTCTGTAAGAAACACAAACTGCATCCTGTGGCCGCGCTACCGGGTCTTGCCATGAAGCAGGGCTATGAGCAGGCCGCCAGCGTCATCACCCCGGAAACCACTGCCTTAGTCTGTGCGACGGATACCCTCGCCCTTGGGGTCAGCAAATATCTGCAAGAGCAGCGAATTGAGAATCTACAGCTGGCGAGCGTGGGCAGTACGCCACTGATGAAATTCCTCCATCCGGAAATTATCGCTGTCGATCCAGGATATGCCGAAGCCGGACGACAAGCGGCCTCGCAGCTGATCGAGCAGATCAACGGCCGTAGCGAACTCCGACAAATCGTGATTCCCTCCACCCTTTCCTGATCGCTTTCTGAGCGTTAATTTGTGATCTTCGCTGCGTTTCGGGAACGTTCCCATTTTTAAATATTCACCGAAGATATACTCTGGCACCAACAACGCGAGAGTTGCCGGATGGCGACCTAACGCGTCTTATCCGGCCTACGGGGAACACACATCATCATGAGCAAAATAAAACAAGCAGACATCGACCGGCTGATTGAGCTGGTGGGCGGGCGCGACAATATCGCCACGGTGAGTCACTGCATTACTCGCCTGCGTTTTGTGCTGAATCAGCCTGCGAATGCCAGGCCAAAAGAGATCGAACAGTTGCCGATGGTGAAAGGCTGCTTCACCAACGCCGGGCAGTTTCAGGTGGTGATTGGCACCGAAGTGGGCGATTACTACAAAGCGCTGCTGGCGACAACCGGCCAGGCCAGCGCCGACAAAGAGCAGGCGAAAAAAGCCGCGCGGCAGAATATGAAATGGCACGAACAGTTGATTTCTCATTTTGCGGAGATCTTCTTCCCGCTGCTGCCAGCGCTGATTAGCGGCGGCTTGATCTTGGGGTTCCGTAATGTGATTGGCGATCTGCCCATGAGCAACGGGCAGACGCTGGCGCAGATGCATCCTTCGCTGAAAACCCTTTACGACTTCCTGTGGCTGATTGGCGAAGCGATCTTCTTCTATCTGCCGGTGGGGATCTGCTGGTCAGCAGTGAAGAAAATGGGCGGTACGCCGATCCTCGGTATCGTGCTGGGCGTGACCCTGGTTTCACCACAACTGATGAACGCCTATCTACTCGGTCAACAGGTACCGGAAGTGTGGAACTTCGGCCTGTTCAGCATTGAGAAAGTGGGCTATCAGGCGCAGGTTATTCCGGCACTGCTGGCCGGTCTGGCGCTCGGGTTTATTGAAACACGCATGAAACGCATCGTCCCGGATTATCTGTATCTGGTGATCGTCCCGGTGTGCTCGTTGATCCTCGCGGTGTTCCTCGCGCACGCCTTTATCGGTCCGTTTGGCCGCATGATCGGCGACGGTGTCGCGTTTGCGGTCCGTCATCTGCTCACCGGCAGCTTTGCCCCGATTGGCGCGGCGTTGTTCGGCTTCCTGTATGCCCCGCTGGTGATAACCGGCGTGCATCAGACCACGCTCGCTATCGACATGCAGATGATTCAGAGCATGGGCGGTACGCCAGTATGGCCGCTGATCGCACTGTCGAATATCGCTCAGGCCTCTGCGGTGGTGGGGATCATCATCTCCAGTCGCAAACATAATGAACGTGAAATCTCTGTTCCTGCCGTGATCTCCGCCTATCTCGGGGTCACTGAACCGGCCATGTACGGGATCAACCTGAAATACCGCTTCCCGATGCTGTGCGCGATGATCGGTTCCGGTCTCGCCGGACTGCTGTGCGGCCTGAACGGTGTGTTGGCGAACGGAATTGGCGTTGGTGGTTTGCCAGGCATCCTCTCCATCCAGCCGACTTACTGGCAGGTATTTAGCATGGCAATGGTCATTGCGATTGTTATCCCCATGGTACTGACCTCATTCGTTTACCAACGTAAATACCGTTTGGGCACATTACAAATTATCTAACTTTTCTTCGGGGCGCAGTTGCGCCCCAGCGTATTTCCAGGAAACAACCATGAATATTCCCCACTGGTGGCAAAACGGCGTTATCTATCAGGTTTACCCTAAGAGTTTTCAGGACACCACTGGCAGCGGCACCGGCGATTTACGCGGCGTGACGCAGCGTCTCGACTATCTGCAAACGCTGGGAGTTGATGCCATCTGGCTGACGCCGTTCTATATTTCGCCGCAGGTTGATAACGGCTACGACGTCGCGGATTACATGTCTGTCGATCCGGCCTACGGAACGCTTGCAGACTTTGACGAACTGGTGGCGCAGGCGAAAGCGCGCGGCATCCGTATTATTCTCGATATGGTGTTTAACCACACCTCAACCCAGCACCCCTGGTTTCGTGAGGCGCTGGATAAAGACAGCCCGTATCGTCAGTTTTACCTCTGGCGCGACGGCACGCCAGACAGTCTCCCGAATAACTGGCGCTCCAAATTTGGCGGCAGCGCCTGGGGCTGGCACGCCGAAAGCGAGCAGTACTATCTGCACCTCTTTGCGCCGGAGCAGGCCGACCTGAACTGGGAGAACCCGGCGGTCCGCGCCGAGCTAAAAAAAGTGTGCGCGTTCTGGGCCGATCGCGGCGTGGACGGGCTGCGTCTCGACGTGGTGAATCTTATCTCTAAAGATCAGGACTTCCCGAGCGATCCCGACGGCGATGGGCGGCGTTTTTATACCGACGGTCCGCGCGCGCATGCGTTTTTACGTGAAATGAATCGCGATGTCTTCACGCCCCGCGGCCTGATGACGGTCGGCGAAATGTCCTCCACCACGCTGGAAAACTGCCAGCAGTACGCCGCGCTCGATGGCCGCGAACTGTCGATGACCTTTAACTTCCACCACCTGAAAGTGGATTACCCGAACGGTGAGAAGTGGACGTTAGCCAAACCCGACTATGTGGCCCTCAAAACCCTGTTCCGCCACTGGCAGCAAGGCATGCACAATCAGGCATGGAATGCGCTGTTCTGGTGTAACCACGACCAGCCACGCATCGTGTCGCGTTTTGGCAATGAAGGGAAATACCGTGTGCCCGCCGCAAAAATGCTGGCGATGGTGCTGCACGGTATGCAGGGCACGCCCTACATCTACCAGGGTGAAGAGATTGGCATGACCAACCCGCACTTCCGCCAGATTACCGATTACCGCGATGTGGAAAGCCATAACATGTTTGCCACCCTGAACGGCCAGGGGCGCGATGCGCAAGAGCTGCTGGCGATCCTCGCCAGTAAATCCCGCGATAACAGCCGCACGCCGATGCAGTGGGATGCCAGCCAACACGCGGGCTTTACCGAGGGTGAACCGTGGATCAATCTGTGCGACAACGCAGCCGAGATCAACGTTGCAGCGGCGCTTGATGATGCTGATTCTGTGTTTTACACCTATCAGCAGCTGATCGCATTGCGTAAAACGGAGCCGGTTATCACCTGGGGCGACTATCAGGATCTGCTCCCGGACAGTCCGCATCTGTGGTGCTATCAACGTGAATGGCAAGGACAGCGGCTGCTGGTCATTGCTAATCTGAGCGATACCTTCCAGAGCTGGCGGCCGACCCGGACCGACGGCAACTGGCAGGTGCTGATGCACAACTATGCCGAGGTCGCCAGCCAACCCGCAGACATGACGCTGCGTCCTTTTGAAGCCGTCTGGTGGTTGCAAAAATAGTTTGCAATGATGTTCAGGCCCGGTACGCCCAGCGCTGCCGGGCTTGGTTGCATACGCTCAGCTTACATTCCTGTTTTTGTTGAATAATTAATCAGAATTTTCTAAGGGCAATTTACAATCGGCTGTAGCGCCCGTCATCTGTACGCTCCGATTTTTACTTTGCGCTACATCAAATAAATCGTAAACATCCTTGATGCAAATCACTACATATAGAACTTAAAATGCACGCCGACCCAATATGTTGTATTAATCGACTACAATTGCTACAACTACAGTGCACCGTTACACGGTGGAATTGTGGATAAAGTGGGTCAGGATTGCGGGAAGTCATTGGCAATAGAGATGAATAAAGCCATGGCCGCTTCCCCAACCTCTGTGGATAACCTGTTCTTATAAATATGGAGTGATCATGACACCGCATGTGATGAAACGAGATGGCTGTAAAGTGCCGTTTAAATCAGAGCGCATCAAAGAAGCCATTCTGCGTGCAGCTAAAGCAGCGGGAGTCGATGACGCAGATTACTGTGCCACCGTCGCAGAAGTCGTTAGTAGCCAGATGAATGAGCGCAGCAAGGTCGATATCAACGAGATCCAGACAGCGGTAGAAAACCAGTTAATGTCTGGCCCGTACAAACAACTCGCCCGCGCGTACATCGAATATCGCCACGACCGTGACATCCAGCGTGAAAAACGTGGCCGTCTGAACCAGGAAATTCGTGGTCTGGTTGAGCAAACCAACTCTGCTCTGCTGAATGAAAACGCCAACAAAGACAGCAAAGTGATCCCGACCCAGCGCGACCTGCTGGCCGGTATCGTTGCCAAACACTATGCGCGTCAGCACCTGCTGCCGCGTGATGTTGTCCAGGCGCACGAGCGTGGTGATATTCACTATCACGATCTCGACTACTCGCCGTTCTTCCCGATGTTTAACTGCATGCTGATCGACCTGAAAGGCATGCTGACGCAGGGCTTTAAGATGGGTAACGCGGAGATTGAACCGCCAAAATCCATCTCTACCGCGACCGCCGTCACCGCGCAGATTATCGCGCAGGTTGCCAGCCATATTTATGGCGGCACCACCATTAACCGTATTGACGAAGTTCTCGCGCCGTTCGTCACCGAGAGCTTTAACAAGCACCGTAAAACCGCTGAAGAGTGGCAAATTCCGGATGCCGACGGCTATGCGCATTCTCGTACCGAGAAAGAGTGCTACGACGCATTCCAGTCCCTCGAGTATGAAGTGAACACCCTGCATACCGCCAACGGTCAGACGCCGTTCGTCACCTTTGGTTTTGGCCTGGGCACCAGTTGGGAATCACGTTTGATCCAGCAGTCTATTCTGCGTAACCGTATTGCGGGCCTGGGTAAAAATCGTAAAACCGCGGTGTTCCCGAAACTGGTGTTCGCCATTCGTGACGGTCTGAACCACAAGTTTGGCGATCCGAACTACGATATCAAACAGCTGGCGCTGGAATGTGCGAGCAAGCGTATGTACCCGGACATCCTGAACTACGATCAGGTGGTCAAAGTCACCGGTTCGTTCAAAACGCCAATGGGCTGTCGCAGCTTCCTCGGCGTGTGGGAAAACGAGAACGGCGAACAGGTTCACGACGGGCGTAACAACCTCGGCGTGATTAGCCTCAACCTGCCGCGCATTGCGCTGGAAGCACACGGTGATGAAGCTACCTTCTGGAAACTGCTCGACGATCGTCTGGTGCTGGCGCGTAAAGCGCTGATGACCCGTATCGCGCGTCTGGAAGGCGTAAAAGCCCGCGTTGCGCCCATTCTGTATATGGAAGGGGCTTGCGGCGTACGTCTGAAAGCGGACGATGACGTGTCAGAAATCTTTAAAAATGGTCGCGCCTCTATCTCTCTGGGCTACATCGGCATTCACGAGACCATCAATGCGCTGTTTGGCGACAAGCATGTGTATGACAGCGAGCAGCTTCGCGCCAAAGGTATCGCCATTGTGGAACGCCTGCGTCAGGCGGTCGATCAGTGGAAAGACGAGACCGGCTACGGCTTTAGCCTGTACAGCACGCCGAGTGAAAACCTGTGCGACCGCTTCTGTCGTCTGGATACCGCCGAATTTGGCGTGGTGCCGGGCGTAACCGACAAAGGTTACTACACCAACAGCTTCCACCTCGACGTGGAGAAGAAGGTGAACCCGTACGATAAGATCGATTTCGAAGCGCCATATCCGCCGCTGGCGAGCGGGGGCTTCATTTGCTACGGCGAATACCCGAATATCCAGCACAACCTGAAAGCGCTTGAAGATGTTTGGGATTACAGCTATCAGCACGTGCCGTATTACGGAACCAACACGCCAATCGATGAGTGCTACGAGTGCGGCTTTACCGGTGAGTTCGAGTGCACCAGCAAAGGTTTCACCTGCCCGAAATGCGGTAACCACGACGCCGCCCGCGTGTCGGTCACGCGCCGCGTGTGCGGTTACTTAGGCAGCCCGGACGCGCGTCCGTTTAACGCTGGTAAGCAGGAAGAAGTGAAGCGCCGCGTTAAGCATTTAGGTAATGGGCAGATCGGTTAATTTCGACAGTATTATTGCCTGGCGATGCGATGCTTTTCGCAAAGCAATTGGCGCCAGGACAAGGCGGCAAGCAAGTGAATCCCGGGGAGCTTACATAGGTAAGTGACCCGGGTGAGCGAGCGCAGACAACGCAGTAATGGCGTCAATTGAGAAGCGAAAATGCGATACCATCAATATTATCCTGTAGACATCGTTAACGGCCCTGGCACCCGCTGCACGCTGTTTGTTTCCGGATGCGTGCACGAATGCCCCGGTTGCTATAACAAAAGCACCTGGCGGCTGAACTCCGGCCAACCGTTTAGCAAAGAGATGGAAGACAAGATCATTGCCGATCTGAACGACACACGGATTCACCGTCAGGGGATCTCGCTCTCCGGCGGCGATCCGCTGCATCCACAAAACGTGCCGGATATTCTGCAACTGGTGCAGCGCATTCGCGCTGAGTGTCCGGGAAAAGACATCTGGGTGTGGACCGGCTACAAGCTCGATGAACTCAACGCCGCGCAAATGCAGGTGGTCGATCTCATCAACGTACTGGTCGATGGCAAATACGTGCAGGACCTCAAAGACCCGGCGCTGATCTGGCGCGGTAGCAGCAACCAGGTCGTGCATCACCTGCGTTAAATAACATGAGAGGCTTTTTCACAGCCTCTCCGTCCATTTACTCATTCGCGATTGCGCTTTACCACGGGCATCGATGGCACGCCCATCCGGTAGCCAGCGCTCCACTTCCCCTTTCAGTTTTCCCTGTGCATAAGATTGCCGCTGGGCTGGCGCGCCGTCCAGGTAAAACTGCTCGCTGAGCGAGTGACGCAACCCGTGCCGCCACTGTTCGCGCATCTGCAACTGGCCGGAAGGATAAAAGCTGCGGCATTCACCGTGCAGTTGACCATCAAGCCACTGCTCTTCACGTAGCAATGCCCCTTCTTCTGAAAAGTAACGCGCCACACCGTCTGGCTGTCCGTCGCGATAGCTCTGCTGCATGGCAAGCTGACCGTTGGCATGCCAGTTTTCGATATCGCCATGCAGCACACCCTGCCGATAACGCAGCACCGACAGCAGCCGACCATGCTCTTCGATGCGCATTTCGCCGTTAAGCAGACCGTCGGTCAGCTCGGCCTGAAAGCAGGTACTCTCCTGCTGATGTTCCAACACTTCACGCATTAGTTAATTTTCACCATCCCGCCTTTGATGGTCAACATGCCACCGCCGTCCACTGTCTGGGTGGCGCTGGCCTTGCTGGTGAGCGTGGCTTTTGCTTCGTGGGTTATCGTCGCGGCTTTTTGCGTCAGCGAGGCTTTGGCTTCGCTGGCGATGTTGGTGCCATTAAGTTTGAGATCGCTGGTTGCGTTGGCGTTCAATGCCGCCCCGCTCTTCACGTTCAGGGTTTTTCCGCTTTCCAGCGTTAGCGTGCCGCTGACCTTGATGGTCAGATTGCCGTCGACGTTCAGCGTATAATCCCCCTTCACCTTGTGCGTCTCGTCGCCGCCCACGGTGAGTTCCTGATCGCCTTTCACCGTCACGCTGCGTTTGTCTTTCACCTCCAGCGTGTCGCTGCCCTTCTCAATCTTGACCGTGCGGTTGCCCTTTTTCAGCATCACCGCCTCGTTGCCCTCTTCGACGGTGCGGGTACGATCGTTTTTAACGCTGTGGATCTCGTCGTGGCTTATCGCGGTTTTACTGTCGTTGAGCACGGTAAGCTGGAAGTCTTTCTGCGCCTGCATCGCCAGCAGTTCAGCGTCTTTTTTGTCGTCAAAGCGCAGCTCGTTAAAGCCTTTTTCGCTTTTGGTTTTAATGCCGGACTGGGTCTGATTCGTTGGCAGCGCATACGGCAGGGCATTCGCGCCGTTGTACACGCAGCCGGTAATCAGCGGCTTATCCGGGTCGCCGTCGATAAAGCTCACCACCACTTCCTGGCCGATACGCGGAATAAACTGCGCGCCGAAGCCGTTGCCGCTCCAGGCGGTGGCGACCCGCAGCCAGCAGGAGCTGGTTTCGTCGTTTTTCCCCTCTCTGTCCCACGGGAACTGCACCTTCACCCGCCCGAGCTTATCGGTCCAGATCTCCTCACCGCTTTTACCCACCACCTGCGCCGTTTGGGTGTGCATAAACGGTTTTGGCGTGCTGCTCTGCGGACGATACGGCGTGGCCTTCGGGATGGCGGTGAAGCGGTTGCGATAGCGCTCGCCGTCGTATTCGTGGCTGACGGCGATGACCAGCCAGTCGATGTTCAAAGCTTTGTCATCCTGATCGGTTAAGGTAAACCAGTGCCCGGCGGCCAGCGCCGCGCAGTCGCTCTCGCCGACCAACTGTTTCGCCTGCGCCTTCAGGGCGTTTACTTTCCACGCCGCCAGCGCGTCGCCCTGTGCTTTTTCACTGAATCCGCCGGGATGCGGAGAGTGCATGCCGCCCTTCTTCTCACCCGCCTGAGCAAACAGCGCGGCTTTTGGCTGCTCGTAGTTATAGTCGCTGCTTTGGAAACCCTGCGAAGTGGCCTGCAAACGCAGCTCCACTGAGCGGATCGCGCCGGTTTCCCGCTCGCCGCTCTGCGCCGCCTGATACTTGACCTTTTTCTCGCCCGTTATCGGCGGGAAAGCGCTGTTATCATCCGCCAGCACCAGCGTGTGTTTGCCTTCCTTATGGGTGAAGAACCAGAAGATCCCCTCCTGCTCCAGCAACCGCGAGACAAAATTAAAGTCGCTTTCGTTGTATTGCAGGCAGTATTCGCGCTTCTCCGGTTTAGTTTTCAGCTGGAATTTATAGTCAGTAAACCCCGCGTCTTTAAACACCTTCTCGACAATTTCCTGCGCGCTAAGGTTCTGAAACACACGGTTGTTGCTGGAAAGTGTTAACCACCACAGCCACGGACGCAGCACAAACTGATAGCGATCCGCATTGCTGGTCGCCGGAAGCTGGTGCGCTTCGGCAATCAGCCCGTCATAGTCGGCGTTGTTGATGGTGGCGGTCAGATGGGTTGCCAGCACAGCATCGAGCGTTAACGGCGCGGAGGTGGTTGCGGCTACAGTGGCGGTGGTCAGGCCGTTAAGCGCCGATTCGGTTTGCGCGGTGGCGGCGGTAAGGCCGGTTAGCGCCGGGGCGGTGAGTTTTATGATGGTGGTATTGGGCATGGGGACGTCCTTTCATTATACAAAAATTACACTCTAAAAAATACAGTATCATCAATATCAGTTGGAAACTTGCCCAACTTATGAAGTCGTAAAATAATCCTTTCAACTATGCATGCTGAAGTATTATATTTCTCACTTTCTTGAATATACCCTTTCTTTATAAAAACTCGCATCAAATAGCCCAAGGAACATCTGAGCCCATCATAATCAACAGGAATTAGCTGCTCAATTCTAAATAGTTGCTTTAGTGTATTTTCTCGTGTTTCATTCCAATATTTGTTATCAGCAGGGAGAACATTATCTCCCTTCAACTCTTTTTTTATAATTTTCGCGTTTAATAACGCTTGATTATTACCACTACCCATCAAACCTAACCGTAATCCCATTAACATATCTTCTCCACCAGCAACCATGTATGATGGATAAATTCCGTCATGTTTTTTTGTGCGAAAAGGTGCCGATATTGAAACTAATTGTTGAACAGGAGAATTAAAATCGCCACTCATTGGCTCATCTATTTCTTTAAATATACTTGGCATAATTTCTAATCGAGAGTAATCTGTATTACGTGTTGGATACCCAACACCAAGACCTACGGCCTTTATTCCTTTATTATGTTTTTCATTTATACTTTTATATACTTGTGGACTTGTATGCCGAGTTGCTTCTGTTAAAACTACATCCTGATCCATTAATAATATTCTTTGCGGCCTATAAGGTAAAGTATCAGCAAATGCCATAGCCGCTGCCCGAGCAGCACCAAACCCTGACATACCCGAGCCATTCCAGCCAATTAAAAAAAATTTCTGTATGGAATATTTCTGAGTTCTTTCATGTAACTATTAAAATCAAGTTGATGAACTAGCATATAAACGGGTTCATTACGGGAATTTAACGGATGCCAGGCAAGATATATTGCACATTTACCATTCATTTCACATGCGATTTTCTTTGCACCACCTCCACTAATAACAATTATTGGCACATTTGTCGGTTTTAAATGTTGTGAATAACTTGAATAATTGTCTGTTCTGATAAATTTGAACCATCCTACATCTTTTTGCTGAGGTGGATACAATGCTAATTCCTGACAAATTTCAATCCTTTCCTTTAAAATATCCTGCATTCTATGAACTGGTTGCCCGATTTCACTCACACGGACAGGAGAATATTTCACAGCTGCTCTCTTGCTCTTATCAATCCACTCAGGATTCGGCTTAAGAAAAATACAACACATTATACTCATCCTATATTTTATAGTTGCAGGCATATATTTACATATGTAACAAAACAATTCCGCATTGTATGTTTTATATATACCGAAGTCCCATCACTTCCCCAACCACCAGATTATCAACATCTCTGGCCCCAACTCCCTTACATTTCTCCATCACTCTTTCGACTAATCCATCCTCCATATTTAATTTCTCCCCCGTCGCCACGAAATATCGCTGCGCTAATTTCTCTAATTTAGCCAGCACAATTCCCTTCAATATTTCTTCATCCAGTGCCCGATACGCCACCGTGGTCATCCGCGCTAAAAACGCCGGACGAAAATGGGTTAATAATTCTGCACGCAATGCTTCGTTAAACCGCTCGCTGTTTAATTCAGCCGCTGGCGTGTCGAGAATCAGCTCCGCGCCGACGTTGCTGGTCGCCAGCATCACCGTGTTTTTGAAATCGACAATCAGCCCGGTGCCATCTTCCATTACCCCTTTATCAAAGACGTTATAAAACGCCTCCAGCACGTCCGGGTGCGCCTTTTCAATTTCATCGAGCAACACCACCGAATAGGGCCGACGGCGCACCGCTTCGGTTAACGCCCCACCGCTGCCGTAGCCCACGTAGCCCGGCGGCGCGCCTTTCAACTGGCTGACGGTGTGCGCCTCCTGGTACTCAGAAAGATTAATAGTGATCAGATTGCGTTCACCGCCGTACAGGGCGTCGGCCAGCGCATACGCGGTTTCGGTTTTGCCCACACCGGTTGGCCCCACCAGCAGGAACACGCCGACCGGCTTTTGCGGATCGGTCAGGCCGCTGCGATAGGCACGCAGCCGTTGGGCGATGGTCTCCAGCGCCGCCTGCTGCCCCATCACCCGCTCGCTCATCCGTTCAACCAGCGTGCGCAGGGCGTGGGCTTCATCGGTGAGCATCTGCCCGAGCGGAATGCCCGTCCAGCCGCCGATCACTGCCGCCACGGTCGCAGGGTCCACGCAGTCCGGCACCAGCGGCACCTCCTCGCGCAGCTGCGCGGCGGCGGTTTCCAGCTTGCCGATCAGCGCCGCGCACTCCACCAGCTCTTGCTCCAGTTCCTCGTCATCGTCCAGCCGCGCGCTGAGATCCAGCATTCGCTGGCGGGCGGCCAGCAGTTCGCCGACCCGCTGACGCTCGTCCTGCCAGCGCCCTTCCACTTCCCGCGCCTGAAGATGCAGTTTTTCCGCCTGCGCCTCCAGTTCGCACAGTCGGTCATGATGCTCGACGCCGACCAGCAGCTCGCGATTCAGACGTTCGCTCTCTTCTTCGATCGCCGCCTGTTGTTGACGGATCTCCTCAAGCTGGGGCGGCACGTCATGCTGCGCCAGCGACACCCGCGCGCAGGCGGTGTCGAGCACGCTGATGGCTTTATCCGGCAGCTGACGCCCGGAAATGTAACGTTGGGAAAGGCGCACCGCTTCGCGGATGGCGGTATCAAGGATCTGTACGCCGTGATGCGCCTCCAGTTTGTCGGCCACCGCCCGCAGCATCACCACCGCGCTGTTTTCGTCCGGCTCTTCGATCTGGATACGCTGAAAACGTCGGTCCAGCGCCGGATCCTTCTCGAAGTATTTTTTGTACTCCTGCCAGGTGGTGGCGGCGATGGTACGCAGTTCCCCACGCGCCAGCGCCGGTTTCAGCAGGTTGGCGGCGTCGCTGCCGCCCTCGGCGCCGCCCGCGCCAATCAGCGTGTGGGCTTCGTCGATAAACAAAACGATCGGTTGTGGCGATTTTTTTACCGCCTCGATCACGCCTTTCAGACGCTGTTCAAATTCGCCCTTCACGCCCGCGCCCGCCTGTAACAGACCGAGATCCAGCGACAGCAGCGCCACATCGCGCAGCGGCGGCGGCACGCTGCCTTCGGCAATGCGTCGCGCCAGCCCTTCAGCGACGGCGGTTTTGCCCACCCCCGGCGCGCCAACCAGAATCGGGTTGTTTTGCCTGCGCCGCAGCAGGATGTCGATACACTGGCGGATCTCCGCGTCGCGCCCTATGATCGGATCGATCAGCCCTTCCCGCGCATCACGTGTCAGATCGTGGGTGTATTGATCCAATACCCCGCCTTCACGCTTCGGTAATTCGCCCTTACCAGGGTCTGCGGCCTCCTCAACGGAGTTACAGCACCAACTCTGCCACTGGCTTTCCAGCTCCGCAGCCGGAAGCTGTAACAACAGTGGCATTCCCTGCGCCAACTGGGTACGCAGCCGTTCTCGGGTGAGTAAGGTCAGGAGCAATAAGGCCGAACGAACCAGAGGAATACGCTGGAACGTCGCCTGCAAAATCGCCCCTTCCAGTAGCTCTATCAGTTGTACGGAAAACACCGGCATCCGCGTACAGCCCGTTTTGAACTGCGCCTGAGCACGCTGGATCTCTTCACGTAACGTATCGGTGGAGATAGCCGCGTTGCTCAGGCAATACGCTAAATCACAGTGTTCATCATCCAGTAAAGCCAGCAGCATATGCTCCGGCTCGACGAACCAGTGTCCCTGCGCCCGGCTGCGTTCGGCGGCCTGTTCCAGCGCACGAAAACAAATTGGGTTCAGTCGTTGTACCAGCGCTTTCAAATCCATTTACTGTTCTCCTCAAGATGCTGTTGGCAATGGAATATGGCGGGCTTGCGCCCTGCCAGTTGCGCGGTATACCCCAGACGCGGCGGCGCTGTGCGGGTTAAGCGATGATCCAGCGTCAGGGTTGCGCGCATCATCAATTCCAGCGTTATTCCCGCGCCAAACCAGATTGCCGCTAACTTACTGAGCTGGAGAAAACCCTGACTACCGGGTAAAAATTCGCGCCACTGCGTAGCGTTTTTAGCACGCAGATGCACCCGTAGCGCCGCATGCTGATTCCATATTCGCCGACCGGCGACGCTATTGCGCCCCAGCCGACATCCCGTCCGGCTTATTGATGCCTGTGGCAAAGGCTGCCAGCGGCCGACAAACTCTTCGACATGCACGGTGACGTTCAGTACGGCCTCAACCAGCGCCACAAATCCAGCCGTAGAACGCCTGCGATTAGGCAGGTTGCCGCATTGCATCAGCAGACTCTGTACCTGCGCAGATTCATACTTTTCCATGGCGTCGAGCCTGAAACCACACAGCGCCCGTATTACCGAAAGCCCCGGCGCATCTTCTCGCCTGGCGTAAGGCCTGGCCAGCCGATGCAGGCTCAGGCTACGGTAGTGATGTTGAAGAAAGCGCTGTTGAAACATAAAGATAAAATCCTGCAGTGCGCTGTTTTTATCCTGCGTCGCCTGCTGTAGCCATTCCAGCCAGCCGTAGGGCAATACGCCATCCGCCCCCCCTGGCCCGAGGCTACGCACCTGCACAACGTCTTCGTTCAGCGAACTGACTTCCGCTGGGCTAAATGCCAGCCCCAGATCGCCCCGCAGTTCGGGCGTCTCACCCGCCGCTTCCAGGATGCGGACACACTGCTCCAGCGAGAAGCGCCACGGCTCGGCCTTAAGCTGGGCGATTACGCTATCAGCGTGGTCTGTTCGACGTCTGTCCATAGCGACAGCTCCTCTCCTTCGTCTTGCAATACCGTGTGGATAAAGCAGTTTGCGGTGGCATTACGCGCCAGGAAACGGGCAATAACGCCCGCAAACAGCAGTCGGCTGCTTCCAGTAAAGGCTTGTGGATCGAGTTCCAGCGTCACCTTGATACCGTTATGCCAGCCGCGCCAGGCATCCCGCCCACGATGCTCACTCACCCGTTGGCAACACATCTCGCGGATGCCATTGATCTGCTGCCAGACAGCGGGTGACGCAGAGGAAGGGGCATACAGGGCCAGCAGTTCTTTCAGCGAGTCCAGCGCGCTCTCACCTTCGTTCAATAAGAGATGGTTGAGCGCAAGCGTTGAGAGCAGTTTCCAGCGTGCATCTCGCTGCAACGCAGGCGCTGAAGGCGTGGTCGGCGTTCCCAGTAAATGCACCTGCGCAACCGGGCCGGGTACTTCAAAGGTTAGTGGCGTTCCCGCACAAAGCAGTGCGGCCTGCTCACCGTTGCTGCACCAGAGCGTCGCCGTCAGGCTCGCTTCTTCATCCGGCGCAAACGGGTCGAAACGGCTGTCCACCAGCGTTAACCACAACGCATTGCCCTGCTGGCGGTTGCGTCGTGCATGCCAGAACCATCGGGACTCGCTATGCCCGTGAGCGGAATAATATGCAGGCACGCGCCAGGCTTCTTCACGGCGGCTCATCCACAGCGTCTGTACACGGTAGATCTGTACATGTTGATCATGATGATCGGCCACCAGCCGATGCTCGCTGCGAATATGCCCGGCGATCAGCGGCTCAGAGGTCCGGGTGAACAGGTTAACGATTGGCACACACCCCAAACGAATATCACCCGAGTGAATATGCTGCGCCCCCGGCGGAGCGCGATCGAAAGGAATGCACACGATCATGCCGTCGCCCTCCCCCGTAGGCGGCAGCGGCAAATCGAAATACATCAGCGCCTGCGGGCTGTTCATCCAGGCACTGAGCGCCAGCACGCTGGACTCTACGCCCGGTTCGCAGGGCAAAATCTTTTCGGCATTCAGCAGGCCAATGGGATGTGGGCGCAGCGGCCCAATGACATGGGCGTACAACAAATCAAACAGCGTGGCGTTGATTTGCGGCGAACCGCTGAGATGAATACGTAACTGTGTAACCGCCAATGTCGAAAACTGATGTGGCGGCAGACAACGTAGCTGAATACGCAATGCGCCGCGCGCCCGCGTCAGCCCGGTTAACTGCCGGGCCTGCGCCGCATCGCACCAGGTAACATCGTCAATCTCAATAGGCCACAGCGTTTGCGCCAGCGCGGTACGCCACCAGATCGTTTCACCGCTTTGCGTTAACGCGTAAAGCGGCGTTCCGGCAGGAAGGGCGTAACCCTGACTCAAATCACCCGCCAGCGGATCCGCAGTAAAACTGGCGGTAGCTGTGGAAGGGAAAGGGCGTATCGAATGAGGTGAGAGCTGCTCCAGCAGCGATTCACACAGTTCACCAAAACCATCATCAAGGCGCTGATGCAATTTGGCGCTTTGCAGGGCGAAACCTTCTAAAAGCCTTTCAACGTGGGGATCCGGGCAATCAAATTCGCTCAGCCGCAGACGAGAGGCAACGTGCGGGTGCCGCCGGGCGAACTCGCCGCTGGCGGTACGCAACCATCTCAGCTCCTGCAAATAGTCTTCCAGCAATCGATCGTCCATTGATCTTCTCCTGCGATAGTCATCGCCAGCTGCCCTGCAGATACGTTAGATCCAGCGTCAGCGGATCGTCGTCGTGCCACAACATCACGTCGAGATGCAGCGCCAGCGTCTGATGATGCGCATCTTTCACGCTGACAGTTAGCGCCTGAATCCGCGGCTCGTTGCGTAAAATGGCTGCGCGTAGCTGGCGACAATACCAGTTAAGCACCCGCTCATCGCCCGCGTTCAACCCATGCCACTCCGGGACGCCCCAGCTAAGCAACAGCGGTAGTGCGTCATCATCCGCAGGGGCCCGGGAGTTGAATAATCGACTCAACTCCCGGCACACCGACTCACGTGGGCTTATCTCCTCATCCAGCAGCCTGTCGAATAGCGCAACCGGGATGAAAGGCTCCACCATTAGCTGCCTTTCTTATTCAGCGCCATATCCCAGATGGATGAACTGGTGCCCTGCCGGGTGCCTTCCGATTTCTGGGTGGTAATGTCCCATTGAATTTTGGTGAAGTTCAGCGACATCGTCTCCACCGGTTTACCGCCGGCCCCGCCGCTGACGCTCAGGTGCGAGATCACCACGTTACTCAGGGTATAGATAATAAACGGCAGCATCGCGCCGTTGTCGTTACGGCAAAGCGTCAGCTTCGCCTCTTTGAGCACCTTCCCGCTACAGCAATACTCATTGAGCTCCGGCGTGGCGAGATCGACAAACTTGGTCAACGACATTTCACCCACGTGCGCCCGCCCGGAAGTACGTTCGGTATTACTGACGTCGTTAGTGACCTGCATCGCCACGTTATGGCTGTAGGACATGATCTCTATCTGATCTTTGAAGCCATCGGCCTGGCTTTCGCCTTTGATATCGTCAAGCTTTAAAAAAATCGCATCCATGGTCTATCTCCTTAGTAATCAGGCGGCAGCTGGTGGCGGCAGTTCAGCCACCAGACGAATTGAGGTGGTCAACTCTTCTAACTGGAAGTGCGGACGCAGGAATACAACGGCGCGATAAACGCCCGGTTTGCCGGGAACATCACTCACGTCCACCCGTGCTTCACGCAGCGGATAACGCGCTTTAATCTCCTGTGGCGCGCTGTCGCGCAGCAACACATAGTCAGCAATCCAGTTATTGAGGTAACTCTCGACATCATCGCGGCTCATAAAGCTGCCGACCTTATCGCGCATAATCACCTTCAGGTAATGCGCAAAACGGGAAGCGGCGAGGATGTAAGGCAGCATTGCGGAGATCCGCGCGTTAGCATTGGCCTCAGGTGTGTTATAGATCCTGGCCTGATTGGTGGTCTGTCCGCCAAAGAACGCGGCGGTGTTGGTATTCTTCTTATGACACAGCACGATGAATCCCAGATCGTTAAGCTCCTTCTCACGCCTGTCGGTAATGGCTATTTCCGTCGGGCAGCGCAGGCTGATATCGCCGGATGGCGTGGAGAACGTATGCGCCGGGAGATCGGATACCAGGCCGCCGCCTTCCGCACCGCGGATCGCCGCACACCAGCCGTATAAGGCAAAAGCTTCGGTAATACGGCTGGCCAGCATCCAGGCGGCATTGCCCCACAGATATTTGCTGGCATCAAGGCCGTCGACGTCCTCGATAAAGTTCACGCCTTCCACCGGCACCGTATCCGGGCCGTAAGGCAGACGCTGCAACACGTGCGGCAGCACTAATGAGACATAACGGGAGTCGTCGCTTTCGCGGAATGCCCGCCATTTAATCAGTTCGGTGCTTTCGAAGATCTTCGCCAGATCGCGCGGGACACCTAACTCGAGAAACGATCCCATATCAAACAAACGAGGACTGGCAGCGGCGATAAACGGCGCATGCGCGGCCGCCGCGACCTGGGAAAGTTTTTCCAGTAGCGCCACATCCTGCGGATGACGGCCAAACTCGAAATCACCGACCAGCACGCTATAGGGATTCCCCCCAAAAGTACCGTATTCATCCTCATACAATTTCTTAAACAACGTGCTCTGATCGAACTCAACCGCTTTTTCCAGATCGTCCTGCAGTTCTTTGCGCGAAACGTTTAGCAGACGTAATTTCAGTCGGGTGCTAGTCTCCGTATTCATCACAAACTGATGCAGACCGCGCCAGGAGGCTTCCAGTTTCTGCATATCCGGGTGATGCAATACCTCATTCAACTGGCCGCTGATAAGCTCGTCGATCTGCGCGATGCGATGGTTGATCATCGCCACCGTATCGCTTCCTATCGCCATCCCTTCATCAAGAATTTGCGTCGCCAGTTCTTCCAGCATGTCACGCGCGTAGGTCTGTTGTAGCTCATCGCGCGCCATCCGCCCTTCCTGGATAATGCGATCCAGCACGCTCAGCGTGACCGTCTGTCCGCCGTTTTCAGCTTGTTCCTGAACATTTTCCATTGTTCTTCTCCTGATTCAGTTACGCGTTTTCAGCCGGTTTTTCTTCAACGATGGGTCTCAAAGCCTGAAGCTCGGCGTTATCGTTTACCACCTGCTGTAGCAGCGCATCCAAATCGTCGTTACCATCCAGTTTGGTGAGCAGATCGCGCAGGCGCTGCCGGGCAAGAAACAGTCGCTGAAGGGGTTTAACCTGATTGATAATATTGAGTGGAGAAAAATCATCGAACTCGTTAAAGCACAGCTCAACGTTCAATTTGCTGCCATCATTAGCCAGACGATTTTCAACCTGTATCGCCAGACGAGGTGAGAGGGAGGAAAGCACATCGTCAAAATTATCACGGTCAATTTCGACAAATCGCCGCTCACGTAATTTAGCGGGTGGGCATGCGGGGTGTCCGGATAAATCAGCTAAAATACCAACAACTAAGGGAAGCTCTTTCTTCTCAATCGCGCCACCTGTTTCCACATCATACGTTATTTGCACGCGCGGCGGCCTAATACGGTTGAGTTTATGCTGAATGCTCTCGGCCATATTTAATCCTTTTTATTGCAATAGTATCCCTGGCACGACATTTACCGCACCATTATTCGAAAAGTCATATTCATGAATAACTACCCGTAATATAAAAAACACAACGCCAAATAAATATCAACTTAATTTTTTACTTTTCACACAAAAATGAATCATTTGACAAAAATCAATCAACCCAAAAATAACCAACAAAATCAAATAATTACAAACAAAATTAATTATAAAAAATACTTCGCACGAGAAGCATAAATCACATGAATATTTAAATGTTAACAAATTTTATTACTTCAGATTCGTCCATTAATGATTTAAGTCAAAAAAAGAATCTCCGCCATTAATTACCTTCTTAATCACTATATAAAAGGACTTTATATGACAAACGGCCTATGGCATCCAGCCAATATAATATTAATCAGTATTTTAATTTTACTGAGTAGCGGCTGTTCATTGTGGCAAAAACGTGTGGCATTTAATGATGTGGTCATTGAAACCGTAGCAGATGCAAACGATAACACGCCAGTCGCCGTGGATATTGTCGCGATTGCTGATAATGCGTTGCTGCCAACCGTACAATCGCTGAGTGCGACACAGTGGTTTAACGCCAAATCACAACTCCTGCGCGATAGCCCTGACGGATTGCATGTCTGGTCGCTGGAGCTGGTACCGGATTCGCGCTTTGTGACCAAAAGCTCCCCTCTGCAGGGCGTTAAGGCAGAGGCAATTCTGCTGTTTGCCCGCTACAGCAGCGCAGGAGAACACCGATTAACACTGGAAAAAGCAGATTCACTGCATCTGTTACTAATGACGGATGAAGCCGTCCTGGCACCATGAACAAGGAAGGGACTATGAGCACAATTCCGGCAATGGTTTGCTGGTATGAAGGGATGGCAATGCTACCTCAACATTTCCAGTTGCAGGCATTGCGTAATGAAACACTTTGTGCCGCGCTCACCGGGTGCGCTAATCCGTGGTTCTGGGGCGTCAACCGGCTCCAGATTGACGAGGCTGCGCTGTGTGCAGGAACGCTGCGTATTTTGCGCCTGGAGGCGATGATGCCCGATGGCACGCCGGTCAATTATGACATTAGCGACGATTTATCGCTGGAGTTTGACTGCGCCCGCTTGCTGCCTGCCGCGCCAGACAGTGAACATATCCTTTGGCTGGCGCTGCCGCCGCTAAACCGTGCCGGACAGTGGCAGTTGATGAATAGCCGCTATCGCTCAGTCAACAGCACCCCGCTACCTGACCTGAGTAGCGGTGAATTCCCCGAGAGCATTTCGCAATGGCAGCCTGTACCGCGTCTGGTTTGCCAGCACGATCGCGCTGATTTCGTCTGTCTGCCGCTGCTGCAGGTTGTGTATAGCGAAGGAGGATTTCGTCAGAGCGAGTGGTTTCCCCCCTCTCCCGCCTTCAACGAAGAGAGTTATCTGGCACGCCAAACCCGACAACTCTGCCTGCAGGCAAGAGAAAAAATTCTGTTTCTGAGCCGGGAAATGCAGTTGGCGCAACACGGACAACGCACCAACGACTGGCTATGGCTTACGCTGTCACTGCATAGTATCCAGGGGGCGTTGCCGCTGGTGGAAAGCTTGCTCAGCAGCGGGCGGCCACACCCACAGGATCTTTACCGCGCGCTGTGTCTCTTTATCGGACAAACGGCAATACTGACTCAGGATAAAACGCTGCCCCTGCTGCCAACCTTTGATTATCAGAACATGCTGCCCGCATTTGCCTCTCTTTTCAACATACTGAAAAACCAGTTGGCGCATATTCATCGCCGCTATCAGCGGCTAAATTTCAGCAAGCTGGATAACTCTTTTTCACTGCAACTCCCTACAGATATCCACGCCGGAGAGCAGGTGGTGATAGGTCTGCTGATGCCCGGAGACAACGCCTCCAAAGCTGAAAAGTGGTTACAAATGAGTCTTATCACCAGCCAACCCTTTGTACCTGTTCTGCGTCGTCAGCGGATGCACGGGATGACTTTCACGCCGCTGGCTGCAGAGCAGCGCAGTGACTGGGAAATCGACGGCAAGGTGGCCCTGTTTACCCTGACCCTTACCATCCAGTGGTTTGAAAAAGGAACGCCGTTGGTTATTGCCCCATTGCATGAAACAGAGGATATGCCGCAGCAGATCATGCTCTACCGTCAGGAGGATCGCCATGACAATCGCCAATCCTGATATGCCTGCCAGCCGTCTGTTTGATGAGATTTACACCCGCTGGCTGGCGCAGTTCGAACGCTGGAAACGCACTCCGCTACCGCCAGATGAGTTGCATAATCAGGCCCTTGTATACGCCAGTCAGGTGGTAGAAGAGTATAACCGACGCCTGACCCGCGAACTGGGTTCGCCGTTTCAGCAGCAGATTGACGCGGCCGTTTATGCCCTGGTCGCGCTGATTGATGAGTCCGTACTCTATGGTGACTGGCCCGCGCGCTCCCTGTGGCAGTCCTGCCCGCTGGAGTATCATTTGTGGCAAACCCATAGCGCAGGGGACCAGATCCCCCGCCAGATCACCGCTCTGCTCAATGAGCGTAACCCAGGAAAGCGGGATTTAGCCGCGCTGTATTTGCGCTGCCTGACGCTAGGGTTTGGTTCCCGACGTGGCGATTTTAACCTGCAGAATCATCAGGAAACCTGCCGCCTGCTGTGGCATTTTGCCTTTCAGCATGACGCTCAGCTCAGTGATATTGCCGAACGCATGGAATCGGCCGCGCTGGGGACGCCTTTACACCTTCCGGCGCATCGCCGCCTGCCAGACAATTCGCGCCTGCATCTCATCGCCCTCGTAATACTTTTGGCGTTATTGCTGTTGAGTCAGCGACTGTGGCTAAGTATTGAAGATGCCATCGGCGTAAATTCGCTGCCAGATTTCCCGGTAACCCAGTCTTGCCAGGGAGATGATAAGTGACGCAACCCTGGCTTACGCTACTGATTATTCTCCTGGTGCTGTTGGCGATGACTCTCTGGTGCGTCTGGTGGCAATGGGAATACCGAAACGATACGTTCAACCGTGCGCAAAAGGAGATCCAGCGAGCCTGTACCAGTCAGGATCCTTACGACAGCGTGCGAATCCTGATGCTTGGCGACGAAGAGGATAACCGTCTGCTGTGCCGCAGCTGGTCACTGACCGACGGCCAGGAATACTGGTTCGGGCAATGGTGGTTTAATCCTCAGTGCAGCCTTCTGTGCCTGCCGCAAACGCTACAAACCGTTGGGAAGAAGCGGCTAATCCGTCAGAATGACTGGCAGAAGACGCTGTCTGCGTTGGTGAAAAGCCGCCCGCAGCGACCGCTGGATGCACTGATTATCACCCTTTCATTAGAGACGCTGCACGCCGATGATACCGTCCGCGCCAGCTTATTGCATAACTGTCAGCAGTTGCAGCAGGTGTGCGGACTGAGTCTGCCAATTTACCTGATCATCAGCGGCATGGAATCACTGGAAGGTACAGCCGATCTGCTGGAGCTATTGCCGGAAGATGCTCGCCGCAGTCCGATTGGCAGCACGATTCCGGTCGCCAGAGAAGCCATTTGGAAACCGCAGTGGATCGACAATGCGCTGGACAATACCCGGACTTCGCTACGGCTGTTCATCACCGAGCTTGGCGCGCTGCGAGGCAACACGCCGGAGGAATTATTTCGCTTGCCAGAAAGCTTCCCGCCGCTTGCCGCACCGTTGCATGACGCTTTTGACGCCCTGTTTAACAGTCATGCCCGCGATGAGCCACCGCAGCTGCGCGGGATCTGGTTTGTTGCCCGTACGCTGGACCATGACAAACCACAGATGCAGTTTTGTCAGTCGCTACTGAGCAGCAAAATTACCGCTGAGCGCGGTCTCGCGCTTCCGGTGCGCCGTTTGCTGCGCGTGAATTTACGCCGCCATTTCATCACTCTCGCGTGCTATAGCTGCCTTTGCGTTCTTTGGCTTGTCGCAATGACCTGGAGTTGGCAATACCAGCACACCCATGCCGTACTATTGCACGATCGTCTGCAGGTCCTCGCCACAGCCGTCCGGGCCGATATCACTGGTGAGCGTTCCACCGCGCTGTATTGGCGCGTTCTCAATGGCATTCCACAGTGGCAGTTTCGTTCCATCGTCTGGCCCGGCTCGCTGTTCAGCCGCACCGATACAAAATTGCGTGAGACGTTTAACAACGTCACCCTGGCTAGCCTGCTGGTACCAGCCACCAACAGTATCTGCCTGCAAAATCACAATGAAAGGGGCTTTGAGCAGGACGATTTGCTACCCGAAGAGCGTTACCGGCAAATTCAGAACTTGCTCACTCAGGCAAAACAAATGGAGTCGCGCTATTTGCCGTTGCTACAATTAATGCAGATGAAGCAACCGACTGTGCAGACGTTGGCAAACGTCAGCGCCAGCGTTTGGGGCGTGACCGTTGACACCGACTCTTTACCCTCCCAGGAAAAGCTCAACGAGATGTTTGCCACTCTCAATCTCTCGCGTCTGAAATTACCCGACGCTAGCGAGCTGACTCAGCGCAACAGCGTACTTTTTTCTCACGAAACCATGCGCTGGCTGGAGCAAAACTATGGCAATACCAGCCTGGATAACAACGAAGAGCAGCTCGAACAACTGTTGGCGCTGTTTGGCAATGGCACCGGGGTTACCCCCTTGTTCGTCCGCTCGCTGGTCCGCCAGGTCGGCCGCTTACAAGCAACACTGACGACCATTAATAATCTGAGTCGTGACACAACAAATTCGCCAATCAGACTGCCACTGGATGAGCTGCTCACGCAGGCACGAACCCTTAGGCTTATCGACAACAGCGTGGTTCAGGAACTGCTCCGCCACGAAACCCTACTGCGCCAACGCTTTCTGGCGCAGGTTGATGGCTCCAGGCTGCACTTCTCATCATTAACCGAGCAATCCCCGGAAGGACAATTCAGCGTATCGCCGGATCTTCTGGCATTACAAAAAAGTTTGCGTGATTTACTTAACCAACCCTTCTGGCAGCAGGGGGCAAGCCAGCCTACCGAGCTCTCCGTCGGTTATCCTGGCAACCTGCAACTTCAGCAAGCGCTGGCGCTGTATGGCGGATTTGAACGATTTATGCAGCAGCTTCCAGACAGCATCTGGCGACCTAAAATCACCATGCTGGCGCGACAGGCGGTGGAAAACGCCATACGTCAGGCGCTATACACAGGGGCTACCGGAACCCCGGATAACAGCAATGTCAGCACCGCCAGCGCGGATCACATCATTGAAGCCTTCAACCAGCTTAATCGTCCTCAGCTTGCCATCGCATTGCGCCAACAAACGGCGGCCCAGGTGATTGCACGGGTGCGTCAGGACGGCGGCGCGTTACTTCCGCCGATTACCCCTCCGGCGGTCAATTACGCGACGACAGAACAGGCGCAGGCCAGCGGACAGAAAATTATCGGATGGGCTAGCGCCCAGGCAGAACAAATCTCTGGCGCATTAACCCGCTATCAGCAGGATATTGACTGGCTCGACAAACAGCGCCCATGGCTAAGCGCGACGGATAACCAGCTTATCGTTCGCTGGAGCAGTTCACTGGCAACAATGCAACGGTTGCAGCAGCAGGATCCTGGCAGTCCACCGATGCAAATGACCACTCTTGCCGCCGCGTTACCCACACTTTCCGCCCAGAATTGCCAGAGTGAACTGGCGCAGTTTCGCAGCGCTGGCGCTAACGATTTTTACAGCCAATCGCTGAACGCGCTGGTAAACGCATCATGGCAAAAATGTCAGCAGTTACGCCAACAAGCCAGCATTGGCGCGGTACAGAAGATCTTCAATCTGTACAACGCCTGGCTTGCAGGGCGCTTCCCGTTTACCGCCGCGGCACACGCACCGGATGCTGATGTCGATCGGGTACGTGAACTGACTCTTTTGCTGGCGCAACTCCCCGCCGAAACGCTATCCGAACAGCCGCCACTCATTCAACAACTGGCAGCGGCACAGCCGTTACTGTCGGCGTTGGTCAGCCCTGAAGGCGTGACGTTACGGGTTATCTGGCGGACCTCACGCAACCATGAGGCTGGCGCGGATCAGATTGCCGACTGGCGGCTTGTTGGCAATCAACAATCGATTAGCTACCCCGGCGGGACGACTGACCTGCACTGGCGCAGCGGTGATAGCCTGAACTTTAGTCTGCGCTGGGCAGCCAATTCCGCATGGCGTCCAATGCCAGGTCTGTCACAGACAGGCGTAACGGTAAGCGGTGATACTGGTCGTTGGCGCTGGCAGGGATCGTGGTCGCTGCTCAGGATGATTGAACAACAGCGCGTCGGTGGCGCACTGACGCAACCGCTGCCGCTGCGTTTTTCGCTCCCCGTGGGCGATGGTCAGAAGCAATTGCAGTCAACCGTATTTTGGCAGGTCACGTTGTTAGATGCCCAAAGCAAAGCGCCGCTACCATGGATACCGCTTACCGAGCAGGGATTATCAGGAGGAAAATGATGGAACATATTGAGGCATTACTGGCCCCCATTCAGGCGGATAATCCGTGCGGGGACTCTATCCGTTATTCACCAGAGTTCGACCAGTTGGTCACCGCCCGCCAGCAGGATGACGAAACGCTGCCCACCGGCGTCTGGCAAAGTACGCCGCGCCGCGCCGACTGGGATGAAGTCGCCAAAATCGCCACTGTGCTGACGAAAACGCTCAGTAAGGATCTGGTCATTATGAGCTGGTTGGGTGAGGCATGGATTAGAGTTCACGGCTTAGCAGCCCTGCCCAATGCGCTGGAATTAGTGACCCTGGCGCTGGAGCAATACCCGGAGCAATTACATCCTAAAATTAAAGAAGGTGACTATGACTATCGCGCCGCACCACTGTGCTGGATAGCGCAACATTACGCCACGCTGGTCGCTGAAGCCCCGCTGTTTATAGCTCATGGGGAAAACATCTCCCTGACCCAGTGGCAGCAGGGAAAATTAGCTGACGTTCCGCTGCCTGGCGCGGACGAGGCCACCATATTATCCCTGACATCCAGCATGGAGTGGCTCCAACGGCTCAACAACGTCTGTCAGAGTTGGCCTACCGAATCGGCACCTTCATTCAAGGCACTGGAGCAAAAAATCAAGACCTGTCTGCAGGCGTTGGGCAACACCTTGCCGGAACAGTCGCCACCTGTCGGGCAAGAAACGGCATCAACGGTCAGCAACGGTGCCACGTTTCTTCACCGCGAAGAGGCATATCAGATGATTAAACAGGTAGCCGATTATCTGGCGCGTACCGAGCCCCACAGTCCGGTACCGTATCTACTGCAGCGGGCCTATATCTGGGGACATACGCCACTACCGGAACTGCTCAATGAACTGATTACTGGTGATGAGTCCGCTCGCCGACTGTGGAGACAATTGGGGGTACTGCCATGAGTTGTCCTGCCGTATGTACAGGCGCAATGCTGCACTGCTCGTTTGGCATAGCGCCCGCCACACTGAACGTGTTGCCCACCAGCCGAACCATCGTCAACAACCTGCCGATGGCGAATATTATGGATAACAAACCATTTGTAAACATTCTGCCGTTCGGGATGTGCAACAGCATCGCCAACCCGACCGTTGCTGCCGCAACCGCGGCGGCGCTCGGCGTGCTGACGCCAATGCCGTGCATTCCTGCCACCATTGCGCCATGGATGCCCGGTTCACCGACGATAATAGTCGGCAATGCGCCGGCTCTTACTGCGCAATCGCAGTTAATGTGCGCCTGGGGTGGGTTGATTCAAATTAACTTTCCCGGGCAAGTAACCACCATCGTGGCGTAAGGCTACAGAGCAAAGTGGTGATTTAAAAACGGCTCACACACTCCATTGCAACCGTTTTGAACTCGCTGAAATTCCGGCACGCGCAGAGCCGCGTCATGGCGCGCTCGCGCAGGAAAGTGACGAAAATATCGTAGATCGCCATCGCTTCTTCGTATTCGCTTTTGCTGATGGCGAGCAGGAAGATCACGTGCGCCGTTTCATCACCCCAGGCAATACCCTGTGGGGCGAGGATGGTGTAGACCACCGTTTTCTTAGCCAACAGACCAAGGGAGTGCGGCAGGGCGATGCCGTCACCCAGCATAGTGCTGACGATGGCCTCACGTTCAACCACAGAATCAAGAAACTCCGCATCGACAAAGCCTTCATCCTGCAACTGACGGCATAATGTATTGAACAACGTTTGTTGATCCATTGGGCCATCGATCACGCGGAAATGGGCGGCATCGAAAAATTTGTTCAGCATCCACGGACGGGTTCTGTCGACCAGCACCAGTTTGCCAATTTGCTCCAGTTGATAATCGGTAGGGAACGGCGCAATCATCACCACAGGCTTATCTTTTTCACCAACCCGCGCGGTGGAGATGACAAAATCTTCGCTGATGCTTTCCCGCTGTTCGTAGTCGCGTAGCGTCACGGTATCGACGATGTCTATCTGCGGATACTTACGCGCCAGCACCGTCTCAATCATCCTCGCCATCGCATTCCCAGCATCGCATACCAGCAGAACTTTCGGCTGCCTCTGGTAACCGATGTTGTAACTACGCTCCAGCCCAACGCCAATATGCAGCACAAGGAAACCAATCTCATTTTCACTGATGGTGTACGGCGTATATTTTCCCCATCCCGAGACGGCGGCCAGCGTCATATCCCATGCCATCGGATAGTGCTGTTTAATATTTTCCAGTAGCGGATTGGGGATCATTATCTGGTAACGCACCCGGGTGATCATCGTTTTAATATGCGTCAGCAGGTCAGCATGTAACTGCCTGTCATTCAACAGGTTGTAGTTGTACTGACTGTTGATAAACCGCAGGATGTAATTGACCAGCGCTTCATCATCATCCGCATTGATGGCGCTGGGGGCGATCTCTTGTACCTGACGGGCGGCAATATGCACCTGCAGCCAGTTCTCTTCGGAAACGGTAAGCGGTTTATCCGCCAGTCGGTGCAATACCGCTGCGATTTCCCGCGTGGCCAGGCACACCGATGGCTCGGCTTCTTCTGCGGCAAACTCCGGGAGGGGATACCCTTCGCTAATCCGCCTTACCGCCACCGCGCAGTACAACCGCAAAAACAGCTCCCCCTCATCGGTCAGGCGAATATGGAAACGGGCAAAAATATCCTGCAAAACAGGTTGTAGCTGTTCAGGGATCCCGGCATTTAGTGCCTCTTGCGTCACTAGCGGGTGCTGTGGATCCTGCTGCGCCAGCGTCCACAGTAGATCGGTCAAGCAGGCGCGGATCGCCATCTCGCTGCCAAACAGTTTCATACCGTGACGGGGGCGCGTTTCCAGCGTCAGATGATAACGTTGCAGATGCTCGCGCACCTCAGCCATATCGTTTTGCAGCGTCGCGCGGCTGATAAACCATTCATCAGCCAAATCTTCCAGCTTCAGCGAAAAGGCCGACGTCAGAAAGCGAACCACCAGCCAGTACACCCGTTCCTGGCTGGTGCGAGGGATACGCAGCAACGCGTCGGGCCGCTGCGTTTGCAGGGCATGATAACGTGCCGGGTCGTCAACTTTGAGTTGATAACCGTTACCCCGGCTGAGGACAAACTGCGCGCCGTACTGGCTGAGCAGCGCGTTTAGCGCGGTGATATCCGCCCGTACGGTGCGTGTGGAAACCGACAACCGCTGCGCCAGCTCGTCCTGTGGAAGCGCTTCGTTTTGCAGCATGCCAAACAGCTGCGCTAAACGTTGGTTGGGGAATCGCACGTCAGTTTCCTCATCAGTCAGTTAGCCTACGCAGGCCCGGGTCATCGCCATCAGCTGGCGCACGTCATCCGGGCGGGTGTCACCACTCACCTTATCAATAATCGAACTATAGATGTGAGGAATGATTTTGCTCACTCCGGCATCCAGGGCGATCTGCAAAATTTCAGTGAAATTATCCAGATCGATACCGCCGGTTGGCTCCAGCCAGAAGTCATGACGGGCGCAGGCCTGGGCGACTGCAATGTACTCCTCACGGCACTTCAGGCCGCCCATTGGGAAGTATTTAATCGAGCTCCCCCCCATGTCTTTGAGCAACGCAATGGCGGTTTCTACCGGCACAATGCCGTCCGGCGTCTGGCTGCTCAGCGGACCGGTGGAGATTTTCACCCTGCCCGGCGTGCCGGTTGGCGAGACCAGACCGTTGACCACCGTCTCCTGCTGACCCAGCAGCGCGCGACTGGTCGCCACGCCGGTAAAGACCTGATTAACATGCTGTGGCTGCACCTGACGGGAGATTTCACTGACCATCGCCGACTGATTTGGGTCGCCCGCCCCAAGCCCCACGGAGAGGGCATTGTCGATAAGCGCTGCGTATTCACGCATATCCGCGACCGCGCTTGCGACATCCGGGTAATTTTTTGATAACACGCCAACCAGCACGTGTCCTTCCGCCGCCGCGTAAATATCCCGGGCATTTTCTTTGGAGCCCGCCAGCACGTTCAGGCAGACGCGGTCGCGATAAAAGTTAGGGGTCAGTTTCATGCTTTTTTCTCCTGCGAAATCACTTCACCCATTCGACGGGCCACAATCTCCAGTTGCGCGCGATCCACGCTGCGCACATCGGCTTCGATAATGCCTTCGTTGGCTTTGTAACCGCGGAAGTAAACCGCGTACTCCCCCTGCTTCAGCGCGTCGACCAGTTCACCTGTGGCGATCCCGGTTAGCGCTTCGTCAAACTTAATTTCCGCGCGCGCGATGTCGCGCCCTGCGCTGTCCCACACCACGCGGGCGCTTACGCCGTGAAGCTGGTTTAACGCATTAATGAACGGCGTCATTTTCTCGACCATCTCCGCGCCGCTCTCTTTCTGCGCGTTCAGATACAGTTCGATGGCGCAGGTCAGGCCAAGAATCCCCTCTTTGCCCACCTTCATCGCCCGGCCAATCCCCGCGGTCTGGCGCTTCACCCACTCAACGTATTGGGTTTTGCCAATCACCAGGCCGCTGGTTGGCCCTTCAATCGCCTTCGCACCGCTATAAATCACCAGATCCGCACCGACCCGGTAGTAGCACTGCAAATCTTCTTCCGCCGCCGCATCCACGATTAGCGGCAGATTATGCGTACGCGCCACCACCGCAGCCTGTTCCACGCTGAGCATACTTTTCTGGACGCAGTGGTGAGATTTGATATACAGAATGGCCGCCGTGCGTGGCGTAATGGCCGCCGCCAGCTGAGCGGCGGAACATTCGTTGGCATAACCCGCTTCCACTAGCTTGCCGCCGCCGAGCGCCACCATGGTGCTAACCGGAGCGCCAAAGTTGACGTTGTGGCCTCTGGGCAGCACGATTTCGTTGTTCTCGATCGGCGCGACGTGCAGGTTCTCCAGCAGCCAGTCGCTGTCCTTAACCAGCACTCCAGCCACTGACAGGGCAATTCCGGCCGAAGCGCAGGAGACGACGGTTGCCCCTTCCACCTCCAGCAATTTCGCGATGTAGTCGCCGGTTTTATTAACCAGATCTTTCATCTCAAAATAGTGATTCATCCCCGCCATTGCGGCTTCAACCACTTCTGGTCGTGGCGTGGACACGCCGAGCGCCGTCATGCGGCCTGAGGTGTTAATCACCTGTTTTAAATTGTATTTCTCAAAAATCGAAGGCATGTTCCGCGCTCCCTTGTTCGGTCATATAGCCCTTGCCCGCACGTATTGCGGCAAGCGGCACCAGCAGTTGTTCAGCCTGCAGGCTGTCGTTTTCTGCATCTACCAGCACGGTTGGCTGGCGCGTAAGCGTAAAGAGGGTTAAATCGGCATCCAGACCAACCTGCAGTCGCCCTTTCTTTTTCAGGCGCAGACCATCGGCGGCATTGGCGGTCACGCACTCAATGACCTGCGGTAGCGACATCCCGATGGAGAGAAATTTCGACATCACATTCGCCAGGGAATACACCGGGCCGCTGATACGGTTGCGACAATAAATATCGGAGCTGATGGTGTGCGGCAAAATGCCCAGACCGATAGCGCGTTTTGCCACCGCAAAGCTCAGGCTGGCGGTACCATGCCCAACGTCCAGACGCACGCCGCGTGAAATCGCCCGCTTCACTGACGCCCGCAGCTCGCCTTGCGGCGTCAGAATGCGATTCGGCTTACCGTTGTAGCAGTGGGTAATGATGTCGCCCGCGGTCAGGCGTTCTGCGATCTCATCCAGATCCGGCGGGTTGTTGCCAATGTGCACCATCAGCGGCAGGTCACCGTTCTGCGCTTGCATCGCTTTGGCGCACTCCAGCGGCGTAATGCCGTTTTCACCGACCACGCTGCTGCTCATGCGCGCCTTCAGGCCGACGATAAAATCAGGATGGCGTTTCACCGCCTGCCGCACCGCATCGGCATCAATGTTGGCCATATTAGCCAGCTCGTTCTGGGCGATAAGCCCAACGCGGGAGATATTCAGCAACGCATACACTTCGGTGGCCGCTTCCCGGGTCAGGGTGTAAAAATCATCGATATCATCCGCCCCGGTACTGCCTGCATCCACCACCGTGGTAACGCCGGTAGCTATACCGACGCTGTCCGGCTGGTCGTGATAAATCGGGGATTTCGGATAGCAGTGAACGTGGGAATCAATCCAACCTGCGCTGACGTAGTACTCGCCGCCCAGTTCGATGGTTTTCAGCGCCGGGCCATCAACGTCGCCCAACGCCGCGATTTTGCCGTCTTTGAGCGCAATATCGCTCACCGTATCGTCAACGAGGCGCGCACGGCGCAGGAGTAAATCAAACATCGCTCTCTCCTTTGCCGGATGGCGGCGCAACCGCCGCATCCGGCCTACAAATCAACAGTTAGCTAATGGCAATCGGGAAGATGGACCCGAGGATCATCGCCCCAAGGATCGCCCCACCGGTGATCGGTTTCTGCCACAGGTAAAACAGCAGCGCGCCCGCCAGTGAACCAATGCCGATAGGGATAGACGCCGTCATCGCGCTGAGGATAATCAATGGCCCGAGGAAGCGGCCAGAGGCGTTACCGGCCCCCATCATGACATCCGCACCGTAGGTCGAGTCGCTCTGGTTGATGGTGAACTTACGCGCCAGAATGATGATGTAGCCAATCGCCAGGCCAATCACCAGACCGGTGACCAGCGACGCGGCGAAGTTGGCAACCGGGAAGATGATGCCTGCGCCCAGCAGCAGCGCCGGAACGCCTAACCCGACCCCGGTCTGAATCGCCCCGCCAATATCCAGAATCCCCACCAGCGAACCTTCAATGATGCGGGCAAACAGGAAGCTCGCACCAAATGCCGCTACCGCCCCGTAGGAGCCGGTGTCCATTCCCGCCTTCAGCATCGCCACAAAAGCGACTTCGTTAAATGCGCCAATACCATACAGGTAGTACATGTGCGTTCCGGCAAATACGCCAGAGGAGAGCAGGCCAACGAAGATCGGGAACGACCAGTCAGCGAACCAAAAACCTTTATTCTGTTCCATGATGGCCTCCGTTATTTGCCGCTGAGCGAGTTGTGGATCAGTTCGAGCCAGTTAGGCACGGTCAGATGGAAGGATTCGATCATCTTCATGTCGAAGCCGCGGAAGAAGCCGCTCAGGACAAACAGCGCAACGATAGCCACCATCATCACTTTAGTGACGTGGTTCCAGCCGCTCTCTTCCACGCCTTTACCGATCAGAATGCCAAGGACCAGACCCGGGACGGCGTTGCCCATAATCAGCTGCGCCGCGCCGCCAAAGACGGTGGCCCAGAAGCCTGATTTTTTACCGGCATCGATCGCCGCCAGCCAGAAGATCACCGGCATCACGGTGTTAACCAACAGGTTAGCCGCAGGCACCAGCACCTTGACGGCAGTCACCTGCAACGCTTCCGGTACGGATGACGCCGTGAGGTTCAGGAAGGTCACGACGATCATCCCGATAACGCCGCAGGCAATCGCCATGCGCTTGGGATCGTGCAGCGTTTCACCGACGTTGCGGTTTTTAACCATCAGCGCAGCAGCGCCCCAGTTGGGGATGATGCGATGGTCGACGTCCTGAGTGAACGCCCCCGCCGCAACAGAGGAAGCCCAGGCGTTAAAGAAGAAGCCCAGGCCGAACGAGAAGTGAGAAGCCGGATCCCCTTCGCAGGAATTCAGTTCTCCCAGAGTACGAAACGCGCCCATCCCTTGAGTGGTAGGCGCATGAAACATGCGTGCAGCCCCAGCGCCGACACCGACGCCAACCAGGCCGCCGATGATGAGCGATTTTATTAATATTATCAGGAACATAATTATGCCTTTTAATAAAGAATCAGCGTTGCGTAACGAAATCCACCTTGTCGAGATTGATGGCAGTCACGTTGACGGTCACGTCCAGCTCCACGCTGAAGGTGCGTCTTTCCCGGCGCAAAAAGAGGAATAAAAACGCCTCTTTGCGCACCGATTCACGCGCTTGAACAACCTGCACATCCTGTGGCTCAATACGCAGTAAGATATGCGGCGACGCTTTCATCACCGCAGCCTGAACGTGGTTCAGGGCATCAGCAAAGGCGCGCGCTTTGGCCTCGCCCTTGCCAGTGACTCTCACCGTGGTGGTGAATTGTTCTTTCATGCTTAAGCGCCGTGTTTCTTTTGCCACGCCTGTACCAGGCGCTCACCGAGTTCTTCTTTGTCCATAAAACCGAACCCCAGCACGTTGCAACCTTCGTTGATGGCCGTGACCCCTTCATCAACCGAGCGCATGCCGTATTTCGCCTTGTAGCCGTATTTGGTCTGCGCGGTAATCGCACCCGCGCCGCCACTGCCGCAAAACGAGATACCAAAGGTGGCGTTTTCCGCTTTCATCACGTCACCCAGCTTCATATCTGCCGCAACGCCCGGCACCACAACCGCACGGCCGCCCGCTTTCTCAACGCCTGCCGCCACTTTCTGGCCTTTACCCAGACGATCGCCAATCACTACGGTAATCTGTTCCATCTTTTGCTCCTTAAAGGTTGTCTTTCGCGACTTCGAAGTGCACCGACAGCAGCCAGGCCTCTTCCTCAGGAAGATTGCCAAACTCAGCGACCACGTCACGGGCAAGCGCCATTGATTCGGCAGAAATTTCATCAAACAAGCTGGCATCGACTTCTGGTAAGGGTTCACCCGTTACCGAGCGGTGCGCCATGGCGCGAACATGCGACGTCAGCATCTGTTCCTGTACAGCGTTGGGAATAATGTGGCGTTCACGCAGCAAGGCATACACCTGCGCCAGCATGCGGTCGGCCAGTTCCACCGATTCCCCCATGTCATTCATTACAGCTCCGTTATTCACTCGTCTTACCCCACTAGTGGCTCTGAGGGTAACTTAGCGGTGGGGGTTAAAAGTTTGTAGCGAGTTGTTTTCCACTTCGAAGTGGAAAGGGGCGCAGCGATAGTGATCTGTGCCGCAGAAAGGGCCGGGACAACGATTAATCACTGGAAGAATGTGATTGAGATCGCAAGAGTGAGCAGCAAAATGGACGGAAATGCGAACAATGAATGGACGATAAAAATGAAAAAATGTGATGGGGATAGCGTTTACTTATGGGATGCAGTGGCGCAGCGTCTTATCCGGCCTACGGTTATGCAGGCCGGATAGAGTAGATTAGCGGAACTTCTTGTGGTTTTCGTTGCGCGTTTTTTTCAGGTCTTCCGCAACGGCTTTCGCCTCTTTGACTTTACCTTCGTTCGCCAGTTTAAGCGCGCCGTCAATCTGACCGATCAGCGTGTCAAAGCCATGGCGGAAATCCTTCATCTCCGGGCTGTCCGGGGATTTGCTCTCCAGCTTCGGCGGCGTTCCCTTTTGAGCATCCAGCGCGGCTGCACGCATTTTGGTTAACGCGTCTTTCAGTTCAGTCGCATTGTCCGTTTTTTCGACGATCTTCAGGTTGTCGTTGAGGATCCCCATGTCATCTTCGAGATCGGCTGCAAACGCAGAAGAACCAAGAACCAGCGTTGAAGCCGCGACGATCGCTAACAGGTGTTTACGCATTGCTCACTTCCTTTTTATTATTAAAAAATTAACGCCTTAACGAGTATCATTGCCCGGCGATTTTCATCTCCGGTAACAATACAGAACCGCACTGTATATTACTGCGTGTTTCAATATCGTTGCCTACGGTCACAATATTGCGCCACATCTCTTTTAAGTTACCGGCGATGGTAATTTCACTCACCGGATACTGAATTTCGCCCTTTTCGACCCAAAAACCCGCCGCGCCGCGCGAGTAATCGCCGGTAATGCCGCTAACGCCCTGCCCCATCAGCTCGGTAACCACAAGACCTGTGCCCATCTCTTTGAGCAACTGCTCGAAGCTTAGACCCTGTCCCGGAATTCGCCAGTTGTGGATCCCGCCCGCATGACCGGTGCTCTTCAGTCCCAGCTTACGTGCGGAATAGTTGGTCAGCAGCCATTGGGTCAGCACACCGTCTTTGATAATGTCACGGCGTTCGGTCCGGACGCCTTCGCTGTCGAACGGCGACGACGCCAGCCCTTTCAGCAGGTGCGGATGTTCTTCAATAGTCAGCCATTCCGGCAGAATTTGTTTGCCCAGCGAATCGAGCAGGAAGGTGGATTTACGGTACACCGAACCACCGGCAATCGCGCCGACCAGGTGTCCGAACAGCCCGGTCGCCACTTCGTTGGCAAAAATCACCGGCGCTTTCATGGTGGAAAGTTTACGCGGAGAGAGGCGAGATAAGGTACGGCGAGCACAGTCTGCCCCCACCCATTCCGGCGTTTGCAGATCGCCCATCGCCCGGCCGATGGTGTAGGCGTAATCACGCTCCATATCGCCATTTTCTTCCGCGATGACGCAGCTGGAAAGAGAATGACGCGTGGAGCAGTAGCCCTGAAGCATCCCGTGGCTGTTACCAAACACCTTGATGCCATAGTGACTGTTAAAACTGCCGCCTTCGGTATTGGTGATACGCTTATCGGCCTGCAGCGCCGCCTGTTCAGCGCGGGCTGCCAGTTCGATAGCTTCGTCAGGGGAAACTTCCGCCGGGTGGAACAGATCCAAATCGGGCGCATCAAAGGCCAGCAGTTCTTTATCAGCCACGCCCGCGCACGGGTCCGGTGAGGTGTAACGTGCAATATCCAGCGCGGCCTGCACGGTACGTGCAATTGCCTGCGGACTTAAATCGGTGGACGATGCGCTGCCCTTACGATTCTGGTGATAAACCGTAATCCCCAACGCACCATCGCTATTGAATTCTACGTTCTCCACTTCACCATAACGGGTGCTGACGCTAATACCCGTGGTCTTGCTCACAGCGACTTCCGCGCCATCCGACTTACCTGACGCTAATTCCAATGCCGTCGAGACCGCTTCTTCCAGAATCTTACGCTGCGCTTCAACTTGTGAGATTACTTTCATCGCAAATGCCATAATGTAGAGAGAGTTTCTCTGAAGTCTAACAGAGAACCGTTTTTCAGTGCGCATCTTAACTGGTAACATTAGCCTCTTTTTTTAAGGAGCCTGACATGACTAAACAGCCCGAAGACTGGCTCGACGACGTTCCCGGTGATGACATCGAAGACGAAGACGATGAAATTATCTGGGTCAGTAAAAGTGAAATAAAACGTGACGCCGAGGAGTTAAAACACCTGGGTGTGGAACTGGTAAAACTGGGGAAAAACGCGCTGGATAAAATCCCGCTCGACGCGGATTTACGTGCCGCGATTGAGCTGGCCCAGCGTATTAAGATGGAAGGTCGCCGCCGCCAGCTGCAGCTGATTGGCAAAATGTTGCGAAGCCGCGATGTTGATCCTATCCGTCAGGCGCTGGACAAGCTGAAAAACCGTCACAACCAACAGGTTGTACTGTTTCACAAGCTTGAGCAACTGCGCGATCGCCTGATCGTCGAAGGTGATGATGCGGTAGCGGAAGTGCTGAACCTGTGGCCAAACGCCGATCGCCAGCAGCTTCGTTCTCTGGTTCGCAATGCGAAGAAAGAGCAAGAAGGCAACAAGCCGCCGAAATCAGCACGTCAGATTTTCCAGTATCTGCGTGAACTGGCGGAAAACGAAATCTAACCTCTTCGTCTGCCGAAAGTGCCGGATGATGTAAACACTTCATCCGGCCTGGATTCTGTGCCCTCACTGCTGGGGCTGCATTTCGCCCACAGCGTTTTCTGGCTGGTTCTCTTCATGCAGATACTGCTTATCTAAAATCTTCACGAACGGTGTATAAATCGCGGTGGCGATAACCAAATTCACGGCCTGTAAAACAATGCCTGAAATCCCGGTGGTAAGGAAACCAGAAATAAAGATCGGCGTTGTCCAGGGAATGGAGATACCAGAGGTGGGGGGGACCCAACCGAGCGCTATGACTAAGTAGGTTATCGTGCACAGCACCATTGGCGTTATCAGAAATGGGATAAGCATCAGTGGGTTGAGTACGATCGGTAAACCAAAAATCACTGGTTCGTTAATGTTAAAAATAGCGGCCGGTGCCGCCAGCTTTGAAAGCTGCTTCAGACGCGTGCTTTTAGCGACCATCAGGATGCTGACCAGCAGCGCCCCGGTAAAGCCGGTGCCACCGGCAATCAAATACACATCCCTGAACTGCTGGGTGATGATATTTGTCGCGGCCAGACCCTCCTGAGTTTGCGCCAGATTCTGCGCGCTAAGCGTATGCCAGATAGGCCCCATCACCGATGATACGATGGAGTCGCCGTGGATACCGAAGAACCAGAACAGGCTGATCATCATCTCAGCAAGCAGCTGTGAGAAGATGGAGTTGCCTAAATAGAGCAGCGGCTGTTGCAGAACGACGCTGATAAATTTCCCCGGCGTACCGAAATGGGTATTTTCAAACAGCACCTTAACGATTATCCAGAACAGCAGCACCGCGAGAATAGGCACCAGCGATTTAAACGACCGGGCAATTTCAGTCGGGACGCTGTCTGGCATCTTGATGGTAAACGCCCGGTTTTCCAGTAGCTCAATCATCTTGATGGTGATGACGGTGACAATGATCCCCAAAAACATCGACTCAGAGCTAAACTCGAGCAGCGCGTAAGCCCCTTCAACGAGCGTTCCTGACTCGCTCGTGATACTTCCTGGCAGCATTAAGAAGAAGATAGCGATGGGTAAGATTGCGGCACTTTGGCTGAGGTTGAGTTTTTCGACTAACTCCTTTGAGAAAGTGATAATCACCAACAGGGTCATTAATCCATAACTGGCATTAATTCCGTAGTTGAGCTTATCGAGCGTGCCTTTTCCGAGCAGTGAGGTCATAAACGCGTTATAACCGCTAATGGGAAAGTTGGTGAGCAGCAGGAAAAAGGAACCGACGATTAAAAAGGGAATCAAGGCAATAAACGCATTCTTGAGTGCAGTAAGGTAGATGTTTGACGAGATTTTCTCGGCCAATGGCAGCATCTTTTTTTCGAGTACAGAGGTTATGCTCATTTCCGCTTACCCTTGAAGGTTTTTGGTAATGTAGTAATTAACATGCGGGAATTGCTTAATATAAATAGCCGGGATAGCAGTGTGCTGAGCATCACCGTTAACAATATCCTGATAAATCGTTTTTTTAGCGTCGTGGTTAATGATGACAATCACTTTTCCAGCCTTGATGATTTTATTTAGCCCGACGGTAATACCCTCGGTGAGGGTGACGTCACCTGAGAAGTATTTATGGCTGGCGACGTTAATAGTGACTTCGTCCAGTTTGGTTTGCAGATAATCCTCATCAAAGGAAACTCCCGGTTCGTTCAGACCGATGTGTCCATTCATCCCTACGCCCAGAATCACATAGTCGAACTCTTCACCGTTTAACGCGGTGTTGTAATGGGCAATGTTCTGTTCCGTGGAGGCGTAAGGATCGAAATGGATTAACTGGACTGGATGCGCGCATTTGCGCACAAAATCCTGATTTATCATGCTCAGGCAGCTGCCGTCGGACTCGCTGGGCACGTTGATCCACTCATCCAGCGCAAAGAAGGTGAGACGTTCGGCAATCTTCGTTGCTGCCAGCGCGTCGTAAATCCAGCGCGGTGTGCTCCCTGAAGGGATCAGCACGCGGGAATGTGGCTTGAGCGCCTGGAGTTCGCTGACGACCTGCTCGGCCAGCGCGGCGTTGGTATCAAAAGCTGTACATTTCATTGGTGTTTTCCCGCAATCAGAGTGATTCAATTGTTGGTGCGAATAACGGCAGATACTGTTTATTGGCCAACAGCATTTCTTTCACCAGTTCAACGCCTGCATTATCGCTTGAACATAATGGGTTGAAGATGAAGCCAGCGATCAGCGCCTGATAATCGCCGGTGGCGGCGGCTTTGACGATCTGCGCTTCATAGTCTTTCATCATCGACACAATCCCTTTGGCCGGTGACGGGATTTCGCCGGCGCAAATCGGAATAGGGCCGTTACGCGTCATCACGCAGTTCACTTCAACCACCGCGTCTTCCGGTAAATTGGTGATAGCGCCGCCGTTGCGAACATTGACGGTTTGAATACTCTTATCGTCGAGGTAAATAGCGCGAATAACGTTCAGCGCAGCAGTGGAATAAAGCGCACCGCCACGGGCTTCCAGCTCTTTAGGCTTATCCTGAAGCGTGATGTCACTGTATTTTTTAAACAGCTCGGCTTCGATATTTTTGACGATCTCACCGCGTGACAGCTCAGCGGCTTCCTGCTCGGCCAGCATTTCGCTGGTTTTGAGGTAGTACTTTAAATACGAGGATGGGATCAGGTTAATGGCCGCCAGTAGCGCTTTATTAAACTGCTCGTTGCTGACGTTTTTAAAGCTCAATTGGTCGACGTCGGCGGCGTTAATTATCTCGATAGTTTCGCGGGTACGATCGACGCCGTTATGCAGAATTCTGGTAATAAAGTTCATGTGGTTGGCGCCTTTGAACTCAACGTATAAATCGGCAACGTCGACATTCAGCAGACTGGCAACCTGGTGGGTCATATTAATAGGGCCGTTGCACAGGCCAATCACCCGGTTGTTATTGCTGTATTTAAGCACCGCTTCGGTCACCATGGACGCCGGGTTGGTGAAGTTAATCAGCCAGGCGTTCGGACAAATCGCCTTCATTTCATTGGCTATTTCAATGATGACCGGGATGGTACGCAAAGCTTTGAACATCCCGCCCGCGCCGTTGGTTTCCTGGCCAATAAAACCGTATGACTTCGGCAGTTTTTCATCAACGATGCGGGCATCAATACCGCCGACGCGCAGCTGCGTCACCACGAAGTCGGCACCCAGCAGCGCTGTTTTGCGGTCAAAAGTTTGGATGACATCGATTGGTAAAGTTGCTTTGGCCAGCATTCTTTTGGTGAGTTCGAAAATGATGTCCATTTTCTCTTTACCCATTTCAACGTCGACAAAAGCGATGTGAGAGATGGGAAGCTGGTGGTAGTTTTTAATTACCCCTTCAATCAGTTCTGGCGTATAGCTGCTACCCGCGCCAATCACCACGAGTTTTAGTTTTTTCATTAGTCTTCTACTTTTGAATTAAATTTCAACGACACTTTTCTGACATTGGATAAATGGAAAAGCATAATATCTACGATGGCTATCTGGATCGGATAGCTTATATTCTCGAAAGCAGTATCTTTAATAATGGCGTTTTTGTAGATCAAGACCGCATCGGCCTTAAGTGCCAGCGTAGAGTTTTCCCGGCTGGTAATAGCGGCCACCTTGATGCCGTTTTTTCTGGCATTAAAAATTATCTCTTCCAGCATTTCCGACTCACCGCTGTTGGAAACCATCAGCATACAATCATTAGGAGTTAGAAAACGACTGCGGACATTACAGTTGGTGTAGTCTGTTTCATTGAGGATATTAAAGCCCAGCACCATCAGGTTATAGCTAACATAGTTTGCCACGCTATCTGATGTGCCGTATCCCCAGGTGATAATCGTATTGCAGTCGGACAAAAAATCACAGAAGGCTTTGACTTTACTCTCAGACACTCTGGTTAAAGCATCCTGCATTTCTTGTATATATTCGCTAACAAACGCGTTATGGTGTTGCGAGTTTTGCGATCTGGAGAATACGTCCCGAATGTTGACCTTAAACTCCTGAAAATTATTAAAGCCTAATTTCTTTACCAACTTAGAAATAGATGGTGCGGTAGTATAAACGCGATCTGCTAGTTCATGAATTTTCATTTTATAAACATCAGCAGAGTTTTTCTGACAGAATTTATACACTCGCAGTTCATTATTGGTTAAATTTTTTCGCATGGAGCGCACCTTTTATTATGTGGCACTTACACCACACTGGCTCTCGAGGGGATATTAGCAAGGAAAAAGCGGAAATAGATTTTATGATTTAGAAATTAATTTCCGCGATCTGAGTTATAAATTTCCATATAGAGGCTTCCCATTCCGTTGAGAAGTATGGCGTAACCAGAAAGCCGGATGGCAACAGAGCTCGTGCTCCTGAGAAAGTACCGGATAGCGGGCAAACACCTTATCCGGCTTACAACGGATTGTAGACCCGGTAAGCGTAGCGCCACCGGGCATTTTTTTACTCTTCTTCTGCCTGAGCTTTCTTCGCCAGGCCATCCAGCAGTTTTTGATGGATGCCACCAAACCCGCCGTTACTCATCACCAGGATGTGATCGCCAGGCTGGGCGGTTTTCACCACCATATCTGCCAGTGCGTCCACATCGCCACTCCAGTGCGCTGGCTGAACGCAGGCTTCAGCGACTTCCGCTACCTGCCACGGAATATGCGGGGGTTGCAGCAGGAACACTTCGTCCGCACGTCCTAACGACGGCGCCAGGTCATCTTTGCACAGGCCCATTTTCATGGTGTTCGAGCGTGGTTCCAGCACCGCAATGATGCGCGCCGTGCCACCCACTTTACCGCGCAGCGCCGCAAGCGTTGCCAGAATGGCCGTTGGGTGATGGGCGAAATCGTCATACACCGTCACGCCATTGGCTTCGCCGCGCAGCTCAAGACGACGACGGGCGTTGATGAACGAACCCAGCGCATTGGCCGCATCCGCAGGCACGACGCCCACATGACGCGCGGCAGCAATCGCCATCAGACCGTTGTGCATGTTGTGTTCGCCAACCAGGCCCCACTTCACTACGCCAACATTTTCACCGTCCAGCCACACTTCCCACTCGGATGCATCAGTGGTCAGCTTTTTCGCCTGCCAGTGACCTTGCTCGCCAACCAGCTCTTGTTCGCTCCAGCAGCCCATCGCCATCGTCTGTTTCAGATTGATGTCGTTTTCCGGGTAGATAATGCGTCCCTGGCCCGGCACGATACGCACCAGGTGGTGGAACTGTTTCTGGATCGCTTTCAGATCGTCAAAGATATCCGCGTGATCGAACTCAAGGTTGTTGAGGATCAGCGTACGCGGGCAGTAATGTACGAATTTAGAACGCTTATCGAAGAAGGCGCAGTCGTACTCATCCGCTTCAATCACGAAGAAGTCGCTCTCACCCAGGCGCGCGGAAACCTCAAAGTTACCCGGTACGCCGCCGATCACAAAGCCAGGCTTATAGCCGCAGGCTTCGAGGATCCAGGTCGCCATTCCGGCGGTGGTGGTTTTGCCGTGCGTTCCCGCAACCGCCAGTACCCAACGATCGCGCAGCACAAAGTCATGCAGCCACTGCGGGCCGGACATGTAAGGAATGTTCTTTTCCAGCACGGCTTCCACGCACGGATTACCCCGGGTCATGGCATTGCCGATGATCACCAGGTCCGGCTGTGGATCGAGCTGGCTGGCATCGTAACCCTGAATCAGATCAATGCCTTGCTTCTCAAGTAAGGTACTCATCGGCGGATACACATTGGCGTCCGAACCGGTTACTTCATGACCGAGCGAGCGCGCCAGCATCGCCAGACCGCCCATGAAAGTGCCACAAATTCCCAAAATATGAATGCGCATACGTCACTATCCTTTTTTAATCTGGGGGCCATTTTACGCACATGTCCGGCAAGTGAGAAACGCATTTCAGGATATTCCGTAGTTTGCTGGCGCGATTCACCTAAGCGCGACAATGGAAATATTTGTTAATATTGTTGCGGTCGCTTTACTCCACATAAATTGCAGGGAAAGTGTTATGAAAACGTTAGGTGAATTTATTGTCGAAAAGCAGCACGAGTTTTCTCATGCTACCGGTGAACTCACTGCTTTGTTGTCGGCAATAAAGCTGGGCGCCAAGATCATCCACCGCGATATCAACAAGGCCGGTCTGGTCGATATCCTGGGTGCCAGCGGTGCTGAGAACGTGCAGGGAGAGGTTCAGCAAAAACTCGATCTGTTCGCGAACGAAAAACTGAAAGCTGCACTGAAGGCGCGCGACATTGTGGCGGGCATTGCCTCTGAAGAAGAAGATGAAATCGTCGTCTTTGAAGGCTGTGAACACGCAAAATATGTTGTGCTGATGGATCCGCTGGATGGCTCATCCAACATCGATGTTAACGTCTCTGTCGGTACGATTTTCTCTATTTATCGCCGCGTAACCCCAGTCGGCACGCCGGTCACGGAAGAGGATTTCCTGCAACCAGGCAACAAGCAGGTTGCCGCGGGCTACGTTGTTTATGGTTCTTCCACCATGCTGGTGTATACCACCGGCTGTGGCGTACACGCCTTCACCTACGATCCTTCTCTGGGCGTATTCTGCCTCAGCCAGGAACGTATGCGCTTCCCGGCGAAAGGCAGCACGTACTCCATTAACGAAGGCAACTACATTAAATTCCCGAACGGCGTGAAGAAGTACATTAAATTCTGCCAGGAAGAAGATAAGTCAACTCAGCGCCCGTACACCTCGCGCTACATTGGCTCTCTGGTTGCGGATTTCCATCGCAATCTGCTCAAAGGCGGGATCTACCTGTACCCAAGCACCGCCAGCCACCCGCAAGGGAAGCTGCGTCTGCTGTACGAATGCAATCCGATGGCCTTCCTGGCCGAGCAGGCGGGCGGCAAAGCGAGCGATGGTAAAGAACGCATTCTGGATATCACCCCGGAAAGCCTGCACCAGCGTCGCTCTTTCTTCGTGGGTAACGACCATATGGTTGAAGATGTAGAACGCTTTATCCGCGAATTCCCGGACGCGTAATACGCTTTGCCGGATGAGACATGTTAACGCCGTCATCCGGCAAATTTATCCCCTACGCCGTTTGTACTTTAAACGCCGCCATTGCTTCGAGCAGGGCATGTGACTGCTCTTCCAGCGAGCGGGTAGCCGCTGAAGACTGCTGTACCAGCGCCGCATTTTGCTGCGCCGTTTCATCCATCTGAATCACCGCGATATTCACCTGCTCAATGCCGCGACTCTGTTCCTGCGACGCGCTGGCAATTTCACGCATCAGTTTGGTCATGCGCATCACTTCATTGGCAATCTCATCCATGGTTTCGCCCGCCTGCTGCGCCAGCTCGCTGCCTTCTCCCACGTGGGTGTGTGAATCGCTGATTAACGTGCGGATCTCTTTTGCCGCCTCGGCGCTGCGGCTGGCCAGATTACGCACTTCACCTGCAACGACCGCAAAGCCCCGCCCTTGCTCACCGGCACGCGCCGCTTCAACAGAAGCATTGAGCGCCAGGATATTGGTCTGGAAAGCAATACCGTCGATTACGCTGAGGATGTCGGCGATTCGGCTGGAACTGCCGGAAATATCGCGCATTTTCTCAATCACATAGCACACCATCTCACTGCCGCGATCGGCGGTATCCGACACCGATTTAGCCAACTGGTGTGCCTGTTCGGCATTCTGCGCATTCTGTTTCACGGTCGCCGTGAGCTCTTCCATACTGGCGGCGGTCTGCTCCAGCGAAGTGGCTGTCGATTCAGTACGTTGCGCCAGATGCTGGTTCCCGGCCGTCAGCTCACGGCTACCAATATCAATTTGCAAACTGGCATCGCGGACACGCTGTACCGAGTCGCCCAGCGCATGGCGCATTTTATCCATTGCCGCGTTCAGACGGTTGAATTCGGCGCTGGCCGACAGCGCGGTAACCGGCGACAAATCCCCGGTCGCCAGGCGTTCCAGTTGCTCAACCATATTATCCAGCGGCTTGAGAAACTTATTTCGCAGCATGAACCAAATAACCGCCAGCAATGCGATAGCAGCCAACATCGAGGCGCTCATAATACCGTGGTAAATCAACGAAGTAATGATACGGGTAGAGGCATATAGCCCCATACCTCCGGTCAGCAACAGAAGGAACGTCAGCAGAGACAATAACACCAACAAACTTGATCGAATTGAAAGGGATTTTGGCATCGTTATATTTCCGGTTGTAGGGTTAAAACAGACCTGTACAGAACCTATCGACTACAACCGGAAAAAGTTTAGGTATTTAAATGTTTTGTGAAAAATCAGGATGTTACTTTGGTGTTGTCGCCGTACCCACTCTGGTGACTGGCGAGCTTTGACGATTTTCCCAAAGTACCGTCAGACCGCGCTGTAAGGCAATAAAAATAAACAATAAAATGCCAATCGCTATTTTCGTCCACCAGGAACTTAATGTGCCGTCAAAATTAATATAGGTCTGAATCAATCCCTGAATGGCGACACCAAACAACGTTCCTAATACCGTACCGACCCCACCGCTCAACAGCGTTCCGCCAATCACGACTGAGGCAATCGCATCCAGCTCAACGCCGACGCCCGCCAGCGCATAACCCGCCTGGGTGTAAATTGAAAAGACAATGCCGGCAAGCGTCGCAAGCCCGGTCGACAGCATATAGATACGGATGGTCGTGCTACGGGTTGAGATCCCCATCAGGTTAGCAGAGGTGGCGTTGCCGCCAATCGCGTAAACCTGATTACCAAAGCGCGTACGGTGCGCCAGGACTATGCCAATGACGACTACCGCCAGCATCAGCAATCCCATCGCGCTCAGGCGACCGCCACCGGGTATTTTCCATGCCAGGCTTGAGAGCATGTCATAAACCGGATGGTTAATGGGGATCGACTCTTCAGACACCAGATAGCTGACGCCGCGCAGGAAGAACATTCCCGCCAGGGTAATAATGAATGCCGGGATCTTCAGCGCATCAATCAATAACCCCATAAACGCGCCAAACGCGCAGCCCATCAGCAGAATCAGGGGAAACGCCAGCAGCGGAGATATACCCCAGTAGCCAATGGCTTTCGCCAGAAATACGCCGGTAAACGCGATCACCGAGCCAACGGAAAGGTCGATCCCGCCAGAGAGAATCACGAAGGTCATGCCCACGGCGATGATGCCCAGAAAAGCGTTATCGGTCAGGATATTGCAGATAACTCTGGTTGAAGCAAAAGCCGGAAACTGTGTCAGACAGTAGAGGTAACCCAGCACAAACACGCCGAGGGTGATCATCAGCGGTAAATTACGTTTTATCATAACCACGCACTCCTTTTATCAGGCTGATAAAGCGTTGTGATTGCACGACCAGCACACACAACACCACCACGGCTTTGACCACCTGATTTAATTCTGGCTGGAAGCCCGACAGTAAAATCCCGGTGTTCATGCCCTGAATAATCAATGCCCCGATCACCGACAGCAGCAGATTAAAGCGCCCGCCCATCAGCGAGCCGCCGCCGATGACTACCGCCAGGATGGCATCCAGTTCCAGCCACAATCCGGCGTTATTGGCATCTGCCCCGCGGATATCCGCCGTGACGATAATGCCGGCGATAGCCGCACACAGACCGCTCAGCACATAGGTGAGCATCACGATGATGCGCGTGTTCACCCCGGCGTTTTTTGCCGCACGAATGTTGATGCCTACCGCTTCAATAAACATCCCCAGCGCCGTTTTACGCGTCAGTAGCCAGAACACCACCAGCGTTAGCAGTGCAATGATCACTGGCGTGGGGAACAGTAAGAGCGAGCCGCTGCCAAACCACGCCAGTTCGGGCGAGTTGAAAGTGACGATCTGCCCGGAGGTGATAAGCTGCGCTACTCCGCGCCCGGCCACCATCAGGATTAGCGTGGCAACGAACGGTTGAATCTTGAGGATTGCCACCAGAATCCCGTTCCACAACCCTGCCAGAATGCCGGAGCCTAAGGCGACAAGCAGCACCACCGGCAGACTGTGCCCGGCCACCGTCATCGCCGCGGTGGTGGCACCGGCAATGGCCATGACGGCGCCAACGGAAAGGTCGATGCCGCCGGTGGCAATCACCAGCGTCATGCCAATCGCCAACAGCGCCACGGGGGCGGCACGGTTGAGAATATCAATTGGGCTACCGAACAGCCGACCATCCTGCAAAATTACCTGATAAAAGTGCGGCGCGACCAGGCTATCCACCAGCAGCACCAGCAGTAGCGCCACCAGTTGGGGCATACCCTTTGGCCAGCGGAACCGTCGCCCAGGCGGGGTGGATTGAGGGAGAGAGTGAGGCATCACCATAGTCTCCTTAGGCCGCAATGGCGTTCATGATCGCCGGTACGGACAGTTCAGCCAGCGGGATCTCGGCCACCTGTTTGCGATCGCGCATAATAATGACTCGATCGGCATAGCCCACTAACTCTTCCAGTTCGGATGAAATCACCAGCAGCGCCAGACCATCCGCGCACAGCGTTTCGATCAGGCGGATGATCTCGGCATGCGCGCCGACGTCGATCCCACGCGTAGGTTCATCGAGGATCAGGAACTGCGGTTTGGTCAGTAACCAGCGCGAGAGCAATACTTTTTGCTGATTGCCGCCGGAGAGAAATTCGATCGGCTGTTCAGCGTTGGGGGTGCGAATTCCGAGCTGGCGGATAAAACGCTCGGCAATCTCATTTTGTTCTTTCCGCGGAATAGGCCGCAGCCAGCCACGCTGCGCCTGCAATGCCAGAATGATGTTTTCCCGCACCGAGGCGGCGGCGATAATGCCATCCGTTTTGCGATCCTCCGGACAGAAGCCGATCCCCAGACACGAAGCCTGATGCGGCGATCGCAAGGTCTGCGCTTTGCCTTTGATCAGCGCCCTGCCGCTGTCGGCAGGTTTAATACCGAAGATCACCTCCGCCGTTTCCGTTCGCCCGGAACCCAGCAGCCCGGCGAGACCGACGATCTCACCAGGACGCACCTGGAGATCAAACGGCGCGATGGTGCCTTTCTTGCCAAAGTCGCTAAAGGCCGCCACTGGTTTATCACTCAGCAAGGTGCGGCCCGCACGCTGTAGCGCATGGGTATCCAGTTCGCGGCCCAGCATCATTTTGACCAGTTCTATCTGTGGCAGCTCGCGGGTTGCACGACAGCCAACAAAGCCGCCGTTACGCAGGACGGTAATGCGATCGCTGACCTGATAGACCTGATCGAGGAAGTGGGTGACGAAGATCAGACTGACGCCCCGATCGCGCAGATGCCGCATCAGGCCGAACAGCATTTCTACTTCCTGGGTATCGAGACTGGCGGTGGGTTCATCGAGGATCAACACTTTCGCGGAGAGATCGATCGCCCGACAGATAGCGACTATCTGCTGCATCGCCACGGAAAAGCGGTTCAGCGGCTCGCGCACGTCGAGGGCAAAACCGTATGACGCCATCAGCTCCGTCGCGCGTTTTTCCATCTGCTTGCGCAGCAGCAGGCCAAAACGCCGCGGTTCACGGCCAATAAACAAGTTATCCGCTACCGACATATTGGGCAGCAGGTTCACTTCCTGATACACGGTACCGATCCCCAACTGCTGGGCATGGGCGGTATTTTTGGGAGAGATAGGCTGGCCTTCGAGCCAGATCGTGCCGCGATCGGCATGGTAAACGCCGGTCAGCGCTTTGATTAGCGTCGATTTACCGGCTCCGTTTTCTCCCAGCAGCGCCATAATCTCACCGCGACGCAAGCTGAAATCCACGTTATCCAGCGCTTTGACGCCGGGAAAGAATTTGCTTAATCCTTCGGTGCGGAGGATTTCCTGATGGGGGTCGGTGGTCATGGCATTCCTCCGGTACGAAATCACGGCCTTTTCGTAGGCCTGATAAGCGCAACGCCATCAGGCCTACGGAAGACCGACAGCAAAACTAGTAGCCCATGTTTTTCTTTTTCTCTAACTCTTCTTTCGCCGTATCCGGCAGATAGAGGATCGACTTGGTAATGGTCAGCTTCTCAGGCATCGTGCCGTCTTTTTTGAATTTCTCCAGCGCGTCGAATGCCGGGCCTGCCATATTCGGCGTCAGCTCGACGCTGGCGTTGGCTTCACCGTCAATCATTGCTTTGTAGATATCCGGTACGCCGTCGATGGAACCGGTCAGAATATCTTTGCCGGGTTTCAGGCCAGCTTCTTTAATCGCCTGGATTGCCCCGATCACCATGTCATCGTTATGGGCGTAAACCATGCAGATGTTCTTGCCATTGTTTTCCGCTTTGATAAAGCTCTCCATCACTTCTTTCCCTTTACTGCGGGTGAAGTCGCCGGACTGTGAGCGGATAATCTTAATGTTTGGCGCGTTGGCGATGGCTTCAGCAAACCCTTTTTTACGATCGATAGCCACGCTGGCTCCGACGGTCCCTTGCAGCTCAACGACGTTACACGGCTTGCCGTTCACTTGTTTAATCAGCCAGTCGCCGATCAATTTACCTTCCAGCACGTTGTCGGCGGTGACCGTGGTCATATAGAGAGATTTGTCTTTTACATCGATGGAACGATCGAGCAAAAAGACCGGAATGTCGGCATCTTTAGCTTCTTTTAAAACCGGTTCCCAACCCGTTGCCACGACCGGCGCAATAAAGATGGCGTCAACGCCCTGCGCAACAAATGAGCGAACTGCTTTAATCTGGTTTTCCTGCTTTTGCTGGCCGTCAGCGATTTTCAGCGTAATACCACGCTTTTCAGCCTCGCTTTTCGCAACGTTGGTTTCTGCGGCGCGCCAGCCGGATTCAGAGCCAACTTGCGAAAATCCTACGGTTAAGGGGGCAGCCATTGCCATAGACGACATGGCTGCCGAAACTGCTGTGACTAAAAGTAAGCGCTTCCACATAAGTGCGTCCTCGTAGGGGATTATTGTTGGTTAATAAACCGTCGCGAAAAAACTATAGACAATTGAGCATGTAACGAATTGCGTTACATCACACTTCAAAAAAGTAAATAAAACGTTAATCACAAGTTTGTAATCGCTTTCATCACGCTATGAAAAATGCGGCTGAAGATATGGATTTTCCTGTCACAAGAGAGGGGTAAAAAGAAGAAAATGAGCGCAGAGAAAGCGAAAACAAGCGGAGACATTCAGCGTGAGTTGGCTATAATACCCGCCACTTGTTTGCCATAGCTTATTTAAAGGAAACAGACATGAGCTTACTCAACGTCCCTGCCGGTAAAGACCTGCCGGAAGATATCTACGTTGTTATCGAGATCCCTGCCAACGCAGATCCGATCAAATACGAAGTTGACAAAGAGAGCGGCGCCCTGTTCGTTGACCGCTTCATGTCCACCGCGATGTTCTATCCGTGCAACTACGGTTACATCAACCACACCCTGTCTCTGGACGGTGACCCGGTAGACGTTCTTGTCCCGACTCCGTACCCGCTGGAGCCAGGTTCAGTGATCCGCTGCCGTCCGGTTGGCGTGCTGAAAATGACTGACGAATCCGGTGAAGATGCGAAACTGGTTGCGGTTCCGCACACTAAGCTGAGCAAAGAATACGATCACATCAAAGATGTGACCGACCTGCCGGAACTGCTGAAAGCACAGATCACCCACTTCTTCGAACACTACAAAGATCTCGAAGCAGGCAAATGGGTGAAAGTTGACGGTTGGGACAACGCTGAAGCCGCTAAAGCTGAAATCGTTGCTTCTTTCGAGCGCGCGAAGAAGTAATTTTTACTTTTGATGATTAGCCCCGCATGTCGGGGCTTTTTTGTGCGCTGATGCGGGTGCAACAGGCATAAAACAACGCCACCCGAAGGTGGCGTGTTCACATCAGTACTGGTCTCGGTCTAACCAGTTACCGCTTTCTATCAGCGTTAAGCCATCAACCGGACGTTGGTACACGTACATCCATGCACTTCCGTACGGCGTTTGAATTAACTGGCGCGCGTATTCACCGCCGCGGGTACGCAGAGCGTCAAGCTCTGCCAGCGTGCCGTTATCAATACGATAAACTTCCCCGTGTACTGTTCCCTTTCCCGGAACGGCGCCTGGATAGTGGCCCAGGCTATACAACTGGTAGTTGTCGATACTGAAATTTCCCAGCAACAGGGCATTGGTCATCCAGTGGCTGTTGCCTTGTTTGGTTCGTAAACTGCCGTAGACAAATATTCGCATTGCTAAAACTCGAACTGATAGAGCAAATCAAGTGCCTGATCTACGCCAGACACTGCTTCCAGATATAGCTTAGGCATCAGACGATAACGTAGCGTGAGTGTCGCTAAGGAGTCAAATATACCCACACCATATTTCACCTGCAGACCTGGCAGTACGTATCCGCTGACAACCACCTGAGATGAATCACCCACCCCTTGTGTGTCCAGTGCCAGATTGCTTACGCCAAATGTCTCCCCGATTTTACCCACAACCTGACCACTTTGTGCAACCCCCAGGCCAATAAGCATTGAAGTCATTGCCGCGCTGTCGCTCTGTTCGCTATCCAGCCCTTGTCCACGTAGCAGGTAGGAAAGCGCCATTTGCTGCGACATCGCCGGGTCGGAGAAGATCTCCGCTTTTGGTTCATCGGCAGTGCCCGTGACGCGAACACCGGCGATTACGTCGTCTTCGGTGGCTTCCGGGTTACGAATCGCTTCGATGTTGAGTAACGGCTGATCAGGTGGACCAGAGAACAACAGCTCGCCCTTACGCACAATCAGATCCTGACCATAGGCATGGAAACGCCCACTCGGAATATTAATCTGTCCGTTCAGCCCCAGTCCCTGCTTATCCTGCACCACTTTCAGATCGCCCGTCAGACGCGCTTTCAGACCAAAGGCGTCAATACGCACGTTGTTACCGACGTGAATGTTCAGGTTGCTGTTGATCGGAATACTTGCTGTCTGTGGTTTCTCCGGCTGCAGATTGTTGTTAAGCATGACCATATCGCTGGAAACCCCTACCGCGCTCTCCGGCAGGTCGTGCACCACGATACGCGCCCACGGCACATCCACGTTGCCATCGAGGGTAAACAGACTTGGCGTGGCTTCAAAGACCACGTCAGGCGAGACGTCCAGGCGGACCATCGGCGGCACGGTAATACGCACCCTGCTGCCTTTAGCCGCAACGCGCGCCCGCCAGTTGTCTATCTGACTCCAGTCGGCATCGCCGCTCAGGTTAATTTCGCCCTGCTGCGTACGCACCACGCCCGCCAGCGTTGAGCGTGTTCCGGTGAAGTTAACGGCTAACTGGCTTGGCTGCATGTCAAACGGCATAAAGTTACCGTCGATATCCAGAGCGCTCAGTTGCAACTGTCCGAGCAGCTGCGGGCTTTGCACATCACCACCCAGACGTAGGTTGGCGTTGATCATCCCTGCCGCTTTTTCACCGCGCGAGAAAATGGGGTTCACCATCGCCAGATTAAAGTTGCGGATATTGACGTTGCCGCCCAGGCTGCGGCGTCCCTGCGGATCCGTCACTTGCACCTGCCCGTCAAACTGCCCGTTGTTGGTCAGGCGAATCAGCCAGCCCAGCTCGGCACGGTTATTGTGCAGATCGGCGGTCAGATTCAGCGTTTCAAACGCCACAGGGAGCGGCGCATCGTTCACGCTTTGCGTGACCTTCACGTTACGTCCGCTCAGCGTAACCTGCCCCTGCGGCAGCCCCTCTTTGGTGGTGTCCCAGCTCACATCAGCTTTGCCAGTGAAAACGCCGCTGGCCTGGGTTGTATCCGGCATAAACGGTTTTAGCATCGCCAGGTCGAAGCGGTTAAGGTTCACCACCGCGCGTCCTTGTGCACCGGCATCAATGGTTTGCGGTACGCACAGTTCCGCATTCGGGTTATTCCAGCAGTGCGGCCCAATGCTGATTTTCTGTTCCTTATTGCGATAATCCAGTGCGACAGGGCGGTTAAGCGACCACGGACCGACCGGCGTCTGGAAGCGGGTATCGCTTAGCGCACCTTTCCAGCGCTGTTCTTGGCGATCAAAACTCCCTTCCAGGGAGAGCTGCCCGGAGACCGGTTCCCCCTGAATGCGCAGCTGCAGCTCATGCTGCTTTTCGTTGCCTTTGGCGTTGAGCGTCACCAGGCCAATATTCACGTCAGGTTGCACAATCCGCTCTACGCGAACATTGAGATTACCAGCGATTTGCTCTGCCGATTTCACATCGCCTTCGACGCGCACCTGAGCGACGGACAGCGCCTGCCAGCGCAGACTCCGGGCGGTAATATCCGCCAGCAGCTGTGGCGCTTCAACCGTACCGCGAACTTTTACCAGCCCTTTCGCCGTACCACCCAGTCCCGGCAGCGCGTTATCCAGGCTCGGGGCATCAATCGTCGCATCAAGATTGAGATCTTTGACCCCCAGTTCCCCTTTCACATCCGCGCTGTTGCGTCCCAGTTCCAGATGCAGGCCTGGGATCGTCCACTGCAGGTAGCTGTTCCCCTTCAGCGAACCGTTCACATTAACCTTGTTCTGCTTCACGTTGCCGGTCAGCTTCAGCTCGGGCACCTCCATCTGCCAGCTTCCGCCGTACAGACTGCCGCGAGTTTTCACCAGGCCATTCAGTTTTGATGGCCAGTCCGGGATCGCTTTCGCCGTGTTGATGCCATCCAGCGTAAGCTCCCCACGCCAGCTGATCGCCTGCTGCCAGTCCACCAGCGCTTTCAGCTCAGTTTTCCCTTCCAGCGCCGCAACGCTGAGTTTGTCGAGATTGATCTGCTGTTCGTTTCCTTTGGCGTCCAGCGTGATGGTAGCCGGAGGAATATCCTGCCCTTTCACAGCGGTACGCATCGACAGCGTATAGTCGGTCATCTTACCGGTCAGTTTGAGCTTGATGTCATCAGCCTGGAACTGCTTGTCGCCGGTAAACGGCCAGTAAACCTGCTTACTCACCACCTCAAGGTTGAGCGGCAATCCGGCTTCCGCCAGACGCGCCTGCGCCCGCAGGTCCATATCCACCGGACCAGACAGATTTACGCCGACTTCCAGCTGTTCACGCAGCGCGCCGCCGACCTTCAGCTTCACCTTTTCGCCTTTTAACGGATCGACGTTGAGCGTGCTGTTTAACGTAATATCGACCGGCCACGTGTCGGTCAGTTGCGCCGTGCCGCTGGCTTTTACCGTCCCCTGATTCGAGTCGATATCCAGTGCATCAAGCTTCATGTTGCCGTCAATGCTGCTCACTTTCAGCAGCATGTTATGTACCGTTAAATCCGTATCCCCGGTCACGCGCAGCTGCTCGCCACGAAACGCTTCAATGTTGAGATTGAGCGGCAGATGAACATCGGTCATGTCCGGCAGCACCGGCTTTGAGAACAGATCTTTTAGCGTTTCGCCAAGCGGTTTTTCATCCGGTTGCGGATTTTGAATCTTCGGTTCGACAACCTCTTCCTGCGCCACTTCTGCAACTTTAGGTAGGGCAATCAGCAGCCCCTGTAATGACGTTGGCTTCAGGGTCAGCGTTTTTTCCTGCCAGTTCAGGCCGGAGGTAAATTCCAGCACCGAAACCGTGGTGTCATCGATTTTGATATTGATGTTGTTCAGCGCCACGCGCGAAAGCGTGATGGGGTAAGGTGTGGAAAGGTTAAGCGGACCGCTCTCTTCTTCTTCAACCGGCGCTGATGGTGGCATCTTTTTGCTGTCGATCGCCACGTTGATATTTTTCAGCGACAGATCGTTGACGCACAGGCTGCTGTCCCACAGGCAGTTAAGCCCCACGGCCAGATGCACTTCACCAGCATTCACCGCCACGCCAGGCTGGTCATAACGAATATTTTTGAGCGATAAATCCCGCCAGCCGCCGGTGACCTGACCAATCTCCAGCCCCGGAACCCAACGATTCGCCGCTTTGAAGATCAGATGCAGGCCCGAGGTAGTGCCGACGAGGAACGCCACCGTGCCTAACAACAGCAGGATAAAAATCAGCACGCCGAGGCTTATCTTCTTCCATAAACTCATAATTCAGGCCCCAGACCGATGTAAAACTGTAAACCATGTTCATCTTTGTCGCCTACAGGGACAGCAAAGTCGAGCTTGATGGGTCCCACTGGCGATTGCCAGCGTACGCCGACCCCGGCACCGGTTTTGAAATCGCTTCTGCGGATATCGCTGACCGCTTCGCCGCTATCGACAAACATCGCCCCCCACCATTTTCCGGTCACGTTGTACTGATATTCCAGCGAGCCGGTCGCCAGCTTCGAGGCCCCTTTCAGTTTGCCGTCACTGCCTTCAGGCGAAATAGATTTGTATTTGTAGCCGCGAATGCTGCGATCGCCCCCGGCGAAGAAACGCAGATCCGGCGGTACTTTGTCGAAGTCCCCGGTTTCGATCCAGCCGAGGTTGCCGCGCATCACAAAGCGATGACGATCGTACAGCGTGCGGATCCAGACGTTTTGCGCCTGGATGACGGAGAAATCAACGTCTGAGCCCCAGGCCGTGTTGGAGTAATCGATGGAATAACGTTGGGAGTCGCCCCAGACAGGCATCAGACCACCGCGCGAGCGCGTCCGGCTGATCATCACCCCCGGATAGAGCAGCATGGTGGTGTTGGTGACGTTACCCTGGGTAAAGTGGTCGAGGCTCCAGCGCAGGTTTATCGCGCGCTGCCAGCCGCTGGAGAGATCCCAGTAGCGGGAAACCGCAAGCGTAGTGGAGTCCTGCTCGGTATCGTTTAAATCGGTACGCTTAAAGCCCCCCTGCACCAGGTAATACTGCTCCAGCGGGTTCTTTAAGAGCGGCATTTTATAACTGAAATCAAGAACCTGCTCTGGCGCAGAGATGCTGGCGCTGGTGGTCAGGCTGTGGCCATAGGAGTTCATCCACGGCTTTTTCCACGAGGTCTTCACCCGTGGGCCGACGTCAGTTGAGTAGCCAACCCCGGTTTCGATGGTATTTTCAGTTCGCGGCGACACCACGCCTTTCAGCGGCAGCACTTTGGTTTCTCGGGCTTTATCAAATTCCGGCGCGACGACCACAGAATTAAACCATCCGGTCGCCGACAGGCGACGGTTCAGTTCGCCCAGATCTTTCGACTCGTACTCTTCACCCTCTTTAAAGGGCACCAGATTTTGCAGATACTCATCGCGAATTTGCGAGCCTTCAAAGGTGACATGCCCAAAGCGATAGCGTTCACCGCTGTTGTAATCGATATCCCAGAATGCCTGGCGGCGTTCGAGCGCTATCCCAAGCTGGCTTTTATTAAATTCACTGTCGAAATAGCCTTTGCGCAGCGCCACGCTGGTGAGTGATTTTTTGAAGTTGTCATAGTCCCCCTGATTCAGCACGGTGCCGATTGCCGGTCGCGTTTTCAGCAGATCCAGGTAATCTTTATCCGTACGTGCGCCACCGCGCAGAATCACTTCAGTGCCGCCAATCAGCACCGGCTCACCGGGGGTCACTTTGGCAATCAGCACCTGGCGTCCTTTTGCCGGCGGCGGACGCAGTTCAAAATCAATGGTTGGCTCAAAGTAGCCCAGCGCTTTTAGCCCTTCGCGGATGGCATCATCAACGCGCGCACGAAAGCGTCGGTCTGGCGTGACTTCATCACTTTGAATCGTGGATAGCTGCGCACGGACGTTTTTCTCCAGCGGTCCTGATAATCCCTCGACCTGTAAGCGAACATTCGCTGCGGCGGCGGAGCCACTTAAGCACAGTAATCCTACCCAACATAACTGACGGATATGTGGCACATTTTCTCCTGAATATCCTTTTTTCCCACCCCTGGAAAAAAATACTATGCCGTTCCTCGGCTTAACAAAAAATCAACAATAAGAGTTGAAAAACAGACGACAACCCAAATATTTCTTATGTTTAACTCTAGACGTATTCACGCCATTTATTGTGGGCAAAGACGCGTCTCGTTACAACCTTAACCCAAATGACTGATTTCGGGAGAACGGCCATGAGTTTATTTGATAGAAAGCATCTTGTTACTCAAGCAGATGCCCTACCTGGACGCAACACCCCGATGCCAGTGGCAACGCTGCATGCGGTTAACCAACATTCGATGACCAACGTGCCTGACGGTATGGAGATAGCCTTTTTCGCCATGGGATGTTTCTGGGGCGTTGAACGTTTATTCTGGTCATTACCCGGGGTATACAGCACCGCAGCCGGATATACCGGCGGCTACACCCCTAACCCAACCTATCGGGAAGTGTGTTCCGGCGATACCGGACACGCCGAAGCGGTACGCGTCGTCTATGATCCGCATGTTATCAGCTACGAGCAACTGCTGCAGGTATTCTGGGAAAATCACGACCCGGCGCAGGGCATGCGTCAGGGGAACGACCAGGGGACGCAGTATCGCTCAGCCATTTACCCGTTAACGCCAGAGCAAACCGCCGCGGCACGAGCAAGCCTTGAGCGTTTTCAGGCAGCAATGACCGCCGCAGGCGACGAACGCACCATTACTACGGAAATCAAGACGGCAACTCCGTTCTACTATGCCGAGGACGACCACCAGCAGTACTTGCACAAACACCCTTATGGATACTGTGGAATTGGTGGCATCGGCGTTTGCCTGCCGCCAGAGCGTTGATCCGCGAATAGCGCGCTACCGTCACCCGCCCGGCATGGCGCATTTCCAGCTTTCACTGGGGGTTGGTATAAGGGAAAACGCAAACCTAGTTGCCGTGGCCGGATATCCCGCTTGACGAAACGACGGCACCGCCAGGGTTTCATGATGTGCTGAAGCCGGATGGTTCGCCCTGTAGCGAATAAGAGAGGCAGATAGCGCAAGACTTAACCCCGCAGAATAAGGCCAAAAAAGCTCCTCTGGCGAGTTTACAGTACCTTACGCTATACTAGCTTCTGAATTTACCGGCTCAACGCCACGAGCCGGTTTTCATATGGATTTATCAATTTCTCCCTTCCGAGGATCTGGCATAGCGCCAGATAAGATATGTTAAACAGTATTTTAGTCATTCTCTGCCTGATCGCCGTGAGTGCGTTTTTCTCGATATCCGAGATCTCGCTTGCTGCATCACGCAAAATAAAACTTAAACTGCTTGCCGATGAAGGCAACGTAAACGCACAACGTGTTTTAAAGATGCAGGAAAACCCCGGCATGTTTTTTACCGTCGTGCAAATTGGCCTTAACGCGGTCGCTATTCTCGGTGGTATTGTCGGTGATGCGGCATTCTCCCCGGCGTTTTACAGCCTTTTCTCGAAATACTTCACTCCAGAGCTGTCCGAACAGTTAAGCTTTATTCTGTCGTTCTCGCTGGTTACTGGCCTGTTCATCCTGTTCGCGGATTTAACCCCGAAACGCATCGGTATGATTGCGCCAGAAGCTGTAGCTTTGCGTATCATCAACCCGATGCGCTTCTGCCTGCTCATCTTCCGCCCGCTGGTGTGGTTCTTTAACGGTCTGGCAAATAACATTTTCCGTCTGTTTAAGATCCCGATGGTGCGTAAAGACGACATCACCTCGGACGATATTTACGCCGTGGTCGAAGCGGGTGCGTTGGCGGGGGTTCTGCGTAAGCAGGAACATGAGCTGATTGAAAATGTGTTCGAACTGGAATCCCGAACCGTACCGTCTTCGATGACCTCGCGCGAGAATATTATCTGGTTCGATCTCCACGAAGATGAGCAAAGCCTGAAGAACAAAGTGGCGGAACACCCACACTCCAAATTCCTGGTGTGTAACGAAGATATCGACCACATCATTGGCTATGTCGACTCAAAAGATCTCCTCAACCGCGTACTGGCGAACCAAAGTATGGCGCTGAACAGTGGCGTACAGATCCGCAATACGCTGATTGTGCCGGATACGTTGACGCTCTCTGAAGCGCTGGAAAGCTTCAAAACCGCAGGCGAAGACTTTGCCGTCATCATGAACGAGTACGCGCTGGTGGTGGGAATTATCACGCTCAACGACGTTATGACTACGCTGATGGGCGATTTAGTCGGCCAGGGTCTGGAAGAGCAGATCGTGGCGCGCGATGAAAACTCATGGTTAGTCGATGGCGGTACGCCGATTGATGACGTTATGCGCGTCCTGGATATCGATGAGTTCCCGCAGTCCGGGAACTATGAAACCATCGGCGGCTTTATGATGTTCATGCTGCGTAAAATCCCGAAGCGCACCGACTCGGTGAAGTATTCAGGCTACAAATTTGAAGTGGTGGATATCGATAACTATAAGATCGATCAGCTGCTGGTGACGCGTCTGGACAGTAAACCTACCGTACTGGTACCGAAACTGCCGGATGCAAAAGAAGAGGCAAAAGCGTCTTAACGTCTTGCAGAAACATCAACGGCTCCCATCCAGGAGCCGTTTTTTTAACTACCGCATAGCACTTTGATCAAGCCATCTCAGTTTGCAGACGCAAGACCTGACGGTTAACTTCGGACATCACGGAAAAATGCAGTTTGTCCTTCACTTTTGGGATAAGAATCTTACCCTTATCAAATTCAAAAGCGCCTACATCCTTGATATATAACCGTCCACGAAACAGGATCTTCACGTACTTCGCCACCTGCAGCGGGTTGTATCGTTGGAAAATTTTCATTGTTGTCTCCTGCTGAGCATTACGCCTTTGCGGTACCACAATCGGTCCGACAATCCTCAGGCGCAAATTTTAATGCCCTATGACTATAGACTATCTCGCTCATGTTTCCAGCGTGTATAAGTTTATTTACCTTCAGGTTACAAATATTCAGAATTATCTTTTCAACGCTTCGCTCTCTTCAGTATAAGTCTTCATTTTTCGCAGGATTTGTGCGCCCGTCCGCAAACTGGCATCGCGCTTGCGGGAAAAAGCATCAATCGCACATATGATTAAATTCCAGACCCAAGTGGTCGGATCACCTGCAAAATAAAGAAATAAGGAAAACCTATGGCCTTACAAAAATTGCTGGCGCTGTCGTGCCTGCTGCTGCCGATGATTGCCTGTGCGCATTCGTTTGAGACTAACCAACGCGTCCCGCCGGTGGGGATCGCCGATCGCGGTGAACTGATTCTCGAGAACGATAAGTTTAGCTACAAAAGCTGGAATAGCGCGCAGTTGCCAGGGAAAGTGCGAATTGTGCAACACATTGCCGGACGCACCTCCGCCAAAGAGAAAAATGCTACGCTGATCGAGGCAATCAAGGCGGCCAACCTGCCGCACGATAAATACCAGACCACCACGATCGTCAACACCGATGACGCCATTCCTGGCTCCGGTATGTTTGTGCGCAGCAGTCTGGAGAGCAATAAGAAGCTCTACCCGTGGTCACAATTTATTGTCGACAGCAATGGCATTGCGCGTAAATCCTGGCAACTGGATGAAGAGAGCTCCGCTATCGTCGTACTTGACAAGGACGGACGCGTTCAGTGGGCAAAAGATGGTGCGTTAACGCAGGAAGAGGTGCAGCAGGTTATTGCCCTGCTGCACAAATTGCTCAGTAAATAGCGACGCGGAAGCCGGGGTTGAGGAATGATTCACGTGGGGTGTAATCCAGAGATTTCCCCTGCCAGTCGTGAACGTGCGCCCCGGCTGCGGCGGCAACGGCGTGGCCAGCGGCGGTGTCCCATACGTTAGTCGGCCCAAAACGGGGGTACAGCTGTGCGTGCCCTTCCGCCACCAGGCAGAACTTCAGCGATGAGCCAATCGACGTGGTCTGGTGCTCACCCAACTGTTGCAGATACTCTTTTAACTCATTGTCCGCATGCGAGCGGCTAATCACCACCAACGGCGGACGCGCGTCACGAACATGGATTTGTTTGCGCACGCCGCACTCTTCTTTCCACGCTTTACCTTCTGCCGCGCTGTACATCACTTTCATCACCGGCGCGTAAACCACGCCCAGTACCGGCTTTCCTTGCTCGATAAGCGCAATATTGACGGTGAATTCACCGTTACGTTTAATGAACTCTTTAGTACCGTCCAGCGGGTCTACCAGCCAGTAGCGCTGCCAGTGCTGGCGAACATCCCAGCCAGGAGGCGCTTCTTCAGACAGGACCGGAATATCCGGCGTCAGCGCCAGTAATCCTTCGAGGATCACCTTATGCGCGGCGATATCCGCCGCCGTGACCGGAGAATCGTCCTGCTTGCTGGTAATCTCCATCGGTTTGATTCCATCGTAGACCTGCATAATGGCATCGCCCGCGTTCCGTGCAAGCTGGCATACATGTTCTAACATTCTCCACCTCGTTTCTTTCGTGGTGTTAACTCGTTGTTTTACTTATACCCGATCGTCAAAGGATCCGCCAACTGTGATAGCGTCTGCGGTTTTAAACGCTATATTCATGTCATGATTCACAGTTCTGTAAGCAAGAAGATTTATATACATTTTCTTTTGTGGCTTAGATCTTAAAAGGATGCCCCTGATGATTAAGTTTAGTGCAACGCTTCTGGCCACGCTGATTGCAGCCAGTGTCAATGCCGCAACCGTCGATCTGCGTATAATGGAAACCACTGATTTGCATAGCAATATGATGGATTTCGATTATTACAAAGATACGCCGACAGAAAAATTTGGCCTGGTGCGTACGGCAAGCCTGATCAATGCAGCGCGTAGTGAAGTCAAAAACAGCGTACTGGTTGATAACGGCGATCTGATTCAGGGCAGCCCGCTCGGGGATTATATGGCGGCCAAGGGGCTGAAAGCGGGCGAAACGCATCCGGTATATAAGGCACTGAATACACTGGATTACGCAGTGGGTAATCTTGGCAACCATGAATTCAACTACGGTCTTGAGTATCTGCACAACGCGCTTGCCGGGGCGAAGTTCCCATACGTTAACGCCAATATCATCGACGTGAAGACCAAAAAGCCGCTGTTTACTCCTTATCTGATCAAAGAGACTGAGGTTGTCGATCAGGAAGGAAACAAGCAGACGCTGAAAATTGGCTATATCGGTTTTGTGCCGCCGCAGATCATGACCTGGGATAAAGCCAACCTCAGCGGCAAAGTGACGGTGAATGACATTACGGAAACCGCACGTAAATACGTGCCGGAAATGCGAGCCAAAGGTGCCGATGTCGTGGTGGTGGTTGCTCACTCCGGGCTTTCCGCCGACCCATATCAGGCGATGGCGGAAAACTCCGTTTACTACCTCAGTGAAGTTCCGGGCGTGGATGCCATTATGTTTGGTCACGCTCACGCCGTTTTCCCGGGCAAAGACTTTGCCAACATCAAAGGCGCAGATATCACAACAGGTACGCTCAATGGCGTTCCTGCGGTGATGCCGGGCATGTGGGGCGATCACCTGGGTGTGGTGGATTTAGTGCTGAATAACGACAGCGGTAAATGGCAGGTTACGCAGGGGAAAGCGCAGGCGCGCCCGATTTATGACGCCGCGGCCAAAAAATCACTGGCTGGCGAAGACCAAAAAATCGTTGAGATCCTAAAAGCCGATCACGATGCCACGCGTGAATTTGTCAGCAAGCCAATCGGTAAATCTGCCGACAACATGTACAGCTATCTGGCGCTGGTTCAGGACGACCCGACCGTGCAGGTAGTGAATAATGCGCAGAAAGCCTATGTGGAACATTTTATCCAGGGCGATCCGGACCTGGCAAAACTACCGGTGCTTTCCGCCGCTGCGCCGTTTAAAGTCGGTGGACGCAAGAACGATCCGGCCAGCTTTGTCGAAGTCGAAAAAGGTCAGCTTACCTTCCGTAACGCCGCTGATTTGTATCTCTATCCCAATACCCTGGTCGTGGTGAAAGCCAGCGGTAAAGAGGTGAAAGAGTGGCTGGAATGTTCCGCCGGGCAGTTTAATCAGATTGATATCCACAGCAGCAAACCACAGTCGCTAATTAACTGGGATGGCTTCCGTACCTATAACTTCGACGTGATTGACGGCGTGAAATATCAGATTGATGTTTCACAACCCGCTCGCTATGACGGTGAATGCCAGACGATTAACCCGCAAGCGGAGCGTATTAAAAATCTGACCTTTAACGGCAAACCTGTCGATCCGAATGCAATCTTCCTCGTCGCGACCAACAACTACCGCGCTTACGGCGGTAAGTTTGCCGGGACCGGAGACAGCCACATCGCATTTGCATCACCGGATGAAAACCGCTCTGTGCTGGCAGCATGGATAGGTTCCCAGACGAAAAGCGCAGGCGAAATTCATCCGGCGGCAGATAACAACTGGCGTCTGGCGCCGATTCACAGCGAGACACAACTGGATATTCGCTTTGAAACATCACCGTCTGATAAAGCTGCGGCGTTCATCAAAGAAAAAGCGCAGTATCCGATGAAGCAGGTGGCAACGGACGATATTGGATTTGCGATTTATCAGCTGGATTTGAGTAAGTAAGACCACGCCGGGTGGCGCTGCGCCATCCGGCAAACCCGACCGGGTCGTTTACGTCGATGCCGGGACGTCTTCGTTCTTAACGGTATGATTTGCCAAAACCTGCGGCAAATTCACCTCTATCCAGTCCGCCAGCGCTGCGACTTTTTCGCTCACCTGCTCACCCAACGGTGTCAGGCTATACTCTACATGCGGCGGCACCACCGGATATGACACCCGATTGATAAACCCGTCCTGCTCTAACGCCTGTAGGGATTGCGCCAGCATTTTTTCACTGACGCCGCCCATCTTACGGCGCAAATCGCTGAAACGGTGCGTACCGTCGCGCAGCGCCACCAGAATCAATACTCCCCAGCGGCTGGTGACATGTTTTAACACCTCGCGGGAGGGGCACTTCTCGGCAAACAAATTGCCATCACGTAACTGCTGGGAGAGCGTCGAAACTGTCATTTTCATACTAACCCTTTTTGTATGTACTTACTAAAAGTTAGTTTAAGTGTTAGCGTGATTAAACACAAGGGCCATACCAAGGAGTTATCCCATGATCGCGATTACCGGCGCCACTGGCCAACTGGGCCAACACGTTATTGAAACGCTACTGAAAACCGTTCCTGCCAGCCAGATTGTGGCTATTGTGCGTAATCCCGCTAAAGCGACCGCGCTTAACCAGCAGGGTATTACCGTTCGTCAGGCGGATTACAGCGATGAAGCCGCCTTTACCACGGCCTTACAGGGTATCGACAAGTTACTATTAATCTCCTCCAGCGAAGTGGGACAACGTGCCCCGCAGCATCGCAACGTGATTAACGCGGCGAAAGCTGCCCACGTGAAATTTATCGCCTACACCAGCCTGCTGCACGCCGATCGCTCCCCGCTGGGGCTGGCTGATGAGCATGTCGCAACCGAGAAGATGCTGGCTGAATCCGGTATCGCGTACGCGCTGCTGCGTAACGGTTGGTACACCGAAAACTATCTCGCCAGCGCACCAGCCGCACTGGAACACGGCGTGTTTATTGGGGCGGCGGGAGAAGGCAAAATCGCCTCGGCAACCCGTGCCGACTATGCCGCTGCCGCCGCGCGCGTCATCAGTGAAGACGGTCATGCCGGTAAAATCTATGAACTGGCGGGCGACGCCGGCTGGACTCTGAGCCAGCTGGCGGCCGAACTGGCAAAACAGAGCGGTAAAAAAGTGGTGTATCAAAACCTGAGCGAAGCTGATTTTGCTGCCGCGCTGAAAGGTGTTGGTCTGCCTGCCGGACTCGCGGACATGCTGGCTGACTCAGACGTTGGCGCCTCCAAAGGCGGCCTCTTCGACGACAGCCATACGCTGAGCAAACTGATTGGTCGCCCAACCACGTCGCTGGCAGACAGCGTCAAAGGCATCGTGTAAGTGTTAAAAATTAGTTAATTGTGGTGGCATCCCCGCGCATCCTCTCTAATAATGACATGATGATGCGTGGGGAGAGAAGACGTGCAAGGTGTACCAGAGCAGTTTATTGATGAAAAAGACAGCGCCCGCTTTCGCCATCTGGCGCAGGTGCCGGGCGTTGAGCTGTATCATGCGCACATCTCGCGTTACGCCTTTGAACCCCACACCCATGAAGCATTTGGTATTGGCGCGATAGAAGCCGGAGCCGAACGTTTTCGCTATCGCGGCACGCAGTACGTGGCCCCCACCCATTCCGTCGTCACCATGAATCCCGATGAGCTACATACCGGCGAAGCGGAAACCGCTGACGGCTGGCGCTATCGGATGATCTATCTTGAACCCGATCTTCTGGAAGAAGTCACCGGGATCCGCCACTGGTGGTTTCATGATGTAACACGTCACGATCCGCTGCGCTCGCGCCAGATCTGCTCGCTGATCCATGGCCTGTGGAACACTGAGGATCCGTTGGCGCAAAAAGGACTATTACTCGATCTGATCGACACATTCCAGCCGCTGGCCCGCCATGCACCGGTATTACCAGAGGGAGCGCATCGCTTTGAACGGGTACGCGAATACTTGCACGATAATTATATGCACCCGGTAACGCTCGACGAACTGGCGCGGGTTGCAACGCTGAGTCCCTGGCATTTTCAGCGCCAGTTTAAATCTCATTTCCACGTCACGCCGCACCAGATGCTGATGGCGATCCGCCTGTGGCGAGCCAAAGGTTTTCTCACTCACGGCATGCCCGCCGCAGAGGTCGCCGCCGCAACCGGCCTCACCGACCAGTCGCATCTCACCCGCGCGTTTACCCATCGCTACGGCATTACGCCGGTACGTTATCAGAAACAAGTCGTCAGGCGTTGAACAGCAATCTCATACAATACGGCTGCATTTTTCCTGCCTACACTCGACTTATTGTTAAGCGATGTGGATGTCAAAAATGATTAGCGGCGTGTTGTATGCCCTGCTGGCTGGGCTGATGTGGGGATTAATTTTTGTTGGGCCGCTGATCGTACCGGAATACCCGGCGGTATTGCAGTCGATGGGGCGCTATCTGGCGCTGGGGCTGATAGCGTTGCCGATTGCCTGGCTGGGACGTGTGCGCTTGCGTCAGTTGACGCGTAAAGACTGGGTCACAGCGCTGGCACTAACGATGATGGGTAATCTGATTTATTACGTTTGCCTGGCAAGCGCCATCCAGCGCACTGGCGCGCCGGTCTCAACGATGATTATTGGTACATTACCGGTTGTGATCCCGGTCTTCGCTAACCTGCTCTACAGCCAGCGCGACGGCAAATTATCATGGTGGCGTCTGTCGCCTGCGCTGGTACTGATTGGTATAGGTCTGCTGTGCGTGAATATCTCGGAGCTGAATCAAGGATTACCCGACTTTAGCGGCTGGCGTTATGGTTCTGGAATCGCGCTGGCGCTGATCTCAGTAGTGTGTTGGGCGTGGTATGCGCTGCGAAATGCCCGCTGGCTGCGCGAGAATCCAGATAAGCACCCGATGATGTGGGCGACGGCCCAGGCACTGGTAACGTTGCCTGTTTCTCTGCTCGGGTATATTGCAGCCTGCCTGTGGCTGAACGGTCAAACGCCGGACTTTGCGCTGCCCTTCGGCCCGCGTCCGGGCGTGTTTATCGGCCTGATGATAGCAATTGCAGTATTGTGTTCGTGGGTTGGCGCACTGTGCTGGAACGTTGCCAGCCAAAAATTGCCGACGGTGATCCTCGGCCCGCTGATTGTCTTCGAAACGCTGGCTGGCTTGTTGTACACCTTTATCTTGCGCGAGGAATTTCCACCGCTGCTGACGGTAAGCGGCATTGCGCTGCTGATTGTTGGGGTGGTGATAGCCGTCAGAGCCAAACCACAGAAACCCAACGTCGTCGTGGTTCCACAATCATAATGGCCCGGACGGCGCTGCGCTAATCCGACCTACAGGGTATTATCTTGTAGGCCGGAGTAGAGGTTAAACTTTAAACACCGCCACGGTCTGATTCAGTCGTGCTGCCTGCTCTTCGAGCGCGGCGGCGGCGGAAGCAGACTCCTCCACCAGCGAGGCGTTTTGTTGCGTCACGCGATCCATTTCGGCAACCGCCTGACCTACCTGATCGATACCCCGGCTCTGTTCATCAGAGGCCGAGGCTATCTCGCCCATGATGTCGGTCACGCGGGTCACAGCGCTCACAATTTCCGCCATCGTTTCACCCGCTTCATGCACCAGCGCCGTACCGGCATTGACCCGATTCCCCGAGTCATCGATCAGCGCCTTAATCTCTTTCGCCGCCTGCGCGCTACGCTGTGCCAGTGTACGGACCTCGCCAGCGACCACGGCAAACCCGCGCCCCTGCTCGCCCGCACGCGCCGCTTCTACTGCCGCGTTCAGCGCCAGAATATTGGTCTGGAAGGCAATGCCATCGATAACATTGGTAATTTGCGCGATTTTGCTGGAACTGGTGGCGATTTCATCCATCGTACGCACCACGCCATCAACCACGGTTCCGCCTTTCTGCGCCGTCTGTGAGGCATTTTTTGCCAGACTGGTCGCCTGCCGCGCGTTATCCGCGTTCTGCTTCACGGTAGCGGTGAGTTGTTCCATGCTGGCCGCGGTCTCTTCCAGAGAGGCGGCCTGCTGCTCGGTACGTGAAGAGAGATCGTTACTGCCTGCGGCAATTTCACCTGCGCCGGTATAGATGGTGTCAGCCCCGTCACGCACTACGCTGACTGTGTTCGCCAGCGCCTGCTGCATGTCGCGGACGTTGCCTGCCAGCAGCGCCATTTCATTACTGCCATCGGCGTTGATGCGGTGCGTCAAATCCCCCGCAGCAATGTGACGAATATGTGCCATCACTTCGTGGAGCGGCTTGAGCAGCACTCGCTGCATTGCCAGCCAACTGGCGATAATCATCGTGACGACAGTCAACATCACGGCGGACAGCAGCCAGATTATCTTCTGGTAATTACTCTCATTGTCCTGCACTCCGGTCATGGCCAGCACCGTTTGCGCGCTACGCCATTCCCGATAAACTTCCTGCATGGCCGTTTGCTTTTGCTCGGCATTCTGCTTGAACATCTCTTCCAGCTTACCCTCAGCCAGCAGCGCGTTCATTTTAGCCAGCGTCGCAGAATAGATGCCGTACTGCTCTTCCAGTCGATCGGCCAGATGCTCATCAAGCCCCGGTGTTTCCGGCAGGGCGTAGTATTTATCGTAATGCTCTTTCGATTCGGCCAACAGGCGATTTGCCGTGTTCACCAGTTCCTTCAACTGACCGCCGTTAATCTCGCTGGCCATCGTTCCCTGTAAACGCAGCATGCCCCGGTTGAGCGTGACGCGAGCCTGGTTCAGGCTTATCCAGGCATCGGTAAACTCGGACACGTTCTGGCTGGAAAGCTGAGAGACGCTAAAGTTTTGTTTATCGTTATTGAGCGCGCCAATAAAAACGCCCGCGGAGATGAGCTGCATCGCGCCCAGGGCGAGTAACACGGTGATAAGTAAGGTTATCACTTTGATTCGTTTGAACATCTGTAGCCTTTTATTATGCAGGTATTGTCTGAGGTCTAACTATCGGCAGCGGCGTACGCTTATTTAATCCTGTCGCGCAGCTTTTTTCGCCTTACCTCTCCTTTCCAATAAGATTCAGCACCTTAACGAAACAAGAAATTTTCGTGACATTCATCACAAAACATCCCACCCCGAAAGGATTATATCCTTCGCCATAAGATGCATTTAAAATACATCTTATATTATTGAGAATGAGGTAACGGCAATGTCTTATCGCGATCAACCTTTAGGTGAACTGGCGCTCTCTATTCCTCGCGCTTCGGCCCTGTTTCGTAAATACGATATGGATTACTGCTGCGGCGGTAAGCAAACGCTGGCACGCGCTGCTGCGCGTAAAGAGCTGGATTTAGACGTTATTGAGGCACAGCTCGCGCAGTTGGCTGAACAGCCGCTGGAGAAAGACTGGCGTACCGTGGCACTGGCTGAAATCATCGATCATATCATCGTGCGTTATCACGACAGACACCGCGAACAGCTGCCGGAACTGATCCTACAGGCCACGAAAGTTGAACGCGTTCACGCAGACAAACCGAACGTACCACGCGGTCTGGCGAAAAACCTGACCATGCTGCATGAAGAGCTGTCCAGCCACATGATGAAAGAAGAGCAGATCCTGTTCCCGATGATCAAACAGGGCATGGGTCGCCAGGCGATGGGGCCAATCAGCGTGATGGAAAGCGAACATGACGCGGCCGGTGAACTGGTTGAAGTGATCAAACACATCACCCATAACGTGACGCCGCCGCCAGAAGCCTGCACCACCTGGAAAGCCATGTATAACGGCATTAACGAGATGATCGACGACTTGATGGAACACATCAGTCTGGAAAATAACGTGTTGTTCCCGCGAGCTCTCGCCGGGGAGTAAAGATGTTGCCGGATGGCGCTAACGCGTATCCGGCCTATGGAATTCAGGCCCGGTAAGCATCGCGCCACCGGGCACTAAAATTAACGCATACCTGCCATACGTTTCTTACCGATAAACAACCAGCCCAGCCCCAGCGCGATGAACCACAGCGGCGTCACGATCAGCGCCTGGCGGGTATCATCTTCCAGCGTCAGCAGCACCAGTACGAAGACAAAGAACACCATACATACCCAGCACATCAGCTTGCCTAACGGCATCTTGTAGATTGATTTTTCATGCAGGTGCGGACGCTGCTTGCGATAGACCAGGTACGAGCAAAGAATGATGGTCCAGACGAACATGAACAGAATCGCCGACACGGTGGTGATCATGGTGAACGCACCAATCACGCTCGGGTTTACGTAAAGCATCACCACGCCGCCCAGCAGACAGATACAAGAGAAGGTTAAACCTTTCGCCGGAACTGCGCGTTTAGACAGTTTGGCAAACGCTTTAGGCGCTACGCCTTCCTGTGCCAGGCCGAACAGCATACGGCTGGTAGAGAACACGCCACTGTTTGCAGAAGAGGCAGCAGAAGTCAGCACCACAAAGTTGATCAGGCTCGCCGCAGCAGGCAGACCGACCAGCACAAACAGTTCAACGAATGGGCTCTTGGTTGGCACTACCGAGCTCCATGGTGTTACGGACATAATCACGATCAGCGCAAAAACGTAGAACATGATGATACGGATCGGAATTGAGTTAATGGCGCGCGGCAGAGATTTCTCCGGGTCCTTGGTTTCCGCAGCGGTCGTTCCCACCAGCTCAATACCCACAAACGCGAACACGGCTATCTGGAAGCCGGCAAAGAAGCCGCTCAGACCTTTCGGGAACCAGCCACCGTCATTCCACAGATGTGTGAACGATGCCTGAACGCCGGTTGGCGACTGGAAGTGCGTCAGCACCATCACCAGACCAACGACAATCAGGCCGATGATGGCGACGATTTTGATCATCGCAAACCAGAACTCCATCTCACCGAACATTTTTACGGTGGCAAGATTGAGGCTCAGTAACAGCACGATCACCGCCAGCGAGGCGACCCAGTCAGAAAGTTCGGGGAACCAGAATTGCGCATACGCCGTAATAGCGACAACGTCTGCCATCCCGGTAACAACCCAGCAGAACCAGTAGGTCCAGCCGGTAAAATACCCGGCCCATGGCCCGAGCAGGTCAGAGGCGAAATCACTAAAAGATTTGTACTCCAGATTCGAGAGCAGCAATTCTCCCATTGCACGCATCACGAAAAACAGCATAAAACCGATGATCATATACACAAAAATGATCGACGGTCCGGCGAGACTGATAGTTTTACCAGAACCCATAAACAGGCCGGTGCCGATTGCACCACCAATGGCAATAAGTTGAATATGACGGTTTGTGAGATTGCGCCGTAGCGACTGTTCAGACGAAGCCTCTTCAGCGGCGTCGACTTTTACCTGATCTACCATGTTTTTTCTTCCTGTACCTGTCTGTGTTGTTCAGGCTCTACGGCCTTTAATGTGTCTATGATACGACGATCCTGTTATCAGGACTCATCGATATTAGGTAAGAATTGGCGGGATGAATACTAAGATTTAGATATAATGTTAATTTAATGTTTAAAGTGAGTGTCATATCACTCTGATAGCGCGAATCAGCTCACAAAAATACACGCTGACGAGGCATTTGCAAAACAAAATATCGACAAGAAGGTAACTATAGCTTTTCACGCTATTTTTTTGTTCCCCCCGGCCTCGGAGGGAACAGAAGTCACTGCTTACAGGATCTCAAGCAGCTCAACGTCGAACACCAGCGTGCTGAACGGAGGAATGGACGCGCCAGCGCCACGCTCGCCGTAAGCCAGTTCCTGAGGAATAGTCAGTTCCCATTTGGAACCTACCGGCATCAGGGTCAGCGCTTCAATCCAGCCAGGGATTACGCCGTTAACCGGGAATTCAGCCGGTTCGCCACGTGCGACAGAACTGTCAAACACGGTACCGTCGATCAGTTTACCGGTGTAGTGCACGCGAACGCGGTCAGTACGCGCTGGAATAGCACCTTCACCCTGAGTCAGAACACGGAACTGCAAACCGGATTCAGTGCTGTTCACACCGTCTTTCTCACGGTTTTCTTCCAGATATTTGACGCCATCAGCCGCCATAGCCTGGAAACGCTCGCGACGTACTGCATCAGCGCGTTCGTGGATTTCACGCAGTGCGCGATGCACAACATCAACCGGCACTGCCGGGTGCTTGCCTTCCAGCGCATCAGCGATACCCGCGACCAGCGCTTCAGGCAACAGTCCTTCCAGTCCGGATTCGCTCAGCTGTTGTCCTACCTGCAAACCAATGCCGTAGCTTGCTTGCGCTTCGATAGTGTCAAAAGTCGGGTTAGCCATCATATTTCCTTTCATCGGATGTAAAGTAGCGGGCAGCATATCAGCCATGCCGTATCCGGTAAAACTTTGTCTCGTGAACAGATGACAAATCGCGAGGAAACATAAACAATAGGAATACCCCGCGTTGACGTCACGAAAGCGGGTAATATGACGAACATCATAGCATTAGCCATCTATACTCTATGATCGAGGAACGAGACGCGGAGCAGGAGGAAAGCCATGCCCGGGCGCTTTGAATTAAAACCAACCCTGGCGAAAATCTGGCATGCACCGGACAATTTTCGCATTATGGATCCGCTACCGCCTATGCACCGACGCGGCATTATAATTGCTGCTATCGTGCTGGTGATAGGCTTCCTGCTTCCTTCCAGTGACACCAGCGATGCCCCTGTGGTTACGCGTACTGCCCAACTGGATTTACAGTCACAGTCGCAGCCGCCGACCGAAGCTCAACTTCAGGCACAGTTGGTCGCCCCGCAAAACGATCCGGGCCAGGTCGCTCCGGTTGCCCCAGAGCCAATCCAGGAAGGAGAACCAGACGCGCAGCCGCAGGCTCAGCCGCAGACGCAACCTTTCCAACAGGATAGTGGAATTGAGCAGCAGTGGCGCTCCTATCGCGTAGACTCGGGCAAAACGCTGGCGCAGGTATTCCGTGACCATAACCTCCCGCCAACCGATGTATACGCAATGGCGCAGGTTGAAGGTGCCGGAAAACCGCTGAGCAACCTGAAAGACGGCCAGATGGTACAAATCAGGCAGAATGCCAACGGCGTGGTAACGGGATTAACCATTGATACCGGTAATGGTCAGCAGGTACTGTTTACCCGCCAACCTAACGGCAGTTTTATTCGCGCCCGTTAACCGGCACACCTGATAAACACAGCGCCGTCAGGCATCAAGGTGAAGCGTCAGCGCTTCACCTTGTTCACCCACCAGATCCCCGAACAGACTAGTACCAGTGCCAGCGCATATTTCCATTCGAGGATGTTTTCGCCGAGGAATATCGCTGACAGTACCGCCCCCGAAACCGGGATCAGGAAGTTAAACGGCGCAATCATCCCTACGCGGTTATGCTTGAGCAGAATACTCCACAACGCAAAAGCGACCGAAGAGAGTAACGTCAGGTAGCCCAGAATCGCCACCGACGACGCACCGTGTACGGTCAGCGTGCCACCAAAAGCGTAGCCGCCGATAACCAGCGCCAGACCGCCACCGCCCAACTGATATCCTGTCATTACCGTCGGGTCTACCGTCTGAGAAATGCGTTTACCGTATAACGTGGCGGCAGAAAGAATAAAGGCCGCCATCACCACCGAACCGTCCCCTAACAGGCTGAAGCTAAAATCCAGTCCGCTACTAAAGTTCACCACCATCACGCCGGTAAAACCCAGGATACAGCCCAGCACTTTGTTGTAGCTCAGCTTGTCATTCTGATAGATAAAATGGGCCAGCAGCACGCTGAAAAAGGTGCCGGTCGCGTTCATGATGGACCCTTTCACCCCCGTCGTGAACGCCAGGCCAATATAGAAGAAGATGTATTGCAGCGAGGTTTGCGTCAGTCCCAACAGCGTGAGCTGACCGTACTGACGCGGGCTTAACCGGCCAATCGGTTTACGCTGCGCCACCGCCAGCAGGAGCAGCAATAATCCGGCAAACAGGAAGCGATAGCCAGCAAAGACAATTTTTGAGGGAATGTCATCCGTGGCAATCTGGAAGATCTCATATCCGCTTTTAATCGCCGGATAGGCGCTCCCCCACAGCAGGCAGCAGAACGCTGCGCTCAGGTAGACAACATTTTTACGCGCAAACAGAGGTTGGTGCGTTGGTTCCATTCCATCACCACTTTGAAATAATGTTTTATTTTTATGATTATCCCGAAAAGGATAAAGAATAGCCAGAGCGAAAAGCGGAGGGAACAGAAAAGCAAAACGCCGACACAAGGTCGGCGCTTTTACGCGGTAATCAGAATAAAAACTTATTCTGCAACTACGTTTACAGTCAGCTTAGCAAACACTTCGCTGTGAACCTGGAAGCTCACTTCGTGCTCACCAGTGGTACGCAGAACGCCGTTCGGCAGACGAACTTCGCTCTTAGCGACTTCAACACCAGCTGCAGTTACAGCGTCAGCGATGTCGCGAGTACCGATGGAACCGAACAGTTTACCTTCGTCGCCAGCTTTAGACGCGATGGTTACGGTTTCCAGTGCGTTGATTTTCTCAGCACGAGCTTCAGCAGCGGACAGAACGTCAGCCAGTTTAGCTTCCAGCTCAGCGCGACGCGCTTCGAAAAATTCAACGTTTTTCTTGGTAGCAGGAACAGCTTTACCCTGTGGTACCAGGAAGTTACGAGCATAGCCCGCTTTAACGTTAACCTGATCACCCAGGCTACCCAGGTTTGCTACTTTATCAAGCAGAATAACTTGCATTACCTTATCCTCTCAAAGTCGTATTAATGGACCGTGACCGATTACTGATGACGATCAGTGTACGGCAGCAGGGACAGGTAGCGAGCGCGTTTGATAGCGCGAGCCAGCTGACGCTGGTATTTTGCACGGGTACCGGTGATACGGCTTGGGACAATCTTACCGCTTTCGGTGATGTAGTTTTTCAGCGTAGCGATATCTTTATAGTCGATCTCTTGAACGCCTTCCGCGGTGAAACGGCAGAACTTGCGACGACGGAAATAACGTGCCATATGGCTAGTCTCCAGAATCTATCAATTCAATCTGCTCGGCATGCAGAACCATTTTGCTCAGGCCGTTCTTTGCCTTGTGGCAAGAAATGAACCCCTGAACGGTCACTGCGCTACCGACCGTTATACTGTGAGTAATGGCCTGGTTTTCGTGTCCGCTAATAATAACGGGCATTTGGCACCACGCCTGCCGGTGAAACCCGGCTTCCTCCTGCACAGAACGATGCTCAAGCACGAACTGGCAATGAGGAATTCCTGATGGACTGACCTTTCGAAGGGGAGCCCTGCACACAGTGCCGGACAACGCCAGACGGTTGGTCATCAGAAATTACTCTTCAGAATCCCCAGCTTCAGCATCATCTGCGGTTTCGTTAGCGAAATCATCGCGACGTTCACGACGCTCGTCTTTCGCTTTAACCATCGGAGATGCTTCGGTAACAGCGTGTTTAGTACGCATAACCATGCTGCGGATAACGGCATCGTTGAAGCGGAAGGTAGTTTCCAGCTCATCGATCACTTCCTGCGGCGCTTCAACGTTCAGCAGAACGTAGTGAGCTTTGTGCAGTTTGTTGATCGGGTAAGCCAGCTGACGGCGGCCCCAGTCTTCCAGACGGTGGATCGTGCCTTCTGCACCAGTGATGGCAGCAGTGTAGCGTTCGATCATACCCGGAACCTGTTCGCTCTGGTCAGGATGGACCATAAAAACGATTTCGTAATGACGCATCGAATTGCTCCTTACGGATTATTCAGCCTCCTGTCTGGGTCAGCCGAGGCCCGGGGAGGCAAGGAACGTGTTAAAGGTCGGCTGAAAAATTGACGCGTCATAATACTGGCGCCCGCTACTAAACTCAAGGTAATTGTACGATTATTTATCGTGTCGCCATTAATACATATCCAGCAGCATTTTGACGCTGATGCAAATGGAGACAATGACAATCATAGGTCGGATAACTTTCTTGCCGCGCGTTAGTACAACCGTCGCGCCAAGACGTGCGCCGAGGGACTGCCCGGCAAACATCACCAGCCCCAGCGACCAGATCATTTTACCGCCAAAAATGAAGAACAAAATCGAGGCGATATTGGACGCCAGGTTAATAAAATTCGAGTGAATTTGCGCCTTATCGATACTGTATCCCCACAGCAGGATATAGCTGAGGGTATAAAAGGAACCAGCCCCGGCACCGAGAAAGCCGTCATAAAAACCAATGCATCCCCCACAGATCAACGAGAAGAGAAACAGGGATACCTGCTGCTTTCTTTTCGGTTCGCTGAGATTTGGCGCAAAAATAAAGTAGATGGCGACCGCGATAATCAGGATCGGGAGCAGTTTTTTCAGTAGTTCAGGCTCAATGAACTGGATAAGCGTCGTTCCCATCGCAGAACCGATAAAGGCAGATAAAAACACATACTTGTGCTCCTGCACGTTGATATGTCCCCGGCGTAAAAAATAAATCCCGGAGGTCAGCGAGCTGCCCAGCGCCTGAATTTTATTGGTTGCCAGCGCATTCGCCGGGGGTAAACCAGAAATTAACAGTGCACCAATAGAGAGAAAACCGCCGCCGCCCGACACCACGTTAATAAAGCCTGCCACCAGCGCGACCATAAACATAATCACAAAGTAGCTGAAATCCATGAATGAAGTATCCATAAGTTTTTGCCTTATTATCATAAAGTTATATTAATTATCCGGCTCACTATAAACGGCGTACTCACCCGATTAAATTGACTATTTGGTAAGTGCTTATGCGCGAAAGACAGGTATTTTTCACCGCAGCGGAACACACCAGCGGCCTGTTAATAAAAGAAAAGATGGCCATGCGGTAATTTTTTGAACAACTGCATCAGAAATGGTCGCTATCGACTGCGCCGGTAGCGGTTAAAATTACATCAGAAGCTAATCACTCACAGGAGAGAGGCAACCAGAGACCGCAGTCGAGGAGGTACATATGCGAGCCCGTGTTTTGACCCTTCTGGCTATGCTTTTGCTTAGTGCGTATGCAACGGCAGCCATCAAAATTGACAATCATCAGGCCAGGAATATGGATGATGTGCAGAGCTTAGGCGTCATTTACATAAATCATAACTTCGCCACTGAAAGTGAAGCCACTCAGGCCCTGAATGAAGAGACCGATGCGCAAGGCGCAACCTACTACCACGTTATCCTCACCAGGGAACCCGGTAGTAACGGAAATATGCACGCCAGTGCAGATATTTACCGCTAGCTACCCAGAAATAACCAACGAGAATATTGCCGCAGTTTAATTTGCCCCCTTCACTGGGGGCTTTTTTTTGCAAAAAAGTCCCGAAGCCAGATCGATAACATCCCCTGAATGATTCGGCTCCAGGACTTAATCGTTACTTCTGTCCGTAATAGGCGTTTGGGCCGTGTTTACGCATGAAATGCTTATTCATCAGATAACTGTCGATGGGGCTAAGACCCGGATTAATGCCACGCGCAATCCATGCCATTTTTGCCACTTCCTCCATCACCACGGCGTTATGCACCGCGTCGTGAGCATCCTTACCCCAGGCAAACGGACCATGCTGGAACACCACGACGCCAGGCGTATGCAACGGTTCCACCTCTCCCAGCGTTTCGACAATCACCTTACCGGTATTTAGCTCATACTCGCCCTGAACTTCAGCTTCAGTTAACGCCCTGGTGCAGGGAATATCGCCAAAGAAGTAATCCGCATGCGTCGTGCCGAGCGAGGGAATTGCCAGACCCGCCTGCGCCCATGCCGTCGCGTGGGTTGAGTGGGTGTGCACCACGCCGCCGAGAGAAGAATAGCGGCGATACAGCTCCAGATGGGTGGCGGTATCGGAAGAAGGACGATAGCGCCCTTCCACTACGTTGCCGGCCAGATCCACAACCACCATGTCATCTATCTGCATCGTTTGATAGTCGACGCCGCTAGGCTTAATCACCACCAGCCCGCGCTCGCGGTCAATGGCGCTGACGTTCCCCCAGGTAAACGTCACCAGCCCGTAGCGCGGCAAATCCATATTGGCCTCGAAAACCTGCTGTTTAAGTTTTTGCATTATACGGCCTCCACCAGACCTGCGCTGGCCATACGCGCCTTCACCCAGTCGCGCGCTTTCGCGACTTCACGTGCCGGGTCGTCCGACGTTTCACTCCACATCTCAATCAGGTATGGCCCGCAGTACCCGCTCTGTTTGAGCGTCGCAAAACAACGTTCGAACTCAACAACCCCTTCACCAAACGGCACATTTTTGAATACACCGGGTTTGGTATCCTTCACGTGTACGGCAACGATATGACCCATCCCAGCCTGCAGCTCCATCTGCACGTCGTTATCCCACGCCGACAAATTGCCAATATCGGGATACAGCTGGAACCACGGATTGTTGAGGTAGTGGGCATAACCCAGTGCCTTGCTGATCGAATTCATCAGCGGATAATCCATGATTTCCATCGCCAGCGTCACCTGCGCGCGGCTCGCCATCTCCACGCTCTCTTTCAGCCCATCGCGAAACCGACGACGCGTTTCGTTATTGGCCTGCTGGTAATAGACGTCGTAACCCGCCAGTTGAATAACGCGAATACCGATATCCTGCGCAAACTGAATGGCTTTACGCATGATCGCCAGCCCCTGTGCGCGCACCTCATCGTCTTCACTGCCAAGCGGGAAACGACGATGAGCGCTCAGGCACATGGACGGTACGCGTATCCCTGTCTCGGCGATAGCGGCCACCAGCGCCAGTCGCTGCTCGCGCCGCCAGTCAAGACGCGCCAGGCGAGCGTCGGTTTCATCAACCGATATTTCAACAAAATCAAAGCCCAGTTCCTTCGCCAGCTGCAAGCGTTCCAGCCAGCACTCCCCGCCGGGGAGTGCTTTTTCATAGATACCGAGCGGGACCTGTTTCGACAACATAGTCGCTCCTTATCCCCACAGTTGGGCGATGGAACGTTTGAACTGACGCGCGGCGTCTACCGGAGAGACTGCATCGCGAATACTGCGTCCGGCAATAAAGACGTGGATAGGGATCCCCTGGAACAGCGGCAGATCCTCCAGCGCCAGGCCGCCGGTGACGGTGACCTTAAAGCCCATATCAGACAAGCGTTTGATGGCGCTGATATCTGCCTCTCCCCACGCCACACCCGCCGCCTGCGCATCACGGCTACGGTGATATACCACTTGCCCAATGCCCGCATCACGCCACTCCTGCGCCTGCTCCCAGGTCCAGTAACCCGTCAGTTCAATCTGCACGTCGCCGTTAAATTCTTTCGCCACCTCCAGCGCCCCTCTGGTGGTATTGATATCCGCACAGCAGATGACGGTCACCCAATCAGCGTTGGCTTCGAAACACATGCGCGAGAGGATTTTACCCGCGTCGGCAATTTTGGCGTCCGCCAGCACAATTTTATGCGGATAAAGCGCCTTCAGATCGCGTACGGCGCGCACCCCCTCTGCCACGCAAAGAATAGTGCCCACCTCAATGATATCGACCTCTTCGGCAATAAGACGCGTCGTTTCATAGGCGGAAGACATTGATTGGTTATCCAGCGCGACCTGCAACATAGGTAATGACATTTTGGTATCCTTTTAAACAGCCGCCGCAGTGGCGTTATCAATTAAATCAAGCACTTCCTGCGCGGTGCGGCAGGCGCGTAAACGGTCGAAATTGGCTTCGTCATCAAAGAGATTCACGATCTGCATGATGCCGACTTCCTGATGTGTGTTGGCGTCTACTGCCGCCATGGTGATCAGGATGTCGACCGGGTCGTTATCTTCGTGGTTAAACACCAGCGGTGTTTTCAGCGTCACCAGCGCAAAACCGGTTTTCTTAACGCCTTCCTCCGGGCGGCCGTGTGGCATCGCCAGGCCGGGCGCAATCACAAAATACGGGCCGAACTGTTCGACTCCATCGAGGATGGCCTGGTAGTAGCGTGGTTCAACCACATCAGCCTTAACCAGCAGATCCACGCTCAGTTTTACCGCTTCCTGCCAGGAACTGGCCTCGGCCTGTAAAAGGATGGCGTTATTGTCTGCCAGCGAATCACGTAATTTCATAGGCCGCCTCCTTACTTCACGTCCTGTGGGAAATGCGCGTTGATCACTTCCAGCAGTTTTGGTCCAAAATCGGCGGGAGACAGCATGTTGCGTACGCCAACAACATATTTATTGCCCGATACGGTAATCTCACCGGCGATATGGGTAGAAGCGATGATGATATCCGCGCCGTTCAGTTCACTTTTGTATTCACCTACTGCGCAACTGTTTACCGTATGGTCAATATTTGACTGGGTTAAAAACTGATCCACCTTCATCTTCATGATCATGGAGCTGCCCTGCCCATTGCCACATACAGCCAAAATACGTACGGTCATAATCGGAACTCCTTATTAAGCAGAGTGTTCTGCCAGTTGTTTTTCTGCGTCTTCCTCAGCGCGCAAGGTGCGTCCTGCGAAAAACATATAAGCCAGTGCAATCAGAATCATGACGGCCATAAACACGATGCCGATGGAGGCAAAGCCCTGCATCATCGGCGGGGCCAGAATTGACCAGTCCGCCATGCCCATCCAGGCGCTCATACCGGTAAGCTTCACCGCCCAGACGCAGCCGAAGATTTCGATCATCCCCATCACCAGGCAAATCTTGAGCGCTGCGCGCCAGCCGCCAAAGTGGTTAGCAAACACGCCGATAGTCGCATTCGAGAAGAACATCGGAATAAAACCAGGGATAATCAGAATAGAAGAGCCGCAACCCACCAGGATGCCCACCGCAATCAGTTGGCCGATGGTGCCCCACATAAAGCCCCAGACCACCGCGTTGGGCGCAAAGCTATAAATCGCCGCGCAGTCGATAGCCAGCACGGCACCCGGAATAAGACGTTGAGAGATACCGTTGAACGCTTCTGAAAGCTCAGCAACGAACATACGTACGCCCTGAGTGATGATGAAGATAGCGACGGCAAACGAAAAACCGGTCTGCAGGATATAGACCGTCCAGTGGGTTTTACCCGCCATCGCCTGAACCACATCAATGCCGAAAGAGAGCAGGATCGCGCCGAAGAAGAGGGTCATAACAATTGCGGTAGAAACGATGTTGTCATGGAAGATATTCAGCCAGCCCGGCAGCTTCAGATCTTCAACACTCTCCTCTTTCTTACCCAGATAAGGCGCGACTTTGTAGGCAATCCATGAAGCGAACTGCTGCTGGTGACCGATGGAGAAACCGCAGCCGTCGGTCACTTCCTGCGTCGGCTTGAACATCATATTGGAGGTAATGCCCCAGTAGAGCGACACCAGTACCGCGGTGCAGATGATGGTGGTCCACATCGGGTAACCGAAGATGTAGAAAGAGACGGCAATCAGGCCCGCCTGCTGGAACATAATGTGGCCGGTCAGCATGATGGTGCGAATGCCGGTAATACGCCGTAGCAGCACGTAACAAATATTCAGCGCCAGCGCCAACAGCACCGCATAACCCACCCAACTATAGGCATCGCCCATACGTTCAATGGTTGCCATCATGGAGGCATAGGTATCGGAAATCGCACCATTGATACCGTAGACTTCGGACATCTTCGCCACCACCGGTTTAAACGTGCTGGTCAGAATGCCCGATCCCGCCTGCAGTAACATAAAACCGATAATCGTTTTGATCGTGCCTTTGATAATAACGCTGACGCTTTTACGCAGCAGGATGTAACCAAGACAGGTCACAATACCCAACAGCAAGGGCGCGTTGGTCATAACCTGATTAAAAAAGACGGTAAAGATGTTGTAGAGGATCTCCATAACGATCTCCAGTTGACGAAGTTGCTGAACATTCATTACAGATGCCCAGGATGTTGTGCCCTCACTCTAATTTTCAAAAGTAATCACAACAAGATTGAATTTGATTAAATGTGATGCAGTACGCAAATAATTCTCACACTTACAGAATGGTTTTACTTCGAATTCTTCACTTTCCAAATAAGCCCTATTAAAACAATAAAATACAAAACAACAATTCATGTAACTTGTCTTGTCATACTGTGGTTTGAACACGTTTTCCCGTTGAACGCCGAAAATCAACGCATTGCCTTCTTGAAAAAATGATGTCAATATCAATCAAAACAAATCATAAATTGAATAAACATGAGTAGATATGAAGGTAAATGCGATGAGTAAAGTAAAAAGCATCACGCGTGAATCATGGATCCTGAGCACATTCCCGGAGTGGGGAAGTTGGCTGAATGAAGAGATCGAGCAGGAGCAGGTCGCCCCGGGCACATTCGCTATGTGGTGGCTTGGCTGTACCGGAATCTGGCTGAAGTCGGAAGGTGGGGCTAACATCTGCGTCGATTTCTGGTGCGGGACGGGCAAACAGAGTCACGGTAACCCGCTAATGAAAGCCGGCCATCAGATGCAACGCATGGCTGGGGTGAAGAAACTGCAGCCAAACCTGCGCACCACACCGTTTGTTCTTGATCCGTTTGCAATTCGACAGATCGATGCGGTGCTGGCGACACACGATCATAACGATCACATCGACGTGAATGTCGCGGCCGCCGTCATGCAAAACTGCGCCGATGACGTGCCATTTATCGGGCCGCAAACCTGTGTGGATCTGTGGATCGGTTGGGGTGTGCCAAAAGAACGCTGCATCGTGGTAAAACCAGGCGATGTGGTGAAAGTGAAAGATATTGAAATTCATGCGCTTGACGCGTTTGATCGTACGGCATTGATCACACTACCTGCCGATCAAAAAGCGGCAGGCGTGCTGCCGGATGGTATGGATGCTCGTGCGGTAAACTACCTGTTCAAAACACCGGGCGGTACGCTGTACCACAGCGGAGACTCGCACTACTCTAACTACTATGCAAAGCATGGCAACGAGCACCAGATCGACGTTGCGCTCGGCTCCTATGGTGAGAATCCGCGCGGGATTACAGACAAAATGACCAGCTCCGACATACTGCGCATGGCGGAAGCGTTGAATACGAAAGTGGTGATCCCTTTCCATCATGACATCTGGTCAAACTTCCAGGCCGACCCTCAGGAAATCCGCGTACTGTGGGAGATGAAAAAAGATCGACTGAAGTATGGCTTTAAGCCGTTTATCTGGCAGGTGGGCGGTAAGTTCACCTGGCCGCTGGACAAAGATAACTTTGAATATCACTATCCGCGCGGCTTTGATGACTGCTTCACGATTGAACCGGATCTTCCGTTTAAATCCTTCTTGTGACCCTTAAAATGCCGGGCCATCCCGGCATTTTTTTCCCATTTACTTTAGTATTTCCAGGCTATTTCAAATATCATCTTTTCAAATCAATTTGTATCGGAATAGCTCATGACTGAAGCACAAAGACATCAAATATTGCTGGATATGCTGGCGCAGTTGGGCTTTGTTACTGTTGAGAACGTGATTGAGCGTCTGGGCATTTCACCTGCCACAGCACGCCGGGACATCAACAAACTCGACGAAAGCGGCAAACTCAAGAAAGTCCGCAATGGCGCAGAAGCCATTACCCAGCAGCGTCCGCGCTGGACGCCTATGAATCTGCATCAGGCGCAGAACCACGATGAAAAAGTTCGCATTGCCAAGGCGGCGTCGCAGCTTGTAAATGCGGGTGAAAGCGTGGTGATCAACTGCGGATCAACCGCCTTCCTCCTTGGTCGTGAAATGTGCGGCAAGCCAGTGCAGATCATCACCAATTATCTGCCGCTGGCGAACTATCTGATCGACCAGGAGCATGACAGCGTGATCATCATGGGAGGGCAATACAACAAAAGCCAGTCCATCACGCTTAGTCCGCAAGGCAGCGAAAATAGCCTGTATGCCGGACACTGGATGTTTACCAGCGGTAAAGGGTTGACGTCGGACGGACTGTATAAAACTGATATGCTAACCGCGATGGCTGAGCAGAAGATGCTTAACGTAGTGGGTAAACTGGTGGTGCTGGTCGACAGCAGTAAGGTCGGTGAACGCGCGGGGATGCTGTTCAGTCGCGCCGATCAAATCGATATGCTCATTACCGGCAAAAACGCTAACCCTGAGATTCTGCAACAACTTGAAGCTCAGGGCGTAAGCATCGTGCGCGTTTAAAGGTGCTGGCGAAAAAACGTTACCGTCGCGGCCAGCGCCTCTGGCGTGATGCGGTGGCGCACGCCCGCTTCCCACAGACAGGTTAGATTGTGAGCCAGCCCTGACTGAATCAGCGCCTGCTGTAAGCGGAAGGTTTCAACCGCTGGCACCACATCGTCCTCCTGGCCATGCCACAACAGCAACGGTCTGTCGGCCAGGCGTTGTAGTTGATGCGTAACATCCCATTCGGCGAGCGGTGCGATAACGGCATCGAACTCCGCCTGCTGCTCTGGCGTCTGGACCCGTAAAGGGGGAAAAAGCGTCTGTGCAAGACGGGTAAAATAGCCCGACCCCATCAGGCTGGCGACACATTTAACCTCGGGATGACGGGCCATAATGCCCAACGCCGTCATTCCTCCCATCGATGCCCCCGCAACAGCAAGTCTTTCATCTGATAGCCAATTTTCCGCCGCCAGCGCCGCACGTAACGTCGTAAACTCCTGCATGTTTTGCTGCAATATATGCCAGAAGCGGAACATTCGCTCCTGAGCATCACCGTTGAAGCGGGCACCATGGTCGGGCGCATCTGGCATGACAACACGGAATCCGGCCTGAGCTAAGGCTACGGCAAAATAGCTGTAGACCAGGCTTGAAGATGTAAACCCGTGATAGAAAATAATGCAGGGGAGTGAACACTCGCGTTTGCCAGCCGGAACGGCGTGCAGGACAGGGATACCAGCCAACTGTCGTGTTTCAATTTCGATCATTTGTCGCCTCTTTTTTTCTGGTATGCCATGCAGCAATACTTAACGCAAGCGAATGTGTTCGGCAATGATTCATAATGTTGAGAACTGGGTTACGCTTTCGCAACATTTTCATTCGAAAATCGCGTGAGAGATAACACTTCGGGAACATTCCCCTAAAGGGAAATTGATAAGGCACTACACTATGGCTATCAGGAAACGAGATAGAGTTATGCGTCGGTTTGCCTCTTTATTGCTGGTGATGTTTTTAAGCGCCTGTAGCGTGCTACAGGGAACGCCGCAACCCGCACCGCCCGTTGCCGACCACCCGCAGGAGATCCGCCGTGACCAGAGTAATGGGCTACAGCGAATAGGAACGGTCAGCGCGCTGGTAAGAGGCTCTCCGGATGATGCGCTGGCAGAGATCCGTGACAAAGCCGTCGCGGCTAAAGCTGATTACTACGTGGTTTTATTAGTGGATGAAACCATCGTAACAGGCCAATGGTATTCACAGGCTATTTTGTATCGTAAATAACATTGGGTTGGAATTTATTAAGCTTTACATTGCTTTGCGCCCCTATGCGTTTACCTGTGCACAATAAACCAACAGCAGGAAGCTTGAGGTTTATTATCGCGATGGAATGCCCTGCCGTGTGTAGGGGTACGAATAATGGAGCTGACGATGAAACAATCACTTGCCTTATCCTCACTGCTGCTTTCTGCCGGACTGGTAGGTACTACGGCGCAGTCTGCCGAGTTCGCCAGTGCTGACTGCGTTACAGGCCTGAACGAAATTGGCCTGATATCTGTCAGTAACATTGCAGGGAATCCGCAGGATGTAGAACGAGTAGTCGCGTTAAAAGCGGATGAACAGGGTGCCTCATGGTATCGGATCATTCAGATGTACGAAGACCAGCAGCCCGACAACTGGCGCGTACAGGCCATACTTTATGCTTAACAGATTGCCGGATGGCGTAAACTTATCCAGCCTACATTGAACTCAGGCATGATAAGGCGCGCCAGCGTCGCCATCAGGCATATTATTACCGTAATCCCCCCGTTGCCCGCAGGAGCAAGTCGTTCAGCACCTGTTCGGACAATCGTAGTCCACCACGCGTATCGAGCATCATTTGACACCAGGCCTGCGCCACTGGCGGAGAGGCATAGCGCAACATCTGCGCCCCGCAACCGAGCATGAAAAGCTGCTGCGTAATCTCCCGTCCCAACTCCTCGCTGGGTTTGCGTAAACGCTGCTGTAGCTGACGTACCATTCGATCGTAATGTCGGTCTTGCCCTTTGACCTCCGCAAAAGCTTCGCTGAGCATATCGTATATGCCGGGTTGTTTTGTCAGCACCCGCAATACATCGAGGCACATAATGTTGCCAGACCCCTCCCAGATACTGTTTACCGGCATCTCACGATAAAGACGCGGCAGCTCACTCTCCTCGCAGTAGCCAATCCCGCCGAGCACTTCCATCGCCTCTGCAACAAACGGCATACCGGCCTTGCAAACAGAGAATTTCGCTGCTGGCGTGAACAACCTGGCCCATAGTGATTCTTTGGCATCCGCGCGGCGGTCCCAGGCCCGCGCCAGTCGGAACAGTAACGCCGTCTGACCTTCCAGTTGGAGCGCCATCCGACCTAGTACCTGGCGCATCATCGGCTGTTCGATCAATGGCTTGCCAAAAACCTGTCGCTGGTGCGCATGGTAAATCGCGACGGAAAAAGCACGCCGCATCATGCCATGACTGCCAAGCGCGCAGTCAAAACGCGTCATCCCGCCCATTTTCAGGATATGACGTGTACCTTCCCCTTCTTCACCCAATAGCCAGCCAATCGCATCGTGGAATTCCACTTCGCAGCTGGCGTTGGAGCGATTGCCTAACTTATCTTTCAGTCGCTCCAGACGGATAGCATTACGCTGTCCGTCGGGTAAAAATCGCGGTACAAAAAAGCAGGATAAGCCTCCCTTTGCCTGGGCCAGCACCAAATGGGCATCGCTTTGCGGCACGGAGAAAAACCACTTATGTCCCACCAGCCGATACGAGCCGTCTGCAAGACGTTCTGCCTGAGTGGTATTGCTCAGCACATCTGACCCACCCTGCTTCTCGGTCATTCCCATGCCGATCAATAGCCCACGCTTTTGCCCTCCGGGCAGTAAATGCGAGTCATAACGGTCGCTTAGCAGCGGCGTAAACCAATCGTGAAAGGGTGCAGGTAGCATCTGAAGTAACAACGGCGTGGCGGCAAAAGTCATGGTAACCGGACATAACGTGCCCGCTTCCACCTGCGCATGCAGCACGAAACGGGCCGCCCGGGCAACAAATGTTCCCTGCCTCGCGTCTTCTTCCCAGGCCAGATTATGTACGCGATTGGCGCACAATCCCTGCATCAGCAAATGCCAGGCAGGATGAAAACGTACATCATCCAGCCGTTGCCCCTGCGAGTCGTAGCGCAACAGCTCGGGTGGAAAAGCATTGGCCAGGCGGCCAAGCTCAAGCGACTCGGCAGTCCCTAGCTGCTGACCAATGCTGGCGAGAAGATCGCTGTCCCAGCCAGCGCCCTCACGGATAACCGCTTCACACAGCGCGCCATCGGACAGATATAAGTTGCTGTTATTGAGCGGTACAGGTTGGTTAAAAACGGTATGCGTTTGCCAGTGCATTGTGTCTCCCTCCGTCAATGGCCATCGCCTTAAGTATGGTCAGACAGAGGAGAGCACGCATGGGACAACGGTCACAAAAAAGCCATCCCGAAGGATGGCTTGAGAGAAGAGAGAAATGAAGGAGATAGTTTAGCCGCGCTGGCGTACAGCCTCAAACAGGCAGATGCCCGTCGCAACTGAAACGTTCAGTGACGAAACGCTCCCAGCCATCGGGATGCTGATCAGTTCGTCACAGTGTTCGCGGGTCAAGCGACGCATACCTTCACCCTCTGCGCCCATCACCAGCGCCAGACGTCCGGTCATTTTGCTCTGGTAGAGAGTATGGTCAGCTTCACCTGCGGTTCCGACGATCCAGATATTTTCTTCCTGCAGCATACGCATAGTGCGTGCCAGATTGGTCACACGGATCAGCGGTACGTTTTCTGCCGCGCCGCAGGCCACTTTTTTCGCCGTTGCATTCAACTGCGCGGAACGATCCTTCGGTACGATAACAGCATGGACGCCAGCAGCATCGGCGCTACGCAGGCATGCCCCCAGGTTATGCGGATCGGTAACGCCATCAAGAATCAAAAAGAACGGCTGATCGAGCGTGGCAATCAGATCCGGCAGATCGTTTTCCTGATACTGACGACCCGGCTTCACGCGAGCAATAATTCCCTGATGTACCGCACCCTCGCTTTTCTCATCCAGGAACTGGCGGTTAGCCAACTGAATGACAACACCCTGTGCTTCCAGTGCGTGGATTAGCGGCAGCAGGCGTTTATCTTCACGACCTTTGAGAATAAAGACGTCCTGGAAGCGCTCTGGCGCACGTTCCAGCAGAGCCTGCACCGCATGGATGCCGTAAATCATTTCACTCATGAATGTACTCGTTAATAGTTAATACGTAATGCGGGCAACGTGAGGTTGCCCGACTTACTGTTTATGGCTGTTATTGCGCGACTTTCTTTTTCGTCGCACGTTTAGCTTTGGTGGCGGCAGCGATTTTAAGCGTTTTTGCCGATGGCTTTTTCGCTTTTTTATCGCCTTTCTTCTCAGCCGTTTTTTTATCTGCCTGAGGTTTGGCTCTGCCTTTCTTCTCGCCGCGGAAAGCGCTATCCGGCTCGAAATTCACCTTTTTGCCCATCTGACGACGCTTACCGGTATTTTTACCCGCATCGCCTTTTTTCGCTTTTTCACGCGCGGTTTTACCTTCATTGCGCGGTGCTCGTTCGCTGGAGATCAAACTGAAGTCGATTTTACGCTCGTCCATGTTGACCGCTTCCACGCGAACTTCCACGCGATCCCCCAGGCGATACATTTGACCGCTGGATTCCCCGGTCAGCCGCTGCCCAACCTGGTCAAAACGATAGTAGTCGTTATCCAGGGAGGAGACGTGCACCAGACCGTCGATAAACAGCTCATCAAGACGGACGAAGAAACCAAACCCGGTCACGCTGGCGATCACGCCTTTGAAGACATTACCTACCTGATCCAGCATGAAGTCGCACTTCAGCCAGTCAGAGACGTCACGCGTGGCTTCGTCAGCTCGGCGCTCGGCCATCGAACAGTGTTGGCCAAGCTGCAGCATCTCTTCCATCGAATAATGGTAGCCACCCGTTTCCGTGGTGTTGCCTTTATGGCCCTGCTCCTGCGCCAGCAGATACTTAATCGCCCGGTGCAAGGAGAGATCCGGGTAACGACGGATCGGCGAAGTAAAGTGTGCATAAGACTGCAACGCAAGGCCAAAGTGACCGCGGTTTTCCGGATCGTAAATCGCCTGCTTCATCGAACGCAGCAGCATGGTTTGTAGCATTTCTGCGTCAGGACGGTCAGCAATCGACTCCAGCAGTTCAGCGTAGTCTCGCGGCTCGGGTTTGTTACCACCGGGCAGCTCCAGCCCCAACTCCGCCAGCACCGAACGGAACGAATTAATCGCTTCGGTCGTCGGCTTATCGTGAATACGGAACAGTGCCGGCTCTTTAGCTTTCTCAACGAATCGCGCCGCTGAGATGTTCGCCATGATCATGCACTCTTCAATCAGTTTGTGCGCGTCATTACGCTGCGTTTGCTCAATACGTTCAATACGGCGTTCCGCATTGAAGATAAACTTCGCTTCTTCACTTTCAAACGAGATACCGCCACGCTCTTCACGCGCTTTATCCAGCACTTTGTAGAGGTTGTGCAGCTCTTCAATGTGTTTAACCAACGGTGCGTACTGCTCACGCAGTTCCTGATCGCCCTGCAGCATGTGCCAGACCTTGGTGTAGGTCAGACGCGCATGGGAGCTCATTACCGCTTCGTAGAATTTAAAGCCAGTTAAGCGGCCTTTCGACGAAATGGTCATTTCACAGACCATACACAGCCTGTCCACCTGCGGGTTGAGCGAACACAATCCGTTAGACAGCACTTCCGGTAGCATCGGAACAACCTGCGACGGGAAGTAGACGGATGTGCCACGGCTGCGCGCTTCCTGGTCCAGCGGAGTCGGCGGGCGAACGTAATAGCTTACGTCAGCAATCGCCACCCATAAACGCCAGCCGCCGCCGCGTTTCTTCTCGCAGTAAACCGCATCGTCGAAGTCACGCGCATCTTCGCCATCGATAGTCACCAGCGGCAGGGAGCGCAGATCGACACGTCCGGCTTTCGCTTCTTCCGGCACTTCTTCTTTCAGCCCGGCAACCTGTTTTTCGACCGCCTGAGGCCAGATATACGGGATTTCATGAGTACGCAGAGCCATATCAACGGCCATGCTGGTTCCCATGTTGTCGCCCAGGACTTCAACAATTTTACCCACTGCTTTAGTGCGACGCGTCGGACGCTGGGTCAACTCAACCACGACCACAAAGCCCATACGAGCACCCATCACCTCTTCCGGCGGGATCAGGATATCAAAGCTCAGGCGGCTGTCGTCAGGGACGACAAACCCAACGCCAGCGTCGGTGAAGTAGCGACCGACAATCTGGCTGGTTTTCGGCACCAGTACGCGCACAATACGCGCTTCGCGACGACCTTTACGGTCTGCGCCCAGCGGCTGTGCCAACACCTGATCGCCATGAATGCAGGTTTTCATCTGCTCGCTGGACAGGTACAGGTCATCTTTGCGGCCTTCAACGCGCAGAAAGCCGTAGCCATCACGGTGGCCAATAACGGTACCTTTCAGCAGGTCAAGACGCTCCGGCAGCGCATAGCACTGACGACGGGTGAAGACCAGTTGCCCGTCACGCTCCATGGCGCGCAGGCGGCGACGCAGCGCTTCTTGCTGCTCTTCACCTTCAATGTTGAGTTCAGCGGCCAGCTCATCGCGGTTGGCCGGTTTTTCACGTTTAGTTAAATGTTCGAGGATAAATTCCCGGCTCGGGATAGGATTCGCGTACTTTTCTGATTCGCGTTCCTGGAAAGGATCTTGTGACATCGAGGTTCCTCCATTGTCAGCTCTGATGAAGATTTTCGTCACTCCACCAGCAATAATTTATAAAGTGGTTGATTCTCTTCAACCAAATCAGCAAGTGTGTAGTTGTCCAATTCCATGAGAAAACTTTGCACTGCCTTAGAAAGCGCCTGTTTGAGTCGACAGGCTGGGGTAATGTGGCAAAACTCGCTGCTACAATTGACCAACGATAGAGGTTCCAGCTCGCGAACCACATCACCAATACCAATATCCTTAGCGGGTTTACCCAGGCGGATACCGCCATTTTTTCCTCGAATAGCAGTAACGAAGCCCGCCCGGCTAAGTTGATTGATTATTTTGACCATATGATTACGGGACACGCCGTAGACTTCTGTCACCTCAGAAATACTGGTCATACGCCCTTCGGGAAGTGACGCCATGTAGATTAGCGCACGTAATCCGTAATCGGTGAAACTTGTTAACTGCACATCAACCTCAGGAAAAGGGATAAAACGGATAAACCTGGTGGTATTAATTACATTGATGATAAACCAGCCACCAGCCAGGTCGCTAATTTATTTCAGTTCAGGAAGGAAAAAAGCGAGGAACTTACGTGATTTTAAGCCGGATATTGATGCAAAGCGCCTCATCCGGCCTAAGATAGTGCAAGCGCAGCGCCATTCGACGCCACGCTTAACCAGAATTATGCGTCGAACGGGTCGCGCAGGATCATGGTTTCAGTACGGTCTGGGCCAGTTGAGATAATATCAATCGGCACACCGGTCAGTTCTTCAATACGCTTGATGTAGTTCAGTGCTGCCTGCGGCAGACCGCTACGTTCCTTCACGCCAAAGGTGGATTCAGACCAGCCCGGCATGGTTTCGTAGATCGGCTCGATACCTTTCCAGTCGTCTGCAGCCAGCGGGGTAGTCGTTACTTCACGGCCATCCGGCATACGGTAAGCGACACAGATTTTCACCTCTTTCAAACCGTCCAGTACGTCCAGTTTGGTCAGGCAGAAGCCAGACAGGGAGTTAATCTGTACTGCACGGCGTACAGCAACGGAGTCCAGCCAACCGGTGCGACGACGACGACCGGTGGTCGCGCCATACTCATTACCTTGTTTGCACAGGAACTCGCCAACGTCATCAAACAGCTCGGTCGGGAACGGACCCGCGCCTACGCGTGTAGAGTAAGCTTTGATGATACCCAGAACGTAATCCACATAACGTGGACCCAGGCCGGAGCCGGTCGCCACGCCACCTGCGGTGGTGTTGGAGGACGTTACATACGGATAGGTTCCGTGGTCGATATCCAGCAGGGTACCCTGCGCGCCTTCGAACATGACGAAATCGCCACGCTTACGCGCCTGGTCCAGCAGATCGGAAACATCAACAACCATAGAGGTCAGGATGTCGGCAATCGCCATCACATCATCCAGCACTTTCTGGTAGTCAACTGCTTCAACTTTATAGAAATTCACCAGCTGGAAGTTGTGATATTCCATCACTTCTTTCAGTTTTTCAGCGAAGGTTGCTTTATCAAACAGATCGCCAACGCGCAGACCGCGACGAGCTACTTTGTCTTCATAAGCCGGACCGATGCCACGACCGGTAGTACCGATCGCTTTCTCGCCACGCGCTTTCTCACGAGCATTATCCAACGCAACGTGATAATCAAGGATCAGCGGACAAGCTTCAGACAACAGCAGGCGCTCGCGAACCGGGATGCCACGATCTTCCAGTCCTTTCATTTCTTTCATCAGCGCGGACGGAGACAGTACAACACCGTTACCGATGATGCTGATGACATTCTCGCGAAGAATACCTGATGGAATAAGATGGAGGACGGTTTTTTCACCGTTGATTACGAGAGTATGGCCTGCGTTGTGACCACCCTGGTAGCGCACAACATATTTAGCCCGTTCAGTCAGAAGATCGACGATCTTCCCTTTACCTTCGTCACCCCATTGGGTGCCCAGTACGACGACGTTGTTACCCATTTTTCAAAATCACCGTTTGCTTAAAAATGGATTCTACCACCGCTTTTTCAGATATACAGCACTTTTTGCATGCGAAAATCCGCAAAATAGGCTACTTATTGATCAGCCAATCGTTTTCCTCAACATGTAGTAGACCACAACGCCCGCAACCACAAGACCTCCACCAAAACGACGCAAAGTATTTTCGGGAAGTTGCGCCATTGCGGAAATCATTTTCTTCCACGCGCGGGGATAAAGCATAGGGCCCAGGCCTTCCAGCACCAAAACCAGCGCGAGCGCCAGCAAAATTGTTGAATTCATCCATCGTCCTTTTATAAAAAGAAAACCACCGCATCCCTGGGGATACCGGTGGTTTTGCTGGTTTAAAACCGTTGGAACTTTATTAGCGTGTCGTCGTGCTCGGTGTCTTCATGTAGCGGAAGAAATCGCTGTCCGGGCTCATGACCATCACGTCCTGGTTGCCTTCGAAGCTCTTCTCGTAAGCACGCAGGCTACGGATGAAGGCGTAGAAGTCAGGATCCTGGCTGAACGCATCGGCAAACAGTTTAGCGGCTTCTGCATCGCCTTCACCGCGCATGATGCGGCCCTGACGCTCAGATTCTGCCAGCGTTTTAGTCACTTCATAATCCGCCGTGGCACGCAGTTTTTCCGCTTCTTCCTGACCTTGTGAACGATGGCGACGCGCTACCGCTTCACGCTCAGCGCGCATACGGTTGTAGATAGCCTCAGACACTTCAGCAGGCAGGTTGATTTGCTTGATACGCACGTCAACCACTTCGATGCCCAATGCCGCCATACTGTTCGGGTTGATGACCGGTACTTTACCGTTTGTTTCAGCCTGAACACGCTCAGCCGCTTCGGCAATCGCGCTATCTGCCGCCGGTGTCGCGACTTCATCTTCCGTGCCAGCAGAACCGGAGTTCAGCGCATCACGCACTTCCAGCGTCAGACGACCGCGGGAATCAGTAACGATGTCTTTCACGTCCAGACGACCAATTTCAGAACGCAGACGGTCAGAGAACTTACGTTTCAACAGGACCTCTGCCTGAGAAACATCGCCACCGCCCGTTGCCAGGTAGTAACGGCTAAAGTCACTGATGCGCCACTTAATGTAGGAGTCAACGATCAGGTCTTTCTTCTCTTTGGTAACAAAGCGATCGGCCTGGTTGTCCATGGTCTGAATACGCGCATCCAGCATCTTCACAGATTCAATAAACGGAATCTTGAAGTGCAGGCCTGGTGCAACAACCAGCGGCTTGTTTTCATCGTCACGCAGAACTTTACCAAAGCGCAGAGTAATCCCGCGCTCGCCTTCTTTGACCACAAAGACAGACATGAACAGAACTACCAGAACGATGATGATAATCGCAATAACTGACTTACGCATCGTTATTCCCCCTGACGCTGGTAGTCGTTACGCTGCGCGTTCGCGCGGCGTTGGTCCATAATATCGCCCTGACTGGTGGACGAGGTATTGCTTGCTCCAGTGCCGGACGTCGTTGCTGGCGGCAGACGCAGCAGGTTTGAACTGCTGTCACTCTTTGCTGCTGGCGCACTACCGCCTTTCAGCATTTGATCCAGCGGCAGAACCATCAGATTGCTGCCCTTATCGTTAACCAGGACTTTGCGGGTATTGCTCAGCACTTTTTCCATGGTTTCGATATACAGACGCTCGCGAGTAATTTGCGGTGCGGCTTTATATTCCGGCAGAATTTTTGCGAAACGAGCAACTTCACCCTGTGCTTCCAGAATGGTTCGCGTTTTGTAAGCACGCGCTTCTTCCAGAATACGCTGCGCCTGACCGTTAGCACGCGGCTGAACTTCGTTGGTGTACGCTTCAGCTTCACGGATGTACTGCTGCTCGTTTTCACGTGCTGCAATGGCATCGTCAAACGCAGCTTTTACTTCTTCCGGCGGACGTGCTGCCTGGAAGTTGACGTCCAGCAGGGTGATACCCATGTTGTACGGACGGATCGTTTCTTCCAGTTCACGCTGGGTATCGCTACGAATAACGGTACGCCCTTCGGTCAGGATACGGTCCATGGTGTATTTACCGATAACCCCACGCAGGGCGCTGTCGGTTGCCTGACGCAGACTGTCATCCGCGCTGGTTACGCTAAACAGGTAACGCTGCGGATCGGTCACGCGGTACTGCACGTTCATTTCAACGCGTACGACGTTTTCGTCAGAGGTCAGCATCACGCCGGATGCGGCAAGTTCACGCACGGCTTCCACGTTGACCGGGGTCACTTCGTCGATAAAGGTTGGTTTCCAGTTCAGACCCGGTTCAACCAAATGGCTGAATTTACCGAAGCGTGTCACCACGCCGCGTTCCGCTTCTTTAATGGTGTAGAAACCGCTGGCCGCCCAGATAATGACGATAGCTGCCGCTGCGATAGTAAAGACTCGACCACCCAATTGCGGACGCGGGCCTTGCGATGAACTACCGCCGCCAGAACCAGTACCTTTACCACCGCCCAGACCACCAAGCTTTTTGCTCAGTTTGCGGAAGATATCATCCAGATCGGGAGGTCCCTGATCGCGACCACCTTTATTTCCATTTCCCTCAGGGTTGCCGCCAGGTTTGCTGCTTCCCCACGGGTCGCGGTCTTGTCCGTTATTACCGGGCTGATTCCACGCCATTTTTGTGCTCCATATTTGTTATGCGATGCTATACCTGCGTCTTTTGCGCTGCCGATGCGTTGGCAATGTCCCTCCTCCCAGTCACATAGTTGACTATGCTCCTGGAGATTTCAGGACGACCACCTTCATGCCGCACAAAACCCACAAGGTATAGAGGCGAAAAAATCTTCAGGCCATATCCGTCAGGTCAGACAACATAGTCTTCCAGTGCCGGTTCTTGTTTACAGAGGCGACGCCAGTCTACGATCGGCATACGAACCTGCAGACCTACGCTGCCGTCCTCCTCCATCCACTCTCTTTCTATTGCCTGAAGTTGGTAAAACCGGCTTCTCAGACGCCCTTCCTGCGGCGGCAAACGCAACGTATGCTGCGTCACCTCACCGGAAAGTCGCTCTGTCAAAGCCTGAAAAAGCTGTGGTATACCTATTCCCGTTTGCGCTGATACCCAAACGCGAATGGGTTTATTCTCTTCATCTCTGTCGATACGTGGTTCAAAATCATCCAGCATATCGATTTTATTCATCACCAGCAGAGTCGGGATCTCATGCGCATCGATCTCTTCGAGTACCGTATCGACGGCCTCGATGTTTTCCTGCACACGAAAATCTGCAGCATCAATCACATGCAGCAGCAATGTCGCCTGACGCGTTTCCTGCAGGGTAGCTTTAAACGCCGCCACCAGGTCGTGCGGCAAATGACGGATAAACCCTACGGTATCCGCCAGCACGGTTTCACCAACGTCCGCTACGTCTATACGCCGTAGCGTTGGATCCAGGGTCGCAAACAGCTGATCCGCTGCATAAACCCGGGCTTCGGTGATCTGGTTGAACAGGGTGGATTTTCCGGCGTTGGTATACCCCACCAGTGATACGGTTGGGACATCCGCTTTCTTGCGCGACTGTCGCCCCTGCTCACGTTGCTTTTCAACTTTTTCCAGGCGCGACTGTATCTGCAAAATGCGATTACGCAGCAATCGACGGTCGGTTTCGAGCTGGGTTTCACCCGGGCCACGCAAACCAATCCCGCCCTTTTGCCTTTCAAGGTGGGTCCAGCCACGGACCAGACGCGTAGCCATATGGCGCAACTGCGCCAGCTCAACCTGCAACTTACCCTCATGGGTGCGCGCACGCTGGGCAAAAATATCTAAAATAAGACCAGTCCTGTCGATAACAAGACACTGGCACAACTGTTCCAGGTTACGTTCCTGGGCGGGGCTTAGAGCATGATCAAAAATCACCACCGCAGCGCCAGTCGCTTTTACGGCTTCCGCAATTTCGATTGCCTTACCTTCACCAACAAAATACTTCGGGTGCGGTGCTTTACGGCTCCCGGTAATCACCTGCATTGCTTCGACACCGGCGGAAGAAACCAGAGATTCAAACTCCTGGAGGTCTTCCATATCTTTGTCTTGCGAAAAATAGATGTGTACCAGTACCGCCTGCTCACCGGCATCATAACGGTCAAACAAGCGTCAACCCCTTAATATATATCAACGGGGAACGCAGGATCGCTGGCTCCCCGTGTGTAAAACAACGAACAACCTTATTCGGTTTCTTCGCTGTCCTGTTGCGCAGATGAACCTTGCGCGTTGCTACCGTGATGGTAGTTGCTGCCAGTGCCGCCGGTGGCATTATTGCTGTGATGAGAAACCGGGCGAGACGGGACAACAGTAGAAATCGCGTGCTTATAAACCATCTGGCTGACCGTGTTTTTCAACAGGATCACGAACTGATCAAAAGACTCGATTTGACCTTGCAGCTTAATACCATTCACCAAATAAATAGAAACTGGAACACGTTCCCGACGCAGTGCGTTCAGGAACGGATCTTGTAAAGATTGCCCCTTAGCCATTCTCTCTTTTCCTTATATGCTTATTTGTACTTTGAACCTTTCGATTCTGAAAAATTGCGCACGATACGTTTCAATTGTACACATTCAGTTCGCGATAGCACCAACAACCTGTAATACTTCGTTTCGCGCCTGGTCAGGCTTTTCACTGTCAAGCCAGTGCACCCCTTCCCAACCACGCAACCAGGTTACCTGTCGCTTCGCCAACTGCCTCGTAGCGCAAACACCTCTATAAACCATTTCATCGTATGAAATTTCGCCTTCAATGTATGACCACATCTGGCGATACCCTACACAACGAATGGAAGGCAAATCCGTATGCAAATCTCCACGGGCAAATAGCGCCCGGACTTCTGCTTCAAAACCTGAAGCCAACATCTGATGAAAACGCTGCTCAATTCGCTGATGGAGCAGTTCACGGCTCGCCGGGGCGATAGCAAACTGATGCACCTGATACGGCAAAGCATCTCCTGACGTTTGCGTCAGCTCCGTTAAAGTTTTACCCGAAATGAAAAAAACTTCCAGTGCCCGGGAAAGTCTTTGCGGATCATTTGGATGAATACGCGCCGCAGCCACCGGATCTATTTCCTGAAGCTGTCGGTGTAACGCGTCCCACCCATGCTCTGCCGCCTGCTGCTCAATTCTGGCCCTGACTTCCGGGTCCGCCGACGGTAACGGCGACAGCCCTTCAAGCAAGGCTTTGAAATATAACATTGTGCCGCCCACCAGCAGCGGAATACGCCCCGCGGCGGTGATATCGGCCATCTCGGCTAACGCATCGCGGCGAAAATCCGCAGCAGAGTACGCTTGCGACGGATCGCGGATATCCAGCAACCGGTGCGGCGCGGCCTGTAATTCATCTGCATCAGGCTTGGCTGTACCGATATCCATCCCCTTGTAAATAAGGGCGGAATCAACGCTTATCAACTCTACGGGCAAAACTTTACGCAATTCAATTGCCAGTGCCGTTTTACCGGAGGCCGTCGGCCCCATCAAAAAAATCGCCTTTGGCAGGCTCGCCTTACGGGTATCACTCATGTTTCAGGGCATTCATTACCGAATGTAAATCAACTGGTTGTAACAGACCACCCGGCGGCGCCTTCACGAGTTGTGGGCAGAGCCGCTCAACATCCGCTAACAGCGTAATCGCCTGTGCCATGCTCCACTGCGAATGCTCGCTAATCAGGTTACGTGCAATCCACTGTGCAATATTGCCTGGTTCGAATACGGACTGCTGCACCAGGTAGCCTATCAGTTCAGGAATCAAGATTTGTAAATTTTGTTGGCGTAAGGGTAAAGGCACCGCCCGGATGGTCACATGCTGTGCATCCAGTTGAAATTCAATACCCAACTCAGCCAGTTGGCTTTGCCCTTTTTGCAGCGCCGCTTTTTCATCAGCGGTCACTTTTAGACGTAAAGGGATCAGTAACGGCTGAGCGCAAACGGCTCCCTGGTCCGGCGTTAACTGCGCCTGACGTAGCCAACGTTCCGCCACCGGTAATGCCAGCAACCGAATATGACCATCGCATTCAAGTAATGCGCAGTCCGTACCGACAATGGTTAACACCCGCCCAAAGCCCTGACTGTTGCCGGTCAGAGGTGCTGATGGCGTTTCAGAGACCGACGTTTTACGCGGCGGAACCGGCGTCTGTAACAGTTGCTGATAAATCTCACCCTGCTGCTTTTGATATCCAGGCTGGGCGTGAGGCCAGTTGGCCCCCGCCTGACGGCCACCACTATTATTGCCAGCACCAGCAGATGCTGAGTAACGCGGTGTCGCTGGTTCACGCGCCGGGGCTGGTTCAGCAAAATGGTTACGCCCGGCCGCGACGCGGTTTTCCGGGATGTGCCTTGGGGCGGGCTCGTCGTCATCAGCCAGCGGCAGCGGCGTTTCAAGCTGCTGTTGCAGGACGCTCAACACGCCCTGGTAAATAAAATCGTGCACCAGGCGTGATTGATGAAAACGGACCTCATGTTTGGCAGGATGTACGTTAACATCCACCTGATGTGGGTCGATTTCCAGATACAGCACAAAAGCGGGCTGCTGCTCGGCTCCCAGCTTATCTTCACAGGCCTGGCGGATAGCATGGTTGATCAAGCGGTCGCGCATCATCCGTCCATTCACATAGCAGTACTGGATTTCCGCCAGCGCCGCCGTCGTGTGGTTAGGATCGGCCACCCAGCCGCGCAGCCTTAAATCGCCATGCTGCCATTCAATCGCCAGCGCATGTTCCAGAAACGGCGTGCCGCAAATTGCGCCCAGTCGGCGCTCCTGCTGCCCATCCGCAGCCACTGCCCGGTACTGGCGCACCACTTTGCCGTTGTGCGACAAATTAATCGTCACATCAAAACGTGCCAGCGCAATGCGGCGGATAATTTCGTCGATATGATTAAATTCAGTTTTCTCGGTGCGCATAAACTTGCGCCGCGCCGGAGTGTTGTAGAACAGATCTAACACCTCCAGCGTAGTTCCCACCGGATGCGCAGCGGGTTTGACCGTCACATCCATGTCGCGCCCTTCGGCATAGGCTTGCCAGGCTTCAGGTTGTTCTTGCGTACGCGACGTCAGGGTTAAACGAGAAACGGAGCTGATACTGGCCAACGCTTCGCCACGAAACCCAAGGCTCACGATGGCTTCGAGATCGTCAAGCGAGGAAATTTTACTGGTGGCATGACGCGCCAGCGCCAGCGCCAGCTCGTCTTTTTTAATCCCGCAGCCGTTGTCACGAATACGGATAAGCTTCGCGCCGCCGCGCTCAATATCAATATCAATGCGCGTCGCACCAGCATCGATACTGTTTTCCACCAGCTCCTTCACCACTGACGCAGGCCGTTCTACCACCTCGCCTGCGGCAATCTGGTTCGCCAGCTGTGGCGGTAGAACCTGAATCGGCATGGCTAATCCTTAATTTGTTAACGTGTTGCCAGGCGATACCGCACTGGCGGTTTGCGCCGGTGTGCCCTGAGGCCCGGTTTGCATCGGGTGCGCCAGGAAATAGTTACGCAATCCTTTGTAAATTGCCTCGGCCAGCTGCTGCTGGTAGTCATCACTCGCCAACAGACGCTCTTCGCTGTTGTTACTGATAAAGCCGGTTTCAACCAGCACTGACGGGATATCAGGCGAACGTAATACCCCAAGGCTGGCGTGTTCCGGACGACGCTTATGCATCGAGCCAATACGTTCTAACTGGCCGATCATGCTGGTCGCTACATCATACCCAACGCGTTGCGAATGACCGAACTGCAGATCCAACACAGCCTGGCTGAGATAAGGATCGGACTGGCTGTTTGCCAGCACATCGCCCGCCCCGCCCAACAGTTCCGATTGTTTTTCGTGCTGTTCCAGCCAGCCAGCCATCTCACTGTTCGCTCGACGGTTTGACAGTACCCAGACGGAAGCACCAGTGGCATCCCGGTTTGGCGCGGCATCCGCATGAATAGAAACCAGGAAGTTGGCGTTTTGTTTACGCGCAACGTCTGAGCGCCCCATTACCGAGATAAAGTAATCGCCATCACGGGTGAGTACGCCTTTAAACATCGGGTCATCATTGAGCAAACTGCGCAGTTTGCGCGCCACGGCAATCGTGACGTTTTTCTCACGTGTGCCACCGGGACCAATAGCGCCAGGATCCTGCCCGCCGTGTCCGGCATCAATGGCGATAACTACTTTTTCGCCGTTACTGGTACTGGCGCGCGCCGCAGGTCGTGTGGAGGTATTACTGTTGGTCACCATTGTGGTGCGATCGTTTTCCGCTTTAAACGGATTACGCGCAGGCGCGGCAGGACGCGGGGCGATAACCGGCGCTTCAACACGCTTCGCAACCACTGGTGGTGGAGGCGGCGCATCAGCTTTGATGGTAAACACGACGGTATAATTGCCGCCGTTCTGGCGTTTTACGGCTTCGGCTTTGCCGTTCTCGGTTAAATCGACCACCAGGCGCAGAGACTGCGCATCTTTTGGCGTGCCGGAACGGATAGATTTCACCAGATTATTGCCGCTAAACAGCAGCGGTAACCCCTGAATCACACCGGTTTGTTTAATATCCAGTGCGACGGTTCGTTTCCCGTCCTGCGAAACTGCGTATTCAGGATCACCAATAAAACTCAGCGTAATCCGCGCCTGTTGATCGCCATTGGATACCTGAAGATCGGAGAGGCTGGCGGCCCCTGCCTGCGCGCACAGCAGGACCAGTGTTGCCATCAGCCAGTTTCTGATGCGATAAATCATCCCGCCACCCTTAAGGTTAATCGGCTAAACGCGCCAGCAATAAATCACCCGAGGAGGAGACTGCGCTTATGCGCGCCTCTCGACCTTGCGCCTGGTATTCAATGTGTATTTCGACGTCCGGGTCGGGCAGTACACCTTTACCTTGTTGCGGCCATTCCACCAGGCAGATGGCGTCATTGGCAAAATAATCGCGGATCCCCATAAATTCCAGTTCTTCCGGGTCCGCAAGTCGGTACAGATCGAAGTGATATACCATCAAATTATCGAGCGAATAGGGTTCAACCAGCGTATAGGTGGGGCTTTTTACATTTCCTTTGTGACCTAACGCCTGCAGGAATCCCCGGCTGAAAGTGGTTTTACCCGCCCCCAGGTCGCCGTACAAATATATTACCGTCGCGCCATCACAGGCTTTGGCTACCCGCAGTCCCAGGTCTAAAGTCGCCTGCTCATCAGGTAGTGGAATTACTCGATTCATCATGATAAACGTCAATCACATCAGGGTTAACAATACGCTGTAGCGTGGTAAAGAGATCTGTCGCCAGCATGCCGCGCGTACCAAAACGCGCCGCCAGCACATCTGCCGCCGCACCGTGCGCAACACATCCCGCACATGCCGCATCATACGGGGTAAGCTTCTGTCCGAGCAATGCGCCAATAATACCGGAAAGCACATCACCCATTCCGCCGCTGGCCATTCCAGCATTGCCGTTATCAATAATACCCAACTCAGCCTGTTCGGTAGCAACAACCGTACCCGCGCCTTTCAACACGACTACGCCTCCGTACCGTTTTACCAGACGTTGCGCACAAAGTAAGCGATCGTCTTCAATTTCTGCAATGGAACAGCCCAGAAGTCGCGCGGCTTCGCCAGGATGCGGCGTGATCACGCGATTGTGACGTTTATCGGGGTTGATTGCCAGCAGGTTCAGCGCATCCGCATCCCAGAGCATCGGTTTGCGAAAATTCTCTACCTTTTGCAGTGCTTTTTTACCCCATTCCTGCTGACCAAGCCCTGGCCCTATCACAACAACATCCGCCCACGCCAGGCTCTCTTCAAGAGTCTGCGGCGTCAGCGTATCGACCATCAGTTCCGGCCTGGCAGTCAGGATAGGCGCAACGTTTTCACTCCGGGTCAGCACTTTGACCAACCCGGCGCCTGCACGTAGCGCCGCTTCACCCGTCATGCGTATTGCGCCAGCCGTACCGTGATCACCGCCGATAATCACCAGCCGACCGTGGGAGCCTTTGTGCGAGGTGGGTCGACGCGGTGTTAACCAGTGTACAAGCTGTTGAGCATCAAAACGCTGCAGCGGCGCGTTCTGCCCCGCCAGCCAGTCGTCCAAACCGAGTGTGCTAACATGCAGGCGTCCGGTGACATCGCGCGCTTTACCGGTTAGCAAGCCAGGCTTCAACGCAATAAAGGTCACGGTGTGCGCAGCGTTGATCACCGCGCCCGGCGTCGCTCCCGTCTGCGCCAGCAGGCCGGATGGAATGTCTATCGCCACGACAGGGGCAGGATGGCGATTGGCACGTTCGATCAATGTTGAGAGAGGCTCACGCGGCGCGTGTTTTAAGCCCGTGCCTGACAGCGCATCAATAATGACGTCCACGCTATCTGACCCGTTGATATCCGCAGCATGAATAACGCCACCGGCGTTAAGCCAGGCGTCGCGCGCCTGCTGCGCTTCCTCAGGGAGCGCTTTATCACTCTCCTGCGCCAGCAACGTAACATCAAGCCCCTGGGCTTTGGCAAGCCTTGCCACCACGTAACCATCACCGCCGTTGTTGCCATGACCACACAGCACCAGCCAGTGCCGGGCGTTCGGATAGGCCTCGCGGGTGACCTGAAACGCAGCCTCTCCCGCCCGTTGCATCAGTTCGTACAACGTCAGCCCTAAACTGTCTGCCGCCTCTCGCTCCATCCGCCTGATGTCATCGGCGTGCCAGACGGAGTGTGGTATACTTGCGGGGTTTTTCTTCATTGTATGGTCCGTCATGTCAGAGCCCCTCGATCTCAATCAGTTAGCGCAAAATATTAAGCAGTGGGGGCTGGAGCTTGGCTTTCAGCAGGTCGGTATTGCCGATACCGACCTCAGCGAAGCGGAGCCCAAACTGCAGGCCTGGCTGGATAAACAATACCACGGCGAGATGGGCTGGATGGCCCGTCACGGCATGATGCGCGCCCGACCTCACGAATTATTACCCGGTACGCTACGAGTCATCAGCGTACGTATGAACTATCTTCCTGCCAATGCGGCCTTTGCCAGCACGTTGAAAAACCCCTCACTGGGTTACGTCAGCCGTTACGCGCTTGGGCGCGACTACCATAAACTGCTGCGTAACCGCCTAAAAAATCTGGGAGAGAGGATTCAACAGCACTGCGTTTCGCTGAATTTTAGACCTTTTGTCGATTCTGCGCCCATTCTTGAGCGTCCATTAGCGGAAAAAGCCGGGCTTGGCTGGACAGGTAAGCACTCACTTATCCTTAATCGCGAAGCCGGTTCATTTTTCTTCCTCGGGGAATTACTGATCGACTTGCCCCTGCCGGTCGATAAGCCAGTCGAAGAAGGATGCGGGAAGTGCGTTGCCTGTATGACCATCTGCCCCACCGGGGCCATCGTTGAACCCTACACGGTAGATGCACGCCGCTGTATCTCATATCTCACTATCGAACTGGAAGGTGCGATTCCGGAAGAATTTCGCCCTTTGCTGGGGAATCGAATTTACGGCTGCGATGATTGTCAGCTCATTTGCCCGTGGAACCGCTATTCGCAATTGACGACAGAAGATGACTTCAACCCACGCAAGCAACTTCATGCTCCGGAGTTAATAGCGCTGTTTAGCTGGAGCGAAGCGTGGTTTTTAAAAGTCACGGAGGGGTCAGCCATTCGTCGTATTGGCCACCTGCGATGGCTGCGAAATATCGCCGTTGCGCTGGGTAATGCCCCTTGGGATGAAGCCGTCCTTCACGCGCTGGAAGGTCGAAGAGGTGAGTACCCACTTCTCGACGAACACATAGACTGGGCGGTTGCTCAGCAAATCGAGAAGCGAAATGCCTGTGTAGTTGAGGTGCAGTTACCAAAGAAACAACGTTTGGTCAGGGTCATTGAAAAGGGTCTGCCGCGCGACGCTTAAGTCATCCACAGCTTGTGTATAAAAATAAAAACACATTAAGATTCAAGAGGGAAAAAATCGTCAAGTGATCGCATTAACAATTTGAAATGATAATTAATTCAATAATTTCAAGTGGTTATAACAATACTACTCACCCGGCGAAGTTTTATGCATTCCAGGAATAATACCCAAACCTGTGGATAAGTCTGTTTACAAGAGTATGTCAATGACGAAACAAAACGTCCCCAACGTATTTATTCGTTGTGGATATTTTTATTGGAGTAAGAATTTGGAGCGGGAAACGAGACTCGAACTCGCGACCCCGACCTTGGCAAGGTCGTGCTCTACCAACTGAGCTATTCCCGCTTAATCTTCGTCTTTCGAACCGCTACTGCGTTGGCTGCCTTCATTCGCCTAAGTCACTTACTTCAGTAAGCTCCTAAGGACTCATTCAGTTGCCGCCTTGTCGCAATTCGAAATTCTGCGATTGGTGGTCTGTGCTTTACAAGCA
>Ga0153982_1000026_pt1 | contig 106366 bp, 100 predicted proteins | sample TSGA066MetaG_FD_104743 | JGI IMG/M metagenome (GOLD analysis project Ga0153982, IMG submission 104743) | Attine ant fungus gardens microbial communities from Georgia, USA - TSGA066 MetaG | ecosystem: Host-associated > Fungi > Mycelium > Unclassified | place: USA: Georgia, Alexander Wildlife...
AATTTCTGAACAAAATGAGCGCCGGGGACTGCAATCATTCACGTGGGGTGGATTTGTTGAGCAGGACAACCGGCGTTCATTTTCCCTGTATCAGCCATAGATAAGCCGTGGTGCGCATAATGTATATTATGTTAAATACACTGTAATACCCAATAACTTCAACTTCATCTTTGACAACGGCATCTTCTCAAATCCACATGTTACGGATTTATGACAGGCGTCCCCTTTCTTGACTTAGATACAGCCAGCCTTCGTGGGTTTGGTTCGGATAGACGTATGTCCGTTACTCAGCATTCATCCGGTGCCTGTCGCTCTTGATTTTTATCATCATTTTATCTGATACGATTATGATAAAATTTAACCTGTTTTTGGATATCAACCTGACTGTAAATGAGATTGAGTTCTGTAACAGAAACCTCCCCTGTAAAATCAGGTATGCCCCCGAATGATGGGCTGACAAGGTTCTTCAGAACGATATGTCAGTACGGCAAGCAAGGATACATATAAATGGTGAAGTTTCTGCGAAATGGACCCGCAGTTGTTGTTCTGGCATTTATATTATGGGGCTTGATCCCATTGTTCTATCAATATCTCTCCGGTGGAGCGCTGGCTGAAATTTTGATGTACAGGGTTTTCTGGTCTATTCCACTGCTGCTGCCAATAAGACTTTTATTTCGCAAAAGAACGTTGTTTCGTGATTTATTAAAAGATAAAACATCCTTTTTATCCTGCATGATAGCAGGATTGTTAATGGTGTTTTCATGGTCTGCTTTCATTTATGCATTAACAAATCATCAGGTGCTTGATGCCAGTCTGGGATATTTTATCAATCCCATTTTTGTTATTTGTCTTGGATGTATTTTCCTTAAAGAGAAACTATCTATATTTCAAGTAATAGCTGTCTTATCAGGCGTCTGCGGTCTTGCCTATCAGATCATGTCAGTGAACAACGTCCCTGTGTTAGCGCTGGTCATGGGGTTTTCATTTGCCTTGTATGGACTGGCCCGGAAATTTATTCAATATGATGCCATAACGTCGATCACGCTTGAAACATTCTGGGCACTACCTGTTGCACTTTTCATCTTTATATATACTGATTCGAGTATAGTTACATCATCTGACATTCCTGTTTTTCTTTATGTTTTGACTGCGCCTATTACGGTGATTCCATTAGTTTTATTTGCGGTTGCGCTAAATCATACGTCCCTTATTGTGACCGGTCTTGCTCAGTATATAGAGCCATCTCTGCAATTCCTCATTGCCATATTTATATTTGGAGAAGTTATTAACTACTCAGAGTTATTTTGTTTTTCAGCAGTATGGTTTGGATTGCTGCTATGTATATTTGAGAGCCTTTATTACCATTACCGGCGAAATGCTACCGGGCCTGAAGGTAGTCATTCTGCACGCGCTATACGGTGAACTATTTCTCACCCTGCGGTGGCGACGCTGGCGCAGGATACCAGTTCTCCTTCGCCACCATGACGCTGCCCTCCGGCTGCATGACGAAGTTTGGCGACATGATCTGGACGTTAAATTCATTGAAGACGTCCTGAATATGGCTGTGCAGTTCATTGCGGACAGCGGCAAGGGATTGATTCGGCAACAGCCGAACCTGCAGCTCATAAGCGATATACCAGTCCATCAATCCTAACTGCCTCACCAGTGGGGGTTCTGCAAGATCGATACCTTTCGCCCGCTTTGCGGCAAGTTCCAGCATGGCATGTACCTGCCGCCACGGCGTGTCATAACCAATGGTAACGCCTATCGTCAGGTTGATGCTGCCATCCGGATGCTGCGCGCTCAGATTGGTAATCTTTCCACTCACCATAACCGCGTTGGGCACAGTAACAACGTAGTTTTCCCTTGTGATAATTTTGGTCGCGAGCATGCCGATTTCACTGACTTTACCTTCGTTATCCGCGACGCGGATAACATCACCTTTACGCAGCGCGCGGGAATAAATGAGCACCAGGCCGCTCATGGCATGATTCATGACCCCTGCCGATCCCAGCGTTAACATTAGGCCAAAGAAGACGCTGATACCCTTAAACGCCAGCGAATTTGCACCGGGTAGAAACGGATAAGCGGCTGAAAGCGCAAAGAGCCAGACGGCAACGGATATTAACTTTCGGGTGGCGCCCACGGTTTCCGGATGAATACCGGGCAGTTGCAACCGCCCCGCTTCCACCTGGTTGAGCACCATTTTGAGAAGCTTAAGAATAAACGCGGTAATGAGGAAAATGATCAGAACAATCATCAGCCCCGGCAAGGCTGAGACGATGGATAAGGCAATTTGCCGCACGACGCGGAGCGACCAATCCCCCAGCGACGTGCCCCATACGCGCGTCCAGGGGAACAAGCTGAATACCCAACTGAGCCAGACATAAAAGGCGATAATCCCCAGCACGATCATTAACACGGCATACAGTTTGATTTCAATGGCACCGATGTACTGTCTCCAGCTATGTGGTACCCAACTGCGATTCTCCATAATGCGGCGCCGGAAAATGCGTCGAAACCCGTGCCAGGAACGCCAGGCACCATAGTAGAGCAGCCCAAGCACCAGCATACCAGCGGCTGTTTTTACCGCAGAGAGCGCCAGCCAGGCCGGATTGAATTGATCGCGCAAAGCGGTCCGCTGGGCTTCCAGCCGCGATAGCACGCGCTCTGCGGCTTGATCGAGTGTGAGATCGTCACCTTCATCGAGATCGTCTTCGGTGAGAAGCATCACTGGCTTACCGTTCATCACAATCAGCCGTCCCTGCTGGTTGTAACGGGTAACGGGGACAATCTTCAATGGTTCGCGTACATCAGCCTGAGTGAAGTTACGCAAGGTATTGCGTATGCGTAATACTCGTTCTTCCGGTGTGGTCAGGCCAAACTTTGCCTGTAGCATGACAATGGGTTGATGGAAAACATAGACCGTGCGGGTACGCTCCTGATCCGTGGGCTCCTGTCGCGGTTCTGCGGCTGAGGCATAAAACGTCATTGAGGCGAAAAGATATGTCAAAGCTGCGAGCAGTATCCTGTTCATCACCGCTACCCCAAAGGCTAAATTCTTATTATTTTTCAGGAAACCAGCAAAAGGCTGGTCTCTTTTTTCAGCATAGACCAGCCTTTCGCTTCTGCAACGCGTGTCTGAATCGTATTTTCATGCCCAAAGAAGCCGATATATCAGAATCCATACTGGTTTTGCCGCTTTTACATCAGGTTTACCGGCTTCGGTATAGGCCTGAACGTCGTCCGTCACGGCTCCCTGATCCAGTTATCCTGGCTAAAAACTGCTGGACGTGACTGTCTGCCTTGAGCAAAAGCAGACAGTCACTTTGATTTTCTACCGTAAACGTTATCTTTTTCTTATAATCAATGTATCGGACTAGATATTTTTGTAACCACTTTATAAGTTAAAAATCTGCCGCAATAACAGATTTCTTTAATTTATAATTAGAGGTTTGCAACGTTGTGATATACTTTTTGAACGTCATCGTCATTTTCAAGGGCATCAACGAGTCCTGAAAAGATTTCTAAATCTTCTGGTGAAAGTTCAATTTCTGATTGAGCAATCATCTCTAATTCTGTGGTTGAGAATTCAGTAATTCCAGCGGCTTTTAACGCTGCAATTCCTTTATGAAGGTCTGTAGATTCAGTGTAAATAACGATGTTTCCTTCTTCTTCGGTTACATCACGAACATCTACATCGGCATTAAGTAAAACTTCAAAAATATGGTCAGGATCTGTCCCTTCAAATACAATCACCCCGGTATTGTCAAACATATAGCTGACAGCACCTGCTGCTCCGATATTCCCGCCTTTTTTATTGAAAATTGAGCGGACATTAGCAATCGTACGGTTAACATTTGATGTCAATGTTTCAGCGATAATCAGTGAACCACTTGGACCAAAGCCTTCATAACGCCCTTGCACGAACGTTTCATCACTGCCACCTTTGGCTTTATCAATGGCTTTATCAATAACGTGTTTAGGCACCTGTGCTTGTTTCGCACGTTCAATAACGAATTTTAAAGCTGAGTTTGATTCTGGGTCTGGTTCACCTTGTTTGGCAGCAGCATAGATTTCTACACCGAACTTTGCATATATATTAGACGTCGCACCATCTTTAGCTGTTTTTTTAGCAACAATGTTTGCCCATTTACGTCCCACTGGAATAGTCTCCTCAGAAATTCATTTAGATTACACGCAGATTAATAATCTGCAAATATTTCCGCAATATTATATCATGATATGTAAACTCTCGTCCATGAAAAACAAAATATCCATGTTTTACTAAATGTTACTTTAATTTTATCAATGGTTAACATTATGGATATGTTATTTTTGTTTTTTTTAGATCTTTTGTTCTTTAATTTTAATAGTTGAACAACAGTAGCAATACATAAATAAAGAGAAGCTGAAGTAACAATCCAGGTATAAATACCTACTTAAGATTAATGAACGCACCTAATCCAGATCCTTTTCTTCAGTAATGTCTGGCTGATGTTTACTTCTTAATCATGAAAGCCTGAGGAACAGATGCCATTGCTGGTCGCTCCGCTTTCTTGTAACCTTCTTCCCGTTGCACGACTGACAAAATCTGGAACCACTGAACTGGACTTCATATGAATGCTCATATTTCTAAAGACCCTTTACATGGCGTAACGCTTGAAATGCAGGTCAATGCACTGGTTGAACGTTATGGCTGGGCTGAGCTGGCGCAACGCATTAATATCAACTGCTTTAAAAATGAGCCGAGCGTTAAATCCAGTTTGAAGTTTCTGCGCCGCACGCCGTGGGCGCGGGCAGAAGTTGAAGCGCTGTACCTGGATTCTCTGCATGACCTGGCCTCAAATAACACCCCTGAACCGGCGTTCGATCCCTGGGCTAACAGCCGCAACAAGAAGAATTAAGAGCAAAATCTGATGTCAGCATCCGGTTTTATTTCAGCAAATTATCAGAAAAAACTGGCAAGTATTCTAGCCCGTTCCCGAGCCAGACTGCCGCGAACCAACATGAAATGGTTCGCGCTGCTCGTCGGCAGTATGTTGCTACTTGGCAGTTGTTCTTCACAGCCGCCCGGTTCAAAAATCACCCCACTGCCACCGGTGAGCAAACCGCAGCAGAGCAAGGAGCCGGTGCGTGGTATCTGGCTGGCAACGGTTTCGCGTCTTGACTGGCCGCCAATTTCATCCGTAAATATCAGTTCGCCTGCCGTTCGTATCAGCCAGCAGCAAAAGGCGCTGACGGACAAACTGGACAACCTAAAACGTCTTGGCATTAACACTGTTTTTTTCCAGGTGAAGCCTGATGGCACTGCGCTGTGGCAATCTACAATCTTACCGTGGTCAGATACCCTGACCGGGAAGATTGGTCAGGATCCGGGTTACGACCCGCTACAGTTTATGCTTGATGAAGCGCATAAACGTGGAATGAAAGTCCATGCCTGGTTTAACCCCTATCGCGTGTCCGTGAACACTAAACCTTCGACGGTGACTGAATTAAACAACACGCTGTCACAGACGCCTTCCAGCGTTTATGTCCTGCATCGGGACTGGATCCGCACCTCGGGCGAGCGTTTTGTGTTAGATCCCGGTATTCCCGAAGTGCGCGACTGGATAACCAGCATCGTGGCTGAAGTAGTTGAGAATTACCCGGTTGACGGTGTGCAGTTTGATGATTACTTCTATACTGAGTCTCCCGGCTCTGCGCTCAACGACAGCCAGACCTTCAGAAGATACGGCCAGGGATTTGTCTCCAAAGCTGACTGGCGACGCGATAACACGCAACGCCTGATCGCCCAGGTTTCACGAACCATCAAGAAACTCAAACCTGAAGTTGAATTTGGCGTAAGTCCCGCAGGCGTGTGGCGCAACCGTTCGCACGATCCAGCGGGGTCCGACACCCGCGGCGCGGCAGCCTATGATGAATCGTATGCTGACACCCGCCGCTGGGTGCAACAAGGTTTGCTGGACTATATCGCTCCGCAGCTGTACTGGCCTTTTGCCCGCGACGCGGCGCGTTACGATGTGTTGGCGAAATGGTGGGCTGATGTCGTTAAATCAACCAACACTCGCCTGTATATTGGGGTGGCGTTGTATAAAGTCGGCGAACCGTCGCGAAAAGAGCCAGACTGGACGGTCAAAGGCGGCGTACCTGAGCTGAAAAAACAGCTCGATCTGAACGAGTCTGAACCGCACATTAACGGCACCATTCTGTTTCGCGAAGATTACCTTAATCAGCCGCAAACGCAGGAAGCCGTGACCTATATTCGCAGTCGTTGGGGGCGTTAATAGTCGCCCTTGGGCCAATGTCGAGGGAAATTTTGCCCCGCGACATTGGCCCACATCTCCGATAAGTCGAACGGCCGTATCTGCGTCACCGGGACATTAACCGGCGGACATTATCATTAATTTGTTTTTGTATCGTATCCAATGTGGTTCGTGTTATCTGATCGGCGTATTTGTCTTTGGCTGTCACGCTAAACGCTGTGGCATAGTGACAGATCTTGTCGATTATGGTGTTCACATGGTCATCTGGTAGCTCAGCTTCCTTTACGCCAAGCAACTGAAGGTGTTTTCTTTCGATATCCAGCGCTTCTCCCAGTACATCCATTTGGTGATACCCGCCAGGCCCTTCACACCAGGTGACGTCGTAAGCCGGCGCCAAAGTCCAGTTCCCTTCGGCTGACATTAAATAGGCAAAGTTTTTTGGATGGTCGTCGCGGTTGTTAAATGCCACGTTGAAAACCACGCGTTCGAACGCTTTCGCTTTTTCTCTGACATCATTGGTACAAATCTGCGTGGCGCGCAGAAAATCCCGGTAATCTAAAGCACCGGGTATCTGGTAATTTGCTCCAGTAAATGCCGCCAGACTCTGCATAGGAATACGCACTGACTGGTCACGGTCGAAACGGCGGGTGGCAAATGCCGCCTGCCCGTCAGGTAGATTAAAATACGCTGTATCGGGCGTGGTAATCCCACATTGCCGCAAACATTCAGCATACACCGCTTCGATGGCACATACCTCAGCATGCTCATGCCTGGCAGGGAATTTAACCAACCAGCTTTCGCTCCCAGGGAGAGGCACAGTAGTGAATTTTGACGTGACACCGTCACGATATAGTAACGCCTTTGGCCTTGCCCCTTGTGGTGAACCTCCCATCTGGAGCAGTTTTTGCAAGAATTCCCCGCCTTCTCCACTCAGGACTTCCTGAACCTCGGATGCCAGTTGTTCAAGAGTAACATCTTCTTTTGATATCTGTCCGGCATCCGGCTGAACAGGCCGGAACGTCATGGCGCCCATCGCGTTGTTGCCGACCCAGGTTAACCTCTCCAAAGGACCTATGCGCGCTGCGTTTAGTCCGCGGCGTTTAAATATTCGATCCATCAACAGCATACCCCAGCCATCAGGTAGCGAATCGTAGACCGGCCCAGGTAATCCCAACTGATGTGCGGGGAAATCCTTGCGTAAACGGGCCCCGTTAAGCGGCAGCGTTAGCCGGGAGAGTTCCAATCCCTTACGTATGGCGTCTTCACTGTATTCAAAAGCGATCAACGGGCGCCCGGTCAGGGCTGTTGAAGAAACCAGTTTTCCCCACAACCATTTTTCACCCCAGCCTTCATAAAAGACATCCACTTGTTCAGGCATCAGAATTTTTCCTTTTTACCCGCTGACGTGCCGCGCTCTTCTCATAACGCAAAATATCATCCAGACTGTCAATCCTAGGTTTGAATAAGCCCTCCAGCGCATCGCCATAGCCTAATACCATCGCGACTTTAACCAGATTCTCAAATCCTACATTCTTACCCGCCTCCAGATTCGAAACGGTATTTACACCGACACCTGAACGCGCGGCAACATCAGCCTGCGTCATTAGCCGCGCGAGTCGTTCCTTACGCAATCTGTCGCAAAGTAGTTTGACGATATCGGCGGCTGTATTTAGCGTTAAATCCATAATATTGGCTCTTATTGGGGTAAAAGCATCTTTACACCCAATATTATAGAGTTAAGCGGGAAGATGTTCAAATTCTTGTAAGACACAATAAAGAGGAGTTAACACGATAAATATTGTTTAAGCACTATTATACTGGAGTTATCCGGGCGCAATGGTTGCACCCGGACATCATATCGTCATCAGTCAACTGAAGGCTCAGGCAATCTGAATGAGGAGACCAGCATCGCCAGCTGTTCCGCCTCCTCTTTCAGCGCCTGCGTTCGCGCTGCGGCATCATCAATTAACGAGGCGTTTTGTTGAACGGTGCTGTCCATTTCGGTAACGGCCAGCGTAACTTCGGAAACGCCCTTGCGTTGTTCTTCACCCGCAACGCGTATTTCCCCCATCAACTGACGTACCTGACGTACATTACTGACCAGTTCTCCCAAACGTTCGCCCGCATTGTGAATTTGCTGACTTCCGCTACTTACATGAGAAACGGATTCATCAATCAATGCTTTAATTTCCTGCGCGGCGGTGGCGCTGCGCTGGGCCAGCGTGCGCACTTCGGAAGCCACAACGGCAAACCCTCTCCCGGCATCACCTGCTCTGGCGGCTTCAACCGCGGCATTGAGGGCGAGAATATTGGTCTGGAACGCTATGCTGTCAATAACCGCGACAATTTCCACCATTCTGCCGGATGAGGCACTAACGTTATCCATTGTAGAGATAACACCCTGCATGACATCACCACAGCGGTTGGCCGTTTGCGCGGTGCTATCAGAGAGCTCATCCGCCAGTTGTGTATTACTGGCATTTTGATGAACGGTCGCATTTAACTGTTCCATCGCCGCCGAACTTTCTTCCAGCGCAGCGGCCTGCTGCGTCACGCGAGATGAAAGCTCCATATTACTGTCTGCGAGGCTGACAGCGTTACTTGCCACCACTACGCTACTGCTTCTGACAGTGATCAGGATGGCTGAGATTTTATCGACGAACAGGTTAAACGCTTCGGCGATCGCCGAAATCTCATCTTTGCCACGAACATCCAGGCGACGAGTAAGATCGCCTTCTCCCTGCGCAATGTCATCGAGTGCCTGACGGGTATCATCGAGACGCGAAATCAGTCGACGAACCACCAGCCAGGATCCCACCAGCAACAGCGTCATGATCGGGATCAACACTTCCAGTACCTCCTGCATCATCACTTTGGCAAGACCGACGATACGCGATTCAGGCGTCGCAAGTCCGACAACCCAACCGGTATCCGCCATCGGGAACAACATCACCCGTGAAGCTGCATTCAGAACGTTATCGTTTGCAAGTGTCACAGTCTTCACTCCATCCGCTGGACGCAGAGATTTCAGACCATTTACCACCGGGATAAGCCATTGCGCGCTTTGCGCCAGATCGTTAATGGTTTTATATTTCGCCAGGTCGGCCTGCGGGAAATAGAGAATTTGTCCCTGCTTGTCCACCACAAACGCATAACCACCGGTGCTGTTTCCCTGCTGCTGCATGAAAGTGGCGACGTTATCCAGGCGAATATCGGTAGTGGCGACACCAGCAAACTTGCCCGCCAGTTGATAAGGTACGCTGCACGTTACCATGTTGACGCCTGAGCTGGCGTCCTGGTATACATCAGACCATAAGCAACTGTTTTGTGAATGCCCTTTAGCATGTTGATACCAGTTTTCATTGTGGTATCCGCTTGACCCTTCGACGTTATAGTCGTTGGAATACACCAGTTTACCTTCAGCATTACGCGCCCAGAAAAAGCTTCTCTTCTCCACACCTGCGGTGAAGGCGTTTGGTTCTGGCCAGATGCCGCCGCCGGTAATAATCGAATCTTTATCTTCACTGATCAGATGCGGAACGACGCTTTGGTAAAGGGATTCATCATTTGGCAGCACCTCAGCCAGTCGTGACAAGCTGACGGTTTCGCCTTCAATTCGGGACAATACGGTACTCAACTGGCGGGTTAAACCTTGCCCTGTTTCTTCGATCAGGGCGGTGTTGATTTCAACGACGCGCGGTTGACCGCGCCAGAGCATAATCAACACAATAACAAGGGTCGTGACTGCAAGCAGCAGAATGCCGCCGATGGTTAAACGCGCTGAAATACTAGTAGGATACCAGGCCATACAAACTCCTTCTGCAAAAGGCTAACTTTTATCCAGTATCGGCACAGGCGTTTATATCTTTATAAAGTTATCTTAAGTATTAAAAAATAAATAGGTGACATTGTCACAAATAGCAAAACCCAGCACTTTGGCTGGGTTTTAATAACGGCTTAATTTTATTTTGATAATTCTTTTTTGATTTCGTCTTTTATTTTGCTTAATTCACTCTGCGGATGTTTTTTACAAAGTTCAACGGTCAGGGGAACTGCAGTAGTCACGGTTTCGTTATAGTCGACGTAATCACCACCCTTGAAGTCTTCGTCTTCATTGAGTACCCAGAAAGCCACAGGGGCCATGGTTTGCGGGTTCAAATCAATAAACTCCTGGCAACTCATGCCTTTTGGAGTTACTTCAGTTTTAGCGTTATCAGTTGCTGCATTGACGCTGACACTGGTTAACAGCGCCGCGACCAGAATACCTGCTGTAGAAAGGGAGAATTTATTCATTGTAGTACTCCATTTATAATATAAATAATATCTACACTTGCGCTTAAAACCGTTAATGTAGTTCGCAAAAAATAATACCCCTAACGTCATAAGAATAAAGATTGTCACCATTGATATGGCTGAAATTTATATTTCACATTACTGATTCTGATGTCTGGTCGTAAAACGTGGCCACAATGTGATCGTTTCGACGAAATCAGCAGATTCATACCTTACTCTCCTGTGGCTGCACCAAAACTGAACTACGCTGCACAAATGTTGATCATAAGTTAACGGATGTGAGTGGTTTTTTAACAAATAAAAGGTAGCGTGCCGCTGTTACCAATATGGCACGCGTCCTGCATTGTTAATTTGCTAACAGTGAACCGTACTCTGACAAACAATTAACAGCGAGAAGGTAATGACAGCGAAACCTGAGTTATTTACCCGCATAGAGCAGACCTTTAGCCAATTGACCCCCAGCGAAAAGCGCGTGGCCGGGTGGCTGTTAGCCCATGCTGTCCAGATCCCTTTTGAAACCGCAGATGGTATTGCTAAAGCGACCGGCACCAGCGGCATTACCGTTGGACGCTATCTGCGTAAACTGGGCTTTCGCAATCTGGAAGATGCAAAAGCCAGCCTGCGCGAGCTACCCGTCGTCCCTTATCAACCCTGGGGGATGAATGAGCGGCTGGACTCCTGGCACCAGCAACAAAGCTTGCCCGATCGCGCGCAGCAATCACTGTTACTGGAAATCGACGCCATTACCTATGCCTATCAACTCGCGCAAGGCGAAACGTTTTTACGCATAGCGCAGCGGCTGGCGCATGCGGAAGCCGTGTATATCCTTGGGATCCAGTCCACTCGCGGGATCGCTAACGCCTTTTTCAGTCACCTGGAATACCTGCGGCCTAAAGTCATCTACTCCGAAGGGCTTTCCGGTAGTTGGGTGGAGTCGCTGAATTCGGGATTCACCCAGCCTTACGTGGTGATCACCGATATGCGCGCCTATTCCGCTATCTCGCGACAATATTGCCGCGCTGCCACGGAACGCGGCATTCCGCTGGCGCTAATCACTGATGTGTGGTGCCCGTGGGCCAGAGACTATTCCATTGACTTACTTCAGGTGAAAACTGACACCGGACATTTCTGGGACTCACTGGCTCCGGTGAGCTGTCTGTTCAACTTATTACTCTCTGCGGTGGTAGCACAACTGGGTGACGCCCTCGCAGAACGCCTGCAAACCAATCGCCAGTTACAACAACAATTTGGTCAATTCGAACAATAAACAGGAAATGTGCTATGTCAGAAACCTCAGAACTGGTCGATCTGTCGGTGATATTCCCGTCGCTGCATATCGATCTTAAATACGCTACGGCAGACAACATTACCGGCGCCCCTATCTACCGGGAAGCTCGTTGCCTGTTGCACTCAGAGGCGGTCACCGCGCTGGCGAAAAGCATCAGTATTGCGCAACTGGCGGGCCTGAAAATTGTGGTATACGACGCGTATCGCCCGCAGCAGGCGCAGGCGATGCTGTGGAATGCGTGTCCAGATCCTCAGTATGTTGTCGATGTGGCAATAGGATCTAATCACAGCCGCGGGACGGCCATTGACGTTACGCTTATGGACGATCGAGGCAATCTTCTCGATATGGGCGCTGGCTTTGATGAGATGCACGACCGTTCTCATGCCTGGCACCCTTCTGTTCCTCCGGCTGCGCAGCGCAACCGTATGCTGCTCAATGCCATCATGTTCGGCGGCGGTTTTGTCGGTATCAACAGCGAGTGGTGGCATTTTGAATTACCTGATGCCGCCCGCTTTCCACTGCTTGACGATCAGATAGATTGTTACACTGTCACTCCCATAACAACACAACATTCCCTTTAATTCTGGAGCCTGGTTATGAAGACTACACCTGCGTTGAATGCGTTTTTTCGCCCCGCTCTGATCGCCGTTTCGTTGGCGTTTGCCCTGCCCGCTGCGCAGGCCGCCGTTCCCAAAGATATGCTGGTGATTGGTAAAGCTGCCGATCCGCAGACGCTCGATCCCGCCGTGACCATCGATAACAACGACTGGACGGTCACCTATCCCTCTTATCAGCGGCTGGTTCAGTACAAAACGGATGGCGGTAAAGGCTCCACGGAAGTTGAAGGTGATTTGGCCAGCGGCTGGAAGGCTTCTGACGACCAGAAAGAGTGGACGTTTACCCTGAAAAACGATGCCAAGTTCGCCGACGGAACGCCGGTGACGGCTGATGCAGTAAAGCAATCTTTTGAACGCTTGCTCAAAATCGGTCAGGGTCCTGCAGAAGCGTTCCCGAAAGATTTGAAGGTTGAGGCTATCGATAACAATACGGTGAAGTTTATCCTCAGCCAGCCATTTGCTCCGTTCCTGTATACGCTGGCAAATGACGGGGCCTCAATTATTAACCCGGCCATCTTAAAAGAGCATGCCGCAGACGATGCCCGCGGATTCCTGGCGCAGAACACGGCAGGCTCCGGTCCCTTCATGCTCAAAAGCTGGCAAAAAGGACAGCAGTTGGTACTGGTTCCTAATCCGTATTATGCCGGTACAAAACCGGCATTTAAGCGGGTTTCAGTAAAAATCATCGGTGAAAGCGCCTCCCGCCGTCTGCAATTGTCGCGGGGTGATATCGACATTGCCGATGCGCTTCCGGTTGACCAGCTTGCCGCCTTAAAACAGGAAGGCAAGGTTAACGTGGCGGATTATCCCTCATTGCGCGTGACCTATCTGTATCTGAATAACAGCAAAGCGCCGCTCAATCAGGTGGATTTACGCCGCGCCATCTCATGGGCCACCGATTATAAAGGCATGGTCAACGGGATTCTGAGCGGCAACGGTAAGCAAATGCGTGGTCCGATCCCTGAAGGCATGTGGGGTTTTGACGACAAGGCCATGCAGTACAGCTTCGATGAAGCCAAAGCGAAAGCGGCATGGGACAACGTTGCCACTAAACCTGAAAGCCTGAGCTTCCTGTACTCGGATAATGACCCTAACTGGGAACCTATCGCGCTCGCTACCCAGGCAAGCCTTGGCAAACTGGGCATTAAGGTGAAGCTGGAAAAACTGGCGAACGCCACCATGCGTGACCGCGTGGGCAAAGGAGATTACGACATTGCCATTGGCAACTGGAGCCCCGATTTCGCCGATCCGTACATGTTTATGAACTACTGGTTTGAGTCAGATAAAAAAGGCTTGCCGGGAAACCGTTCGTTCTATGAAAACGCTGAGGTCGATAAGCTGCTGCGTAGCGCGCTGGCCACGACCGATCAGGTTGCCAGAACCAATGACTACCAGCAGGCGCAAACTATCGTGATTGATGAAGCCGCCTACGTCTATTTATTCCAGAAAAACTATCAGTTGGCGATGAACAAAGACGTCAAAGGATTTGTATTCAACCCCATGCTGGAACAGGTCTTCAATATCTCCACCATGAGTAAATAAGCCACGTTAAAGCGGAGCCGTTCTGGCTCCGCAAGGGGAAGCTAATGACGTTCTGGAGCATTTTACGCCAGCGATGCTGGGGACTTATTCTGGTGGTTATCGGTGTTTGCGTAATCACTTTTATTATTTCGCACCTGATACCTGGCGACCCCGCACGGTTGTTGGCGGGCGATCGCGCCAGCGATGAAATTGTCGAAAATATTCGCCAACAGTTAGGGTTGAACCAGCCGCTGTATGTTCAGTTTTTTCGCTATGTCAGCGACATTTTTCACGGCGATTTAGGCACTTCTATTCGCACCGGACGTCCGGTACTGGATGAGCTGCGCATCTTCTTCCCCGCCACTCTTGAGCTGGCTTTCTGCTCTTTGTTGCTGGCGCTGGTTATCGGTATTCCTTTAGGCATTTTATCTGCGGTCTGGCGCAACCGCTGGCTTGATCACCTCGTTCGCCTGATGGCGATCACCGGTATCTCCACGCCAGCATTCTGGCTGGGGCTGGGGGTTATCGTGCTGTTTTATGGTCATCTGCAAATTTTACCCGGCGGTGGACGTTTAGACGACTGGCTGGATCCGCCAACTCACGTCACCGGGTTCTATCTGATTGATGCACTGCTGGAAGGTAATGGCGAAGTCTTTTTCAATGCGCTTCAGCACCTGATCCTGCCATCACTGACGCTGGCCTTTGTGCACCTGGGGATCGTAGCCCGCCAGATTCGCTCCGCCATGCTCGAGCAACTGAGTGAAGATTACATTCGCACCGCTCGCGCCAGCGGGTTGCCGGGCTGGTACATTGTGTTGTGTTACGCATTGCCAAATGCGCTTATTCCCTCGATAACCGTTCTCGGCCTGGCATTGGGCGATCTGCTCTACGGTGCCGTGCTGACTGAAACGGTCTTCGCCTGGCCGGGAATGGGTGCCTGGGTAGTGACGTCGATTCAGGCGCTCGACTTCCCGGCGGTCATGGGATTTGCCGTGGTGGTCTCCTTCGCCTATGTGCTGGTTAACCTGGTGGTGGATTTACTCTACTTGTGGATCGATCCACGAATTGGACGCGGAGACGCACAATGATGCTCACACAAGAAACGCCAGCCGCGCCTCAGACAGCACGCCGTCGCACGGACTGGGCTAAACTGTTCTGGATGATGAAAAGCAGCCCGCTGACGCTGGTTGGCGGGGTCATCATTATGTTGATACTGCTGCTGATGGTGCTGTCGCCGTGGATAACCCCTCACGACCCTAATGCTATCAATTTGAGTGCACGCCTGCTGCCCCCGTCAGCCGCTCACTGGTTTGGTACCGATGAAGTTGGCCGAGATCTGTTCAGCCGCGTTCTGGTAGGTAGCCAACAATCGGTCGTGGCGGGCCTGGTAGTCGTGGGTATCGCCGGGGGATTGGGTTCGCTGCTGGGCTGTTTGTCTGGCGTCATGGGCGGGCGCGCCGATGCGATTATTATGCGAATAATGGACATTATGCTGTCCATTCCCTCGCTGGTGCTGACGATGGCGCTGGCCGCCGCGCTGGGCCCAAGCCTGTTTAACGCCATGCTGGCGATTGCTATCGTACGTATTCCGTTTTATGTGCGCCTTGCACGCGGTCAAACGTTAGTGGTGCGCCAGTTTACCTATGTGCAGGCTGCGCGGACCTACGGCGCATCGCGCTGGCATCTGATTAGCTGGCACATTTTACGTAACTCTCTGCCCCCGCTAATTGTGCAAGCGTCGCTGGATATCGGCAGTGCGATCCTGATGGCCGCCACGCTCGGGTTTATCGGTCTGGGCGCGCAACAGCCTAGCGCTGAATGGGGCGCGATGGTGGCAATAGGCCGTAACTATGTGCTTGATCAGTGGTGGTATTGCGCTTTCCCTGGCGCCGCCATTCTGATCACCGCCGTGGGCTTTAATCTCTTTGGCGATGGTATTCGCGATCTGCTTGACCCGAAAGCAGGAGGAAAACAGTCATGACACAACCCGTGCTGGAAATCGAAGATTTGCATTTGAGTTTTCCCGGCTATAAAGCTGACGTGCATGCGCTTAACCATGTATCGCTGCATATCAACCGCGGAGAAATCGTTGGCGTGGTTGGTGAGTCCGGTTCCGGTAAGTCGGTGACGGCCATGCTCACCATGCGTCTACTGCCGGAGGGAAGCTATCATATCCACCAGGGACGCGTTTCGCTGCTGGGGGAAGATGTGCTCAATGCCAGCGAGAAGCAAATGCGCCAATGGCGCGGCGCACGCGTAGCGATGATCTTTCAGGAACCCATGACGGCGCTGAATCCGACCCGACGCATCGGTCAGCAAATGGTGGAGGTTATTCGCCATCATCAGGCGTTAAGCCGCACGGATGCCCGTCAGAAAGCCATCGCTTTACTCCAGGAGATGCAAATCCCGGACGCGGCGGAAGTCATGAAGCGTTTCCCGTTTGAGCTTTCCGGCGGGATGCGCCAGCGTGTAATGATCGCGCTGGCTTTTTCGTGTGAACCGGAGCTTATCATTGCCGATGAACCGACCACCGCACTGGACGTCACGGTGCAACTACAGGTGCTGCGTTTGCTGAAGTTAAAAGCGCAAGCCAGCGGGACAGCCGTGTTATTTATCAGCCATGATATGGCGGTGGTTTCACAATTATGCGACCGGTTGTACGTCATGTATGCCGGAAGCGTGATTGAGAGTGGCCCAACGCAAACCGTTATTCAACGCCCGACGCATCCCTATTCCATTGGTCTGCTGAAATGCGCACCGGAACACGGCGAGCCGCGCGCATTGTTGCCCGCGATTCCCGGCACCGTGCCGAACTTAACCTGCTTACCGACGGGATGCGCGTTTCGCGAGCGCTGCTTTGCCGCTGGCCCCCGTTGTGAAGAAACACCGGCGTTACGCAGTCAGGGAGGCGCGGGTCAACAATCTGCCTGCTGGTATCCGCAACTGGAGACAACACATGTCTGATTTTTTACTGGCGCTGCAGAATGTTCATGTCAACTACCCTGCGCGTAAAAACTGGCTGGGCAAGGTAACGGAACGGGTGCATGCGCTCAATGGTCTGGATTTACAGATCCGTCAAGGGGAAACGCTGGGGATTGTGGGTGAGTCCGGCTGTGGAAAAAGTACGCTGGCGCAACTGCTGATGGGGATGCTGAAACCCAGTCAGGGCAACTATGCGCACCGTGGTGACAAGCCGCATACCGGTATGCAAATGGTCTTTCAGGATCCCCTTTCATCGCTGGATCCGCGCTTACCGGTATGGCGGATAATCACCGAACCGGTGTGGATCCAAAAACGTCCTGCAGAGCGTGAGCGCCGTATACTCGCTGAAGATTTGGCGCGACAAGTGGGAATTCGTCCTGAGTATCTCGACCGCCTGCCGCATGCGTTTTCCGGAGGACAGCGCCAGCGTATTGCCATCGCCCGGGCGTTGTCATCAGAGCCGGACGTGATTGTGCTTGATGAACCTACTTCGGCGCTGGATATCTCCGTGCAGGCGCAAATTCTCAATCTGCTGGTGTCATTGCAGGCGCGCAGAAACCTGACTTATGTGTTGATCTCGCACAATGTGTCGGTGGTCCGCCATATGAGCGACCGCGTGGCGGTGATGTACCTCGGGCAAATTGTTGAGCTGGGCGATGCGCAGCAGGTACTCACGCAGCCCGCCCATCCCTACACGCTATTATTGCTGGATTCGGTCCCTAAAACGGGAGCACCGCTGGCGGAGGATTTGGTGTTACGGAAAACCGAACTCCCGGGGAACCGAACGCTTCCCCAGGGTTGTTTTTTCCGTGACAGATGCCCACTGGCGACCAGCGGCTGTGAGAAGAAACAGGCATTGCTGAAAAGTGATAGTGGAGGTGAAGTTCGCTGCTGGCGGGCGGTGGCATGAGCTGAACGGTTGGCGTATTGCGTGAGAGTCAGGTGCAATACGCCTTTTTCAGTGAATCCACCAGCACTTCAGAAGCGGTAGATAACTTATGATGCGCCGAACGCAAAACGCCGATCCGACGCTGGATCACCGGCGTATCCAGATCGATACAGGTTGCGCCCAGCTCTGTCATTTGCGTGCGGCACAATGCGGGCACGGCGCTGCCGCCCAGTCCGCTCGCCACCAGGCGACCAACCGTCACCAGTTGATGGCTCTCCAGCGCCACTTCCAGCGTATGCCCACTTTGCACCAGCTGTTCTTCCAGCATCAGGCGCACGGCGGAAGGACGTTGCAGGGTGATAAAATCCAGCGTCAGTAATTCGCGCCACGCAATACGATCCCGGCCCGCCAGTTTGCATGTCGGCGGAACAATCGCGATAAAACGATCCACGCCGAGCGGGGTGAAATGCAGATGCCCGGAAGAGTCCGGCTCGAAGGCAATGCCCATCTCCACCCGCCCTTCACTGACCATCTCAATCACGTGTTCGTTAATCACATCGTGTACCGTTACGTTGATCCCGGAGTAGGAATCACGAAACGTTTTCAGTACCGATGGCAGGACGTTAGCGGCGAATGAGGGCATGGCGGCAATAGAGATTTTCCCGCGCTGCAGCGTAAAGCGTTGGCGCATTGCCTCTTCCGTATTCTCCCAGTCCGCCAGCAGCTGTCGCCCCATGTTGAGCAGCGTTTCCCCCTCCTGCGTCAGGGTCACTTTACGGGTGGTTCTCAACAGTAACGCTCCGCCCAGTGAATCCTCCAGTCCTTTAATCGCCAGGCTTAATGCGGGTTGCGACATATTCAGTCTTTCACTGGCATGAGCAAAATTCAGAGTGTGAGCTACCGCTAAAAACGCGCGTAACTGTTTGATGCTCATTCCCATTTCGCATTCCTTTAACTTGTTGAATACCTTTAATTAACATTAAATTGATAAAAAAACCCAATGAGTGAGTCACAAATTTAAAATTAACAAATCATTTTTCACCCCCAATGATGTCGGCAAGGACAACAGGAGGGGCAAGTGTATGGCTGGACTGGATAAACGGGTTGCCACCTATCAAGAGGCGCTGGAAGGACTGACCGATAACATGACGCTGCTGGCGGGCGGTTTTGGCTTATGTGGGATCCCTGAGAATCTGATTGCCGAAGTACGCCGTCGCGAGGTTCAGGGGCTTACGGTTGTGTCAAACAACTGTGGCGTGGATGGTTTCGGTCTTGGCGTTTTGCTGGAAACGCGCCAGGTACGCAAGGTGGTCGCATCTTATGTAGGTGAAAACGCCCTGTTTGAGCAGCAGGTTCTCAGCGGTGAACTGGAAGCTATCCTGACGCCGCAAGGCACGCTGGCTGAGCAGTTGCGCGCGGGCGGCGCGGGGATCCCGGCATTCTTTACCGCGACCGGATACGGAACCCCGGTCGCGCAAGGGAAAGAAGTTCGCGAGTTTGCCGGACGCCCTTACATCTTAGAGCAGGCGATAACCGGTGATTTTGCATTGGTTAAAGGCTGGAAAGCCGACTGGTACGGCAACGTTATTTATCGCCACACCGCACAGAATTTTAATCCACTGATGGCTGCTGCTGGGCGTATTACCGTCGTGGAAGTTGAAGAAATTGTCCCTCCCGGAGAGCTGGACCCCGCCGCCATTCACACCCCTGGCATTTACGTTAACCGCATTATCCAGGGGCAGTTTGAAAAACGTATTGAACAACGCACCCTGCGCCAGAAAGGAGCCTGACCATGTTAACGCGTGAACAAATGGCGATGCGTGTCGCCCGCGAGCTGCGAGACGGTTATTACGTCAACCTTGGGATTGGTATTCCTACTCTGGTGGCGAACTACATTCCTGAAGGCATGGATGTAATGTTGCAATCGGAAAACGGTTTGCTGGGTATGGGGCCGTTTCCCACGGAAGACGAAATTGATGCTGACATGATCAACGCCGGGAAACAGACCGTGACAGCGCGTAAAGGCGCGGCGATCTTCGACTCGGCGCAATCCTTCGCCATGATCCGCGGTGGTCACGTCGACCTGACAGTGCTCGGCGCGTTTGAAGTGGATGTTAACGGCAATATCGCCTCATGGATGATCCCCGGAAAAATGGTGAAAGGCATGGGCGGCGCGATGGATTTGGTTGCCGGAGCCGACAACATCATCGTGGTGATGACGCATGCCTCCAAAAACGGCGAGTCGAAACTGCTTCCCGCCTGCACCCTGCCGCTGACTGGCGTGGCCTGTATTAAACGCGTGCTTACCGATCTGGCGCTGCTGGAAATTACCGACGGTGCGTTCATTCTGCGTGAGCGTGCGCCGGGCATCAGCGTGGATGAGATTGTCGCCAGAACCGCCGGCAAGCTGATCGTTCCCGAAAATGTCCCCGAAATGCAATTTAGCTGAGGAGCTGACCATGCAGGACGTTGTTATTGTCGCGGCAACGCGCACCCCGATTGGCAGTTTTCATGGCGCGCTGGCACCGCTTTCCGCGGTTGAGCTAGGTTCAGTAGTGATCCGTTCGCTGCTGGAAAAAACCGCCGTGGCACCTGAGCAAATTGACGAAGTGATCTTCGGCCAGGTTCTGACGGCAGGCTGCGGCCAGAACCCCGCCAGGCAAACGGCGTTACGCGCAGGACTGCCGGTCACTACGCCCGCGTTAACCCTTAATCTGGTGTGTGGCTCTGGCATGAAGGCGGTGCATCAGGCAGTCCAGGCGATTCGCTGCGGCGATGCGCAAATTGTAATTGCCGGTGGGCAGGAGAGCATGAGCAATGCGCCCTATTTCCTCGATGGCGCCCGGGCGGGGCTGCGGCTCGGTCATGCCAGCATGAAAGACAGCGTGGTGCATGACGGTCTGTGGGATGCGTTTAACGACTATCACATGGGGATTACCGCGGAAAATCTGGCGGATAAGTTCGTGATCGGCCGCGAGCAGCAGGACGCCTTTGCCCTGCGCTCACAGCAAAAAGCGGCCGCCGCTATTGAAGCCGGTCGTTTTAGCGCGGAAATCACGCCAGTCAGCGTCCCACAGGGCAAAAAACCGCCGCGTGTCGTGGACCGTGACGAACAGCCTCGTCCGGATACGCAGGCCGAAAAGCTGGCGCAGCTCAAACCAGCATTTCGGCCAGGTAACGGCACGGTGACCGCCGGGAATGCCTCTTCAATCAACGATGGTGCCGCCGCGGTGATGGTGATGAGCGCCGCCAAAGCAGCAGAACTCAATCTGCCGGTTCTTGCCAGAGTGGCGGGCTACGCTGTCTCCGGCGTTGACCCTGCGATTATGGGCATTGGGCCGGTAGAGGCATCACTTCAGTGCCTGAAGCGAGCTGGCTGGACGTTGAATGATGTCGATCTCATTGAAGCCAACGAAGCCTTTGCCGCGCAAGCGCTGGCGGTTGGCGAATCCCTGAACTGGGACAGCAATCGGGTGAACGTAAACGGCGGCGCGATTGCGCTGGGCCATCCCATTGGGGCGTCAGGTTGCCGAATTCTGGTGACTTTGCTGCACGAAATGGTCCGCCGTAACGCCGCCAAAGGGCTGGCTACGCTGTGCGTAGGCGGTGGTCAGGGGGTGGCGCTGGCGGTTGAGCGCCCGCAGGAGGTCTCTCATGAAAAGTAAGCATATCTGCGTACTGGGCGCGGGTTTAATGGGTGTCGGTATTGCCACCCACTTCGTCCGTTATGGTCACGATGTCTGGCTGTACGACACCGATAGCAACCGTATTGCAGACATTGGCGCAGTTGCCAGCGGTATTCTGGATGAACTGATTGCCACCGAACAGTTTCCTGCAGACGACAAAGCACAGGCTGTGAGTCGTTTGCAAGGCACTACCTCGCTGCAAGATATCGCCGCGTGCGGGTTACTGATCGAAGCCATCCCGGAACGACTCGAACTCAAGCACGCGTTGTATGCACAACTGGAAGCACTGATCGCGCCTGAGGCCGTCATTGCCAGTAATACCAGCGGCCTGCCGCCGGATGCGCTGGCAGAAAAGCTCGCCCATCCTGAGCGGTTGTTAATCGCCCATTTCTGGCACCCACCGCATTTTATTCCGCTGGTTGAGATTGTACCCGGCACGGCCACGAAGCCGGAATATCTGCAGGAACTGCAACAGCTGCTGCTTTCGATGCAACTGGAAGCCGTCGTGCTTGACCGCGCTGCGCCGGGGTTTGTCGGTAATCGCCTGCAGTTTGCTCTGCTGCGTGAAGCGTTGCATATCGTAAAAAGCGGGATCGCCAGCGCAGAGGTGGTGGATCAGGTAATGCGCGCCTCGCTCGGTCGTCGCTATGCGATGGTCGGTCCGCTGGAGGCGGCGGATATGACCGGACTTTCTACGGTACAGGACATTTGCCGGCATCTGCTACCGGAGCTGGCAACCGGGAGCGACATGACGTCTCTGGTCGCTGACAAGGTGGCTAACGGTGATACCGGTTTGCGCAGCGGTCAGGGATTTTATCGCTGGGATGATTCGCGCAAAGAATATATCCAGCAACGCAGAGAGCATCAGCTGCGCTTTGCCCTGAAACCGTAACTTCTCTTTCTGTACCCCCACTATAACAATGATATTGAGGAGTCATGATGAGTGTATTAATCGCCCTGGCAGCGTTAGGCCTGCTGATGCTGGCAGCCTATCGCGGATATAGCGTCATCCTGTTTGCCCCCATCGCGGCATTAGGGGCTGTATTGCTCACCGAACCCAGCGCCGTCGGCCCTGCCTTCACCGGCCTGTTTATGGAAAAAATGGTCGGTTTTGTGAAGCTTTACTTCCCGGTGTTCTTACTGGGCGCTGTGTTTGGCAAGTTAATCGAGTTGTCGGGTTTTTCTCGCTCCATCGTTGCCGCCGCCATCAACATTCTCGGGCGTCGTCACGCCATCCCTGTGATTGTGCTGGTGTGTGCATTGTTGACCTACGGCGGCGTATCGCTGTTCGTGGTGGCATTTGCGGTATATCCGTTTGCAGCGGAGCTGTTCCGCCAGAGTAATATTCCGAAGCGCCTGATCCCGGCCACCGTTGCACTGGGCGCGTTTTCCTTCACCATGGACGCACTGCCAGGCACGCCGCAGATCCAGAACATTATTCCGACAAGCTTTTTTGGAACTAACGCCTGGGCCGCGCCCTGGCTGGGTTTGATCGGCTCTCTGTTTATCATCGTTGTCGGTCTGGTTTATCTCGAGCGCCAGCGTCGTAAAGCGCAGGCGAAGAATGAAGGGTATGGCACTGAACTGTTAAACGAGCCGGAAACGCCGGATAACATTAACCTGCCGAACCCGATAATTGCTATCTCTCCGCTGATCCTGGTGGGCGTTTTTAACCTGCTGTTTACCCACTGGATCCCGCAATGGTATGGCGCTACGCATCAACTGGAACTGCCGGGTCTTGCCAAACCGATCACCACCGAAGTCGGTAAAATCACCGCTATCTGGGCGGTAGAAGCGGCGCTGATTTCTGGGATCCTGCTGGTGGTGCTCTTCGGCTATCGCAACATTAAAGGTCGCCTGGCGGAAGGGAGCCGAACGGCGGTTGGCGGCGCGATCCTCGCGGCCATGAACACCGCATCAGAATACGGTTTTGGCGCAGTGATCGCCGCCCTGCCAGGTTTCCTTGTGCTGTCAAAAGCGCTGGCAGCCATTCCCGACCCGCTGCTCAATGAGGCTATCAGCATCACTACGCTTGCCGGGATCACCGGTTCAGCGTCTGGCGGGATGAGTATTGCCCTCGCCGCCATGTCTGACACTTTTATTGCCGCCGCTCATGCCGCCAATATTCCCCTCGAGGTCTTCCACCGCGTGGCGTCAATGGCCAGTGGGGGTATGGATACCCTGCCGCATAACGGGGCGGTCATTACCCTGCTGGCCATAACCGGTCTTAGCCATCGTCAGGCGTACGGCGGGATATTCGCCATTACCGTAATTAAAAGTCTGGCCGTGCTGTTTGTTATCGGCGTCTTCTACACCACCGGAATTGTTTAAGGAGAATCATCATGAACTTAACGGGAAAAACCGTTCTGGTTACCGGCTCTACCAGCGGTATTGGATTAGGCATCGCACAGGTGCTGGCGCAAGCGGGTGCTACCCTTATCCTTAACGGGTTTGGTGATGTGGAAGCCGCCAAAGATGCCATTGCGCAGTATGGCAAAACGCCAGGCTATCATGGCGCGGACCTGAGTGATGAAGCGCAAATTGCCGACATGATGCGCTATGCAGATAGCGAATTTGGCGGTGTGGATATTCTGGTCAACAATGCCGGGATCCAGCATGTTTCACCGGTGGAGACCTTCCCGGTTGATAAATGGAACGCGATTATCGCCATTAATCTCTCTTCAGTCTTTCACACCACGCGTCTTGCGCTTCCCGGCATGCGTGCGCGTAACTGGGGACGCCTCATCAATATCGCTTCCGTTCACGGCCTGGTGGCTTCTAAAGAGAAATCCGCATACGTGGCGGCGAAGCACGGCGTGGTGGGATTAACCAAAACCATTGCGCTGGAAACCGCGCAGACGGGTATCACCTGCAATGCGCTGTGCCCCGGTTGGGTGCTCACGCCGTTGGTCCAGCAGCAAATCGATAAACGTATTGCCGAAGGCGCTGAGCCTGACGCCGCGCGTGACGCCCTGCTGGCGGAAAAACAGCCGTCGCGCGAATTCGTCACGCCGCAACAGTTGGGTGAGCTTGCGCTATTTTTGTGCTCAGACGGGGCGTCGCAGGTGCGTGGTGTGGCGTGGAATATGGATGGCGGCTGGGTGGCGCAATAAAGACATCTGGTGCCGGATAAGACCCCGTCGCATCCGGCACACCTTCTTTACGATTTTAACTGATACTCCAGCGTGATGTCCGCGTTCAGTACCTGTGATACCGGGCAGCCGGCTTTTGCTTTCTGGATGATGCTGTCAAACGTGGCGGCATCAATCCCAGGGACGCTCACCTGACTGTGCAGCGCGACTTTGGTGATAGCAAATCCGGCATCCACTTTATCCAGAGAAACATCGGCAGTGGTATCAATGGCATCTGGGGTAAAACCCGCCTCGCCCAGCATGAGCGAAAGCGCCATTGAGAAGCAGGCTGCATGCGCCGCGCCAATCAACTCTTCAGGGTTGGTGCCTTTCGCCCCTTCAAATCGGGTATTAAACCCATACGGTTGCTGATTCAACACCCCACTTTCGGTCGACACGGTACCTTTACCGCGCTTAATGTCGCCTTCCCAGTGTGCCTGACCTTTCTTATGGATAGTCATTACCGCTCTCCTGTGTTGTCGTTGAGTTACAAGTATAGGATGGATGAGAAAAAGCATGGCACATACGGGATAGTTCTCATTCGCCGCTTAAGCATTGACCTTTCAGCTGAAATGACCGACCATCCAGAAAGCCGTTATTTTCAACATCGGCTTTCTATCAGGTTGTATTTCGTCCGTTCTCATACGGACTCGCCCTTGAAACCAGTAACAGGATTAAGGAGTTAGAATGAAATCGAACCGTCAGGCCCGTCATATTCTCGGACTGGACCACAAAATCTCAAATCAACGCAAAGTCGTGACCGAAGGTGACAAAACCAACGTGGTCAATAATCCTACCGGAAGAAAGCGCCGCGCTGACGGCAAATAGTCTTTCGCACGTCTGACTGAATAACGAGATAAACACCATTGCAACCGCAGTGGTGTTTTTGCTTATAAAACCCCTTAACCCATTCACAATGCTTTATACTTCGGCCGTTTCCCTGGCGGACAGGCCACATACGATCATAACGAGTGTCAGGGACGGTTATTCAAAAAAGAGTGAGTGACATGGAAAACGAAACGAAAAAACTGCGTTCCCTTTACATCCCCTACGCTGGCCCGATTCTGCTGGAATTCCCTTTACTGAATAAAGGGAGCGCTTTCAGTGCGGAAGAACGCCGTAACTTCAACCTGCTGGGGTTACTGCCGGAAGTGGTCGAGACGATTGAAGAACAGGCTGAACGCGCCTGGATCCAATATCAGGGATTCAAAACCGAAATCGATAAACATATTTACCTGCGCAACATCCAGGACACGAACGAAACCCTGTTTTATCGTCTGGTGCATAATCACCTTGATGAGATGATGCCGGTTATTTATACCCCAACGGTCGGCGCGGCCTGTGAGCGTTTCTCCGAGATTTATCGTCGCGCGCGCGGCGTGTTTATCTCTTATCAGAACCGCCACAATATGGACGATATCCTGCAAAACGTTCCTAACCACAATATCAAGGTCATCGTTGTCACCGATGGGGAACGTATTTTGGGTCTTGGCGATCAGGGGATCGGCGGGATGGGGATTCCAATCGGTAAACTGTCGCTGTATACCGCGTGTGGTGGGATCAGCCCGGCCTACACCCTGCCGGTGGTACTGGACGTCGGAACCAACAACCAGCAATTGCTCAACGATCCGCTGTATATGGGCTGGCGTAATCCGCGTATCACCGATGATGAATACTACGAATTTGTCGATGAATTCATCCAGGCCGTGAAGCATCGCTGGCCGGACGTACTGTTGCAGTTTGAAGACTTTGCACAGAAAAACGCCATGCCGCTGTTGACCCGCTATCGCGATGAAATTTGCTCGTTTAACGACGATATTCAGGGTACCGCTGCGGTGACTGTTGGCACCTTGATTGCTGCCAGCCGTGCGGCCGGTAGCCAGTTAAGCGAACAGAACATTGTCTTCCTCGGGGCAGGTTCCGCCGGTTGCGGTATTGCCGAGCAGATCATCGCGCAAATCCAGCGTGAAGGTTTAAACGAAGAAGCGGCGCGTCAACGCGTGTTTATGGTCGATCGCTTCGGCCTGTTAACCGATAAGATGCCGAACCTGCTCTCTTTCCAGACCAAACTGGTGCAAAAACGCGAAAATCTGCAGCACTGGGATACGCAAGAAGATGTGCTGTCGTTACTCGATGTGGTACGCAACGTTAAGCCGGACATCCTGATTGGTGTTTCCGGACAGACCGGCCTGTTTACCGAAGAGATCATTCGCGAAATGCATAAGCATTGTCCGCGTCCGATCGTCATGCCGCTGTCTAACCCGACTTCCCGCGTAGAAGCCACGCCACAGGATATTATCGCCTGGACCGAGGGTAACGCACTGGTTGCCACCGGTAGCCCGTTCGCGCCGGTACTGTGGAAAGAGAAAATCTACCCCATTGCCCAATGTAACAACGCCTATATCTTCCCGGGTATTGGTCTGGGGGTAATTGCTTCTGGCGCCTCGCGCATCACCGATGAAATGCTGATGTCGGCCAGTGAAACGCTGGCGCAGTATTCACCGCTGGTGCTCAACGGCGAAGGACTGGTATTACCTGAGCTGAAAGACATTCAGACCGTTTCCCGCGCCATCGCGTTTGCCGTCGGTAAAATGGCCCAGCAGCAAGGCGTGGCGGTGAAAACCTCCGCCGAAGCGCTGCAACAGGCGATTGACGATAATTTCTGGCAGGCAGAATACCGCGACTACCGTCGTACCTCTATCTGACGCTTTGCCCGGTGGCGCTCTGCTGCCGGGCTTTCAGAACTTGCACTATTGCGTAACTTACGATTACACTTTCACCATCGATTAACATTCTGAAAAATAAAAGGAGGATACTTATGCTGTACTGTGAACGTTTGATCGTTTCACATGCTTTTGGCGATCGCCAGTGCTCAAGCGTTATCGGTATCGTGCTGCGATAACTTCTGCTTGAGCGAAGCTAACTTCTAAATCCCCTTCTCTCGGGCTTACCGGGTTATCGTCAGCGATGTTTGACGAGGCGTTTTTACGCCTGTAACTCTTGAGTAAGCAACAATGAGCACATTACTAACCGCACAATCCTTACACGTTGATACGGCATTTGGCACGCTATTCGACGATCTTTCCTTTACCCTGAAAAAAGGCGACCGCATCGGGCTTATCGGTTACAACGGCTGCGGCAAAAGCACGCTGTTAAAACTGCTCGATGGCACAATTTCGCCGACCAGTGGGGTTATCGCGCAGGCAAATCACTGCCATCTCGCCCGTGTAGAACAACATCTCCCTGACGAAATACTGCCGCTCACACTGCAGGAAGCCGTTCTTGCTCAACTGCCCGAGCATGAACGCGCAGGTCAGCAGTGGCGAGTTGAAGCGTTGCTCGCCGAAATGGGGTTCACGCCGGAGAATTTATCTCTGACAGCACACACGCTGAGCGGCGGCCAACACACGCGTCTGTTATTGGCGCGGGCGCTGATGCGAAACCCTGATCTGCTGCTGCTGGATGAGCCGGGTAATCACCTGGATCTGCCCACTTTATTGTGGCTGGAACAGTTCTTACAAAACTGGTCTGGCAGTTTTGTGGTGGTTTCACACGACCCGCAACTGTTAGACGCGGTGACTCATGGAACCTGGATCCTGCGCGATCGAACCCTCCATGCCTTCGATCTTCCCTGTAGCGCGGCGCGGCAGGCTCTGGCAGAAAGGGACATCAGCGATGCTCTGCGCCATAAGGCGGAGCAAAAGGAGATAGACCGGGTGGCCGCCAGCGCCAAACGGCTGGCTACCTGGGGGCGGGTCTACGACAACGAAGATCTCTCCCGCAAGGCCAAGCAGATGGAAAAACAGGTACAGCGCCTGAAAGAGGTACAGACTGAAGTGACGTCAGGAAGTCAGTGGACACTAACATTGCAGGGAGATGCCCTGCGTGCGGATCGTTTACTGGAGATGACTAATCTGTCCGTGGCCCCTGCTCCCGACGCCGATACGCTGTTTTCTATTGCTGGTATCCGGTTAAAAAGCGGCGATCGCGTGGCGATTGTCGGGCGCAACGGTTGTGGGAAATCATCGTTGTTAAGGCTTATCTGGCAACAGTTTCACTCACAACTGGCATCACCTTCACTGGTGTTGCACCCGCGCGTTACGTTGGGGTATTACGACCAGACGCTGCACCAACTCGCAGATAACGATTCGTTATTTGACGCGCTGGAGCCGTTTGCTCCGCAGCCTGATATCCGCAAAATGGCGCTGATTAGCGCGGGTTTTCCGTGGGTTCGTCACGCGCAGCGGGTCAGTTCTCTAAGCGGCGGTGAGCGCTCCCGGTTGCTGTTTGTTGGTCTAACGCTTGCGCGCTACAGCCTGCTGATGCTCGATGAACCGACCAACCATTTGGATCTGGAAGGCAAAGAGGCGCTGGCGGAAACGCTGCAAAGCTATAACGGCGGCGTGTTGCTGGTCAGTCACGACCGTCAACTCATCAGCCAAAGCTGTAACCGGTTTTGGTTAATCGACAAGGGCGAACTCAGTGAATGGCACGATCTGGACGCAGTTAATGCGCGTATTCGGGAAACAGCTTCGGAGATAACCGTTGCCAAAACGGTGGCCGATGCGAGAGCCGAAATAAGCGCTGACAGCGATGGATTGCTGGAACAACTTCTTGAGCTGGAGCAGCGTCTGGCTGACGATCTTGCCCGCAAACCGAAACATCAAAAGCCGCTGTTACAGGCACAATGGCGTGAGGAGATCGAGCGCCTGAACTCACAACTGGAGTAAACCGTAGTGCCGGATGGCGGGCCTGCATCAGCAAAATGCGCGTGTAGGCGCGTCATCCGGCTTATCTTTTGTTATTGCGGTTTTTTCTCTTTCCAGGCATCCCAGGCCTGCTTGATCTCTTGCTTTGCCGTAGCGGCGTCATTGAAACCGTTTAATTCGACCTTCTTGCGCCCTTCCGGCAGATCTTTGTAGACGCGGAAGAAAGATTCCAGACGTTGAACTTCAATCTTGGGCAGGTCGCTCAACTCTTTGATGTTGTCATAAGTGGAGTCAATTTTGCTGGCCGGAACGGCGACAATTTTATCGTCCTTTTCACCGCCGTCGATCATCTTCAGCACACCTATAGCCCGCAGCTTAATCAACGTTCCCGGGGCCAGCGGCGCACGGGTATAAAAGATAACATCCAGCGGATCGCCGTCGCCGGCTAAAGACTGGGTTAGCGAACCGTAGTTGGCGGGATAGGCAACCGGCATTGACTGGAAGCGATCGGCCACGATAAAACCGGTTTTGGCGTCGGTTTCATATTTAATCATTCCACCTGCCGGGATTTCGGTTACGGCATAAAACTCTTCCGGGTTATTTTCCGGCTGAGGAAATTCGAGGATGTTCTGCGCCTGAGCGGACGCACAAAGAAACACGCTGACTGCGAGTAATTTTTTCACCAGATGCATTGTCTTTTAACTCTTCTATTATTGGAAAGACAATACCTTACGTTCAGCAGATGACAGAAACATGACGTTTTTTTGGCAAAAAAATGGCGCTACTGGTGTAGCGCCATTACGATCAGGGCACGTCAGGAGTTAGTTAACCCCTTCCTCACTCTCTTTTTTCGCTTCTTGTCGTTCAACTTCGCGATACCAGCGCGGGTGATGTTTCTTCGCCCAGCGGCGGCTCACTTTCCCTTCGACCATGCCTTTGATCGATCCTTTCACCCAGAATGCCATATACATGTGGATGAGGATGGCGTGCATCAGGATAATCCCCGCAGCCGCATGAATAAGCAGGCTATAGCGCACGACCTGCATCGGGAAGAACTGCGCAAAGTACGGACGCCAGATAATGATGCCGGTGATCAGCAGCACGAAAATCATGCTCATGATCGACCAGAACATCATTTTCTGTCCGGCGTTGTACTTGCCCACATCTGCCACTTTGTGTTCATTGCCTTTCAGCACTTCCACAATGTTTTTCAGCCACGGGATATCTTTTTTATCCGGGATATTGTGGTGAACAAAGCGTACAAACATGAACATCAGCGCCACGAAGATCAGCAGACCGAAAAACGGGTGCAAAATGCGCCCCATCTGCGGCGTACCGAAGGTCTGCGTCAGCCATTGCAGAGTCGGGAAGAAAAACGAAATCCCCGACAGCGCCACCAGGAAGAAGCAGATCACCACCGTCCAGTGACAGGCGCGGTCGATAAACTTCGTGCGCACAATCATTTTCGACTTACTCATGATGATCCTCCTCGTCGTCGTCCACTTCCTTATTCGGACCGATACCAACGTAGTGATAAATCAGTCCGGCGAAGGTGGCGATAAATCCGGCAGCGGCCAGCGGTTTCAGCGCCCCTTTCCACAGATTGATAGAGGTATCGATCTGCGGTTCTTTCGGCAGGCCGTGATACAGTTCCGGCTGGTTGGCATGATGCAGAACGTACATCACGTGCGTGCCACCCACACCTTCCGGGTTGTAGAGACCGGCATGTTCATAACCGCGTGCTTTCAGTTTTGCCACACGCTGTTCGCCCATTTCCAGCATATCCTGTTTGGTGCCGAAATGGATTGCCCCGGTCGGACAGGTCTTCACGCAGGCAGGTTCCTGCCCAACGCTGACGCGGTCCACACACAGCGTACATTTATACACGCGGTTATCTTCTTTATTGAGGCGCGGAATATTAAATGGACACCCGGCAATACAGTAGCCGCAGCCAATGCAGTGCTCCGACTGAAAATCAACAATCCCGTTGGCGTACTGGATGATAGCCCCGGCAGACGGGCATGCCTTCAGGCAGCCCGGATCTTCACAGTGCATACAGCCGTCTTTACGAATCAACCACTCGAGCTTGCCGTTCTGTTCGGTTTCGGTAAACCGCATCACCGTCCAGGACTTGGCGCTAAGATCGGCAGGGTTGTCATATACCCCGACGCAGTGGCCGACCTCATCGCGGATATCATTCCACTCTGAGCATGCCACCTGACAGGCCTTACAGCCTATACAGGTGGAAACGTCGATCAGCTTTGCGACCTCGGCTTTGTAATCACGGGCCTGAGGCGGCGGCGTGATGGCGTTTGTTGCGGACCGTTTGATGATGTCCTGCGTTTCCATAGACATATGTTCGCCTCCCTTACGCCTTCTCGATGTTAACTAAAAACGCTTTGTATTCCGGCGTTTGCGAGTTGGCATCACCGACATTCGGCGTCAGGGTGTTGGCGATATAGCCTTTACGCGCGACTCCTTCAAAGCCCCAGTGGATTGGGATCCCAACCGTTTCAACCTGCTGACCATTGACGTGCAGAGTACGCAGACGACGGGTAACCACGGCAACTGCGCGAATAAATCCACGCTTGCTGCTGACTTTGACGTGATCGCCGTTGGAGATCCCCTTCGCTGCCGCCAGCGTTTCGCTGATTTCCACAAATTGCTCTGGCTGGGCAATCGCATTCAGCAATGCGTGCTTGGTCCAGGTATGGAAATGTTCAGTCAGACGATAGGTCGTCCCGACGTACGGGAAGTCCTGTTTCGTGCCCATGCGTAGCTTATCCGCTTCGTACAGACGCGCTGCCGGGTTGGAGATCACGTTCGGATGCAGCGGGTTCGTACCCAGCGGCGTTTCCATTGGCTCGTAGTGTTCCGGGAACGGACCTTCCGCCATCTTATCGATAGCGAACAGACGACCCAGCCCTTCCGGCTGCATAATAAACGGATTGGTGCCACTGCCCGGTGCTGCGGTGTTGAAGTCCGGGATATCGTTCCCCGTCCACTTCGTGCCGTTCCACTGGATCAGCATGCGTTTTGGATCCCATGGCTTACCTTGCGGGTCCGCCGAAGCGCGGTTATACAGCACGCGACGGTTTAACGGCCATGCCCAGGCCCAGCCCAGCGTATTACCGAGACCTGACGGGTCGGCGTTATCGCGATTGGCCATCTGGTTGCCCTGCTCGGTCCAGCTACCGGTATAAATCCAGCAGGACGATGACGTAGATCCATCATCGCGCAGAAGCGCAAAGCTGCTGAGTAACTGGCCTTTCTTCGCAACCAGCACACCGTTGGCATCATAGAGATCTTCCAGCGCATAGCCGTTGTTCTCTTTTGCCACTTCCTCGGAGTGCGGTTCGTCCGGCTGCTTATAGTTCCAGCTCATTTTCAGCACGGGTTCTACGGCTTTACCGCCTTCAGTGCGATACATGTCGCGCAGACGGTGATAAATACCGGCCAGAATTTCGCCGTCGTTGCGGGCTTCACCTGGGGCATCCTGACCTTTCCAGTGCCACTGCAGCCAGCGACCGGAGTTGGCGATGGAGCCGTCTTCTTCTGCAAAGCAGGTGGATGGCAAACGGAAGACTTCGGTCTGAATAGACGCCGGATCAACGTCGTTTGATTCACCGTGGTTCTGCCAGAACGTAGAGGTTTCGGTCACCAGCGGATCGATAACCACCAGAAACTTCAGTTTACTCAGGCACTGCACCACTTTGTTTTTGTCCGGGAAGGACGCGACCGGGTTAAAGCCCTGACAGATGTAGCCGGTGACTTTCCCGCTATCCATCATGTTGAAGTATTTGATGACGTCGTAGGACTGATCCCACTTCGGCAGCCACTCAAAGCCCCAGTCGTTTTCTTTCTGCGCCGCATTGCCGTAGAAAGATTTCATCAGGCTGACGAAGAATTTCGGGTAGTTGCCCCAATAGTTCACCTGATCGGCCAACGTCGCTTTTGGCGTGTTAGCAGCCAGATAGGTTTGCAGATCGGCCTGTTTCTCTGACGGCAGCGTCAGGTAGCCTGGCAGACTGGTAGAGAGCAGCCCTAAGTCGGTTAAACCCTGAATGTTGGAGTGACCGCGTAAAGCGTTGATCCCGCCACCTGCCATCCCCATGTTGCCGAGCAGCAACTGGATCATCGCCATGGTACGGATGTTCTGCGCCCCGACGGTATGCTGTGTCCAGCCCAACGCATACAGGAACGTGGTGGTGCGATCCGCTGCGCTGGTGGACGCCAGCACTTCGCAAACTTTCAGGAAGTCTTCTTTTGGCGTACCGCAGATGTTTTCCACCACATCCGGCGTGTAGCGGGAAACGTGCTGTTTTAGCAGATTCCAGACACAGCGAGGATGGCTTAACGTTTCATCGCGTTTCGCGTAGCCGTTTTCATCGAACTGGTAGTTCCATGACGATTTATCGTATTGGCGTTTTTTCGCGTCGTAACCGCTGAACAGACCGTCTTCAAAAGCAAAATCATCCCGCACCAGCAGGCTGGCGTTGGTGTAATGCTTAACGTATTCAGCGTTGATTTTGTTGTTTTCAATCAGATACAGCAAGACGCCGGACAGGAACGTAATGTCCGTGCCGGAACGAATTGGCGCATAAATATCCGCCACTGAAGCTGTACGTGTAAAACGGGGGTCAACAACAATTAACGTGGCATCATTGTTGTTTTTAGCCTCCATCGCCCAGCGGAATCCCACCGGATGTGCTTCAGCGGCGTTACCGCCCATCACCATCACGACGTTGGCGTTTTTAATATCAACCCAGTGGTTGGTCATCGCACCGCGACCAAATGTTGGAGCAAGACTTGCTACCGTTGGTCCGTGTCAGACGCGCGCCTGGTTGTCTACTGCCAGCATGCCGAGTGAGCGCACAAATTTTTGCGTCAGCATGCCGGTTTCATTACTTGCCGCTGATGCACACAGCATCCCGGTAGAAAGCCAGCGGTTTACCGTTACGCCCTGCTCATTCTTCTCAATAAAGTTGGCGTCGCGGTCAGTTTTCATCAGCTTCGCGATACGGGTGAAAGCCTCATCCCAGCTGATACGCTGCCATTTGTCGGAACCTGGAGCGCGATATTCCGGGTAACGCAGACGGTTTTCACTGTGCACGTAATCCAGTAATCCTGCACCCTTAGGACATAATGCCCCACGGCTCACCGGATGATCCGGATCCCCTTCAATATGGTAAATCGACTCTTTGGCGTTTTTTGCTCCATCTCCCAGGCTATACATTAATAGCCCGCAACCTACGGAACAGTATGTGCAGGTGTTTCGGATCTCTTTGGCGCGTAACAGTTTATAGTTTCGCGCCTGAGCCAGTGCCATTTTGGGTGCAAAACCCAGAGCGGCTACTGTTGTTCCCGCCATACCGCCCGCGCAGATTTTAAAAAATTGTCTGCGGCTGACGTCCATTGCTTTCCTCTTTTTTGCAGGGGTTCGTACAGGAAATCTCTCAAATTGCGCCAGCGCGGCATGATTGAAAGATGACATGTACAACTTCGCGACGAAACTATCAGCTATATCCATATTTTTTTTGCGTCAAATCAATAACGAAACGGTTCCGCTACTAAATAGTGCACTTCGTTTAACCTTTGTACCCATAAGTGGGTAGGTAAAAGGGAATTAATTAGCGCGCTACGGTGTAAAGGTGCTATACATTTCAGCTTAATTTTTGCCAGTACCATGGACAGACAATCAGCATGACAAAACAAAAAGCAACGTTAATTGGGCTCATTGCTATCGTGCTCTGGAGCACGATGGTCGGACTTATTCGTGGGGTAAGCGAAGGACTGGGGCCTGCAGGCGGTGCGGCGATGATTTTTACATTAAGCGGTCTGTTGCTGATATTTACCGTCGGCTTCCCAAATATCAGAAAAATTCCTGTAGGTTATTTAATCGCCGGGAGCGTGCTTTTTGTTAGCTATGAAATATGTTTAGCGCTGGCCCTGGGCTATGCCGCTACTCGTCACCAGGCGATTGAAGTGGGTATGGTCAATTATCTCTGGCCAAGTCTGACAATATTATTTGCCATCTTATTTAATGGCCAAAAAACAACCTGGTTGGTGATTCCTGGATTAATCATCGCATTGACCGGGGTTTGTTGGGTGTTGGGGGGTGAAAATGGCCTCAATCCTGGTGAAATTATCAGCAATGTTGCCAGCAGTCCGCTTAGCTATTTCCTCGCCTTTCTCGGCGCTTTTATCTGGGCAACGTATTGCACGGTGACCAATAAATATGCAAAAGGCTTTAACGGCATCACCGTGTTCGTTTTACTGACGGCGGCAAGTTTATGGGTTTATTATTTTATTACGCCTCAACCGGAAATGGTTTTTAGCACTTCGGTGACGATTAAAATGTTCACTGCGGCATTAACGTTAGGATTTGCCTATGCCGCGTGGAATATTGGCATTTTACACGGCAACGTGACCGTCATGGCCGTCGGGTCTTATTTTACCCCCGTGCTCTCCTCTGCGCTGGCCGCGGTGTTGCTCAGCGCTCCGCTGTCGCTCTCCTTCTGGCAAGGAGCGCTGATGGTCTGCGCTGGCTCACTGCTTTGCTGGTTAGCAACGCGCCGCGTTTGAAAAAAGTCGGGTTTTATCACAAACAAATAAAATCCGGCTATACTTTAGGCAAATTAATGAATAATAATTGTTCATTCCACTTGCGGCTTATGTTTATATTTGTTTAACTAAATGTTAAATATATGGTAATTAATTAACACCCGAAAGTATTACACGTTTATCTATATCCATTCACATGCATATATTACACCTGCGAAACTAACACCATTTAAATCATAGGTCTGTCAATAGTTCCCTGCGTAAATATACCCATTCCGATCTTTCACATATAAAGATTAATGCAATCAGCTATATTATGGAGATCTGGATCACACAACTCTAAATATTTCGCAATATTATGAAACTTATTATTGAACTTATACCACTGCGTCATTTAAAAATGGTTTGCCATTGACGAACCCCTTCGTTTAGCAATGGTTTAGGAAACACACCAAGAAATAATTATAAGGATTATTTAGAATGAAACTTAAATTAGTTGCAGTGGCAGTGACTAGCCTGTTGGCGGCAGGTGCGGTAAACGCAGCTGAGGTATATAACAAAGACGGTAACAAACTGGACCTGTACGGTAAAGTTCACGCTCAGCACTACTTCTCTGACGACACCGGCAGTGATGGCGACAAAACTTACGCGCGTCTGGGCTTTAAAGGTGAAACTCAGATCAATGACCAACTGGTTGGTTTCGGTCAGTGGGAATATGAATTCAAAGGCAACCGTACTGAATCCACCGGTGGTTCCGACAAAGATAAAACCCGTCTGGCATTCGCTGGCCTGAAATTCGCTGAATACGGTTCTTTCGACTACGGTCGTAACTACGGCGTAGCTTACGACATCGGCGCATGGACCGACGTTCTGCCAGAGTTCGGTGGCGATACCTGGACCCAGACTGACGTCTTCATGACTGGCCGTACTACTGGTGTTGCAACCTACCGTAACACCGATTTCTTCGGTCTGGTTGAAGGTCTGAACTTTGCTGCTCAGTACCAGGGCAAAAACGACCGTACCAACGTTCAGGAAGCTAACGGCGACGGTTTTGGTCTGTCTACTACCTATGAGTACGAAGGCTTTGGCGTAGGTGCTACTTATGCGAAATCTGACCGTACCGACCTGCAGAACAACCATAACAGCATCTTCAAAGCTAACGGTGCAAACGCTGAAGTATGGGCCGCTGGCCTGAAATATGATGCGAACAACATCTACCTGGCAACGACCTACTCCGAAACTCGCAACATGACCACCTATGGTTCTAACGTTGTTGGTATCGCTGAGAAAGCGCAGAACTTTGAAGCTGTCGCTCAGTACCAGTTCGACTTCGGTCTGCGTCCGTCCGTTGCTTACCTGAAATCCAAAGGTAAAGACATTGCAGTCTTCGGCGACCAGGATCTGGTTGAATACGTAGACCTGGGTGCTACCTACTACTTCAACAAAAACATGTCCACCTTCGTTGATTACAAAATCAACCTGCTGGATGACAACAACTTCACCCGTATTGCCGGTGTAAGCACCGACAACATCGTTGCTGTTGGTCTGAACTACCAGTTCTAATTTTGTTGTAGTCTGAATACAAAGCCAGTCCTTTCAGGGCTGGCTTTTTCTCTTAATGTAGACTCGGTCATAAGGAGTATGCCGTGCAGACATTCACTGGTCGTTGTCTTTGCGGACAGAGTCATTTTACCGTCGACGTCGAAATGCTGGATGTCTATGCCTGTCATTGTACGCTGTGCCAGAAGTGGTCAGGTGGCATCGCTATGTATCTGGAAGCCAGCGCGCACCCGCTGATGTCGCCAGATTCAGCAGAACCTTCGCACTTCCCTTCCTCAAATCGTGGTGAACGTTTCTTCTGTTCCGGTTGCGGGTGCCCGCTGTGGTTTACCCTAACGGGCAGCGATCGTTATTTTGTGCCGTGGACGTTGCTGGAACTGAATGAGGTGGATCGCCGCCGCCTGGTTTTAGCGGCAGAGATCTATACGGAAACACAGCCTGCGTTCTGGAGGCTGACGGGGCAATACGCTCGACTGAGTGGGAAAGAAGTCGAAGAGATGGATTACCCCTGTCATTTAGCCCATTAGTAATTAACGCTGTACCTTTGCCAGACTGAACCACATTCCTACCGCTAAGACGATAAGCATGCTGCCGGCGCTGCTTAGGGCCACGCTGTGCGACCAGGTAAAAGCTTCTTTAGCAGCCGACAGCAACGCCTCACTCAGCGACGACGGGAGCGAATGCGCCAGTTGCACCGCCTCACCCATTGACGATGAGGCTCGTTCTATCTCCTGTGGATTAAGTCCGACAGGCGGCAGAATCGAGGCTGAAAAGCTGCGGCTCAACAGCAAACCAAAGATAGCGATCCCAAGCCCGGCCCCCAGTTCATAAGCCATGGTCTCGATGGCGCCCGCGGCTGCGGCTTTTTCTGCCGGCGCTGCCGCCATGATAGCTGCCGTTGACGCCAGCAGCGCACTGGCGGCGCTGAAACCGAGCAAAGCCATTAATATCCATGCTTGAATTTGCTGGGTACTGAAATCCGTCATCGCCAGACCGTAAAAACTGACGGCGCTAAGCGCCATGCCCACCGTTGCTACACAACGTAATCCCAGGCGTGACACCAGCATACCGGCAATGGGTCCGCTGAAACCGCTTGCCAGCATCACCGGCAGCATAAACAGCCCTGCCTGATACGGCGTTAAACCATGAACAAACTGTAGCTCCTGGGCCATCAGTAACTCGAAACCCACCAGAGTTATCATCGCGGTCATTGCCATCACAACACCGCTTAAGATGATGCGATGCGTGAACAGTCGCATATCAATCATCGGGCGGGAAGCCGCAAGCTGGATGCGGACAAACTGCCACAACAGTAACGCTCCGGTTAACAGCGTCAACGCAATGGCAGTGGTCGCAGTATGCCCTTTCAGCGCGGTTTTTGCGCTGTAAACCAGCAGCAGAATGGCGACAATCAGCATTATCGCATGACCGAAATTTAACGATTGATCGCGACGTCCAGCCTGACGTGGCACTAAGCGTGCGGTTAAGGCCATTACCACCAGGACAATCGGCACATTAATTAAGAACACGGAACCCCAGTAGAAGTGCTCCAGCAGCATCCCTCCAACCAGTGGCCCAAATGCCGCACCGCCGGAACCCACGGCAGCCCAGACGCCGAGTGCCATATTGCGATGCCGTTGCTCAGCGAACGTGGCGCGAATACCCGCAAGCGTTGCCGGAACAATCATCGCTGCCCCAATCGCCAATACGGCCCGTGTGGCAATTAACCAACTTGCGCTGTGGGCAAAGGCAGCCGCCAGCGATGCGAGACCAAATAATCCACCGCCTAACAGCAGCAGACGTTTAAAGCCGATGCGATCGCCCAGGGCGCCCATTGGCAATACCATTCCGGCCATTACCAGAGAATAAATATCAATGATCCACAGCAGCTCGTTACCACTGGCACCCAGCGTCATACTTAGCGTGGGCGCGGCAACGTGCAGCACCGTTGCATCAATCGCAACAGGGATGTAGACCAGTACAATAATGACTAACGTTAACCACTGACGAAACATAAAACTCCCTAACGAAACTGAAACTGGACACGTGTCCAGCTTTAGCGATCCTACGGAAATTTGAACGTATGTCCAACTTTTTGTTAGACTGCGTGCTATACGGGTACAGGAAGGAGAAAATATGAGCTATCTGAATCGGGACGAACGTCGGGAAGTCATTCTGCAAGCGGCCATGCGTGTCGCGCTTGAGGAAGGATTTACTGCTATGACCGTGCGGCGTATTGCCACAGAAGCTCAGGTGTCCACCGGGCAGGTACACCATCACTTTACCTCTGCGGGTGAGTTAAAATCCCTCGCTTTTGTGCAACTGATACGGACCCTTCTGGATGCCGAACAGGTCAGTGATAACGCCAGCTTCCGCGAACGACTGCATGCCATGTTGGGTAGCGAAGATGGCGGGTTCGAACCCTACATTAAACTGTGGCGTGAAGCACAGGTCCTGGCGGATAAAGATCCAGAAATCAAAAACGCCTACCTGCTGACCATGCGGATGTGGCATGAAGAAACCGCCGCTATCATCACTCAAGGACAGAGTGCAGGGGAATTTTCAGCAATGCCGGATGCGGCTGATGTAGCCTGGCGCTTGATCGCATTGGTTTGCGGTCTGGATGGCATCTATGTCTTAGGCATCGAGGAAATGGCCGACCCTGCATTCGAACGCCATTTGGATCGTATGATTACGTTAGAGTTAGTTAATTGATGTTATAGGTGAATTAATAATACATTTTTCATGCTTACAATTGGTAACACTTAAGCAACATGTAATTCCCTCACCACGCCGCGTTATTGCACTTTTTTATCTATTCTTTCAATCAACCCTCCCAAAAGCTTTCAATAGTTTCTAAAAAGAACGCTCACGGCGCTGTATGCGTTTATTTCTTTTCATGAACGGCATGTGCATGGAGAATAATATGTCAGCATCAAATGATAAAAATAATCGTTATCTTTTAACTGACTGGAAACCAGAGAACCCCGCCTTTTGGGAAAAGAAAGGTAAGCATATTGCCCGTAGAAACCTCTGGATATCAGTAAGTTGTCTGTTGCTGGCGTTCTGCGTCTGGATGTTGTTCAGCGCCGTGGCCGTCAATCTCAATAAAATTGGTTTTAATTTCACCACCGACCAACTTTTTTTATTAACGGCATTGCCTTCTCTTTCTGGCGCAATATTGCGCGTTCCCTACTCCTTTATGGTACCTATATTTGGTGGGCGCCGTTGGACCATTTTTAGCACGATTATTCTGGTTATTCCCTGCGTCTGGCTTGGTTTTGCCGTGCAAAATAACGCTACTCCGTTTGGCGTATTTATTATCATTGCGCTGATGTGTGGTTTTGCTGGTGCAAACTTTGCTTCCAGCATGGGTAATATCAGCTTTTTCTTCCCCAAAGCGAAACAAGGCAGCGCATTAGGCGTTAATGGTGGTCTCGGCAACCTTGGCGTCAGCGTGATGCAGTTGATCGCGACGTTGGTGATCTTTTTACCTGTCTTTACCTTTTTGGGCGTACAGGGCGTGCCGCAAGCCGACGGTTCGTTATTGTCGCTGGCCAATGCCGCATGGATTTGGGTTCCGTTACTGCTGATAGCCACCTTAGCAGCAGGCGTGGGAATGAACGATATTGCCAGTTCGAAAGCCTCAATTGCTTCCCAGTTGCCCGTCCTCAAGCGTTTTCATTTGTGGTTATTAAGCCTGCTGTATCTCGCCACCTTCGGTTCGTTTATCGGTTTTTCGGCAGGCTTTGCCATGCTGGCGAAAACTCAGTTCCCGGACGTGAATATCCTGCAACTGGCGTTCTTCGGTCCCTTCATCGGCGCTCTTGCGCGATCGGCAGGCGGCGTGATCTCTGACAAATTCGGCGGTGTGCGCGTCACGTTAATTAACTTCATCTTTATGGCGCTGTTTAGCGCCCTGCTGTTTCTCACCCTGCCTGGGTCAGGTGAAGGAAACTTTGTCGCCTTCTACCTGGTGTTTATGGGCTTGTTCCTGACTGCGGGTCTGGGAAGCGGCTCAACCTTCCAGATGATCGCGGTGATCTTTCGCAAAATCACCATATATCGGGTGAAGCTACACGGTGGCACTGAAGAACAGGCCCAACGTGAAGCTATTACCGATACCGCTGCCGCCCTGGGATTCATCTCTGCTATTGGCGCTGTGGGGGGATTCTTCATCCCCAAAGCGTTTGGTTCATCGCTGGCGCTGACCGGCTCTCCTGTAGGCGCAATGAAAATATTCCTCGTGTTTTACATCGTCTGCGTGCTGGTGACCTGGCTGGTCTATGGCCGTAAATCACAAAAAAAATAACAAAACGGATACCGCAGGATTGGACATGCAGAGAGGCCGCATCCGGCCTACCGTTCAATTCACCGTCGGCAATATTCTCAAAGCAGGAGTAATGTCATGAGTAAACTGTTCGATCGTTTTCGCTATTTTAAACAGAAAGGCGATACGTTTGCCGAGGGGCACGGGCAAGTGATGCACACCAACCGGGACTGGGAAGACAGCTATCGTCAGCGCTGGCAATTTGACAAAATTGTGCGTTCTACCCACGGCGTTAACTGTACCGGCTCATGCAGTTGGAAAATTTACGTCAAAAACGGACTGGTGACCTGGGAAACGCAGCAAACCGACTACCCGCGTACCCGTCCTGACCTGCCAAATCATGAACCCCGTGGCTGCCCGCGCGGAGCCAGCTACTCCTGGTATCTTTACAGCGCCAACCGTCTGAAATATCCCCTGGTGCGTAAACGTCTGATCGAACTGTGGCGCGACGCCCTGTCCCGCCAGTCCGATCCGGTGCTGGCCTGGGAATCCATTATGAACGACCCGCAAAAATGCCAGAGCTACAAACAGGTACGCGGGCGCGGTGGTTTTATCCGTTCCAACTGGAAAGAGCTTAATCAGCTCATTGCCGCCGCCAACGTCTGGACGGTGAAAACCTATGGCCCGGATCGCGTGGCCGGGTTCTCCCCGATCCCTGCTATGTCGATGGTCTCCTATGCCGCAGGCACACGCTATCTGTCGCTACTGGGCGGAACCTGCCTGAGCTTCTATGACTGGTACTGCGATTTACCGCCTGCATCACCGATGACCTGGGGCGAGCAGACCGATGTTCCAGAATCCGCCGACTGGTATAACTCCAGCTATATCATCGCCTGGGGGTCAAACGTGCCGCAGACCCGTACCCCGGATGCGCACTTTTTTACTGAAGTACGCTACAAAGGCACCAAGACGATTGCCATTACGCCGGATTACTCGGAAGTCGCTAAACTGTGCGACCAGTGGCTGGCACCCAAGCAAGGGACAGACAGCGCGCTGGCGATGGCGATGGGCCACGTCATCCTGAAAGAATTCCACCTCGACAATCCCAGCGATTACTTCATCAATTACTGTCGTCGCTATACCGATATGCCGATGCTGGTTTTGCTGGATGCCCGGGAAGATGGCAGCTACGTGCCTGGGCGCATGATGCGCGCCTCAGACCTTGTCGATGGTCTGGGCGAAAGTAACAATCCGGAGTGGAAAACCGTGGCCTTTAACACTGCTGGCGAACTGGTGGTTCCGAACGGGTCTATCGGTTTTCGCTGGGGCGAGAAAGGTAAATGGAACCTGGAGCCACTGGCGGCTGGCGCTGAAACAGAACTTTCCCTCTCGCTGCTCGGTCAGCATGATGAAGTGACCGGCGTGGCATTCCCCTACTTTGGTGGCAACGAAAACCCACATTTTCGTAGTGTGAAACAGGAGCCCGTGCTGATTCGTCAACTGCCGGTAAAACATCTTACCCTCGCCGATGGCAGCCGTTGCCCGGTGGTGAGTGTCTATGATCTGGTGCTGGCGAATTACGGCCTTGACCGTGGTCTGAGTGATGCTCATAGCGCGCAAGATTACAGCGAAGTGAAAGCCTACACCCCGGTCTGGGCAGAGCAAATTACCGGTGTACCTCGCCGTCATATCGAACAAATCGCCCGTGAGTTTGCCGATACGGCGCACAAAACGCATGGCCGTTCGATGATTATCCTCGGGGCTGGCGTCAACCACTGGTATCACATGGATATGAACTACCGTGGAATGATTAACATCCTCGTGTTCTGCGGTTGTGTGGGACAAAGCGGCGGCGGCTGGGCGCACTATGTGGGTCAGGAGAAACTGCGTCCGCAAACCGGTTGGTTGCCGCTGGCCTTTGCGCTGGACTGGAACCGCCCACCGCGTCAGATGAACAGCACCTCGTTTTTCTACAATCACTCCAGCCAGTGGCGTTATGAAAAACTCACCGCTCAGGAACTCCTCTCTCCGCTAGCCGACGCGTCGAAGTTTAGCGGGCATTTGATTGACTTTAACGTGCGGGCAGAAAGAATGGGCTGGCTGCCGTCCGCGCCGCAGCTCAACCTCAACCCTCTGACCGTCAAAGCAAAGGCAGAACAAGCGGGAGTGTCGCCTGCACAGTACACTGCGCAGGCGCTGAAATCGGGTGAAATTCGTTTTGCCTGCGAGCAGCCGGATAGTGGTAACAACCATCCGCGTAATCTCTTCATCTGGCGCTCTAACCTGCTCGGTTCCTCCGGTAAAGGGCATGAATACATGCTCAAGTATCTGCTGGGTACCGAAAGCGGGATCCAGGGGGAAGCGCTCGGTTCACGCGAGGGTATTAAACCTGAAGAGGTGGAATGGCAGTCCGCGGCGATAGAGGGCAAGCTTGATCTACTGGTAACGCTCGATTTTCGTATGTCGAGTACCTGCCTGTTCTCCGATGTCGTTTTACCGACCGCCACCTGGTATGAAAAAGACGATATGAACACCTCGGATATGCATCCGTTTATTCACCCGCTGTCGGCGGCGGTCGATCCCGCCTGGGAATCGAAGAGCGACTGGGAAATTTATAAAGGCATCGCCAAAGTATTCTCTGAGGTTTGCGTCGGGCACCTGGGGCAAGAAACGGATGTGGTATTACAACCGCTGCAACACGACTCCCCGGCAGAGCTGGCGCAGCCGTTTGACATTCAGGACTGGCGTAAAGGCGAATGCGATCTCCTCCCGGGGAAAACGGCGCCCAATATTGCCGTCGTGGAACGTGACTATCCCGCCACCTACGAACGTTTCACTTCGCTCGGTCCGCTAATGGACACGCTCGGTAACGGCGGGAAAGGTATTACGTGGAATACCCAGGCGGAGGTCGATTTCCTCGGCAAGCTGAACTACACCAAACGCGAAGGCCCGGCGAAAGGCCGACCACTGATAGACACCGCGCTGGATGCGTCTGAGGTGATCCTCGCCCTGGCACCGGAAACGAACGGTCAGGTAGCGGTGAAAGCCTGGGAAGCGCTGGGAGCGAAGACCGGACGCGACCATACGCATCTGGCGTTGAACAAAGAAGACGAGAAAATCCGTTTTCGCGATATTCAGGCGCAGCCGCGCAAAATCATCTCCAGCCCCACCTGGTCCGGGCTGGAAAGTGAACATGTCTCCTATAACGCAGGCTATACCAACGTTCACGAGCTGATCCCATGGCGTACCCTGTCCGGTCGCCAACAGTTGTACCAGGATCACGCGTGGATGCGAGCGTTTGGTGAAAGTCTGGTGGCATATCGTCCGCCTATCGATACCCGTAGCGTCAGCAATATGCGCGAAGTTCCGCCTAACGGCTTTCCGGAAAAAGCGCTCAACTTTCTGACGCCGCATCAGAAATGGGGGATCCACTCTACCTACAGCGAAAACCTGCTGATGCTGACGCTGTCGCGCGGCGGCCCCATTGTCTGGATCAGTGAGACCGATGCTAAAGAGCTGGGCATTGAGGATAACGACTGGATTGAAGCCTTTAACGCCAACGGCGCGCTCACCGCGCGTGCTGTGGTGAGTCAGCGCGTGCCGCCGGGAATGACCATGATGTATCACGCTCAGGAACGAATCATGAATATCCCCGGCTCGGAAGTCACCGGTATGCGCGGTGGGATCCATAACTCAGTCACCCGCGTCTGCCCGAAACCCACGCACATGATCGGCGGCTATGCGCAACTGGCATACAGCTTCAACTATTACGGCACGGTCGGCTCTAACCGCGATGAGTTCATCATGATTAGAAAAATGAAAAATATTAATTGGCTGGATGATGAAGGTCGCGATCAGGTACAGGAGGCGAAAAAATGAAAATACGCTCACAGGTAGGCATGGTTCTTAATCTGGATAAGTGCATCGGCTGCCACACCTGCTCCGTCACCTGTAAAAACGTCTGGACCGGGCGTGAAGGAATGGAATATGCGTGGTTTAACAACGTCGAGACCAAGCCAGGCATTGGTTATCCGAAAAACTGGGAAGATCAGGAAGAGTGGCAAGGCGGCTGGGTTCGCGATGTTAACGGCAAGATAAGGCCGCGCCTGGGCGGCAAGATGGGCGTTATCACCAAAATTTTTGCTAACCCGGTGATCCCGCAAATCGATGATTATTACGAACCCTTTACCTACGATTATCAGCATCTGCATAGCGCGCCGGAAAGCAAGAATCAGCCCACCGCACGTCCGCGCTCGCTGATTGATGGTAAACGGATGGACAAGATTATCTGGGGCCCCAACTGGGAAGAGTTACTCGGTGGCGAGTTCTCAAAACGTGCCCGCGACCGTAACTTTGAAAAAATGCAAAAGGAGATGTACGGGCAATTCGAAAACACTTTCATGATGTATTTACCGCGCTTGTGCGAACACTGTCTGAACCCAAGCTGTGTCGCTACCTGCCCGAGCGGTGCCATCTATAAGCGTGAAGAAGACGGCATCGTGCTGATCGACCAGGACAAATGTCGCGGCTGGCGCTTGTGCATCAGCGGTTGTCCGTACAAAAAAATCTACTTTAACTGGAAGAGTGGTAAATCAGAGAAGTGCATTTTCTGCTACCCGCGTATTGAGTCCGGCCAGCCGACAGTATGTTCGGAAACCTGCGTGGGACGCATCCGCTATCTTGGCGTATTGCTGTACGACGCCGACCGCATCGAAGAAGCAGCCAGCACCGAGCATGAGACCGATCTCTACGAGCGTCAGTGCGATGTGTTCCTTAATCCTCACGACCCGGCGGTCATTGAAGAGGCGTTAAAACAAGGTATTCCGCACAACGTCATCGAAGCGGCCCAACGTTCGCCCGTTTACAAAATGGCGATGGACTGGAAGCTGGCGCTGCCGCTACACCCGGAATACCGCACCCTGCCGATGGTCTGGTATGTACCGCCGTTGTCGCCGATTCAGTCGGTCGCTGACGCGGGGGGACTGCCGCACAATGGCAACATTTTGCCAGCGGTTGAATCACTGCGAATTCCAGTTCAGTACCTTGCCAACATGCTTAGCGCGGGCGATACCGGTCCGGTACTGCGCGCGCTAAAACGGATGATGGCCATGCGCCACTACATGCGTTCGCAAACTGTAGAAGGCGTGACGGACACCCGCGCGATTGAGGAAGTGGGTCTGACCGTTGAGCAGGTTGAAGAGATGTATCGCTATCTGGCCATCGCCAACTATGAAGACCGCTTCGTGATCCCGACCAGCCACCGTGAAATGGCGCGTGATGCGTTCCCGGAGAAAAACGGTTGCGGATTTACCTTCGGCGACGGCTGCCATGGTTCAGATACCAAATTCAACCTGTTTAACAGCAGTCGTATTGACGCCATCAACATCACCGAAGTGCGCGATAAAGCGGAGGGTGAATAATGCAAATCCTGAAGGTCATCGGCCTGCTGATGGAATATCCCGACGCGCTGCTGTGGGAGTGTAAAGACGAGGCGCTGGCGCTTGTGGCCAGCGATGCCCCAATGCTTACCGAATTTAGCCAGGGGCTGCTCCATGCGCCATTACTGGATAAACAAGCCGAATGGTGTGAGATATTTGACCGGGGCCGGGCCACCTCTCTGTTGCTGTTTGAACACGTGCACGCCGAGTCTCGCGATCGGGGCCAGGCGATGGTTGATCTGTTAGCGCAGTACGAAAAGGTTGGATTGCAGCTCGACTGCCGCGAACTGCCGGATCATCTGCCGCTGTATCTGGAGTACTTAAGCGTATTGCCGGAAGCGGAGGCCAAAGAAGGATTGCAGAACGTCGCACCGATTCTGGCACTGCTGGGGGGGCGTTTGAAACAGCGTGATACGCCGTGGTATCAACTGTTTGACGCCCTGCTACTGCTTGCCGGAAGCCCTCTTTCAAGTGACAGTGTCACTAAACAGATTGACACGGAAACCCGCGATGATACCCGCCAGGCGCTGGATGCCGTCTGGGAAGAGGAACAGGTGAAGTTTATCGAAGATAACGCCACCACCTGTGACAGTTCACCGTTACAAAACTATCAACGACGCTTTAGCCAGGACGTGGCACCTCAGTATGTCGACGTCAGTGCGGGAGGTCCGAAATGATACAGTACCTGAACGTCTTTTTTTACGATATCTACCCGTACCTGTGCGGCACGGTGTTTATCCTTGGTAGTTGGCTACGCTATGACTACGGGCAATACACCTGGCGGGCCTCCTCCAGCCAGATGCTGGACAAACGCGGGATGGTGTTATGGTCAAACCTGTTCCACATCGGCATTCTGGGGATCTTTTTCGGCCACCTGTTTGGCATGTTAACCCCGCACTGGATGTATGCCTGGTTCCTGCCGATTGCGGTGAAGCAGCAGATGGCGATGATCGCCGGTGGGCTCTGTGGCGTGTTGACGCTGGTCGGTGGCGCTGGCTTGCTGGTACGTCGTTTGACCAATCCGCGCATTCGTGCAACCTCCTCCACTGCCGATATTCTGATCCTCTGCGTGCTACTGATTCAGTGTATCCTCGGCTTAACCACCATCCCATTCTCTGCACAGTATCCCGACGGCAGTGAAATGCTGAAACTGGTAGGTTGGGCGCAGTCGGTGGTAACTTTCCAGGGCGGCGCATCTGCGCATCTGGACGGCGTGGCGTGGATTTTCCGTGTGCATCTGGTTCTGGGAATGACGATATTTCTGCTGTTCCCGTTCACACGCCTGGTTCACGTGTGGAGTGCGCCGTTTGAGTACGTTACCCGCCGCTATCAAATAGTGCGTTCTCGCCGATAAATCCGCAGTGAAATACCGGATAGCGTTCCGCCATCCGGTATTAATTCCGGTGCCCCTACTTCCCCGCCTCCGGATGCGTATCAAACGCCGCCATTACCGTCGCCAGCTCATCCTCGGTAAAACCATGCTTCATATCATCCACGCCCAGACCAAACCGCTCCTGCAACAAGGCATACAGACTGGGAACGTCAGGCAGATTAATCTGTTCTACCGCGTGTCCATCCTGATAATGGGTGAAATGAAAATTGGTTAACGTTAATTTCCCGCCGTCGGGCAGATGACGACACATCAACAGATGATGGCGAAAATGCGATTGCGGCCAGTGAGCGGACCAGAAGTTGCCTATCAGATAATCGCTCTGATGCTGTACGACCAGGTCGAAACGGTACATTGATTGCCAGTGTTCGTGATGACGGAACTGCAGGATCCAGTCTTCACCTTCCTGAATCAGCCGATATTCGCCGTGTGGTGTCTTCTGCTCAATGTTCGCCTGCAGACGAATCGGTGCCGTCAGCGTTTGCCCGCCGAAGCCAACGTCGGCGATCCACTGCTCTCCCTGCAACTCAACCAGCAACAGACGATGCGTGCGCGGTGGCAGGCTTGACGGGTTTGCCAGTACCACACGTCCGAGCAGACTGCGTACGGTAAAACCGATTTCGCGTAGCGCTCGCTCAAATACCCCGTTCTGTTCAAAACAATAGCCGCCGCGACGCGCCGTTACCAGCTTCTCCTCCAAAGACAAATCGTCAAGCTGCATCTCTCTTGGAAGCAAGACATCCAGGTTTTCAAAAGGTATGGCGGCGTTGTGCAATAAATGCAGTGCCCGTAAGGTTTCAATGTTGACCCTGGCCAAATCTGACCAGCCAATACGGGCAAAATAAGCGGTTAAAAAAGGCGTCATACGGAGTTCCTGTTCAATTAATGCAGTACTTATAACGCATTTTTAATTTTACGCCGTCGATTTTGTGCGTTGTTCCTCCGGACGAGGCGACAAAATCGCTAATACCGTTAATATCTATGTTTATTGTGGTGTGTTATCTCTCAGCCAAGGAGCATCCATGAGCCATTTTCGTCCGATCGAATTAAAACATGCCAGTCGACTGCTAAATCATGGCCCGACGATATTGATCACCAGCCGGGATGAACATACCGAGCGGCGAAATGTGATGGCTGCAGCGTGGTCAATGCCCGTGGAGTTTGAACCGCCGCGGATCGCGATTGTTGTCGACAAGACCGCCTGGTCGCGTGAACTCATTGAACGTAGCGGCAAATTCGGCATCGTTATTCCGGGCATTGCCGCCGCCAACTGGACCTGGGCCGTAGGCAGCGTTTCCGGTCGTGTGGAAGATAAATTCAACTGCTACGGCATTCCCGTGGTGCAGGGACCGGTACTGGGTTTACCGCTGATTGAAGCAAAATGTCTGGCCTGGATGGAGTGTCGCCTGTTACCTGCCACTGCGGTACAGGAAAAATATGACACGCTGTTTGGTGAAGTGGTCTCGGCTGCCGCTGATGAGCGAGCCTTCGTGGAAGGACGCTGGCAGTTTGATAATGGCAAGCTCAATACCCTGCATCACCTTGGGGCCGGAACGTTTGTCTCCAGCGGGAAAGTCATAACAGCAACTGAATAATGACTCGACAAAACGGGCGTTTTTATCGCCCGTTCTGTTTCACATACTGTAGCCAGGTTTTTTAATCAACCTTGCCATCTGCGGCGCAATCTCCACATCCCACACGCCCTGCCACGCCTCGGGCTCAATTTCATTAAGCGCCACGCTTACTGAACTGTCTTTGCTTTGCAAATGACGAATAATGACTTCAGTAATATCCGCCGCCAGCGCGGATTTTTGTTCATCGTTCAGATCGCGAGGAAAACATTTGATATCGACGTGCGGCATAGCAGATTCCTTATTGTCTTGGGATGCAGTTAATATATTTTACTCAAATAATCTTATTGTTTTTCAGTACAGTACGCAGTCGCGGGTGCTGGCAAACTGCGTCAGCGATGGCGCTGATATTGGGCGTATTGTCCTGAAACCAGTCATGCCCCGGCCCCCAGGTGCGCATAACGGCAATATAAACGTCCAGCAGTGTTAGCTGATCGCCGAATGCGTACGGCTCAGCGCTTAGCTGATCGTTCAGCCACATATAAAGCGATTTGCGGTACTCAATACAGTTCTTTTTCAACTGCTCCGCAGCGTCTGGTACCCAGCGTTGAGGATAATCGGCATAGGTAAACGTTGGATAGACATTTGCCACCAGCCATATCAACAGACGCTGAAACTGCTGGCGCTCAGCGTGCCCAACGGGTGGGGCAAGTTCAGGACAACGATCGAGGATCATCAGGGCGATCGCCGCCGTTTCCGTCATCACATTACCATTTTCCAGTATCAGGGTGGGCACCTGGCACAGCGGATTCATTTTTTTAAGCAACTCCCGCGAAGGCCCGTCGCGGTCAAAACCATCCACATCAATAAAGCTGTAAGGGATCTCCGCCATTGTGAGCATCACTTCACTGATGGCCGATCCCCAGCCCGGCACCCCATAAACCTTAATCATGCTGCAACCCTCAACGTTAAAACCCTAAGTGTAGAGCAGCATTCGTCAGTCTATGCAGACCTGCCTATTTTTCCCTGAAATAGTTCACAGTACATTCAACAACGACTGCTGGATACGCGTCGGCTTTATTACGCAGCTATGGAGATAACCAGCCCTGTTGCTGTCAGTGATAAGATTCTGCTTATCTCACTCAGGTCGAAACACGAAGCAACACGCACACTGAAACTCTTGCCTACAGAATATAATAGGGTCGTTGGTATCACGGGAATAACATCCAAATCATTTCATACCAGTCTTCTTTTTGCGAAAACGTTTTTTAACACGATTTACGTTAAGTCAGGTTAAATGACTTGCAACGTTATGCAGTTGTATAAAATGTTTCAGTTTTATGATCCTGAATGAATATTTCAAAGAGATTTTTTTATTTAAATACTTCCACAGAAATGATGATTAGTAGAGAATGCAGCGTTTCTTATTAAAACGGTTTAAAACAGTTTTTTAATATTCCTCCCGTCTTTATTGCGGGAATTTTTGTATGGATTATACATATCATTATGGGGCTTCTATGAAAAGTAACATGCCCGTTACACAAATCGAGCATACACTTAACGACAAAGCGACGCTGCTTTCAACGACGGATAAAGAAAGTCATATTACCTACGCCAACTCTGCTTTTATCGACGCCAGCGGATTTAACGAAGAACAATTAATGGGCGAAGCGCATAATATTATTCGCCATCCTGACATGCCTCCCGCTGCATTCGCCGATATGTGGTACACGTTACAGCAGGGAGACAGCTGGACGGGTATGGTGAAAAACCGCCGTCAGAATGGCGACCATTACTGGGTTCGCGCCAACGTTACGCCGGTCTGGCACAATGAAAAACTCACCGGTTACATCTCTGTGCGTACCGTTCCTTCGCGTGATGAAATAACTCACAGCGAAAGTTTATACCAAAAAATGAATAGTCAGCAGTTTAAAGGCTTTCGACTGTTTAAAGGCATTATCATTCGTCGCGGTTTATTGGCATGGACTTCCATGTTTAAATGGCTGAATATCAGCCAGCGCGTCAATTATTCTTTAGGGGTTACAGCCCTGCTCGCTTTGCTATTTATCTTCGCCCCGTTTAATCCATTTATTCAGTCAGGTGGTTTACTGGTGTTATTTCTGGTACTGGCTATTTATCTTAAGTATCAAATTTGTCAGCCAGTTAATACGCTACTGACCCAAATGAAGAAAGTGGTGTCCGGACGTAAACCTGATAACTGTCATTTAAATCGGGTGGATGAGATCGGAATGCTAATGCGGCTGGTTAATCAGTCCGGTCTTAATCTGAATTCTCTGGTCGATGACGTCAGTACGCAAATTTCCGGTATTCGCGCTATCAGTCAGCGGGTGTCAAAAGAAGGTACAGCGCTGCACCAGCGTTCAGAAGAAACCGCTGCCGACCTGCAACAAACCGCTGCGGCGATTGAAGAAATTGGTAGCGCGGTACAGCAAACCGCTGAGACGGCGGCACATACCATGACCATGGCCGATAAAACCAGCGCCAACGCTGCAGAAGGCGGCGATATCATGAAACAAACCATCGCCATGATGCAGGCGATATCGCGTGATAACGGGCAGATCGTTGACATCATTGGTGTGATCGACAGTATCGCCTTTCAGACCAATATTCTGGCGCTCAATGCCGCGGTTGAGGCCGCGCGAGCCGGGGAATCCGGGCGTGGCTTCGCTGTTGTCGCGGCGGAAGTCCGCAGTCTGGCCCAACACTCGGCGTCTGCGGCAAAAGAGATCAAACAGCTTATTGAGAAGAATGTCGCCAATGTTAATAGCGGCGTCAAAATGGTGGAACAAACGGAAACGCATCTCACCGGGATGATTGGTGATGTACTGCAGATGTCGATGATGATCAAAGACATTAGTCTGGCCACGCGTGAGCAAACCCAGGCTTTGGATCTGATTAACGATTCAATTTCACGCGTGGGCACCATGACACACAATAATGCCGAGATGGTGGAACGCGTCACCGACGCCACCGCCGAACTGACCCGGCGGTCATCACGTTTACAGCAGGCCGTTCAGGTCTTTGGCGTATCGGCATAACGTTACGGCGCTTATTGGGTGAATATCTCGATAAGCGCACTCTTCTACAGGTATAAACGCCCTTCTCTTTTATTAGCTGAATCGAGGCCACACCGCGCCAGTTCAGGCGACACAAAAATCCTGAATTCTTGTTACCGGGGCTTTGCGGAACCAATCAATTGAATGTAGGATGCTCGGCCGGCAGTTTTCCCCCGTAACACAATGAAGGGTAAGGCTGTTTTCGCCGCAGCAGGTGCGGCAAAAAGGATGTTGTATTTTTGTCAGGTCAACAGGAATCGTAATGAACACAAACAACACGCAAGCCGCGGAACAACATGCGGCGAAACGACGCTGGTTGAATGCTCACGAAGAGGGGTATCACAAAGCGATGGGCAATCGACAGGTACAAATGATCGCCATTGGCGGCGCAATTGGTACCGGGTTGTTTTTAGGGGCAGGCGCACGCCTGCAGATGGCTGGTCCGGCTTTGGCGCTGGTCTATCTGGTATGCGGTATTTTTTCGTTCTTTATACTGCGCGCGCTCGGCGAACTGGTTTTACATCGCCCTTCCAGCGGTAGCTTCGTCTCCTACGCCCGTGAATTTTTAGGTGAGAAAGCCGCTTATGTGGCTGGCTGGATGTACTTCATCAACTGGGCGATGACCGGCATTGTCGATATCACTGCGGTCGCGTTGTATATGCACTACTGGGGCGCATTTGGCGACGTACCACAGTGGGTGTTCGCCCTCGGCGCGCTGGCTATTGTCGGTACCATGAACATGATCGGCGTGAAGTGGTTCGCGGAGATGGAGTTTTGGTTTGCGCTGGTTAAAGTACTGGCAATTGTGATTTTCCTGGTGGTGGGTACCGTTTTTTTAGGTACCGGAAAGCCGCTGGATGGTAACGCCACGGGTTTTCACCTGATTACCGATAACGGCGGCTTCTTCCCGCATGGACTGCTACCTGCGTTGGTACTGGTACAGGGTGTGGTTTTCGCCTTTGCCTCTATTGAACTGGTGGGTACTGTCGCCGGTGAGTGCAAAGATCCGCAAACGATGGTGCCGAAAGCGATCAATAGCGTTATCTGGCGTATTGGTTTGTTCTACGTGGGTTCTGTCGTGCTGCTGGTTCTGTTACTACCGTGGAACGCCTATCAGGCTGGGCAAAGTCCGTTTGTTACCTTCTTTTCCAAACTGGGCGTGCCGTACATTGGCAGTATCATGAATATTGTGGTGCTCACCGCGGCGCTTTCCAGCCTTAACTCAGGGTTGTACTGTACCGGGCGTATTTTACGTTCCATGTCGATGGGCGGTTCGGCACCGAAATTCATGGCTAAAATGAGCCGTCAACAAGTGCCATGGGCTGGGATCCTCGCCACGCTGGTCGTGTATGTCGTCGGGGTATTCCTGAACTATCTGGTGCCGTCACAGGTGTTTGAGATCGTGTTGAACTTCGCGTCACTGGGCATTATTGCGTCATGGGGGTTTATCATAGTCTGTCAGATGCGTCTGCGCCGGGCCATAAAAGAAGGTAAAGCGGCAGACGTCAGCTTTAAACTGCCGGGCGCACCGTTTACCTCGTGGTTAACGCTGCTGTTCCTGCTGAGCGTGCTGGTATTGATGGCGTTTGACTATCCAAACGGCACTTATACCATCGCGTCATTACCGCTAATTGCCATCCTGCTGGTCGCGGGCTGGTTCGGCGTGCGTAAACGCGTTGCAGAGATCCACCGCACCGCGCCATAGCCTCACAAGGCCTGACAGGTTAATCCTTCAGGCTTTCTTATTCAGTTAGCCGTTTAGAGCATGATCGGAGGGGTTTCCCCCTCCGGTTAATTACAGCGCAATACGAATAACATCGTCCGGCTGGGTGGCTTCCTGCTCGCGGGTGGACTTCTGTTTCACGCTCACGTACAGGGTTTTACCGTCGGCGGAGAGCGCCAGGCTATTCGGGAATGTTGGGGTCTCGAACGTTTTAACGACTTTATAGCTTTTCGCGTCGATCACGCTCACTTTACCGGCCTGACGATGGGTCACGTAGGCCTCGTTACGCGCCGGGTTAAATAGCACGGCCAGGGATTCCGGCGCGGCGACTTTTGCCAGGACGTTGCCGTTACGGGTGTCAATTACCAGCACTTCCGCCGCTTTAGAGTCGGTGACAAAAGCGCGGTTGCCCGCCGTGTCCAGGCTCAGGTTGATGAAGAAATGCTCTTTTCCATCATCCAACAGCTTTTTGCGGCTGAGAATTTTGTTGGTGGTGGTATCGATGGTGATGAATTCACCGTCCGCATTGGCGGTGTACAGGCGTTTAGCCTTGCTGTCGACAGCCAGAGCGGTGCTCATTTTGCCGGTATTTTGAATGGTGTCCTTCAGTTTAATGGCATCACCGTCCACCACCCAAATCACGCTCTCTTTACCAATGCCGCTAATGTATACCGTGTTGGTGGCGTCATCGGCGACCAGCTCACGCGGTTGCAGTGGGCGAACATCTTCAGAACGCTTACGCGCATCCAGCACCAGACGTCCTTTCACCGCGCCCGTTTTGGCATCCATTGCCGTCACCGCGCTGTTTACCGTGTTGCCGAACCACAGCGTTTGCGTGGCGTTGTTGATAGTGGCGCCAAACGGTTTGAGATCGTTATGAATAACCTGAGTCACCTCGAGGGTGACCGGGTCAAGACGGTAAACCACCCCGCCGGTATCCAGTTTGCGGCTCTGCGAGGTCGCCAGCCACAGCGCGTTCTCTTGCTGGCTGTACGCCATTTCATAGGCGCCTTTGCCCACGGCTTTGCGCAGCAGTTCTTCTGCAGCCTGCGTAGTAAAAGATGATGCAACAAGCAGTGAACCTAACAGTAAAGAACCACGCAGACGCGGCGAAAACAGATGACGTAAAGACATGACGACTCCCTTTGATAAATTCGTTTGTTACTGCTTCACATAGCTTCAATGAGCAAAATCATGGTTTTGCTTTTTTAATAATGAGAATAGTAATCATTATTCATCTCAAAGTGGAGCACTTCTTCACATATTGACTACAATCGTTGTCATTGCCCGAAAAATTACCGCAATTCAGCAGCGCTAAAATTCATCTTTTATAAAAAATTCACGCGCTTATCGCCGGTTTTACGGCGTAAGCATCATTAACTGGCCTTGTTCATGACGATTTTTTCAGCCCGCTATACTGCACTTCATGTTGCCTTACTGCCTGTCTTCCTCTCTCCTTATGCCGTGGCAGAAAGTGAGATAAACGATCAAACGTTGATCGTTAGCGCGACACCACAGTCCATTTCTGAACTGGACACCCCTGCCGCCGTCAGCGTCGTTGACGGCGAAGATATGCGCCTGGCAACGCCGCGAATTAACCTGTCTGAATCCCTGACCAGCGTCCCTGGGCTACAGGTTCAAAACCGGCAGAACTACGCCCAGGATCTCCAGTTGTCGATTCGCGGATTTGGTTCGCGAACCACTTATGGCATCCGTGGTATTCGTTTGTATGTCGACGGGATCCCGGCAACCATGCCGGATGGGCAGGGGCAAACATCCAATATTGATATCAGCAGCGTACAAAAAATTGAGGTTTTACGCGGCCCCTTCTCTGCTCTGTATGGCAATGCGTCTGGTGGAGTGATGAATGTCAGCACTGAAACGGGACATGAGCCGCCAACCCTTGAGGCCAGCAGCTATTACGGCAGTTTTGGCAGTTGGCGCTACGGATTAAAAGCAACGGGCGCACTGGGCGACGGGACTCAGCGAGGGGATGTGGATTACACCGTTTCAACGACCCGGTTTACCACCCATGGTTATCGCGATCGCAGCAGCGCACAAAAAAATCTGGCCAATGCCAAACTGGGCGTGCGCATGGACGATACGAGCAAACTTACCCTGATTTTCAATAGTGTAGAGAGTAAAGCTGACGATCCTGGTGGTCTTACTGAGTCAGAGTGGCAGGCCAGTCCGCAGCAATCTCCCCGCGCAGAGCAATACAATACGCGAAAAACCATCAAGCAAACCCAGGCAGGCTTGCGCTATGAACGCCAGCTTAGCGCGAAGGATGATATCAACATCATGACTTATGCGGGGGAGCGTGAAACCACTCAGTATCAGTCGATCCCGATGGCCCCACAGTTAAAACCTTCTCATGCCGGAGGCGTTATTACCCTGCAACGGCATTATCAGGGGATAGACAACCGCTGGACTCACCGTGGCGAGCTAGGCATACCCGTGACCTTCACCACCGGTCTGAATTACGAAAACATGAGCGAAAACCGTAAAGGCTACAACAACTTTCGCCTTGATGATGGCGTGCCAGAATATGGTCAGAAAGGCGACTTACGACGTAACGAACGTAACCTGATGTGGAATGTCGATCCCTATCTGCAAACCCAGTGGCAATTAACGCAGAAACTCTCGCTGGATGCCGGGGTTCGCTACAGTTCGGTGTGGTTTGATTCTAACGATCGCTATATTACGCCTGGTAACGCAGATGACAGCGGTGACGCCAGCTATCACCAGTGGTTACCTGCCGGATCGTTAAAATACGCTATCACCGACGCCTGGAACGTCTACCTGGCCGCGGGACGCGGGTTCGAAACGCCCACCATCAACGAGTTGTCTTACCGCTCCGACGGCCAAAGTGGGATGAATTTTGACCTACAGCCTGCCACAAACGATACCGTGGAAATCGGCAGTAAAACGCGTATCGGCGATGGGTTGTTTACCGCAGCGCTATTCCAGACCGATACCGATGACGAGATCGTGGTTGATAGCAGTAGCGGCGGGCGGACAACCTACAAAAACGCTGGAAAAACCCGCCGTCAGGGAGGTGAGTTATCCTGGGACCAACGCTTTGCCGCAAGCTGGCGCGTAAAAGCTGCATGGACCTGGCTGGATGCAACTTACCGCAGCAACGTCTGTGGCGATCAAAACTGCAACGGCAACCGACTACCTGGCATTGCGCAAAACATGGGATTTGCTTCACTGGGCTACGTGCCTGATGAAGGTTGGTATGCGGGAACGGATGTTCGTTATATGAGCAACATTATGGCCAATGATGAAAATACGGCACAAGCCCCGTCCTATACCGTAGTGGGTTTAAATACCGGCTATAAATTTTATTACAGTCGTCTGATGATCGACCTGTTCGGTCGGGTGGATAATCTGTTTGATAAGTCCTACGTCGGTTCGGTGATAGTGAATGAGGCAAATGGTCGATATTACGAACCGGCGCCAGGACGAAACTATGGTGTAGGAATTAACCTGGCCTGGCGTTTTGAGTAACACTGGCGGGAATGACTCCCGCCATCCGTTTTACGCATCGTCTGCAAGACGAATCACCACTTTACCGAAGTTTTTGCCGGTCAGCAGGCCGATAAAGGTCTGCGGCGCATTTTCCAGACCGTCGGTGATTTGCTCGCGGTAATGGATTTTGCCCTCTTTAACCCAGCGCCCCATCTCCCGCTGAAACTCCTGAATGCGGTGACCATAATCCTGACCAATGATAAAACCCTGCATCCGGATACGCTTTTTCAGCAGCGTTGCCATCAGCAAAGGTAATCTATCGGGTCCGCCTGGAAGCGATGTGGCGTTGTAACCGCTGACCAGTCCGCACAGCGGAATGCGCGCAGAGGTATTGAGTAATGGCAGAACGGCGTCAAATACCTTACCGCCGACGTTTTCGTAGTAAATATCGATCCCCTGCGGACAGGCTTTTGCCAGCTGTTGCGCAAAGTCTTGTGCGTGGTGATCGAGGCAGACATCAAAGCCCAAGACCTCAGTGGCATGTCGGCATTTCTCTGCCCCGCCTGCAACCCCGATCACCCGGCAGCCTTTGAGCTTACCAATCTGCCCAACCGTTGCGCCAACCGGGCCGGTGGCGGCGGCCACAACCAGCGTTTCCCCCGCTTTTGGCTGACCGATATCCAGCAGCCCCATATAAGCCGTAAATCCGGGCATCCCCATCAATCCCAACGCCCAGGAGGGATGCTCGGGATTATCGCCAAGCTTCACCAGCCCGTTACCGTCGGAGATGTCATAGTCCTGCCAGCCGCTGTAGCTCAGCACCCACTCGCCAGGCTGGTAATCAGGATGGTTGGAGGACACCACGCGACTCACGGTACCGCCAACCATCACGCCGCCAATCTCTACCGGCGGGGAGTAAGACGGCTCATCGCTCATGCGTCCACGCATGTAGGGATCGAGGGAAAGAAAAACGGTGCGCAGCAAAACCTGGCCTTCACCCGGCGTTGCCACCTCATCGTCTTCAAGACGGAAGTTTTCCGGGACCGGCGCGCCATGCGGGCGGGAAGCCAGTACCCAGCGGCGATTACGATTAGTCTGTTGACCCATGATGTGCTCCTCTGCTTTTAGCATGATTCCATCAATAGTAGCAGCCTGTGCCTGCCTGTTAGCTAACGAGATGATTTAACCGCACAACCAGATAAACGCAGGGTTGCGCGGTTTCATTGATAAACCGACAGTCATTCGGCGGGCCAAGTTCCAGGCAATCGCCAGCGTGCATTTCATGACGCACGTCCCCTTCCACAAAGACCAATTCCCCCTGCTGTAGCCAGAGAAGTTGCCTTGCCTGCACGTAGGAAGAGGCGGGCATCGGGATATCGCTTCCGGCGGGCAATTCTATCTGCACCAGATCAATAGGCAGATCGCTGCGCGGTGAAACGTGGCGGCGCAGATAGTGGCTTTGCGGGTCGTGCCAGACAGGCTGATCAGCGAAGCGCAGCAGCTTGCCCTCCTGCATTTCGGCCCTCGCCATCAGCATAGACATGCTGATACCAAAGGCACCAGAGAGTCTGCCCAGCAGCGTGGCCGTTGGACTGCTCTCACCGCGCTCTATTTTATGGATCATCGCCCGCGACACGCCTGCGCGCTCAGCGAGTTCCGTCAGAGACCAGCCGCGAGATTCCCGCTCAATGCGAATTCTTGCACCGATCCGTTGATTTATGCTGTCTTCAATAGTATTCATATTGTAATACTATAGTGAACAATCCCTGAGGTTCAACATGTCCATTCGATTTGCCAGCAAAGAAGATTGTGCCGCCATTGCAGAAATCTACAACCACGCGGTACTGCATACGGCGGCTATCTGGAACGATCAAACGGTCGATGCCGAAAACCGTATCTCATGGTATGAAGCCCGCCAGTTGATGGGCTATCCGGTGCTGGTGAGTGAAGAGAATGGCGTGATTACAGGGTACGCCTCCTTTGGCGACTGGCGTAACTTTGATGGATTCCGTCATACCGTTGAACATTCGGTGTATGTCCATCCTGAAAATCAGGGTAAGGGCGTGGGACGAGCGCTGCTCTGCAGACTGATAGAAGAAGCCCGCGCGTGCGGCAAGCATGTGATGGTTGCGGGCATTGAGTCTCAGAATCAGGCGTCGCTGCATCTGCACAGCACGCTGGGTTTTAAAACCACCGCGCAAATGCCACAGGTTGGCACTAAATTTGGACGTTGGCTGGATCTGACTTTTATGCAGTTGCAGTTAGACGATCGCCGCGAACCGGATGCCAGCAGATGAACCAGACGCTAACCCTCTCCTTTCTGATTGCCGCAGGTATTGGTCTGGTGGTGCAAAATACCTTGATGGTACGCATCACGCAGACATCCTCGACGATCCTCATCGCCATGTTACTTAACTCGCTGGTCGGGATCGTGCTGTTTGTCAGCATACTGTGGTTTAAGCAAGGTATGGCGGGGTTTGGGGAACTGGTTTCCAGCGTGCGCTGGTGGACGCTAATCCCCGGCTTGCTGGGATCGTTCTTTGTTTTTGCCAGCATCAGTGGATACCAAAATGTGGGCGCAGCAACCACTATCGCGGTGCTGGTGGCCAGCCAGTTAATCGGCGGACTGGTGCTGGATATTCTGCGCAGTCACGGTGTGCCGCTGCGAGCGTTGGTGGGGCCGGTCTGCGGCGCGGTGCTGCTGGTCGTTGGGGCCTGGCTGGTGGCGAGACGTTCGTTTTAATTGCGCTTATCCGGTCGGAACATGCAGGCCGGATAAGGTGTTACCTCGCCATCTGGCAACAACGAATTAAAGGATTGTGCCGCCTTTGGTCAACTGTTCGCGACGGGTTTCCATATCCTCTTTATGCTGACGGCCATGATGTGCGATAGCCGTACGCAAACGCTGTTGCTGGGTGTAACGTTCTTCCCGGCTCAGCACGACATCATCGCTGAGTTCAATCAGCAATTCATTCATATGCGTAATGACGCTCTCTTCAATGGCGGCATCAACACGTGCGCTGACCTCATCCAGATGCGACATAACCTCTCCTTAACTCATTAATTTAATTTTGCTTTTGAAAACAGGCTGACGCTGCTGCGCGTAGCGTAAAACGTTTTCCCGTTTGCCAACGCAATCCACGGAGCCTGTTGGTAGAAAATCTCGTGAGATTACTGGTAAAGCGCCGCGCGTTCTTCCGGTTTACTCACCAGTTTCGCCTTTTGAACCCGCGAATTATACTCTTTATCGCACCCGCGCGCGGCGGTAGATCCGGTTTTAACGTCGGAATATTCCACAGAAAATGGAGGCAAAATCCATTCGCCAGTCGGCAAGAAACGTGGCATCACTATCAGGTTATTCTAATTCGGTGGTTTTCGCTCAATAATTCATCAACCTAAGTGAATTAATTTACCTTAAGTCTTTTTCAAAACGTCAAGATTTTTCCCGGCACTCTATGCCATGAAAATTCGCCCCTTTTTGCCTCTCTTCCACCGTTTGCTCGTTTTTATAAAACGTAAAGTAGATACGTGAAGAAGTCTAAGGGGTACCAACGTGGCAAAAACTCTCTTGCGCAGCGGCAATTTGGATGACTATCAGGCCGTGGGCGGCGGTGGTCAGGCCGTGTTTGATTCAGCATTGCAAATTCGTGAAACGCTTCGCCTGCGTAAACAGCAGGCGATGGTGGATTGTCTGGCGATCCCACAAATTAACGACAACGGCGATCGCGTTGACTGGTATTCGCCGATTGAAGGGAAAGCCGTTGCGTGGAAAGCCGCTGATGAAGAGGCACGTTTACGTGCGCTGCGCTATCTGGGGAGTACGCTGGAAAATGCGGCGTCACTGAGCCGTAAAAGCCGGCAATCGGATAAAACCTCCCTGCAGCTGTTTGGCTCACTGCTCGAAAAAGCCATCCAGTTTCCGGGTGAGAATCACGTGTTTCTGGTTGAAGGTAAACCCGTTATTACGTTCTGGGGTTTCGTCAATCTGAATGAAAATCCTCGCGACGATGTGCTCGATTGCCTGCGCCTTGCCGATATTCCTCCGGTCGTCACCGTAGCGGAGCCTGAGCCGGAAGAAGAAATCACGGCGGAAATCACCTTCGCCGAGGCCGACGCGCCTTTGTTGACTCCAGTCGTTGAGCTGCCTAAACCGGCTGAACCTGAACCACAATCCCCGGTCGTTGTTAACGAACCTGAAGTCTCGCCGCCGCTCGCACAGAAGAAGCCTGCGCGCCGCCTGCCGCTGTGGAGCCTGCCCGTTGCCGCGGTGATCATTGCAGCCATGGTTGGGCCGCTGCTGTGGAAGCAACAGACCACCCAGCCCGTACCCGCTGTTCCCCCTGCAGACGTCGCTAAGGCAGATATGGCACCGCTGCCAGAACTGACATCTGCACTGCCGCTGCATCGGGCTGAAGTGATTCCGGCTGCGAAAAAAGAAAAACCTGTCGAAGTACCGGTCGTGATCGCCGCGATTCCGAAAGATGCGCTGGTGATGGATGCCAACCAGATGAAGGCAGGAACGACGCGTTTTCTCAACGGTAACTGGCGCGTAATGGTTGATGTTAAAGATCCGGTTAGCGGTAAAGCGCCGTCGCTGCGCTATCAGATCCAGGCCAATAAAGGCACGGCGCGCGTGGTTCATGGCGACAATATTGTTTGTCGTGCCGAGATTTTCTCCGGTTTGCATCAGTCAGGTGAATTAATGATTAAGAGTCGCGGGAATGCCCGTTGTACGGACGGGTCACGTTATCCGATGCCGGAAATTACCTGCAAAGCGGGAACCAATGACGTCGCCGCCTGTACCGCACGTTATGACGATCACGCGGAAATCCCTCTGACGATCAAAAAGATAGGTGCCTGATTTTATGTTGGTGAATCTGTGTGACTACAAACAGAGCGTGACGCTCATCGCCAATAGCGGTGTGCAATTTCTGGATTTTGGCCTGACGCCGCAGGAATCAGCGCATCATGGCCGCTTTGTGCGCAAAACGGCAAACGGTCCCCTGCTGCGCCTGGATTTCGATCTGACAACCGGACGTTATACCTTACCAGGCAGCACCGGCGGTCAGCCCGAAGTGGTGAAGCCGGAAAGCACCCAGAAGCTGCATTATTCGCTGGACGTGCTCGACGGTGTCTGGCTCCCGCTGCCGTTCCTGCGCTTCAACCCGCCGCGTACGTTCGTTGAAGGCCCGGATAACTGGGCGCGGGTGCAGGTACGAAAGCTGGCGCAACCTGACAGCGCGGGCAACACCCACCGCGTCACCGTAGCGCTGGACAGCCAGCTCACTGAAAACGCCCCTGCGGCGTTAACCCCCAACGAAAATGACCTGCTGAACGGTACGCGATTTGCGCTGGCCTGGCATGACAACGAAATTGCCGATTTTCTCGACCAGACCTGGATTGACGGCTGGTTACGCGAATCCTTTATGCATCATGTCACCCAGCATGAGAATCGCTCTGAACAAGAGATCCAGCAAGCGCTGCGTAACTTTGAATATCAGGCGCACTGGCTGAACGTGCTGACCCTGTTAGGCGAGCAGCTTTCCGTCCCGGAAGTGAAACTGGTCACGCACACCCTCAGCACGCCCGCCATTCCCGTCGATCTTATCCTGGATATTGGGAATACCCATACTTGCGGCGTCCTGATTGAAGATCACGGGGATGCCAATGACGGACTGCGCCAGACAGCTGAGTTGCAGGTGCGTTCGTTAAGCGAGCCACAGTTTCTCAACGATCCGTTGTTCACCAGCCGACTGGAGTTTTCCGAAGCGCGTTTTGGTAAGCAGCACTTTTCCGTGGAGAGCGGTCGTGATGATGCCTTTATCTGGCCGTCGATTGTCCGCGTTGGCGATGAAGCCCGAAAGCTGGCGATGCAGCGCATGGGCACTGAAGGCAGCAGTGGGATCTCCAGCCCGCGCCGTTATCTGTGGGACGAAACGCCGGTGTTGCATGACTGGCGCTTTAGCCAGATGAATGGCAAAACCCAGCGCGAACCACTGGCTACCGCCTTCCCGCTGATGAACCTGATGAACGATGACGGGCAACCGCTGTTCAGCCTGCCGCAGGATGATCGTCTGCCGGTATTCTCACCGCAATACAGCCGCAGTACGCTGATGACGCATATGTTGTGCGAAATACTGGCCCAGGCGCTGGGGCAAATTAACAGCGTGGCGACGCGTTTGCGCCTCGGATTCCCGGCATCTCCTCGTCAGTTGCGTACGCTGATCCTGACCCTGCCGTCGGCGATGCCCAAACAGGAGCGTGAGATTTTCCGCCTGCGCATGTTTGAAGCTATTGCGTTGGTCTGGAAAGCAATGGGCTGGCACCCGCAGGATGAAGACTTCACCACCCGTAAACAGCAGGAAAAGAGCGTGGTTCCCGTACCTGAGATCCAGATGGAATGGGATGAGGCCAGCTGCGGGCAACTGGTGTGGCTGTATAACGAAGCTATCTCTCACTACGATGGCCACACCGAATCGTTCTTTAACGCCCTTGCCCGCCCGGACCGTCTGCCGGAGCCTGGTGAGACTAAGGGTCGTGCGCTGCGCGTGGCATCGATCGACATTGGCGGCGGGACAACGGATATGGCCGTCGTCCATTACCAGCTTGATGACGGCGTGGGTACAAACGTCAAAATTACCCCGCACCTGCTGTTCCGTGAAGGCTTTAAGGTTGCGGGCGATGATATGCTGCTGGACGTGATTCAGCGTTGCGTGTTGCCTGCGCTGCAAACCCGCCTGCAACAGGCTGGCGTGACCGACGCGGCCGCATTGCTGGCTACGCTATTTGGCGATTCCGGGCGCATCGACACCCAGGCGATTTTGCGTCAACAAACGGCGTTACAACTCTTTATGCCGCTCGGTCATGCGGTACTTTCAGCCTGGGAACAAAGTGATATTAACGATCCGGTAGCGGGTCTGCATGCCACCTTTGGCGAACTCCTCAGCCAGCAACCAACGCGCAACGTACTGAATTACATCCAGCAGGCTATCGATCATGCGTTACCTGCGGGATCGCCAGCGTTTGATGTGTTGAGCGTGCCGTTACAGGTGCAGTTCAGGCAGTTACAAGAAGCGTTACTGGCGGGCCAGTTTACCCTGACCTCCCCACTGCACGCGGTCTGTGAGGCTATTTCACACTATCGCTGCGATATTTTATTAGTGACCGGCAGACCCGCCTGTTTGCCGGGCGTACAAGCGTTGATCCGCCATCTGCAGCCCGTTCCGGTTAATCGTATGATCTGGATGGATAACTACCGCGTACATGAGTGGTATCCGTTCAGCCAACAAGGGCGGATTGGTAACCCCAAATCCACCGCAGCAGTGGGCGCCATGTTGTGTAGCCTGGCGCTGGATCTACGCTTGCCGCGTTTCAACTTTAAAGCTGCCGATATCGGCGCTTACTCGACCGTACGTTATCTTGGCGTGTTGGATAACACGGTCAATACGCTGCGCGATGAGAACATCTGGTATCACGATATCGATCTGGATAAGCCCGGCGCGAAACTGGATGCCCGTCTGCACTTCCCTTTGCGCGGCAACGTTACGTTAGGTTTCCGCCAACTGGCCAACAGCCGTTGGCCTGCCACACCGCTGTATACGCTCAGCATAAATTCGGCCGAACTGGCAAAAACCATCGCCGGAGATGGCGTGTTGAACGTACGGCTGCAGCTACGCGGTGGGAGCAAAGAAAGCGGCCCGGAATTCTTCGTACTGAGCGATGCGTGGTTACAGGATGGCACTCCCGTTGCCGCCAATGCCTTAACGTTAAAACTGAATACGCTGGCAGACCGTCGCCATAGCGGGAGCCATTACTGGATTGATAGCGGGAGCGTGTACCTGAAATGAGTAAGATGTTAAACACCGCGCAGGCCGCCATCGAGTGGGTAACGGATACCCGTCAGCGTGCGGCGCGTCTTGATGATGAAGCGGATGCCCTGTTGGCGCAGCTCACTCTGGCCGCCGTTAATGAATCTGCGTTGAAGACGACTTTTTCATCGCGAGGGTGCGTGGGGCTTTACGGACATTCGCAATCGGCAAAAGCGCACCTGCTCACAGCATTGTGCAGCAACGCCAATGGCAAAGTGAATATCGTTACCCCGGATCGCAGTTTTGATTATTTTTCACATATTAATCCGGGTCATGCGCCAACCAATATGGCGATCCGCTTCACGCGTGATGAAAATCCGCTCGATAGTGAATGGCCGTTGCGCCTGCGGCTACTCAGTGAAGCCGAACTGGTACAGCTATTTATTACCCACTTCTGTGCGCTCCCGGACAACCGCCAGGTCGAGAAATCGATTATTGAGGCGCGCCTGGAAAAATGGCAGACATTGCGCCAGCGTCATCCGGTGCCGGGCATTACCGCGCATGATGTCGCGGCAATTGGCCGTTTCTGGCGCGCCTGCGTACCGGCAAGACAGCAGCAATTTGACGATGCGCTATGGCATCAGTTTGCCACGCTACTGCCTGCACTGGATCTGACTACCCGGGCAAACGCCTGGGCGTTACTGTGGGGAGAACAACCAGAGTTGACGCAACAGTGGTTGGCGCTGGCGCATACGCTGCAACAAACCGGGAGTGCGCAAGAACTCGCAGCTCCGCTGAGCCTGCTGGTTGACCATTTTGGTTTACCTGCCGAGAGTTTCCTGACTCAGGTAGCAATCAACGGGAATGAGGCGCAAAGCGATGTGGTGGTTCATCCAATTGAAAATCATCAGTTGCTCAATGCGGTCAGCATTTCTCAGGCTTCGCTGGCGCTGCTCACGCGCGAGCTGGTCCTGACGGTTGAAGACGCGGTACTGGAGAATGTCGATCTGCTGGATATTCCCCTCGCTCCGGATGTTCATCCCCATCCATTGTGGCAGGCCAAATTAGGCTGGATGCTGGAACATTATCGCCAGCATCTACAACCGGATGTGCTTTTAATCTGTAATGCGGTATCTACCCGCTCTCAGACGCCCGCTATTACCCGCAAGCTGCTGGGCTGGGTTAACGATACTCAGCCTGTACATGACGCCGCATTGCCGGGTGTGGTCTGGGCCATTACCCCGCAGGATGCGCGGTTTAGCACTCAGCAAAATCTTGATGAAGCCGTGCAACAATTAATGGGCAAGCCCGGCCTGCACTGGGGCACGCTGCAGGCGCTGGATAAACACAGCTTACAACGCCTTGTCGAATGGCTGACTCAGGCAACCTCGACACAGCAGCGCCAGGCGAGGTTGAACTCCCTGCGTGAACAGCACCAGCAACGCGTACGCGAAACCCTGATCGGCTGGATTAATCCCGTTGAAGCCGAATCGGGTAGCAATGAGTCGGTGATCCGCCAGCTACAGGCCCAGGCGGCAAAGCATGGCGAACTCCTGGATGGTTTGCTCCCGCCGATGCGCCTCTTTGAGTCGTTGCTGCGTGTTCAGCAGCCGCGTGAGGAACAGGTGAGCGGGTTATTTAATGAAGAGATTGACCTGTTTGCCGAGGTGCATGACACACCGCACTCGCCGGAAAGCAAAGATATCGGATATCAGGCGCACAAAATGTGGGTTAACCACGTGCGCCAATGGTGTCGCGATGAAAATAATGCACGCCGTTTACGTCTCGAGCCGCGTACGTTAAGGCAGGTTGCCGATATCCTCGTCACCACCAGCTATCGGCTGGAGATGCCGCAACGCCTACAGCGCATTATGCAGCGAGAAAACGTCTGTGCCGCGCAGCTTCACGCCGATATTGGGGATTTTATTACCTGGCTTGGATTTGCCAGCGTGGCAGAGGAACAGCGTCCGGCCAGCAGGATCCAAAAAGGATCGGCTATTTTTAGCGCCCCGACGCAACAGCCGATGTTACGGCTGACGAAACTGGATGAACAACCTTCGCATGGCGCAAGCCGTTACGTTTACGACTGGCTGGTCGCTTTGTATACCCGCGCCAATCAAAACGTGGGATATCAGCATCCAATGGATGTTAGCGAAGACGACAAAAAACGATTAGCTACCCTGCTTTCCTCCTGAAACGGCGTTTACGCCGTCATCAGAAGAGAGAAAACATTAACGCGACGGGAAAACTCATCGGCCAGGTCGCCCCGACTAATACCGCGCTGAGAAAACGAATCCGCTTTTTATCGCGGGAAAGAAACCAGGTGATGATTGCCGTGATAGCGGCCATCACCGCATAAAAAACCAACATTTTTTGGTACAGAGACATGGCAGGCATCCGGGCCGAAAGATAAAATCGCGCGCAATATGCTCCTTTTCATGACCCACATCAAGTTTTATTAATTATTTTAAGAGAAACGCCGGTAAAACAAGCCATTTTCAGTATGTTCAGAATCCGTGCTATTGCGGATAGTTATAACCCGTACTATACCCATAGGGGTTAAAACGAAAGGTGGCGCAAATGAATGTTTCCAGTAAAACTGTGGTGCTGATAAATATATTTGCTGCTGTAGGACTTTTCAGTCTGATTTCCGTAAGGTTCGGCTGGTTTGCTTGATGTCGTTCTTCTTGATTAATTGCAGCGTCCGCTGGCAGAGAGACTCTTCTCTCTGCCATTAGTACGCGATTTTCCCACCCTCCTGCCACCCGGTAAATTATCCTTAGTATGTAATACCCCTAATCCTTCTGCGGCATTATATTGCCCGAATAACGGCTCGGTGTTGTGCCGGTATGTTGGTGGAAAAAAGCGATAAAAGCACTGTCACTGACAAAATTCCAGATATTGCGCCACCTGGCTGATATGCTCCCCGTCAGCCAGCATCTCCATGGCTTTTAATAGTCTAAATTGCTGCCGCCAGCTCTGCTAATTCATCCCGGTATCCCTGGTAAATATTCGACTGTTCGTCCTCTCGCATGCCCCAACCCGTTGGGATAATTGATTTAGTCGTGGTGGCAATTCACCCATGCGTACCCCTTCAAGCCACACGTTCAGCCGTGGATCTGAGGGAAACTGCAACGTCCAGTTTTCACTGGGGGCGGCCCGCATTTCCTCACAAAAGACGGTGATGAGACTGGCGCTACGCCACTATCGTGAACAGGCCGGGGCCGCCGGTGCATTGTTCGGATTAAGCTATTACCTGTTGCTGGGAATGATGCTGGGGGTTGCAGGCATGGTGCAACAACTGGGGCTGGTGCTGAGCGTCTGTGCACTACTCGCCTGGATTTGCAGCTTGCGCCGCGGATAACCGGATGACGTTCCTGAAAGCACAAAGCCCCGACATTAAGCCGGGGCTTTGTTGTATCAATTAGCCTGACCTCGCGGATATTTCCAACTTACCGCCGTCCGATGGCGACGAGGCCAGTGGCGCGAATAATATAGATACACGTTTGCCAGTATTTAGCTATCCGTGCCGCATTTATCGCTCGTGCTTAAGATATTACTCATGCTTGATCATGACATGGCGAACAATCGTGTAATCTTCCAGCCCGTAAACCGACATATCCTTGCCATAACCAGATTGTTTTTGTCCGCCGTGCGGCATCTCGCTGACCAGCGTGAAGTGGGTATTGACCCAGGTGCAACCATACTGCAGGCGAGCGCTAACTCGATGCGCGCGCCCGACATCCCGAGTCCAGACGGACGATGCCAGTCCGTATTTCGAATCATTCGCCCACGCCAGAACCTGGTCTTCATCCTCAAATACGGTGACGCTGACCACCGGACCGAAAACTTCCCGCTGCACGATAGCATCTTCCTGCTTCGCCCCGGCCAGCAGCGTCGGAGCAAAGTAGTAGCCTGCGCCGTCGACTTTTTTACCGCCGGTGATGACTTTGATATGCCCCAGTGCTTTGGCTTCATCGACCGCTTTAGTCACACGATCGAGGTGCGCCTGCGAACTTACCGGCCCCAGCTCCGTCGATTCGTCATTCGGTGCGCCGATTTTCAAGCTGGCTACCGCGGCGCCGAGTTTCTCAACCAACGCATCATAAATGCCTTTCTGGGCATAAATTCGACAAGCGGCGGTACAGTCTTGTCCGGCGTTGTAATACCCAAAGGTCCGCACACCGCTCACCACTGCATCCAGATCGGCATCATCAAAAATGATCACCGGGGCTTTGCCGCCCAGCTCCATATGGGTGCGCTTAATCGAAGGCGCGGTGTGCTGGATAATGTGTTCGCCGGTGGCAATGGAGCCGGTCAGGGAAACCATCCTGACTTTTTCATGACCGGTCAGCGGATCACCTACCGTTTTGCCACGGCCAAACAGCACGTTGATAACGCCAGGCGGATAAATATCTTTGGCAAATTCAGCCAGTTTAAGCGCCGTTAGCGGGGTAATTTCCGACGGTTTAATCACCACGCAGTTACCCGCCGCCAGCGCCGGTGCCAGCTTCCACGCCGCCATCATCAGCGGGTAGTTCCACGGCGCGATAGAGGCCACCACACCCAGCGGATCCCGACGAATCATCGACGTATGCCCTTCCAGATACTCTCCGGCCGCCTGTCCTTGCAGGGTACGAGCCGCCCCGGCGAAGAAGCGGAAAACGTCGACGATTGCCGGAATTTCATCGTTAAGGACACAGTGCAACGGCTTACCACAGTTAAGTGATTCCAGCTCAGCGAAGGTTTGCGCGTTATCGGCGATAGCATCCGCCAGTTTCAGCAGCAGCTCGGAACGGACTTTCGGTGTGGTTTGCCCCCAGGTGGCAAAGGCGCTGTCTGCTGCACGTACCGCGGCATCAACCTGCATGGCTGAGGCCTCGGCAATCTCCAGAATGCGTTCTCCAGTAGCAGGGTTATAGACTGGCTGCTTTTCACCTTCACCGTCGACCAGCTCGCCATTAATCAGTAATTGATGTTGCATAGCAATTTCCCATATCGTCGTTTATTTACCGTTTCCGGCGAGAGTGTCGCCTTCACGCGTTAGCCACCAGGCCCCTAAAATTGGCAGTGTTGTCACCAGCATGACCAGCAATGCCACAACGTTGGTGACAGGCACATCTCGTGGTCGACCCAGTTGATTGAGCAGCCACAGAGGAAGTGTTCTTTCATGTCCGGCGGTGAACGTTGTCACGATGATTTCATCAAACGACAAAGCAAACGCCAGCATCCCTCCCGCCAGCAGTGCCGATGCCAGGTTTGGCAGCACGACATAACGAAAGGTTTGCCAGCCGTTGGCGCCAAGATCCATAGACGCTTCAACCAGACTCCATGAGGTACGGCGAAAACGCGCCACGACGTTGTTAAATACCACCACCACGCAAAACGTCGCATGTCCCACCACGATGGTGAGAAACCCCGGTTCCAGGTTGATGGTTTTAAACGCCGTCAGTAGCGCCAGACCGGTAATAATCCCCGGCAGCGCGATCGGCAACAGCAGCAACAGCGATATTGCGCTTTTACCAAAAAAGTCTCTGCGCCACAGTGCGGCAGCGGCCAGCGTCCCCAGAACGAGGGCTATGGCTGTCGACAACGCAGCGATTTTAAGTGACAACGTCACCGACTCCAGAATATCGCTACGCTGCGCCGCAACGCTAAACCACTTCAGCGTTAACCCCTGCGGTGGAAAACTAAAAGCAGCCTCCTCAGTATTAAAAGCATAGGTGGCGATGATGAGGATGGGAAAGTGCAGGAAAATTACCCCGCCCCATGCCGCCAGTTTGAGTACCCAGGGTGCGCGTTCAGAGTGCATCGAAAGCTCCCAGACGCTTCACGAACGCCAGATACAGTGCGATTAACACAATCGGCACCAGAGTAAACGCCGCCGCCATCGGCATATTACCGATGGCCCCTTGTTGCGAATACACCATGTTGCCGATGAAATAGCCTGGCGGCCCAACCAGTTGCGGCACGATAAAATCGCCCAACGTCAGAGAAAAGGTAAAGATCGACCCCGCCGCGATACCGGGTATCGCGAGGGGAAGGACCACATAGCGGAAGGTTTGACGCGGACGCGCGCCCAAGTCAGCGGAGGCCTGTAACAGTGACGGCGGAAGCCTCTCCAGCGCAGCCTGTACCGGCAGGATCATAAACGGCAGCCAGATGTAGACGAACACCAGAAAACGCCCTAACCCTGAAGTCGACAACGTATTGCCGCCTACCGCAGGCAGCGTCAGGAACGAAAGCAGCAGCGGCTCCAGCCCCAGATGGGTTAAAAACCACTGCGCCACACCGTCTTTAGCCAACAGTAACGTCCATGCGTAGGCTTTAACAATGTAGCTGGCCCACATCGGCAACATCACGGCAATGTAAAAAAAGGCTTTCATTTTGCCGCTGGTATATCGCGCCATATACCACGCCATCGGAAACGCCAGAATCGCGCTGGCAATGGTGACCGCCACCGCCATCGTCAGGGTACGCAAAATAATGTCGTAGTTGGCGGGATTAAACAGCGCCTGCAAATTCGCCAGCGTCAGGTCGGGCGTGACCGACATGGTGAAATCATCGAAGGTATAAAAACCTTGCCACAACAGCGTCAGTAATGAGCCGAAGTAGACGATCCCAAACCACATCAGCGGTCCGAGGAGCAGCAAAAACAGCCCCAGTCCCGGATTACGCCAGAAGAACCCTGAGATCCGGTTCAGACTTGTCGACTGTGGCGGCGAATGTAAGACATTCATAGCCATTCACCTCTCCTCAACCAGCGGTACCATCACGTCGCGTGACCACGATGCCATCACCTGTTGACCCGGCGACAGCGTTGTCGGCAGCATTTCTCCCGTCAGGTTCGCCTGGCTAACCAGCAATTTTTCACCGCCGACAAGTTTCAGTTCAAAACGTGTCGCGGCCCCCTGGTACTGCACCGCCTGGATAACCCCCCGGGCCTGGACTTCGCCACTGGTATCATTCAAACGAATGTGTTCCGGGCGCAGGGAAAACATGCCCTGTAGCCCGCAAACGTTCGCTGACATCGTTTCATCAAAAACATTGGACGTTCCGACGAAACTTGCCACAAACGGTGTGCGCGGACGCATGTACAGTTCATGCGGAGAATCCACCTGTTCGATGCGGCCGTTATTAAACACCGCCACACGATCGGACATCGACAGGGCTTCACCCTGATCGTGGGTGACAAAAATGAAGGTGATACCCAAGGATTGCTGTAGCTTTTTCAGTTCCAGTTGCATCTGCTCACGTAGCTTAAGATCCAATGCCCCGAGCGGTTCATCCAACAGCAGGACGCGCGGTTCATTGACCAGCGCCCGGGCAATCGCCACCCGTTGCCGCTGACCACCGGAAAGTTGCGAGGGTTTGCGTTCATAAACAAAGCCGAGCGCAACCTTATCCAGCGCTTCACGTGCTTTTGCATGACGCTGTTTTTTATCAATACCTTTGACCATCAGGCCGTAGGCGACATTGTCGAGAATCGACATATGTGGAAATAGTGCATAATCCTGAAATACCGTATTGACGTCCCGTTCCCAGGGCGGCAATTTGCTGGCCTGCTTACCAAAAATGGTGATTGCGCCGCCTGACAGCTGCTCAAACCCAGCAATAAGGCGCAGACAAGTGGTCTTGCCGGAGCCGGATGGCCCCAGCATAGAGAAAAACTCACCGTCGTTAATCGCAATACTCACCCCATCAACTGCACGAACATCCCCGTACAGACGCGAGACGTTATGAAACTCCACTGCGTACGTCATAAAACCCCCAGCGGAATTAACGACCGCCCATAATGGCGATGTAATCCTGCGTCCAACGACTGTAAGGAACGAATTTGCCACCTTCTGCGATCGGCGTTTTCCAGAAGGCAATTTTGTCAAAGTAACTATAGCCGTTGGTTTCACAGCCCTTTTCACCCAGCAGCGGGCTGGCTTTACAACCTTCCGGCACAACGGGCAGAGAACCAAACCAGGCTGCGACGTCGCCCTGAACTTTCGGGGTTAATGACCAGTTCATCCATTTATAAGCGCATACCGGATGTTTGGCTTCGCTGTGCAGCATGGTGGTATCAGCCCATCCGGTAACCCCTTCTTTTGGGAAGACCGTGGCAATAGGCTGGCCTTCTCCTTTCAGGGCGTTCGCCTGATAAGGCCAGGCGCTGGACGCCACCACACCTTCGTTTTTGAAGTCGCTCATTTGCACGGTGGTATCGTGCCAGTAGCGATGGATCAGCGCGTGTTGATCGCTCAGGACTTTGATCACCGCCTGATACTGTTGTTCGGTGAGCTGATAGGGATCGGTAATGCCCAGTTGCGGCTGAGTCGCCTTAACGAATAATGCAGCATCGGCAATATAGATCGGGCCATCGTAGGCTTGAACGCGCCCTTTATTGCTTTTTCCGTCCCCAAGTTTTTGCTCAACAAATACCACGTTCCAGCTATCCGGCGGTGTTGGGAAGATTTTGGTGTTGTACATCAGCAGGTTTGGCCCCCACTGGTACGGTGTGCCGTAAACTTTTCCGCCAACGTTAAACCACTCGCCTTTTACCACGCGCGGATCGATGCTTTTCCAGTTAGGGATCAGCGCGGTATTAATCGGCTGAACGCGTTTTCCCATAATCAGACGCAATGAGGCATCACCGGAAGCGGTAACCAGGTCGTAGCCGCCTTTTGCCATCAGGCTGACCATTTCATCAGAAGTGGCCGCTGTTTTAACATTGACCGCGCAGCCGGTATCTTTCTCAAACTGCGAGACCCAATCATATTGTTTATCGGTCTGTCCACGTTCGATGTAGCCCGGCCAGGCAATAATATCCAGACGGCCTTCCGGTTTATCTAAGGATGTCGGGGGTTCGGCTGCCTGTGCAGTCATCAGCGTCATACTGAGTGCGCACAGGCTACTGAGGGCAAACTGCTTGCTCATAACGTCTTACTCCTGTCTAAAAAATATTGAGCGGCAGCCTTGCCGTAAATATATGTCCTTTCCTAAAAATAGTCGGGGTGTGGTAAGCGTTCCTGCTGGCGCAAAGAAATTTAATCAGGTTGTGAGCTAACGCTCATTACGCTACTGGCTCTAATTGGGAGGTTTAATCTTCTGGAGTATAGACAAGGAGTTAGGTGCAACGGTGGCAATAGTAAGAACTATTGATTTTTTGTAGGGTAGCACCCGATATAAATAACATCAGGGTTAAGTATTCTCTATTTCGTAAATAAGAACACGCTATTCTTTTATATTGAATAGCGCGTTATCTTTTATTTCATCATCTCGCGAATTAATTTACCCAGCTGTTTCACAGCTTGTTCCTCACGCTCTCCCCAGTGCCAGGCGGTATTAAAGCGAAAGAAACGTGTCCAACTCCCCGAGGTCGAGAACATTTTTCCCGGCGCAATGCTGATATGGTGCGCCAGTGCCTGGGTGCTGAGCACACCTGCATCAAGCGGTTCAGGCAGTTCCAGCCACAGAAAATAGCCGCTGTCGTTATGGTGAATTTTGACTTCCGCCGGAAGATGACGCAGCAACGTTTGCCAGGCTTGCTGTTTGCGTTCCGCCAGTTGACGGCGTAAGCGGCGCAGATGCGCGTCATAGCGCCGGGTTGACAGATAATCCACGAGCGCAAGCTGCATGGGGGAACTGGTGGATAACGTGCTCATGAGCTGGAGTCGCTGAATACGTCGCGCATGCTTCCCGGCCGCCACCCAGCCCACGCGAAATCCGGGCACCAGGCACTTCGAGAAAGACGAACAATGCAAAACGCTGTCGGCGCGATCCCAGGCTTTGGCAGGCAGTGGTTTTTCGCGACCAAAGTACAGCTCGCTGTAGACATCATCTTCTATCAGCATTACATGATATTTTTCCAGCAATGCGACCAGGTGCGCCTTTTTCTCTGGGCTGAGCGTAAAACCCAGCGGATTTTGGCTGTTGGTCATCAGCCAGCAGGCTTTTACCGGATACTCCTGCAACGCTTGCTCCAGCGCGGTAAGATCGATCCCCTCTTTCACGTCGGTGGCAATCGAAAGCGCCTTCAGCCGTAATCGTTCCAGAGCCTGCAACGCCCCGTAGAAACAGGGGTTTTCGACAATCACCCAGTCTCCCGGCTCGGTAACCGCCTGCAGGCTCAGGTTGAGGGCATCCAGCGCACCGGTAGTGATGACTATTTCATCAGGTGAAATGGTCATCCCCTGTTGAGCATAGCGGCGGGCAATGGCATGGCGCAGCTCAGCATTTCCCGGTGGCAGGTTTTCTATCACGCTCATGGGGGTCGCGGTTTTACTGACCTGCGCCAGCGAGCGGTTCAACTGCTGGAGGGGAAACAGACGCGGATCGGGGAATGCAGAGGCGAATGGCATCACTGATGCATCCCGGCTGGCCTGCAGCATATCAAAAATATAGGTGTTGATATCTACCGCTTCATCGCGCATCACCTGCACCTGCGGCGCTGCCAGTTCACGTTCAGGGCGTGCGGCAACATAGTAACCCGACTGGGGTCGGGCGATAATCCGCCCCTGACTTTCCAGCAACTGGTATGCATGTCCGACGGTCATAAAACTCATGCCGCTGCTGACCACCTGCTCGCGCAAGGATGGCAAGCGATCGCCGGGCTGCCATACGCCAGATGCGATTTGATCGCGAATTTGCTCAGCCAGTCGCTGGTATTTTTTCATTTTTCGTCCTGATAATCGGTGTCGATGACAAGCACTGTATATATCAGTTTACATAATCAGGGCATTTTTTATAACTGTTATAGTTAACAGTTTTACAACATTGTTACTGACAGCTCCTTGCCTAAGGCGCGAGCAGCTATTTGCACAGCATCAATTTTTGTCGCGTGCTTTAAATCGAACAAACGGGTAATTTCCTGCTTAGGCCTACCGATCCGGTTTGCCAGCTCCTGCTGGGTGATTTTTGATTCAAGAAAGGCATTTAACAAAAGAACCTTTGACGCAATGCTCAGGGGGATTTCCACATAGTCACCTTCAGCGCCAACCGCCGAAGGTAAAGGAATCGGTTCGTTGTCGTCGAAATAGAATTCAAAAGCGGTCACCAATGCAGACTGCGCAGCCAGCAAAGCCCCATGACGGGTTTCGCCCTGAGTTAATGCTTCAGGAATATCCGGGAAAGAAACCACGAATCCACCTTCCACGGCGGGGATTAGATTAACGGGATAACGCATGATTTTTTCAAAATCTCTCATATAATTAACCTTATATTGATGATGACTGTAAACCAAGCTGCTTCAGGATCGATTTTCGCAAGGCTTCTTTTATTTCATCACCAGGATGCCAGGGCATAACGCTACGCCTTCCGTGATACCTCAACTTCAGATGATTTGAGCCGTTTGTAACAACCACTCCCTGAGATTCAAGCCAGCGTCTGAATTCACTTTGCTTCACTGCGCCTCCTGTCGTCTATTATACGCACAAAGTAAACATTTATGATTACTTTTTTATTGCCTCACTAGTGATAGCGTAAAATCACTCGCGTGGGGAGGACGCGATTCAATAACAGGAATCCAGGTTCCAGATTTCATATCAGCCAGGCCAACCTATAACAGCGCGACAACTGTTATGGTTAAAAAGAACTGTTCTGTTTCTGCCTTCCATTGCTTCGCAGCCTTAGAATTGCGCTAAATCAATTTTGCCTGCGGAGCTAAGCATGTTCGGTCTTGACGCGTTTCACCTGGCGAGGATGCAGATTGCATGAGATGATAATAAGCTCTTTAAAATCAGACAATTAATCACATAACTTCCATAAATAATCACTTCAAATGCACTCACATTTTTCTCTTAAAACTCAATCAGATAGAAAAAGTTTTGGGGAATGGACGTAGAATAAAAAGTAAACAAATTCGAGACATTTTTACTCTGGTTTTTCTGGCCAGTTAATCGCGTCGTATGACTTTTTGTCGGTGATATGACTCAAATCAAGCCGGCGTAGCTCAGAGCGATAAGCACGTAAGGCTGTCAATTCAGATTCCTCTTCTGAGGTGATATCGCCATCCTCCTGAGCAGCCTCCAGCCAGTTAATACGCTTTGTAGCCTCAGCCATACGAGAGTCACGATCCGCTATCGCCATCGCCTGATAGTCACGGATTTGCTGTAATTTCCCATCCTTGTAAAACCAGTCATCACCCAGCGTGACGGATAAATTTTCCTTCGTGTTTGGAAGCTCCACCACGCTTAGATTAACCGGAAAAAAAGCATGAATGTTTGTCGAGAATGTTTTTACTCTTCCTTCATCGTCATAACCAATTTTAAGCGTGTTAAATTCATCAAATAATGCTTTGGACTCATACCAGTCATTTCCTTTTTCATCACGCAAATACATCACGTTTTGACCGTCAATACTCTTAGGCTTGCTTGGATCATCAGGCGTGTAGGTTGAAAATCTCCCAAACTCTTGCATGTGTATTTCCTTTTATATTAATTAAGAACATACCAGACGTTATTCACGAGTCTCCGCGTGTAGCGAATGATAAAATTACCAACGTTACTGCTACCACCAACCATATTAAAGTTGTACATGGCCGCACCATCCGTTGCTCGCGGGTATCCCCATCCATCTCGGAATGCAACCTCAGTAGGGGCTGTAAGGTCGATACTCTGTACGAAGTTTTGCAATACCCAGCTTTGCGTAGCATATCCCTGTGCACCTACCCATTGCTGAGTTGCGTAGGCCGATAAATCGATTGGCTGCGGGTTATTAGGTGAGTAAACTCTGTGCCCTTGGTCATATACAGAACCAAAAAAACAATCTCCATTTGGATGAATTGATACAGGATTGGAAACCCACGTTCCGTCATCATTATAAAAATGAACGTCAAAGTTCCCACTGTAATAACCATATGCACAGCGATTTGCGCCACTTGGGTTATAATGATTAATCATATAACCACCAGTTGGTACAACATCGTAAATATTTAAATTTTTAGCAGAAAAACCATCAACTTTTAAATTACCATTTACCGTTCCGCCGGTGATTGGCAGCGCCCCGACATCAGCAGCAGAAGTGGGAAGTTTTTTCGTAACCCATATACGCGCCCCTCCTCCTGATTCTGTAACACATGCACAAAATGTGGTTTCAACAGTATTAAAATCAGTGGTAATTATAGATACGTCACCAAAAACATTGCGCACTCCTGTAACATGGATATACACCCATCCACTTGGTGACACTATTCCAGAAGGCTTGTTGATCGATGATGCTAAGGAAATAAGCAGCGTTTCCCCTGCTGCAAATTGATAAGTGCTGAAATCGAAACCTTCGATTATTGGCAACGCACCTAAACCAAATCCGCGATCGCCTACTCTTAGAACATGGCCCGGAGTGCTGTCAGTTGTTGATGTTGTTACATCACAAAAAGCAGCCGTTCCTAGGCCAGCGTAAATGGCTCCGGGATTTGATACGTTAAAAAAAGATTTTGTTTTGTCCAGCAAACACACCAGAGCAACATCTTTCAGGATGTCGTTCGCTACCAGTTCCGCTTTATTCCCTTTGTAGAGCTTAAACGTACCGAGAACGCGCCCGCCCATCGTCAGTTGCAAGGTTGCAGCGCCGGTATTGTTCTGGGTTGGATAAACGACAATCGGTGTACGCAACGTCCAGTCAGTAGAGCCATTCACAAAGTATGTGGCCGGAAGTTCCAGCGTCAGCGCATTAGCGGTACCGCCTGCAACTCCGGAAATATAATGCCCGCTCTGAAGCTGCTCAATCTGAACGAACTGGTTTTCTGAACCTCGAGTGGCAAAGTTTCCGATTACATCATTCAGTGACCAGCCTTTCGCAGTAGTTCCTTCCTGGGCGCGAATTACAGTCAAAATATCGTTACTCACAGCTGTAAGGTGGCAAATTTCGAAGACAGTTTCTTTGGCATCTGTGAGCGTGATTTTTGCGTAAGTTTGAAGGCTGTTTGACGTGTTGGAATAGTCGTAGGTTAGCAGTCCCGAAAAAAGCCCCCCTGTGCCGGGCATGACCTGAATTGTCGTCTGGTTTGCTGTGATATCCGCCGCCAATGCTGAAACCACGTTGTTCCCGAATCCCGTAATCATTTTTCAACCACCGTTGTCGAATATGTGTAAATAAATGGGAGATTGACCAGAGACTGATCTATCGCGTCTTTAAGGAAATAACCGACGCCGTTTCCGTAATCCGGAATGACTATCGAGAAAACACCAGAATCTACCGTCACGCTGACGTCGAATGAGCTTTGTACTGGCGGGTCAATACCGTTGGCTCCATGTATAAATCTCTCCACGCGCCGTTTTAGCCAGTTGATGCAGAAGTGCAACCCGTCGCCCTTGTAAAAATTCCACGTCAGTATCCGTTTAAAATAATCATCAGGAACATACGATGCTGAACCCGGAATATAGTTTTTCATCCTTGCATAAGCGATTGAGTTGTACTCAATGGTGTTATAAGCCCCTCGTGCAATCGCATCTTCGGAGACCTGTAGTAAAGGTCTATCCTGCCCATAGATACCTAGTGCCACCCAATCCAGAAGTTCTCCGATAATTGCCGGAGACGTCCAGCATGGCAAATTAAGATCGTTCAACGAATCCAGATATCCCTGGGCTATTTCGTTATAGGCATCGAAGAAAGCGACGACATTGGGGTCGTCGTTATATTGCGTGAAGGAATAAGACGGGATTATTTTATTAACTGGAACCTTCATATTGTTTAACCTGAACCTGCGAAGATGACGTTGAAAAATAAGAATATGTATCGCCATACACAAGGCTAGAATTCGCGTCCGGCGGTTTGATTGCGCCATTTATTCCTATCTGTACCTGGATCATTGAAATCATCGATGCAGGCACCAGACTTGCTACTGACTGCATGAAGATATCCTGAATCTCGAATAGGTTGACTGGTTGTCCAACAGCAATGGCATTGACGTAATCAGCTATCGGTTGCTGTACCGCTTTTGCTATTCCATCTGGGTCAATGTAAGTCGTTGAAGCAGTATTCCAGGTAATCAAAACAGTGGCGTTCTGAGATGAAGGGACAACATACGGTAACGTGTAGGTATCAGGGTAAACGGAAATTTGAACCGTTTTTTTCTCCACAGGAGCACCTGACGGGTTAGATACGTCATTCGTCAGAACAGAGATATCTGGTACTGCTTTGAAAATGGCATACGCCACCTCAAAAGGATCCCCGCCACCCACTACAGCAACCCATTTACCGAGAGTTGACTGCCTGAAAGAAATCAAGTTTCCCTGAACGCCGTCAACCTTCTCCAGTTCGGTTCGAAAACAGGTTGGTGTTCCCTCCGCAGTCTGCATACCGGATTGCATCACCTGAGAGCGATAGGAGGAGTATGATTGTTCTCCTGCACCGGGAAGGCCAGCAGTAAGGTTAGTGCATGTCACTTCCTGTGTCTTCGGTACCGACGTGATGACCTGCGTCACGCTTCCGGCAGGTACCGCCCACGAACCCTCTGAAGTTGCCAGGCAATAAACGGGTGCCGTCTGGCCGGACGTTGGAATCACGGTGTCGCGTACAACTGAGTACTGGTTATTACCGTCAGATACGGTGAAACCTTTTGGTATCGGAAACCCCGGCAGGCCGGAAAAAACCACGTATACCGATGTGTTCGTCCCTTCACCCTGCTGCACACCGTAGATATTACCCAACTGCATCAGCAATGGAATATTCGCCCCGTACGGACTACAGGAGTTGATAAGATCAACACGAGCCTGGTCGATGAGCGCTATGGCTCCGGTTGCAGTACTTGCAAGATCGGTAATTAACCCTGCAGGCAGATTTGCCGTATAGCCTGGTACTTTTTGCGAAACTCTGCTGATAAGATTCGCCAGAAGAGTTTTTGGTGGTGTGGGCTGCGCCCCCGCTTCAGTCATGATAATGGGTAGATCAGACATATTCTCCCCTAAGGATAATTTATGAGAAATGTTCTTTTATTTGCTACGTTTCTGTCTTCTTTCTGTTTAGCTGATGCAATCGCTTACGAGCTACCAGTTAATGCTCTTACTTATGGAATGACATCAACCTCAAATAGCGCTGAAGATGCTCCATATGAACGGTCTTTTGCATCATCTGAATTTGTTATTTGCAAAAAAAATGCTTCAACAAGAGGGCAAGCTGACTCTTGCTACAGTGATGCAATTGATCGTGTTGCTGCGGAAATTAATGGTTTGATGAATACAATTGCAGATTCAAAAAACCTCCCAACTGACGCAAAAGTTAACTACATTAAAAGTGTCAAAATTGATTTAAATCGCATCGATTATTTATGCGACGTTTTTAATGTTGGCGAAAATGGCAAGGTTAGCAAAGAACAAAGTAACGAAGGGATAACATCAACCTATTTATGCAAACTTAATAGGCTAAGTATTTTAAAGCAAAATATAACTCAAGCTGTTAACGAGTTATAAACTTATACCGCTACATTCCTCTGAAAGCTGACTCCATTTCGAAACACAACCGCAATGTTGTAGGTGGGGTTAGCTTCCCCATCGACCTTAGTGATAGCCAGAGATGCAAAATACCCTGCAAATTGTTGCTGAGTCATGTTGACGTAATAATCCGGGTAAATCTGCTGAACGATCGATTGCTGAGCCGGTATGCCGAATTGCGCATAAAATGGTGATTCACCCAGGCCAAGTTTCAACGTCTGTATAAGCGTGGTCAACCAGACATACGATGAGTCCCCATTTTCATCCGTCTCCACAGCCACCCAAGATTTCTTTCCGTTCTCATCAGTAACACGTCCCCAAGTCCTCATATTTACCCCGCTTTTGGTTTTTCAGACTGAATGGTACTTCCCCCTCTCTGAACATTTTTAACATCATGTGGGTGATTTATAAGGCTTACACCACCCGCCACAACGTCATTTGTGACATCCATTGGCCCAATAAATGTCGCTGTCGTATCCGTCATCTCGCCAGGATCCTGAACTATAGGGCCATTAAAATGTAACGTACCTCCACCCAAGTAAATATCCTTTGCATTAAGGTAAATTGCGTCAGCTTTTTGGGTAATTTTCCCTGGTTCGACTGTTATTGAACTGGCACCATCCTCCGTTTTTAAAATGGCACCGTCCGGCCCATAGAGAACGATCTTGTTTGCATCCTCTTCCGACCAACCAGCATTGGACACAGGTACAAAAAATAACGGTACCAGAGACAAAGAGAATGCACGATTTGCAATCCCGGTACCAAGTCCAGATACACCGCGCAACGAAACGTCAGCAGCTACGGTTACACCTTTATCTCCTATTTGAATCGGGTAACGGATGTAAGGAAAAGTGGCAATTGGGATTGTCACCTGTGGGTACTGTATCCCATCTGGTAGCATATCGAACTGAACCGTGACGATTTGCCCCTTAACAGAGACCACGTGACACGGAAGGGAGCGCCCTTCAATCGCTACGCGATCATCACTTTGTGTCCGGACAACGTCCATCAACCCCTTAACAAAGGGATATTTCTGTGCATCACTCATGTTGAATTTTTCGCCAGTACGACAGCTTCATAAATAGTGTTCCACGCGTTGTTGCTGTCAGGATTGAGATAATCCCCAACGTGGCGCACCGATGTGATTAAAAATTTTCCTGTGAAATTAACTGAGTCCCGTAGCATTGAATAAGAACGGTCGGTATTAACTGACAATAACGAACCGGGACCGGAAATAATATTCTGAGGAAGTTTAACGACATCTCCACAACGAAGTTCTGCTCGCATTGGACATTTGAAGGAAACACTTACAGGGCCGATCCACGTCGGTTGACCTACCAACTCCTGTGGCAATATCGAAATACCATCGCCAGTAGCCGTGGTGTTGTCGAAAACCCGAATTATGCGGTTCTGCATCACCATCTGCACGCCGGTATAGTCGTCGGTATTTATGATCGAAAATGACTTGCTCCGGATAGTGGTCGCCAACTGCCCAAGGCGGTTGTAAACGCCGACACCATCTTCCGCCAGCGCGAGTTTATCGCTAATTGAGATGTCGATCTTGAACTCGGGAAATGCTGCGGTCAACGCACGCTGGAGAACAGCCCCCAGAGTTTCCCCTTTTTTACCGTCCAGGGTGATGCTTCTTTCCTGACCTGCGTCATTCAGCAGCGGACTCGGATTCACAATAAGGTTCAACGTCTGATGGGTACCGATCCAGTTAGCATATGGATTGTAGATCTGCCCGCTAATTATTATTCCTTGCTGTTCAGGGTTAGCCAGTGGCAATCCCTCACTGAACCCGGCAAAAACAGTAACCTGACATCCGCTAAGTTGCACGCTCTGGCTGAGCATGGTAATCGGCAGCCCATAAATCACGATCAATGTTCCGCTGTTGACTACATCATATCCTGTGATGAGCGCGTCAAACTCGACCTGCAAACCTCGTCCTGGCGATTCTGACGTATCAAACGGGCCAATAGGATTGCCAGCGCTATCCAGTGGCGTTTTTCCATCTTTATTAGTGATCTCAATTCGGTAATAGCGCATCAGGTTGCCTCAAATTGGTTGCTGCTCACCCGATAAATTAGTGTTCCTGGCGCACAGGGTAGCGCCAGATTAATATCATAATTATCTGAAGAGCCGACCATTGGAACGTAAGTGATCACCTTGCCCTGCCCATCTGTGAGTTTCACATAGTAGCGATTGGCGTAAAGGTTGTATGGCACGGTACCAAATACTTTTATTCCCCCAACCACGGTCTGGAACGTAAACGGCGTCTGCCCGTCAGGTTTAAACGGTATAATGTCCATTATCCAAACTCCTGAACAAGTGTCTGTTTAACTCCAGACCATGAGAGACCACCGCTTGACGGCATTCCGGTTTCGAATTTACTCATCAGGTTGCCGAGTGCAGCCTCCAGTTGTGAGATCGCTAATAGCGGTTGGTCAAACTCGAATTGCCATGTGTGCTGAACCTGCTTGTTCTGTTCGGAAAAGCCTGATACGTCTATCAACTGGCGCATCAGACACCCGGTATAAATAAATGATGGTGTTAGTACCGTGTAACTACCTCCACTCTGGTTATGCATGTCGAGCGCCAACTTTAGCGCAGCGAATGTCATCCCCTTCGTTGCATATCCCCCGCCAGACGTGAATGCCGGGCGTATCATTTGCAGCAAAACCCGGTTTGGCTTATTGACGACTGAGTTCGCAGCGGTCACCAGGTTATAAAAGTTCAGATTACCGATATCCTGCTGGATCAACGTTGTACCAGCCATCGGTGTAAATGCCGCTGTCGGCCCTTTGCCAATATCCCCATGCAGAAGCCCATCAGCAACGCTTATCCCCTCTGTCAGCACAGCAATGGGCATAACGCCTCCTGGGATATCAGCAGCGATGCCATCTACCAGCAAAATTGGGGAAATTTCGAAAGCCAGTTTGAACGCCTGGCCGAGATAGTTGAGTGACATTTAGATCCTCGGAGCCAAAGTTATGCCTTTCACCTGGGCACTAATATCTGAGCCTGGTTTCTGGTCAACTTGCAGAGTGATTGTTGCACGGTCATTTTTGCCACCGGCCCCCAAAATTGTGTTGGCGGCTTCAAGTTGGCGCATGATTCCAGGATGTTGTTCTGTTGCCCCCTGCACCTGAGGAAGAATTTTGAGAAGATAATCTACGGTCTCTTTTTTCAGACTGAGATTACCATCTTCATCAATTTTTCCACCGTTATAGCTGGTCAGCATCTTTGCCACATCGCCCTTATAGCGCTTGTTTAGATCATTGAGATACCGTCCCGCAGCTACCGTGGCTTTATTCGGGTCATAGACATCGTTACCAATAAGTCCGTAGGCTTTTGCAGTCCCTGGCATAAACTGGAATAGCCCCGCGGCCCCACTCGATTCATTCAGCGCCAATGGATTCCAGGAGGACTCCTTTTGAGCAATGGCTGGCATCAACCCGTTCGGCAGATTTACAGTTTTATTGACAGCTTCAACAAATGTCTGGACGTTAGTTTTTAAGGCATCCGGCATCTGATATTTTTTGTGGACGTCGCTTTCTTTAAAGTATTCGCCTGTGTACTGGTTAGTCATCGGATTTGCGCCCGGTAAATTACCTCCCAAATACTTATTACCGAAATCCACATACGCTGAATTGGCGCCATCTGTTCCCACGCCAGCCCCATTTAGGTTTACGCCTGGAACGTTGCCGGCAATCCACTTAATTGCCTGGCCAAGTGCGGTGACAATGGCCCTCACACAATCAGCAAACGTCTTAAGGTCTGACTGAAAGTCATCGCCCCCCAGCCAGTCCCCTAACTTTTGTAGGCCGTTGGCGAGTGTATCGAAGAGTGCCTTACCGTTCCGACCATTAAGAAAGCGGTCGATGCTTGTGGTTAGATTGTCAGAGATGCGTCCAATTGGACCACTGAGACGGGCAAGCGCTTTCAGGAATGAGTTGCCTATCCTATCGGCGTTGTAAGCAAACCTTGCTGACAAATCCTGATAGCTCTGCTGAGTACTTGTCCCCATGTTCTGATCGAGCTGGTTTGACTGCGCCTGGTACTGCTTATTCAGCTCCGGCAGCCGGTCACTATTAGCCAAGAGCTGGTTCGCCGTCGCAACGTCAATAATCCCCCCAAGACCTCGACTATTAAGAACAGTCTGGGAAACACCTGTTCCTTTGTACTGACTCAATAGCGACGCCACGCGTTCCATCAAATGTGGCAAGTTCTGCGCTGCGCCGTTCTGCGGATTAATGCCGAGACTCATTAACCCGGCATATTGAGGGTTAGTCGGGTCATTCTGGGCTTCTGCCAGAGTCTGTAGGATCGTGCTGGTACCGGAAATTCGAGAACCATACACATTCTTGGCAGCCTGCATCTGCCCGGTGGTAATCCCCAATCCCTGAGACGTTTTATACTGATCGGTAGCGCGGTGTGCCATGTAACCATAACCAAATGGCCCGGCTACGCTGATTGCGGCAAGCTTTGCCCCCCATGAAATGGTCGTAGTAAACAACCCCTTCAGAGTGTTGGTGGTCGCCCCAAGGGTTTTGTTGATAAGGGTGAAGGTTTTAAGTGTCCCCTGTGCCTCTTTGTTGAGGTTCTTTAGAAACTTCTCAAAACCAGTATCGCCAGGCGTTTTTTTGCCGCCTGTACCACCACCCTCCGGTCGCGTTGCCGGGGGGGATGCCGTAGGAACGGGAAATGTTGGAGTAGGTACCGGCTGCGGCGCTGCTGGATATGGCAAACCACTTGGTCCGATACTCAGTGCATTTTTAAATTTGTCGGCGATCTCCTGGAGTTTCTGGATCTTTTCGTCGCTGAAATCCAGTGTGAGCACCGGAAGCTGGTTTCCTGACATCAGAAAATCCCCCTCGGCTGCTTGAATTTCAGCAGCTCTCGGAGCTGAGCTGCTGTTTTAAGGCTTATTCCGGTATCAATCCAGAGTTCGGCGAATCCGATTCCGGCGCAGTAGTCGAGGATTTCACTGATGACTTGCTCTCCGTCTCGCCAGTATTCTCGGGCTGTTTGGAGGTCGGCAACGAAGCAATCCATTCCGTAAGCGTCAAGGATGAAATTGCACTGCCCCACATCCCAGCCACCTGCTCCATCACTTCTTTCGCCTGATGTGGCTTGTTTATCGACGAGACACATGTAAAAAAAACGAGTTCTCCCAACGCCTCATCAGGATCGATAACTTCGCGCTCAATGGCGACTTCCAGGGGAACGGTATCCCACCCTTTTCCCTCAACCGGGTAAACAAGGTTAGACAGACGAATAATCTCATTTACCAACGTATTCTTTACGCCACTCGCTCCATCCCAGATCCCCTGGTCCTGGCATATTTTTTCCAGCATCAGATACGCAACACGCGGCCCGGCAACGACCCCAAGCCCTTCAGAGAAAATCGCGGAAAACGTTTTACTCAAAATATAGAAATGTTGACGGTAGACCTCTTTGGAAATTGGCGCCGCATGGACATACCCAGATCCCATATCCGTATCAACAGGCAGTACAAAATTCATATTCCGTGCAATTTTCATCAGAGATCCCACATTTCGGAGTTGATGTAATAAGTGCCGGTGATGGTGATGGCCACGCCCGGTTCCCCGCCTGCAAACGACATATCCTGCACATTGGTAATAGCGGTGTTAAGCACGGTGAAGTCACCAAAGGTGCTGCTGTCGGAATAGACCTTCGCGTCACCAATTGCTGTGTTCGCTTCCCATTGTGCTTTGTACTGAGCGCCCAGAGCCTGACTACGCAGCAGGTGAACCTTCACCTGCATAATCATGTACGGCTGCGGCGACTGTACGGCCCCGGTCATTGCCGGGAGAAAATCGGTCATGTTTCCCTGAAAAATAAGTTCAACACCCTCCTTCGCAAGAAAAGACGCCGACACGTTTAGTTCAGAGTGGTCGGTAAATTTGATGCTGGCGCGTACGCGATTAAGCACGCCAACCGGGATCATTGGATTTGGCACGGTTCAACTCCTTTTAGGAAATCTGCATGGTCACGTTGATATTGAAGATGATCGAGGTAAAACCGCGCATCGGCGTATAGGTCGCCGAAAGCCCCGCGTAACGACCAATGTTGTAGTCATTCGGGTTGTCTTTAACGTAGGTTTTGAACGGGATAGCGTTGACCGGCGTTTGCCCGTTAACCAGCCCGTACGAAACGCCCGTATCGAAAACGCCTTGCGCAACCTGCTGCAGTCGGTCGATACCGTCCTGGTTGTAATACAGCGGGTTAATCGGGTTGTTGCTGCCGTTAATGACGGCGTTGGCCAACTGCATATCGACGTTGATTTGCACCCAATCCACGGAGTACCAGTACGTCATATCTTTACCGTCGCTGGTCACACCTTTTACCAGCATGGTATTAGAGATGCCGCCTTCAGCCCCGGTGTCGACGTAGTTGATGTTCTGCGCAACCATCGTTTTGAGAATGCTGTTTTTTGCCTTATTCGCATTCACAGCCTGCAGGTAGCGGAAAGCCATAGGAGGCACTTTATTGATTGGTGACGGGGACGGAGAAACAAACTCACGCATCACCGCAGCGGCGGCGTTCGTCGTGGGATAAGTATCATCAGTCATCGCGATGATAGATTTGATGCTGGAATATGGGCTGACGTAGTTCGTATCACCCAGCGTGTCTGAGAGCACGAAAAAATACTGCTTCGCTTCGTTCGCAGTGTAGAGTTTCGCCAGTGTGATGAAATCCTCGTCTTCTTTCCAGGATTCCGGTACCAGATAGGCATAGAAGCGCTTGATCGGCTCCTCCATGTAAAGTTTCAGCGCAGCTACTTCGGTTTTTACCACATCCTTTTGATAACCCAGCTCCAGCAGATAGGTGCCAACAGAATTACCCTGAGCGAAGAAAGTGTTCACCGCCGTCACCAGGTCGGTGCTGCCGCCTATGGTGAATTGCCCCACCGTCGTCGGGGAGCCGTCAAGCGTTGAGCTACTGACTGTCCATGTCAGTGAACTGGTGGTGGTTAGCGTGGCGGTATAGGTGCCGTTCCACGTCGTCGGGATGCACCCGACTATGGTGATTTCAATCTCGCTGCCAGGATCCCGGTTAATGGTCTTGCCCAGCGGTAGCGTCAGTGTGAAATCGGAACCATGAGACTGGACCTCCGCCTCAAGGGTACCAATCGCGTTATTCACCAGGTCGGTAATATCTGAATCCTGAGTGAGCAGTACCGGCTTACCCGGCTCCTGCATCGTGGCACCAAAGGAAAGGATGGCTGACATCTGCTGCAGATTAGACGGCGTAGCGCCGATTGTCTGCGAGACGTTGACTGTGACTATTTCGTAGCCCATTAGATGACCTCGTAATTGAAGATGGCTTCTTTGATGAGTTTTTGGGAGATTTCCCTCGTCGTCTGCTGGTAGTAGTTCACCTCAAAATCGACGATTTTCTTTTTCGCCAGCGCGTTGATTTCCACCTGGTTCGATTTGACGTCGACCGGGATCGGCATATTGGTGATGCCGAATTCCTCATCCTCCAGCGCCTTGTTGACCACAAAATCGACATAATCCAGGGCCATCTGGTTACTGAACCCGTACAACGTGATCCGCACTGAATCCTGAGCAAACTGATAGCGCTGATTTCTTCCCGCGTCATAGCGGGATGCCATCGCCAGCGGCATCGTGTTGCGCACATCTGCGACAATGTATGGTGGCCTCAGGTTCGACGGGACCAGAAAGGACGGGTACACGGTGGCGAACGGTTTCAGTGCCAGCCAGATTGGTGTGCTGTTAGAAATAATCTGCTCGTCGCTGATATCGTCGGGGCTGTCGATAATCTGCGACCGCATCGTGGGCAGGATCGCCATGCCGCGGTAGTGGTAAATGCCGGACTGCGTATACCGGCTTTCCATGCGGGAGAACGCAAACTGCGTCCTCTCATACTCCCCGAGGTAAATGGCATTCGGATCTTCAACGTTAAAATCATCCGCTTTTTCTATCGGCGTGAAGATGATGTTGTTGACGTCCCGCGACAGGCTTTCCGATTGTTCGGTCACTACCTGCCGGTGGAGACTACCCTTTATCGTGGCAGTAAGCGGGGCCGTAATATTCATCCGCGCAAGCTCCTGCGGCGCGATGATTGCAGCATTCACCCAGTACACGAAACCATCGAGCGGGAGCACCTGGCGCACATAGAGACGAAAGGTGATTTCCTGCCCGGATGAAATTGTTTCGACTGCAGCTTGGAGAACGGTTGAAAGTTGAGTGCCGGTATTCGCGGCAATTTCATCAAGACTCGGCATCGTTACCTATCCATGCGACAAAAGAGGATTTGAAGAGTCCGCCATCAATGAATGATGGACGACGTTCGCCGCGCTCAATCTTCAGACGGGAGTTTTTCCCTTCCAGCGCCGCCTGCGTCGGAACGCCATTAATGGACAGCCCCGCCATTTCCTCCCCTTCGAGGAAAACGTTGAACGCTTTCATGGTTTCACCCAGCAGCTCTCCGCCCGGCATCGGCGCGCCATACTGGATGTGATTTACAAGCGCCCATGCCAGCGCCTCCCCCACTTCAGCTGTGATTTCCTTCTGGTGCAGTTCCCAGAAGTGGGTGAATAGCTTGTAGCGCTCTTGCAGGTCTTCAGCGACTTCGTAAGTGGTTGCCGGGTTGTCGCCGTAGTCGTATGGAATATCGATGACACCCAGGCAGACTTTCATGGCGTGTACCCCCAGAGAGCCCCCATCTCCATAAGCACCGCTACGGCGGCACGGCCATATGGATCCTGCATCAACATCAGGTCAGCGAGAGAAAGATTGCTGAGAGCGTCGCTGATGGACATTGAGCCAGAGGTACCCTGATCTGCAGCAGAATTTACGAGCCCGTAGACAGCATTATTCAATCCCATGGTTTTCCGCAGGTCAGCAAAGTATGTGCTGGGAGGTTTATCGATGGCATAACGCAACAGCAGAGAGCCGCCAGCGTTATACACGGTGTTCGCGTAGATAATGGGCAAGCATTCCAGCCCCAGTTGTTTCGGGATTAACTCAAGCGCCGACTGAAAACAACACTGGAACGTGGGATCATCATCTGAAATGGCCGTATCAGGAACGCCCATCACGCCACGAACAAAACGGATATAACCGTCAAGCGTCGGGTGTATGGCCATTATTTTTTCACCTGGATTTTTTTATCGACTTTTGCAGGATTTTCCTGATCTTGGTTAATTGCTTCACCTTTGATTTCCATGGTAATGCCGTCCGCATTCGGCGTTTCGCCGCCCTGAATCACTGCGCTTTCAACCTGGCTGTTAAGCGTTACCGCGCTGGCTTCAAGGATTGCCTGAGACTGATCATCCTTCAGTTCCAGAAGCTGCTCTGAATTGTCGATAATTTCAGCGGGAGTTGCAGCCCCTTCAGTTGAGTAGCAGATCCCCGCGAACTCTTTTCCTACCTTGTCCTTATGCTGGAACCCATACGGCTCGTGTTGCCTGATAATGCACTCGAGCACTTCAGGGGGTTGCTCAAGTACGTGCTGTTTGCCCGATGGGATCGTAATGCCAAACGACTGTGTTTTTTCCGGCAATTTGTAATTGAAATGGTGAGCTTGGCGCGAGCAGTTGATGATGAAAAGCTTCATATTTTTTCCTCAAAAAAAAGGTAGCTAATGCTCCCCAAATTGGCTTGAAGGTGATGTTTAAAGAGTTACTGATACTTCGCTGACAGCAGCGTCACACCTTCTGGACGGAAGTTCCAGCCAGGTGTAGAGCGCATGGTGTACAGCGTGGTCAGCCCGCCATCCGGCATTGGTGAAGGGATTTCCGTCGGTGCCGCCACATCGCAGAACATGACGTTTACCGCCTGCTGGTTAGGCGTCAGAGTGGCAAAGATGTTGGTGTTGATATCTTGCCGGGCCTCAGGAACAACCAATTCAGGGTTTGTCACGATGATAAGGTCAGTTCCGCCAGCACCTTTGCCAATCAGCGTATCGTCCTGGCAGAAAAGCACTTCATCACCGTTCGCATTTTTCGCGATGGTTTTGATCATGCCGCCAGTTGTATCAGTACCGGCACCCGGGCGCTGATAGCTGGTCAGTTCAACAACCCCCGTCCATTCCAGCGCTTTCATGAAGCGTTGTGGACACAGAACGACGGTGGTCAGCGGCTGGCCCAGCAGCATCATTTTGGTTTTCTGATCAGCAATCAGCCCCAACATGAATTTTGCCATTTCACCTGCATCCCAGGTGGTGTATGTGTCGTTCCCTTGGCTGTCGCTTCCGAGGTTGAGCGTTGTTGCGCTCGGGGAGTTTGTGATCCCTTCGTTGTTAGATGCCTTCACGCCGTACAGCAGCATGTTGCGCATCTGCTGGGCATGCCCCTGACGGTTTGCCAGGCGAAGCCCATCGGTAAGAGAGTATCCCCAGCGGTTTGCCGCATCAGTATCCAGATAGCTGTACTGTGAGCGGGTGGAAATGCGATAGGTCATCATCTGGTCGTAACCGCCAGTAATAGTTGCCGACGGCAACTGACCTGGCAGAGATTGTCCTACGTGCGCCTGAGTGGTCGCACGTAGGTATTTTTGATAGACAACGAGATCACTTGAACTGATTTTTACAGTCGGTGCGGAACCCGGCAAAACATCAAACGCGCCGGAGGCCATGCTGTATTGCATAATGATTTCCGGAAGCATCATTGACGGCGAGATCGTGGTAATCGCTGGTGCGAATGCGCTCATTTCTTACTCCTTAAATTAAAAACAGGCCGCACGGCTTATCGGTAGCCCAAGTGACGTTGCCACTGGCGTCTTTTTTCACGGTTAGGTTGCCCTGCATCGAGACCATCAACAGGCTGATGTTCACCTTAGGATTGGACGAGGAAGCACTGGAATAAACGTCGATCAGGTTATTCGTCAGATCCCATACGAAACCGTCAGCGCCCACAGCTTCATCACCACTGTTCGCTAGGGCTGCTACTTCCTGGCTGACAGGAAGAGGAATTCGCGCACCCGAACCGATGCGGTAGTAATGGACAGAACCGCCAGCCAGATAAAGCGGTACCGGGTTACCCGGTGTCGTGATGCCATGATAGGCCTGGTTAACGACCGAGAAAGCGTTACACAGTGATGCAGTAGCCAGCTTAATGCGCGAACCAGCAATGTTTTCGTCTGGTTTCGCGATACATTCCAGCACGCCCACACCGCCCCAGATCGGAGCTGTGAGCGCATCATCCAGTGAACCAGAGCACAACTGCAGTCGAATAGCCGGATCATCCTGAGCATCGCCCTGCGTCAGTCCCCGCGATTCGACGTTGAACATACCCGCGAGGGAACCCTGAGTTTTGAAAGGATCGAGATTAATTGCGGCCATTGTTCAGGCTCCCTTGAGTGTTAATTTTTGACATGACGCGAGGCTGGGTCTGGAATGCAGAAAGCCACACTCGTGGATCACCCTGATACTCGGTGATGTTGCGGCCTGCCTCATCCATACGAACGCGTTTGTTAAGATGCCCCAGTGTGTTATTCATCTCATCGTCGATAGCCTTACGGGCATCGTCGTAGATGGCTTTTTCCAGGACTGTGAGCACAGCGGCGTCAGAAACGGCGCGAATATTCACATCCTTGTTGTCAGGGGAGTACTTCTGAAGGGCCATCAGGGCACGCTTACGATAATCCAGCGATTTTTCACCTGAGAAAGGTTCTGGAGAACGCTTACCGCAAGCTGAATAAGCACTGTCACAGCGTACTCGCGCTTCTGTCATCGCAGAGTCTTCGCGAGCCTTTTCTTCAGCGTCTTGCTTGGCCTTCTCCTCCGCTTCCGCTTCATCCTGCTTGGCCTTTTCTTCCTCGGCATTTTTCTTGGCCTCTGCGTCTTCAGCGTCCTGCCGTTCCTTTTCTGCTGCATCCTGCTTGGCTTTTTCCTCCGCTTCGGCTTTCTCCTTCTCCTCCGCGTCCTGTTTAGCTTTTTCATCAGCGTCTTGGCGGGATTTAATCCATTTGTCCTGAGAGTCCATTCGTGCGGACATGGCTTCAAGTTTGTTGTTTACTCCACCCAGCGCGTCGGAAACGGCCTTCTGGAGCAAGCTCTGGAGTTCTTCTTTGTCCATCTCAATGTCACCTTTGTTGGTTACTTCGATCCCCTCGGGGACCCCTTCTTTGTCCCAGACTCCGAGAGAGCCGTGGTCTTTCGTTACTACTGCAATGTGGTCGAGCAGGAAAGGAACCCCTTCGATTAGGAGGTTTGAATCTCCTTCAGCTCGTTCTATACAACCTGATTCACCCCCAAAAATAACCGCTGGGCTCGTAGAGGTTTGTTCATTGACGATTTTGTCTACAACCTCTTTCACGTAGATCCTGACAATCGCCCAAACCTCATCTCCCTTGATGTAGGGGAGCATCACGCTACCGACACAGCGTTTTTTGAATTCCTCCTCACTCATTGGGGCCTTCTCTGCGTGGTCCCAGAGAACTGGCAACCCGTTACAGCGGAGAAGGAATCCTTCATTGAGATAGATGTCCGGGTCCCGCCATACGAATTCCTTCTCTCCATAGCGATACGCAGCACCTGTCCCTGTGATACGCATGTTCACCAGCCACATGTTCGAGAACTTAACTGGCGACGCCAGGGTGCCATCGCGGATGTACTGCGCGGCTTCAAACTCGGTTAAATTCACGCTTTCCCTTCTCCGTTAAAAATTCGATGGGCAGTTTCTGAGGTGCATAAATCGGGAACACCTGGCAACTGCAGAAAACCTCTTCGCCGGCCGCCGTGATTTCGTCATAAAAACCGTGCACGGGTTTGATCAGCCTCTGTTCCACGGCCCATGAGTCCCTCAGCAGGTAAATCAGCGTGTCGCGGTCTTTATGGTCAACGCGATAGTTGTAACCGGGCCGCCGCCAGTTCGAGTGCCAGCGAAACGCGATAGCGCCGCTCTGCACGGAAAGCAGGTATTTCACATTGCTAGCGAGTTTGTGGCCTTGGTCTATCGCTACCCGGCGACTGATGAAATCGAGATCGGAAACGGATTTACGTATCGCCTGTTTCTGCGCGTTTTTGTCGATTTCACTAACGCCGTCCGGCGGTATTGATGTCACCCATCCCTGAAAACGCTGCACGGTGCGCTCAATCGCCTGGTCCCGGTTCAACTGAATCAGGTTGGCGCTGGAAAAGATCCTTTTATTGAGTTCTTCGCGGAACTGCGGTTTCAGCTTATCGAGGGTGACTTTCGTGGGGCCGTCTGGCGGCTGGTCTTTCAAAGCGCCACCGTCAACGACGAGGCGGCTGTATATGGCGGTGAGGTGCTTTCGAGCGACTTCCGGGCTGGGCGATTCCCTAGTGGCGGCAACTCGCAGCTTTCGGGACCATTCAAGCAATGACTTTTCAGAATCCCAGCCGTTGTTGACGTAGTAGTTAACTGCGTCTGTCAGCACCTCATAGAGGCTCTTAATCTTCCTCTTATTCCCCGCCCGGCTGGTTATCGCCATTTGGTAGATCCTGCGGTGGTGGAGGGATGTAGTTCGCCAGTGCCTCTTTATCGATGATAAGAGGCACATCCCCATAGGTCTGGGTGGCGTTCACTATGCTGGTCAGCCAGTCGGCTGCAGTCGCTCTGTTCTCAGGATCGAGGTTTTGGCTCAATGCTGTATAAAGCGCGGTTGCCTGCTGAATGACTTTACTGTCGCTTTCGCGGCGCTTGTCTGGTGACTCCTCAACCAGCTCCTGCCACTTAGCAGTGAATTCTCGGCGCCACATGAAAAAGGTGGTTTGGTAGTCATCGGTAATGATGTCCGGGAAATCATTTTTCAGTGAATTGAAGAAATCTTCACTCCAGGCGATGTACTGGACCAGTTTTTCGAAATAATCCATAACGGGTTCAATTTGCTGCCGAACACCGTCGATGTACTGACTCACGGCCTTTGAGTCCTCAGAACCTTCCCCCCAACCTTTTGAGAATGCCTCTTCTTTGATGAGAATTGAGGGCACGTCACTGCCGGATGCGATATCAGAAATGATGTTGTCTCGTGAGGCATTAAGGGCCCCATCGATGTTCTGCAGGTTAAGCGATTCGACATCATCTTTGTCGCCGACGCTGATCACCCCACCGTTACGGGCGATTTTGATGATCTCGCGCTTAACCTTCGTGGCGGCAGCCATAATCCCGGAAAGTACAGAACCGTTCTGAGCCGTCTTCGCAACCAGCACGCCAGCCTTCTGGCTTACCATGTCATTGGCGGTCATTGTGCCAATGTAACTTTTCATGGGGTATAGGACTCGCTGGAATACGCTGCGCCCGGTGAATCCGAAGGTTGAATTCTGATATTCAAGATAAATCGGCGTGCCGTTGAATACCTTCAGCGTGCGTGATGGGTGCCAGCTTTTCCCGTTAATTTTGAGCGTTTTTTTCGGCTCCTGGAAAAACGGGCTGTTTGGGTTCTGATCCGTAACCATTGACCCAGCAGCATTAAGCGGATCCCAGACGTTGATATAAACGTCGTCCTCAGTAAGCCCAAAACCCGGCAGCTCGTCTTTGCAGGACACCGACGTGGTACCAACACCGATTGCCGCAGCGCCATAGCAGCGGGAGACGAAGAAGAAATTTTTGATCTTCTCGTTCACTTCCATGCGTTCCCATACTTCCTGGAAACGCCGCACCACGCGTTCGTCGGGGTCCGTGTCAACGCTGTATTGCCGCTGTTTGCACATCGCCATTGATATGGGTTTTTCTACCAACTTTCCGCCGAGTGGATGGTACTGCCAAAGAAGCTTACACAACTCATAGCCGACGTCGGTACCGGGCTGAATTTCTTCAGAGTCCAGAATTTTCGACAGCTGCGAGCTGAGACCGCTATCAAGCTGAATCTCTGCCATGGGTCTTCCTGTCTAAAGTGCTTCGTAGTTCCCGAACGCGATGATCAGGCCATACGTGTAGCAATCGAAAAGGTCGTCTGCGCGTTTGTGCGCTTTAGGGTCGGCCAGGTGGAACCCGGCGACTTGTTTCATGAGGTGGTTAGCGGTGGCCTGTTTGAAATTCACCGTCTTTTCGTGGGCTTCGCGAGTGATTTTACACTTGCCCAGATAGTGATGGCCTGATGCCAGCACTCCGCGTTCGTCTTTGCCCTTCCCGGTCAGCGTCGATTTGATGGGTTGCATCTGCCACCCCTCGGTCTCTGCCTTCTGGTTAAGAATGGCGCCCATTGCGGCGTCTTCCATGAACACGCCCTGGCTTCCCAGACGCGGACGGCATAACTTCGCCAGACGCTCCAGGTTGTCGTAAACACCGGGCATGTACTCCGGTAACAGCGACGCTTTGATCTGGGTGATGTCATAGTCGATGATGGTCAGACGCGGCTCTGTGTACGTCTGCTCGTAAGCAAAGTAGACAATGCCAGTACCATCGTTCTCGGTCCCACCTTTCAAGGCTGTATCCATTACCGCGAATATCATGTCGCAGGTGGTCGGCATAGCTACCGGCTTGCCGTCCTCCAGCCACTTGTCGATATCCAGCAGCGCGTCTTTAGACCAGTCCACAAACTCAGCCAGAAATTCCTGCTGGAACACGCGGGGATCGTTCGCCTCGCGTTCCTTCTCCAGTTCGTCCGGCGGGACGTATGGGTTGCTCGATGTCGGCGCATGGTGCTCGTGAAAGCCCAGCGATTTGTCGTTGCAGACCGCATAGAAAAAGTTCTTGTCGTCGTTACCGTTCGGTGTAGAGAACACCCACGCACGACCGCGACGAGTCAACAATGTTGGTTTAATCGACTTCGGCCAGATTTCCTCCAGCATTTCCGGCGATTTTGTGAATGCCGCTTCGTCGATCAGCACCACATCGTATTCACGCCCACGCCCTGCAAGCGGGTTGTTGTTCGTAACCCAAAAGTCAATACGACCCTTGTTCTTCAGGATGATTCGCCCGTCGCTGCGGGATTTGCTTTTGATAAGCGGCAGCAGGGCTTCTTCCAGATAATCGAAGATTTCTTGCTGCTGGCGGTATTCAGCGGTGAATATACCGACTCTGCCACCCTGTAGACGTTCGCCGCCCGTCTCTTTGAACAGTGATGTGGCGTAAGAAATGGCGATGTTGCCCAGGATGGCGGTTTTACCCCAGCGACGACCGCATCGGACGACGTTGTACTGGTGCTGGCTGCCCTCTGTCCAGACGCGAGACTGCGCGGTGTGAAGCTTTTTGCAGAATATCTCAGCCATTATTCTGCCTCCCCGTCGACATCCTCCTGCGTGGGCTGCACCGCACCTGGCACCTGCAGTGCGTTATGCACAATGACCAGATTATTTTCGTTCTTACCGTTACGGATGTTCTCAATCTCAACCTGCAGCTTCTCGTTACGCAGCTTCAGACCTTCCAGTTCCAGCGCTTCTTTGTTTGTAGAAGGTTGATCACCGCCAGCCGGCAATGTCCCGCGAGTTGCTTTGAGATACGCAAGTAGTTCCTTTCGAGCGGCCTCCGGACTGGCAATCTTCATCTCCAGCCCGTTCATGGTTTCTTTCACGCCCAGATAACCCCATCGAGCAGGACCATCGAGCATTGTGGAATCAGCAAAAAATTGCTGCCCTATCCCTTCGCCAAAACAGCGGGGGCATTCGGGATGAGGGACAGCAGAACCAACAAAGCCAATGCCACCAAATTCAGGTGGCGAACTCTCGTTTTTCACTGCCAAATCGCATGCCCGCTCATATTCGTCCATGTCGTTCCACTGGTACTGGTGGTCTTCACCCCAGCAATAGCGGCAGTTGACGCGACGATATTGAGTCAGTTCGTTCGGGTCCATCGAGGCGATAGAGGAAAGCTGGTGAATGATTTCCGCCTCGGTGAGAGCAAGGCGTTTCTGACGGCGGTCGCGCAGCCATCGGATGGCTCTTGCAACCTTAGGATTTCTTAGGAGCTGACTGGCGGTCACATAGGCCGCATTTCCCTCAGATTTGTACCCGGCCAAACGATACGAATCGACCAGTGATTTCCCCACGGCAACATTCTCGGCAAATTTTGCCTGCTGTCCGGAGATGCCGAATTCATCAGGATCGAAGACCTCTTCCAAATCGTCCGACAGAATTTTTTCTGAAATTTTTTCAGGATTTTTTTTCGAAGTTTTTTCAGCCCGTTTATGCGCAGTTTGCGCACCATCTTTTTGCGCAGTTTTTTGCGCAGAATTGCGCAGTTGAGATTGCGCAGTTTTAGGAGGCTTTTTGATGTACCGCCGGGCTGTGGCGTAGTTGAGTCCATTCGCATCGCACCATGCCGCCGGAGAGATTCCGGTTCGGGAGTATTCAGCGATGAACTTTTGCTGTAGTGACCCCCAATCCGGTTTACTCATCAGTTATTCCTGGTTTTTCTCCACCTTCAACAACTCGCGGAGAGCAAACGCATCACCTTCCCTTGCGAGTTTGTAGAGCGCCGTTCTTAATTCAGCTTCGCCTTTGGCTCTGCCTTTTCGAATACTGGTGTAAAACGCTTGCAACTGGTCTTTGTCCCGCTTGATGGTGTCGAAATCGATATCCAGAGCATCGGCGATTTGTTGCGCTGTCATGCGGCAGGCAGCCAGTGCCTCAATCTTCGCCTTGTCGTACAGGATCCGCTGACTCATCAGGTTCTTCCTCCAGCTTCTGAAGCGCCAGTTCGGCGATAGTCTTCAGTGCTTCGGCGGTGTTGATGATGTTCAGCTTGCTCTTGGCATCGATTACAGCTTTGAAGACCAGATCAAAGTCGCTGGCGCGTCCCGCAACAATCAGGCGGTCTTTCGCCTTTTTCCCTATTTTTTCCAGCGCTTCAATAAACAGGGTTTTATCTTCCGGCAGGAAGGCGATCACCATATCTTCATAGGTAGGCTGAACAAACGAGAGAGTTTGCACCTCAACGTCGGTGATTTTGAAATCATCGTCGGTCAGGCCAGAGTAGAGTTTCAGATCGAGACTGTTTATTGACTCATACAACTCCCGGAGGATATTGCTGTCATCCTTGCCCTTGATGGCGTTGTGACTGAGCTGAATCGCCTTCTGCTCGTCTTCCGAGAGTTCGCTAATTATCTCGATAACGTCGGCTTCTTCCAGCCCGGCTTTTATCGCGGCCTGGGTACGGTGGTTACCTGACAGTACCGTTCCCCGGTAGACAACCGGGAGACTGGTCAGCACACCGTCTTTTTTGATGTTGTTCACCAGACGGGTAAATTCGTCCGGATCCATGTAATGAGCATTCTTCTGCAGCAGTTGCAGGTCGGCCAGCGCCACGCGTCGTATAGCGGTTTCAATTGGCATATTTTCGGTACCATTCTTTGAAGATTTCCTGCGGCGACTGCTCACGAACCACAGACGAATAATTCAGGAACCCTTCTCCGCGCTTTGCCAGCTTATAGATGCCCCGGTATTTCATTGATACTGGCTTTGTTGTAAATGCCGTCGTGTACACTGACTGGATGTCGATGACGTACTGACGATTTACGTGGGAGATGACGTCCTGGCTGGTTGCCAGCATGGGAATGAGCTTTGCCAGCTTCCGGTACCGCGACGTGGAAAAGTCGCTCAGCATGTAGATGTTATGGATTTTGTCGCCATATTGCGCCATAGAGAAAATGAACGCTCCAGCGAGCATGCCGTCCACCAGCACCGCGAAGTTCATCATCCCCGCTTTGTGGTTGATGCCTTTCGCCAGATAAATATTTTTCAGGAAATTCAGTTGCTGTGCGTTAAGCAGCGCAATCTCTACTTTGCTGTCGCCGGTGATGGCATCAGCATCCATCAGTCGGTACCTGAACGGTTGAGACTTTTTTGCCTCCCGGCGAAGTGATGACCGGGCATCATTAGCGTACATGTAAATCGGCTTGTTGCTACCGGCGAACATGATGCGCGGCTCAACGTTTTCCATCCGACGGTCGGAGACAATCGCGAAGCTCTGGTTTTCATCCATTAGCCGGGTGATTAGCATCTCAGTGTTATCCGGATCCCACACTCCGTATGACGGGGCATCCCAGGTGACGCTGGTGTTTACGAATTTGTAGATGTTTTCGTATCCACCTTTGTACGTCGGCGCAAACATGATCACGGTACCGTCATTCTCCCGCGCCGCCTCAATCTGATGCTGGAAGTCGCCAGCATAGAATCCGTCGATGGTGAATCCATCGGCGTAGCGCAGCAGCTTCTCTTTCTCGATGCGGTGGTAGTCAGGCAGATTCCGCATGATGTGAGCAAAATGCGCCTGGCTATACTGATTGGAGCCTTTGAACCGGGCCAGTGTTATCGCGAGGCAAATTGCAGAGGTGTTAGCCACCGCATCACCGCGCAACTGGTTGAGTGGTTCGAGCCGTCCTGAGAACTCCACATCGAGGGTCTGCCCGGTCAGCAGATTGCCGACGGCGCATGACAGCAGCGATACGTCATTGCCATACACCAGCTTATCGGGCATCAGGTTTTTGATAGCGTGCTCAGTGCGGAATGAACCGGAACAGCCGATGTACACGCGGGGTTTGAGGTGAATGTTTCCCAGAATCTGGGTGATTAATTTTTTCGGTATTGAGCCAATGAACATAAAGTGCCTTTATGCTTAACGTGATGAAAAATAAGAGCTTTTTCATGTAAAACACTGTACTTAGAGGCGTAATTTGATAGGATTAATACATAGAGAAAACAATCACTTACAGAAATCCAGGAGCCACAAATGACCTACGCAATCATGAGCAAAAAAACCTACGCAAGCGCCATCAACGCAGAACGTGCCTGTGCGAAAGACGGTAAAAAATTCGTTAAAAATCACCAATTGCCAGACGGTCGCTGGTGCTATATGTTCGAACCTACCTTCATTGCGGAATAAGCTGAAATGAAAACTTCCAGTTTTTTCACTTTCAAAGGAGACGGGCGAATCAGTATCGCCCGTTTTGCGCCCCGAAATGTCCCGGCTGGATATCACACATTCAAAAAGCTGGCGCCTGGCGACTGGTTTAATTCGGTTTCGACTTCCCGCTATATCGAGCTGTACGAGCGCGAAATACTGGCGAAGTTGAATCCTGAGCAGACGTGGAATGAGCTGCACCTACTGGCTGGCTGTGAACCAGTGCTTTTATGCTGGGAAAAACCAGGGGAATTTTGTCACAGGCAGTTGGTTGCCCGGTGGTTTCGGCGTGAGTTGGGGATCGCAGTTGAAGAATACGATCCCCGCGCCACACCTCAGATGGATATGTTCTAAGGCATCGCCGGGGAAACCCGGCTTTTATTTGAAGACAAATTTTTTCTCAAGAATATCTATTGCACGGTTACCTAGATCCTTACTCTTTATTTTACCCAACATGTAATTAGCATGATTGTCATAAATAAAGTTCCAGCTTTCCTTAACTATTTTGTCTTTTTCCAGCAATCCTTCCAACGCAATCCATGCAAAATGACAAGCTCTAAGCCTAACCTTTAAAGTTTCAAGGTTTTCATTCAGATTTGGTGTTTTAGCTCCTTGTTCGAGTTCCTTGGGGCTATGACCTAAAGAGTCGGGCAACTGAACGAGCACATATACGTATTCTGCAATTGCCTGCTTAAAAAGCATCTTGGCTTTTAACTCATCCTGCTTGCGCCAACGCATCATCGCCCAAGCAGCAACAATTACAGCTAAAGCTGTAAATATCGCAGATATCGAAGCCCATACATTTGCCCAATGCGCATGAGTGATACCCCACAAAATCCTCCCCCACTCACAATCTAAAATCAATTCCCAAACAGCCGCTAAGTTCATGTTACCCCCTGATTTAAGGAGACTATTCTACCCTTTAAAAGCATAATTTCCGACACTCACCTACCAAAAGTACTGCTATCTGGGGGACGGATGTACCCTACAGATATCGAGATGTCTCTTGTGCAATACGTATTCCGGTGTACGCATACCCGGCATCAGTGGGGTGGACATTATCTTTGCTGGTATAGAGCTGTTTGTTCCCTGAATTCACCCAGTTATTTACATCAATAAAAGTTATATTCAGTTCTTCACATAGCTCCATTATTGCTCCTCGAATGAGGTTCAGATTTGTGGTGCTGCCTATGGGAGTTGCAGGCCCAATATTTATTATTTTTGCTCCAGGACAGTGTGTCCGAACCACATTAACTGACGCTCTGAAATTCTGCCTAAGCAGTTCAAGGTTGTTTGCACCAGCGTCGTTATACCCCATAGAGAAAAATACGAAATCGGGCTTTCTTGTTATCGAACTCAATTTCATTTCCACTCGTTCAGGAGGTCTCCTTCCATCCTGAATAGACGTCCATCCAGCGCCACTGATACCGTCTGCAATACCGTCTATACCCAACGCATCGCACATAATGCGAAATCCATTGAATGACCCCTGGGTCGCACCCACTCCTACTGTGTAGGAATCACCAAGTTGCCATGCAAGCATTTTCCTAACTGAGTCAGGACGCCATACACAACACCAGGCTTCAGTGTTAATACCTCCAAATCCAGTATTAATACCACATAATCTGTACTTCCTGATTGCCCTGACTCCCTGCCAGTCAACAATATACAAATATGGCGCGCCGGAGGTATCCGTTTTTATCTGCTGAGAAGAAATACGCTGGTCATTAACATACAGGTCTCCCTGGTAATTACCGCCTACCAGACGAAACTCAATAAGATCGGAGTCCGAATAAAACTCAATTACCATTTGCGTCCCGTTCTGTATGCCGTTCCCGCGGTAACCTGGTGATGAGTCTTTCGGGTCATATCCGGTATATTCAAACTCTGATTCATTTACACGCGAATGCTGGACCACACCAGAAATCATCGTCGCAATCCCTGGGTTCCAGGTCACTGTAAATGTAGCCCCACTACCGCTACCACCCGAAACACTTATCGGAGATGCAGGCGGAGTTGTGTAGATGCCAGCCACTTGAATGCTTGCCGACGTGACAGAACCAGATTCATTCACAGCTACTACACGAATACGGCTAACTGAAACGGCATCACCACCAACTACAGTCAGATACTCTCCTTCCACATAACCAGACCCACCATTGACTATGGATACACTCGCCATTCCTGTGCCTTTGGTGAGGGTAATGTTCGGTCCATCTGTCATAACAGGGACTGGTGTATCTCTCAGAGGCATTGCGCTTCTAAGTAATTTTAACTCGCTGCCACTTCCGCCTGCGGGATCCGGAAAAAACATCGGCATGATTAATACCTCGCTGCGCTAAATGGAACCGCAGCATCTGCGTAAACGCTCACGGAAAATGGAGAAGAGAACTCATAGTAAGCACCAGGAGGAAGAGCGTAACTCCCTGCTCCTGAAGTCGCTTGCTCACCCGTATCGTTGATCCAGATAGTCTCGCTGTTACTCAAATTCTGGATCCGGTATAAACGCGTAGGAATGAATGCAGGAATTACCTCCAAGGAAGTTCCAGCAACCGTATGTCCACTATAATCAGTTAGCTTGTTTGCTGGGGATGCTACAACGCTAGCCCTAATCATGAGTTACTCCATTTACTTTGTCGTAGGTTCGTTCGCAGGTGCTGCCGGCGACATAACGCTCATCAGCCTCTTTTGCGAATTTTCCCGCCAGATTGTCAGCTTCGCTAAGCAACTGGGCGAGCAGTATTCCGGCCTGGGCTTTTGCCGCGCTTGCTGCTGCAATGGCGGAAAGGCGGCCTGTTTCACTTCTTGCGAGTTTCCGCTGTACTGCGGTGAGCTGTTGTTGCAACCCGTCACCAGCACGCTTAGCAGCGTCAGCATCAGCCTGTATTTTTGCCAGTTCTTCATCGGCTTTCTCTCGTTCCTCATCAACGGCATGCTGGCGGCGCTGCTCTTCTGCTCTTTCGGTTACTTCACGCTGCAATGTGATGGTCGCATCAGTAAGGTCACGTTGCGCCCACTGCAATTTCCAGTATGAGTCCGCCTCCTTATACCCGCGTGAATAACACCAGTACGCTGCCGCGAATATCAAAAAAGCCACCAGCAGTATTTCTACAAGTGGCTTCCAGTAAGCCTTCACTGGTCTATCCCCCAGCACGTCAACGCGCTTTCCTGGTCTCGTCGCTCTACCTGTCCATAGCACCCATTTTTCTGGCCTTTGGTCAGGCGACAATCACGGCCACCGTCTTTAATCCACCAGCGAATAGCTTCACAGGCTCCTTTACGGTCGCCAGCATTAATTCGCTTATAGAACGTGGACGGGAAACATTTTCCGGGGCCGATGTTATATGGGCAGAAAGAAGCGATACCCGCTTTCTGTGGTTCGCTCAGTGGTACTTTGATATTTCGGTCAACCCACGCCAGCGCTTTATCGCGTTCAATGGCGTTTACCTGGGTGCATTTCTCAGCTGACAGCTTCATGCCCTGCACTACAGGCCTGCCATCAACCATCGTGGCACCACGACAAATGGTCCATATACCAGAACCGTCCTTGTACGCTGTTGTGCTATTACCCTCTTTCTCATCCAGAAACTGATCGAGAATCACAGGTGCGGAAGCCCCGGCAAGAATCAAACCAACGACCGCTGCGCTCAGTTTATTCTTCAGCTTTAGTGATATTGCCATTAAGCCGGTCCTCCCTTTCCTTTTTCCTGTAATACCAGTTCACTGCACAGGTGATTACCGTGCATGCGATACCGACAATAATTGCCCAGTCGCTCAGGCTTAACCCTGCAATTCTGTCGGCCAACATCCAGGACACCTCTTTTGCTGTTTTTGCTGTTTCGGCATATGCCTTCGCTGATACACCGCAGCCGGTCAGCGTGGTGCCTGTTCCATAT
>Ga0153982_1000027_pt1 | contig 96464 bp, 86 predicted proteins | sample TSGA066MetaG_FD_104743 | JGI IMG/M metagenome (GOLD analysis project Ga0153982, IMG submission 104743) | Attine ant fungus gardens microbial communities from Georgia, USA - TSGA066 MetaG | ecosystem: Host-associated > Fungi > Mycelium > Unclassified | place: USA: Georgia, Alexander Wildlife...
AACATCAAACCCGTGAGTCTGAAAGAAGCACGCCGCCAGATCCTCATATCCTCCGGTGGATTCCATCAGGACAAGGGACACGTCATAGGCTGAGAATGATTTAAGAATACGGTTTAAACCGTCCTCCGTATTAGGTACGGAAAAGGCCTTACCGTCAGATTTGAAATGGACATCAAGCGATTTACTGGAGATATCCAGCGCGATCTGTGTTTTGATTTTTTGTGTATTTGAGCCTGGCTGCCTCATCATTTCCCTGCCTTATGTGCGAACTTGTGAATTCATTCAACAATACGGGCTTACAGATAAGGCGACTTCAGATGTGCCATTTGCTGTTATACGGGATTTTTAATCCCAAGGAGAAATCAGGCTACACCCAAAGTTGCCAAATCAACTACGATGAGGATTAAAGCATATGCAGAACACATAAGGAGATAACAATGAACAGTGGACATCGCTTCCATGTGCCAACGCTGCACACCTTTATCCAGGCCGTTTTTCACCAGATGGGAAGCAATGAGCGGGAGGCTCGGCTGGTAGCCGATCATCTGATAGCCTCTAACCTTGCCGGCCACGACTCCCACGGTATCGGCATGATCCCAAGCTATATTCGCTCATTTTCGCAGGGACACTTGCAGATAAACCGCCATGCCAAAGTGGTCAACGATGCGGGAGCGGTGATTACGCTTGACGGCGACTGCGCATTTGGTCAGGTGGCGGCGCACGAGGCAATTACGCTTGGGATCGAAAAAGCGCGCCAGTACGGTATCGCTGCCGTGGCATTACATAATTCGCACCATATTGGACGCATTGGCTACTGGGCGGAGCAATGTGCGGCGGCAGGTTTTGTTTCGGTGCACTTTGTGAATGTGGTAGGGATCCCGATGGTCGCACCGTTTCATGGCCGCGATAGTCGATTTGGCACCAACCCCTTCTGCGTAGTGTTCCCGCGTAAAAATACGTTCCCGTTGTTGCTGGACTATGCAACCAGCGCCATCGCGTTTGGTAAAACCCGTGTGGCATGGCACAAGGGCGAGCCGGTGGCTCCGGGATGCCTGATTGATGCAAATGGGGTACCTACAACCGATCCTGCCGTAATGCAGGTCTCTCCGCTGGGGTCGTTGCTGACCTTCGCCCAACACAAAGGTTATGCGCTGGCGGCAATGTGCGAAATTATGGGGGGAGCGCTTTCTGGTGGTAAAACCACGCATGAAGAGAGCCTGCAAACCAGCGCGGACGCCATCATTAACTGTATGACAACCATCATTATGAATCCGGAACTGTTTGGCGCGCCGGACTGCGACAACCAGGTCGCGGCATTTGCTCAGTGGGTGAAAGCGTCCCCGCATGCTGAAGATGCCCCGATCCTGTTGCCAGGGGAGTGGGAGGTGAATACTCGCGAGGAACGCCTGGAGCAAGGTATACCGCTGGATGCCGGAAGCTGGCAGGCGATTTGTGAGGCGGCATTACAAATAGGGATGCCAGATGCCGTGTTGCAGGCATTCCGTCAACGACTGGAACACTAAGCAAAAAAAAAGCCCGTCCAGTGGCGGACGGGCAAACAAAGGGTAACAAACAGGGTCAATGAGGGTTGGAGCATTGGGTCGTGCAGGTAATCTTTCGGTTATTTATAGATAACCGCGGTGCCGCTCATTTTGTCTTTGCCGATAGCGGAAGTGATGTTGTAACCCGTTGCGCCAGCAGCAGTCGCTTTTTCAGCCAGTTTTGCTTCCAGGCCGTCCAGCGTGGTGGCGCCGTCAGCAGATACCACACCAATTTTGTTCATGTTTTGCGCCTGAGTAGAAGAAACTGGCTCGGCAGCGAAAACGCCAAATGACAGGGTAGACAGAGCGATGGCGGCAACAGCAAATTTGATATTTTTCATGATTAATTTCTCGCAGGTTTGTTCTGTTAGTCAGTGTTCTTTAAGAAGACGTTGTTTCGTCGATGTGAGAAGTATCACGTTTTTTTATGCGAGATAAAATCGAATAGAATTGACGTCATCAATCAAAAAAATTGAATGACAAATAACTTATTGAATATTAATAAATTCGAAAGAGGGATTTACAGTTCTTGTCATTGCGCTTTACAGAAAAACCAACAACGGCACATTTTGCTACACAGCGTGCAAAAAAGCGTGCTCGTAAAGGAAATCGTATGCGCTGAAACTTTCGGTAAAGATAAGTCAACGTAGCTGGCTGTCTTTCGAACCTCTGCGATTATATCCTGAAAATGCTGCGCTATGTGAATCTTTATCCTGCTGGCATGTGATGCACAAGCGTACGCCGGGCACGGCCTCCCGTCTGGCCTGAGGGATAGGATTGCCACATTCTTCGCATTCATACAGACTTTCCCCCGTCGGTAACTCACCGCGGGCACGGGCAACAGCATCTTCAATAGTATTGTTGATCTGTTCGTTAACAGCGTCGTCATTTGCCCATCCGGATGCCATACTTACCTCCTGCTGGTGTCTACAAAATAAGTATAGCGAATGTGATGGCTGAAAAACGACCACGCGTCAGCGGTATCAGATTTCAGACCATTCGCGCAGCAGGTTATGGTAGAGATTGAGAAGCGACAGGATCTCGTGACTCTCCCCATAACGTGTCTTCAGGGACTGGATGTTTTTATCCAGTTCAAAAAGCATGGCGCGATTTTTGTCGTCGCGGATCATCGACTGGATCCACATAAAGGACGCCACCCGAACTCCACGGGTCACCGGTGTAACGCAGTGCAGGCTGCTGGAAGGGTAAAGAACCAGATCGCCTGCCGGAAGTTTTACCGCATGCTGGCCGTAGGTGTCATTGACCAGCAGCTCTCCTCCCTCATAATCGTCGGGATTACTCAGGAATAAGGTGGCGGAAAGATCTGTGCGCATCCAGCCGTTTTCTGGATGACTACGCACCGCGCCGTCAACGTGAAAACCGTAGGTCTCGTTGTCCTGGTAGCGATTGAACAGCGGTGTGGAGAGCGTTTTCGGTAATGCAGCGGCGAAGAATAACGCGCTGTTGTTCACCGCGTTTTGTACCGCCTGTTGTAAAACGCTGTAACGCGCACTTTGCGTATCCACCTGCTGGTTGTTTTTAACCTGCGCGCCCTGAGCGCCGGTGGTTGCGCGGCCATCAACCCAGTCGGCAACGTCCAGCTGCTCGCGAAACCAGGCGACATCCTGCGCCGACAGAATGCCGGGAATGTGGTACATCATCATTGTTTCTCCTGAAAGTGGGGCTTACGCCCCACGTAAAAGATCAGAAATGCATATTTGCCGTGAGCAGGAAGGTTCTTGGCTCGCCCGGATGGTAACGGTATCCGCTCTTGTTAATGGAGGATACATAATCGGTGTCGAACAGGTTATAGACGTTCAACTGGAAATCGAGATTGCGATTCACGCGATAACCCAGTTTCGCGTCGGCGACCCAGTAACCTTCGGTGTAGGATGGCGTACCTATGGCCCCGTCGGAACCGCGATGCATACTACCCACGTAGCGAGCGCCCGCGCCAACGGAGATATCATCGGTAGCCTGATACTGGTTCCACAGCGTGAACGCATGTTCTGGCGTGTACGGCAGGGATGAAGAACCATCCTGAGCAACGTTTTTGCCGCTGTGGATCGTCGCGCGCTGCTGGGTGTAACCCCCAATAACCTGCCATGCGGGAGTGATGTTCCCTGCTACCGAGAGTTCGTAACCTTCAACGCGCTTCTCCCCGTACTGGGAATATGTGCCGTCGTCGTTCTGCTCAACTTCGTTCTCAATATCCGTACGGAAAATCGCGGCAGTTAACAGCAGGCGCTTATCCAGCACTTCCCATTTGGTGCCGATCTCGCTGGTTTTTGCTTTCTGCGGTTTAAAATCGGTACGATTCGCACTGTTACCGCTTCCGCCCTGAGCGAGGGCAAAGTTGCTGCCGCCCGGTGGTTGCTGAGAAACGGCGTAGTTAATATAAACGTTACCGTTATCGGTCAGGTGATACAGCGCGCCCGCTTTCCAGTTCACCAGATTGCCTGATTTGGCAGTATCGACGGTGGTGACCGGAGAACCTTTTGCTACGCCTGTCGGACACGCGACCGCACCGCGACCAGAAGCGCCGCAAGCGGTGGCGCTGTCATATTCCGTGCGGTAATTGTCGAGGCGAATACCCCCGTTCAGTTCAAACTCACGGGTAATTTGTAGCGTATCAAACGCGTATACACCGAAGGTATCGGTTTGCCCGTTAGCATTAGCGCCGTTACGAGACAATCCACCGATATCCACGTTGCTGTTGGGGTGATAGATATTTACCGGCGGCGGGACGAGCGGGTTTACACCATAGTTGGTTTGCGTTTCGCGCGTTAGCTCCACACCGGTGCTGATGTCGTGACCGATGGAGCCCGTGTAAAATTTTGTGGTCAGGTTGGTCTGGTTGGTCAGGATCTTATTGCTGACATCTTTGGTATTTGCCAGGCGTGACCAGGTCCAGGTGTCGACGCTGCTGGTGGGTTGGGTGATGTTAGTCGCGCCGCCCATCACTGCCGTCATCAGATAATCCTGTTTAATGCGTGACCAGCGGGTGGTGTTGCGAATAGTGGTGCTGTCGCTCAGGTCATGTTCAAAACGCATCGTTGCGGTATCGGTCGTCGAATCGTCGTAATCCGAGTTGGTACCGTAGAAGTTATGCGTATCCACTTTTCCAGACTGATTTAGTGCAGCAGTCCTTGCGGAAGGCGCGGAATACCCCGGCAGACCGATGGTGGGGACACCGCCATCCGGGGTGTTGTGCTGGGTGACATGCAGATAGTTCAGATACAATCGGTTCTCAGTGCCTAAGCCAAAGGCAAGAGAGGGGGCCACACCATAACGTGCATTCTTAACGTTATCGCGACCGGCATCATGTGTTTTTTCACCCATCAGGTTTAACCGTGCGGCGGTGGTCTCGCCGATGACCTGGTTAATGTCCAGCGTACCACGACGGAACCAGGCGCTACCGACGCTGGCTGACGCATCAATTCCTGAGTCGGTGCGCGGCTGTTTGCTGATCATATTGATGGAACCCGTTGGCGCGCTACGGCCATAGTCGGTGCCGGAAGGGCCTTTGATCACTTCAACCTGTTCGGTATTGAAAGTGTCGCGCGTAACGCTACCAATATCACGGATACCGTCGATATAAATACTGTTCGAGGTATCCGCACCACGCATGTACACCGCGTCACCGGTGGTGGAGCTACCGTTCTCTCCGGCGAAAAACGCGCCAACGCCCGGTACGTTTTTCAGCGCATCGGTCAGATTGGTTGCGCCTTGATCCTTAATCACCTGCTCAGAAATCACCGACATGGTGCGGGTTGTATCCGCTACCGGGCGGGAGAACTTAGGATCGGCAGACTGTGTTGGGGCGTATAACGAAGGTTTGGCCGCTTCAACAACCAGCGTATCTTCTTGTTTTTTATCTTGATCGCCCGCGGCGACAGCCTGAGCTACCGGAGACAGGCCAATACACAGACCGGTAAAAAAAGTGAGTGAATGAAAACGACTGGAAGGCAAATTGCGATTTTTATCCATGTTAGTGAGTGACTTATTCTTTTTTGAGTAGACGGTTTCACTCGTGCGAAGGGACATCTCTGTGGATGTTATACCCTGCAGGTCTCGCGGGAGTGAATATGTAATTGATAATGATTGTGATAATCATTACTAATTGGTGGGAGGTTTTAGCATTCATTAACTGAAAAATAAATACATTTATTTACATTGGATTCAAAATTGCTACACGATGATTACAATTTGAACGATGAACGACGTGAACAACACGTAGCAAACTGCATTCGGGGTGAATGCAGTTGGGCTAAGGTGGGGTTACTTATAGATAGTTGCGCTGCCGTACATCTGGTTTTTACCGCCCGCAGAATTGACGACAAAGCCTTTTGCGCCTTGCTCTTTCGCTTTCTCTGCCAGCTTGTCTTCGAGATCGCTCAGGTTAGAGGCTCCGGTAGCGAAAACCGTGCCGGAAGCGTGTAGCTGTCCGGTTGGCGGGCTGGTGTAGGGCTGTGCAGCAAAGGACGTAAATGTCATGCCGGTGAGTACGGTAGCGGCAAGTAATGTGAGGCATTTCTTCATGGTGATATCCTCTGAGAAACAACAGGTCGTGCCTGATAAGTTTAGGCCGTTAGCGGACAACATTTACCGCAAAAAACTGGTGATGAGCTGTCTGTTTTTTGAACAATCAGCAAGGCATCAAATAGGTATAAAAAATGCAAATTTCCTTGCTGCGTGTTTACCGCGTGGCGTTATGCGGGTATCTTACGCCGCTGTTAAAAGGAGAATGCTATGTCCCCCCAGAAACCGGGATTACACCCACGCAACCGCCACAATGGCCGTTATGATCTTGCGACTTTATGCCAGGTTACACCCGAGTTGACGCAATTTCTCACCCTCACGCCCGGCGGCGAGCAGAGTGTTGATTTTGCGAATCCGCAGGCAGTGAAGGCGCTTAATAAAGCACTGCTGGCGCAGTTTTATGCGGTGAAAAACTGGGATATTCCGGACGGTTTTCTGTGCCCGCCGGTTCCTGGTCGCGCTGACTACATTCACCATCTGGCCGACCTGTTAGGTGAAACCAGCGGAACCATTCCGACAAATGCGAGCGTGCTGGACGTGGGAGTAGGGGCAAACTGTATTTATCCACTGATCGGCGTGCATGAATACGGCTGGCGATTCACCGGTAGTGAGACCAGTAGCGACGCGTTTAACAGCGCTCAGGCGATCGTAAACGCCAATCCGGGGTTAACCCGTGCTATTCGTCTGCGTCGCCAGAAAGATGCTGCGGCAATCTTCAACGGTATCATTCACAAGAATGAGCAGTATGAAGCTACATTGTGTAACCCGCCATTCCATGATTCTGCGGCTTCAGCCCGCGCCGGAAGCGAGCGCAAACGTCGTAACCTGGGGCAGGATAAAGATGATGCGCTGAACTTTGGCGGGCAGCAGCAGGAACTGTGGTGTGAAGGCGGTGAAGTGGCGTTCATCAAAAAAATGATCGCCGAAAGCCAGGCCTTTGGTCGTCAGGTGATGTGGTTCACCACGCTGGTTTCGCGCGGTGAGAATTTGCCTCCGTTGTACCACGCATTAACGGATGCGGGCGCGGTGAAAGTGGTTAAGAAAGAGATGGCCCAGGGGCAAAAGCAGAGCCGCTTTATTGCCTGGACCTTTATGGATAACGATCAGCGTCGCCGTTTTATGGCGCGTAAACGCTAAAGCGTTGGCTCGGTTGGCGGCAGCGGTTCGCTTGCTGCCGACGGCGGGCCATTCACCGGTGCAGGCAAGACCTGATACGTCTGTACCGGCGCGCGTACGTTGGCCAGATCGAAGTATTTCTTCACCTGGCTGTCGAGGGCGAAACGTACCGTCCACTGTTTGAGCGGTAGTGTGGTAAATGAGACTCGTAGCGTGAAGGCCGTATTGGTTAGCCCCACAATTCCGGCAAACGACGGCTCGCCAATAATAAGCCCGCGAATATTGTCCTGTTCCATCACCGCAGCTACAGCGTCTTTCAACGCTTGATTCGCTTTATCCGCATCCTCATGGCGGTCTACGTCGTAATTGGCAACGACCGATCCAATCCCACGCACAAAGTTGGCGAAGGTCGTTATCGAGGACCAGGGAATGATATGGTACGCCCCGGTGTCCTGACGGACGCCCACAGAGCGGATGGACATCCGTTCAACCGTACCGGTGAGTGGACCGATGGTCACCAGGTCGCCGGTGTTCATACCATTTTCGAACTGAATAAAGATCCCGGTAATAATATCTTTTACCAGGGTTTGCGAGCCGAAAGAGATAGCCAACCCCAGCGCCCCGGCCCCAGCCAGTAAGGGGGCGATATTGACGCCAATTTCGGACAGCACAATCATGATGGTGATCGTGCTGATGATCACCGCCAGCGCGTTGCGAAACAGCGTCAGCAGGGTGCGGGTACGGGCGCTGGGTAGCGGGCGGCCGTGAATATCGGAAGCCAGACGATTTTCAATCAGACTGGCAAGGATCGTCCAGCCGATGGCGGAGAAGAATAAAATCAGCGCGATACGGATGAGGATATCCACCGTTTTTTCTCCTGCGCCGTAATGCAGCCAGTTCCAGAAGTCGAACAATCCCCAAGCATTCAGTAGCAGCATTACCGCGACGCACACCGTCAGGATCCTGGCCACGCTTAACGCCGTCGACAGCCAGCCATTCAACCGTTTTTGTAATTCCGGATAGCTGCGCTGGGTGTGTGGCGAAAGGGTAATAGTCTTGGCTATCCAGCGGGAAAGCATACCGGAAACAAAGGCGGCGATCCCTATTATCATCAGACTGCGCAGCGTGGCGCCCATCATGAATTTCAGGCTGTTGCCAGGATCAAACAGCGAGAAGAAAAACAGCACAATGAAGTAGGCGCTGGCCAGCCAATGCCATACCAGCGCAAAGGCGCGGATAAACAGGCTGAAAAACGCTAACGATCTTTCCGCCAGATTCAGCAAATGCTGCGTTATCTCTTTCTTGTTTCTGAAAATCAGGTATAGCGCCCATAAGGTGATACACAGCATGATGATGACGTTTGCCATCGCGCCGACCTGCACGTTGACCTGATTTGAGATAATGGGAACGGCAACGATAAGTCCGTAACCAATCAGGCTGCTCAATGAACTCAAACGGCGATTCCAGTAGCGCGCACCGGCATCCTGAATGTTAAACGGGCGTAGTTCGGCCACCGTTGGGCAAAATATCAGGCGTAGAATGGCTTTGAAGAACTCAATCAGCGCGAATGCATTGAGAAACAGGCTTTGCTGAAAGGCGATAGTGCGGCTACCGGCGTTCATTCTGTCACTCAGTATCTGCCCGACAAACAATGTCAGCGCCAGCAAAAGCAAATCGATAATGAATGCGCCGACGATCATTGCCGGAAGCTGAAGCCAGTTGCTGCGTTCGCGGTTTTTCCGTCGGGCCCATTGCCCCATTTTGCGATACAGCGGCAGCGCGCACAGGCGAAGCAGCCAGAAAAAACCGAACACTGATGCCGCCAACATTAAAAAATGGGTCAGGGCATTGGAGAACGTTTGCGGGTTAAAGGTCTTGTGCGGTGCATCGGTAATATTGCGGTAAAGCTGAGCAAAGCGGCTGGAGAGCGCCTCACCGTAGTGGCGGGTGACATCCGTGACGTTTTCCAGCACCGTTTTTTCTTCCGTTAACGTGGGCGGGACAAGGGTTGGCACCGGCTCGGCAGGAGGCGCTGTCGCCACTTTGCGTAACTGATCGATCAGTTCCTGGCGTGAGGCATCATTTTCCAGCACATCCGCCAGCGCGCCGTAGGCCGCTTTCTTCTGTTCAACATCCGGCTCTTTCGCTGGCGCGGTTTGTGCGTTGGTTGACGTTGGCGTCGTGATGCCAGGTATCGTCACCGCCTGAGTCGGGAGACTCAACAGACAAACCAAGATGAACAGGATCCAGCGCATGACTCCTCCCATGAGAAAATAAATTCAAAAGGATAAGTATAGATGTCAGGGCGGGGGAGAAATGAAATGAGAGGATTCTGGTGAAAAACCTCCCTTCGGGAGAAGGGAGGAAAAGCTATCAGGAAACGTGCTGCAAGAATTCCTGTAAACGTTGGCTGGGCGGATTTTCAATCAGAGCCTGCGGATTACCGTCTTCGGCAATACGTCCCTTATCGATGAAAATCAGACGTGAAGCCACTTTTTCGGCAAAGCCAATTTCGTGGGTCACAATCACCATGGTCATCCCTTCCTCCGCCAGGTCCTGCATAACTTTCAGAACTTCGTGGCGCAGTTCCGGGTCCAGCGCTGAGGTTGGCTCATCAAACAGCATCATTTTCGGCTTCACCGCCAGCGCACGGGCGATAGCCACACGCTGCTGTTGACCGCCAGACAGCTCAGAAGGGTAGTGATGTGCACGCTCTGCCAGACCGACTTTCGCCAGCAGCTCTTTAGCCAGTTTCTCGGCCTGTTCTTTATTTGCTCCGCGTACGCGCTGCGGTCCGAACATGACGTTTTCCAGCGCCGTCAGATGCGGGAACAAGTAGAACTGCTGAAACACCATCCCGGCTTCCTGGCGGATTAACCGTTCGTCTACTTTCGGATCGTTTACCTTCAGACCGTCGACGATCAGATCGCCAGAGGTTATCTCTTCCAGTTTGTTAATACAGCGCAGCAGGGTTGATTTACCGGACCCGGATGGCCCGATAATTACCACCACTTCGCCCTGCTGAATGTTCAGGTCAATATTGTGCAGCACCTGGGTTGGGCCAAAGTGCTTAGAAACGTTTTTAAATTCAATCACAGGATTTTCATCCTTCTTTCCAGACGACGCAGAATGAAGCTCAGCACCAGCGTAATGATCAGATAGAACACCGCAACGGCGCTCCAGATTTCCAGTGCGCGGAAGTTACCGGCAATGATTTCCTGGCCCTGACGGGTCAGTTCAGCGACGCCAATGACAATAAACAGCGAGGTATCTTTAATGCTGATGATCCACTGATTGCCCAGCGGGGGCAGCATACGACGCAGCGCGAGAGGTAAAATAACGTGGCGGATAGTCTCTGTACGTGAAAGCCCCAGCGCCAGTCCGGCTTCGCTGAATCCTTTATGGATTGAGAGCACCGCGCCGCGGGTGATTTCCGCAATATAGGCGCCGGAGTTGATCATGATGGTGACAACGGCGGCGCTAAAGGGATCAATGCGTAAATCGTTAAATGCCATTGGCAAGGCAAAGTAAATAAACATCACCTGCACAACGATTGGCGTACCACGAATGACTTCGATAAACACCAGCGCTACGTGGTTGGCTATCCAACCGCCGAAAGTACGCGCAAACCCTGCTGCAAGCCCGATTACCAGACCGCCTGCCAGACCGAGGACCGAGATCCACAGGGTCATTTTGGCGCCTTCAATCAAAAGCGGGATGGCGGGCCAGATGGCACTCCAGTCAAACTGCATATTTCGTTCCTGTTACCGTGGTGAGAAAAATAATGAGTCATAACGCGATGACTCAAAATTGCAGGCCCGGCGGCGCTGGCGCTACCGGGCGCGACAGAACGTTCTTGTTATTTAGGTTCGGTACCGAACCATTTTTTGTAGATTTCGTTGTATGTGCCGTTCTCTTTCAGCGTTTTCAGCGCACCGTTCACTTTCTCGCGCAGTTCATCGCTGCCTTTCGGGAAGGCGATACCGTACTGCTGGGCTTCCAGGGATTCGCCAACAGCTTTGAACTGGCCGTTGCCAGCAGTTTTAATGAAGTAGAGAATGTTTGGCGTGTCGTGCAGCACGGCGTCTGCGCGGTTGGTGCCCAGTTCCATATATGCGTTATCGATATTCGGGAACTGACGCAGGTCTTTGGTTTTGATGTTAGCTTTCGCGTAATCAACGGAACCCGTGCCGCTCTTCACCGCGACGACTTTACCATCCAGATCTTTTACGCTTTTTACGTCGTTATTATTCGCTTTGACCATCACTAACAGACCGCTTTTGTAGTAGCCGTCAGAGAAGTCGATCGCTTTTTTACGCTCATCAGTGATGGTGATACCCGCCAGCGCCAGGTCGATATTTTTGGTTTGCAGAGCCGGGATGATGCCGCTGAAATCCATGGGTTTCAGTTCATAATCCAGCTTCAGTTCTTTGGCTACGGCAGCCCACAGATCCACATCAAAACCAACGTATTTGTCACCCTGTTTGAATTCGAACGGTACAAACGCGGTGTCGGTTGCGACAACCAGTTTCTTATCTGCGGCATGAGAGGACACCGCAAAAGCCAGGGTAAGTGCAGCCAGTGAGACTTTTAATACAGACTTCATAGGATTTCCTTTTATATCCACGGGGCGATCCCCTGCGAGAACATATGGCTTAATGAAAAAATCGTGCCAGTTTTGCAACTTATTGTTTTAACAAGAGGGTGTCTCGTTTCTCTGCACAATAAGTGGGGCAAAGTGGGCAATCTGCACTGTTTTGGGGCACTCATTTGGTGCGTACCTGACACGGTGCAAACGGTATGACTATTTAGCGTAAAAATTGTTGATAAAACAATCTTTCGTTAACGATTGTGTGAGGTGATTATTACAAATAATTTACTTTGGAGTGACGAATGATCAATGTCATGCACTATACATGCACCATATATGTGCAAAACCCCCGCCAGGGCGAGGGTTATATAGGTAATACTTATGTCTGCTGTTATTCAATGTTGGCTTCGATAAACCACAGGAATTTGTCGAGGTCGCGTGAAGCGGCGGTGAAGATATCTGCTGTATCTTCGTCTTTTGCTTCGTTAATGGCTTTGCGGACGCTGTTAGCGACGACGGCATAACGATCGGCCAGCTCTTTTAAGTGGTCCTGTACGCTATGGATGTCCAGCGGATAGCTTTTCAGAGGCGTTTTGCTGTTAATAACCTGGGTGGTACCCAATGCCACACCGCCTAACTGTACGGCGCGCTCAGCCATGGTGTCGAGGTGATCGGTCAAGGCTGTACGGAAGCCATCGAGCATTTCGTGCACTGCGATAAAGTTCGCGCCGCGCATGTTCCAGTGAGCCTGTTTGGTGATCAACGACAGGTCGATAAACTGGATCACTTGCTGATTCAGCAGCTCTACGGTCGCTTTCTTTTCGCTATCTGTCACATCGTTGCGGGTATAAAGGAGGGCAGATGCTTTTGTTTTTACCAGTTTTGCGGTACTCATATTTTCATATCCTCTTGATATTTATGTCCCAGCTCTTCAACGGGAATAAGTATAGCGTGGATTTTGGATTTATTTTTCCGGTGTTGCCTATTACTTTAATAGCGAAGAGATGGAAGGATATTAAATAGCTAATAAAATCATTGAGATATGATGGTCATTAATGGCGTTATGTTATTTTTATGTTAATGTAAAAATTTCTAGAAATATGCAGATGAGAAAATTCTGTTTATTAGAATAATTATCACGCAGATTTATATTTGGGTACTCTGCATGATTATGAAAACCATGCAGAATATTAAGTGATTAATTCACGTCAACTTGCTTAATTTGTGGCTCTTTGCGAATAGTGAGCGTCGATCCCATTGATGCGATAATAATGGCACCCAGAGCGAGCGTCTGGATAAGCGTCAGTGTTTCACCGAGGAAGATCATTCCTGACACCGCAGCCAGTGCGGGTTCCATACTCATCAGAGTACCAAAAGTGCGCGTGGGCAGCCGCGTCAGCGCAATCATCTCCAGCGAGTAGGGAAGCGCAGTGGAGAGGACCGCAACGGCCAGGCCTAACGGCAGAATGGACCAGTGCCACAAGGCATCCCCAGCCTGGAGCGCGCCGATGGGAACAAAAATCAGCGCCGCAATTAATGACCCTACCGCAACGGTCGCGGGACCATGTTCTGCGCCGGCGCGCTGCCCGGTAAGAATATAGATTGCCCAACAGGCACCAGCGCCCAGCGCCAGCGCAGCACCGGTTAAATCCACGTGAGAAACGTCCTGGCCTAACGGCATCAGGAACCAAAGCCCGAGTACAGCCAATGCAACCCAAATGAAATCCACCGGACGTCGGGATGAAAACAGCGCTACCGCGAGCGGGCCGGTGAACTCCAGCGCCACGGCAATTCCCAATGGGACGGTCTGGATTGACAGGTAGAAGAGGTAGTTCATACCGCCCAGAGACAGACCATAAAACAGCAGTGGCAGGCGTTGTTCTTTGGCGAATCGCAAACGCCAGGGTTTAAAGAAGGCAATAAGGATGAGGGTGCCCAGCGCAAGGCGCAATGCGGTAACGCCCGGCGCACCGACGAGTGGGAATAGCGATTTTGCCAGAGATGCTCCGCTCTGAATGGAGGACATAGCAATAAGCAAAACCAAAATAGGCAACCAGACTGGCGCTTTACGTGACGACCCCGGCATCCTTTCTCCTGTCAAATGATAATTACACGCCTTCATCTGCGCGACGTTGCAGCTTTGCTACGACACGGATGACGTGATGTATAGAAAAGTAAAACAGCGAGTGTAATGGAAATACGCACGGCTGGTTGAGTATTCGTTGAAAAAAAAATTGCTCAGTTCCGTACAATGGCATGAAAATGATGGATTAATAATCTGCGTGATTAGGAATATTCTGGATGAATGTGCCTTATTGTGCGCGTAATAATGGCATTTTTCGTTAGAAAAGTGATGTTAATTGAAAGAGATAGCGGGTTTCTGAAATGTTCTGTTACATGAAAGACCGCGTTAGACATCGCGAATCGCAAAGAGTTTCCCATCAATTTTTGGTATATTTAAAACTTAAGATTTACTTGAAGCACATTTGAGGTGGTTATGAAAAAAATTGCATGTCTTTCAGCACTGGCCGCTGTTCTGGCTTTCTCCGCAGGTACTGCTGTAGCTGCGACTTCTACCGTTACCGGTGGTTACGCTCAGAGCGATGCTCAGGGCGCAGCGAACAAAATGAACGGTTTTAACCTGAAGTATCGCTACGAGCAGGACAGCAACCCGCTGGGTGTTATCGGTTCCTTCACTTACACTGAAAAAGATCGTACCGATGCGTCTGGCGACTACAACAAAACCCAGTACTACGGCATCACTGCTGGCCCGGCTTACCGTCTGAACGACTGGGCAAGCATCTACGGTGTAGTGGGTGTTGGCTACGGTAAATTCCAGAACGCAGCATCCCCGGCTGATAACCACACCACCAGTGACTACGGTTTCTCTTACGGTGCTGGTCTGCAGTTCAACCCGATCGAAAACGTTGCTCTGGACTTCTCCTACGAGCAGAGCCGTATTCGTAGCGTTGACGTTGGCACCTGGATCGCTGGCGTGGGTTACCGCTTCTAATCACTTCGGTGATACAAAAAATCCGCCTCTTGGGGCGGATTTTTTTTTGTGCGCAACTCAGAGATTAACGAGATTTGGTCTCAAAGATGTCGGTACCCAGATGGTTGTAGTCCACCTTCTGCAATTTGAAGTTGGTGATGTACACCGGGCCAGCCTTTTTCTCTGAAATAAAGCGGTAGCTGTTGGTGATTTCCTTCGCGCTTATCCCCGTCCACTGCGAGAAAAAGCTGAGGAAATCATTGGCGGAGCGACGGGCTTTAATCACCCGGTGCGCTTTATCATCGCTCGACAACACCATAAAAGGTACCTGGAAATTCTGCTGGAACTGATCGTCATGCGCCAGGTACTGCACCTCTTTCCCTCGCTCTTTAAACGCCAGGCCATGATCGGAGAAATAGACCATTGAGAAGCTGTTACCGCTGTTACGTAACTGATCGTAAAGCTGGCGCAGCAGATCATCCGTCTGTGTCATGGTGTACAGATAGCAAGATGTCTCTTTTGACTGGACGAAAGTCTCGTATTTACCCTGCGTACGGTCGCAGGCCTGCGGGTGCGAGCCCATTAAATGCAGCACGATGAGCTGTGGCTGAGTGCGCTCGGTTGCCAGCACTTGGGCGGTCATCTTCAACAACGCTTCGTCACGGGTATTTTTATCCGCTTCGAAATCACCGCTTTTGAGGAACTGAACTTCATCAGCGCGCTTCGCAATGCTGGCGATGGCCGTATCGTATTCACCAATCTGTCCCTGATTGGAAAACCACCACGTCTGGAATCCCGCGCGGTTGGCCAACGTGACAAAGTTATCCTGGAACTGGGGTTTATTGTCGACCACCCGATTCAGGGTCAGGCCAAGTGATTTTTGCGTCGAACCGCTTGCCGCGATGTAATCCGCGAAGATGTAGCCGTTAACGGAACTGGCAAACGGGGTGTTATCCCAGTGGCCGCCAAAAGCGCCTAACGCATCGCGGCGGGCGCTTTCGCCGATGACCACGACGTAGGTATGATACTTCGGCTTCACGGCAGTTACCGTCCAGCTGTCTTTCACGCTCGACAGCTTTGCCATACGCTCTTGTTCGTCGAGCACTTCGTTGTTATTGACGATAACGTCCTTGGCAAAGCGGAAAACCGGATAGCCGGTGTCTTTCAGCTTGAACACGCCGCCCCAGGCCAGGTTTTGCACCGGGGTTACAAAGAACGCGACAACGCTGAACAGCAAACAAATGCTGTCAAACTTATTCCAGCTACGCTGCTGCACCTCTTTTTTACGGCGTACGGCGATAACACCGAGGGCGAAAATAAACACCCCAACCAGATAACTGTACCAGGGGAAGATGGTCAGGATTTCAGTTGACTCTTCCATATTGGTTGAGTGTAGCGCCAGCAAGGTATTGAAGTTCGGCGAGCCGTAAGCCTGGCCAAACGGAAAGTACATTGCCGCAATGAGCGAGCAAATGCCAATCAACACTTTCTGCGCGCGCGGCGCGCTGCGCCACAGCAACATCAAGATACAGGTGAAAGCAACACTATAGAGCAGGCTAAGCGGATAGCCCAGCGCAAGGTTGATCAGCAGAGACTGTAAGAAATAGAGGCCAGTCCACGGACTCATTGCCCGGCTACGAGCAATAATTGAATCTTTGAGGGTTAAATTCATATGCCACTGTTACAAAAACGCCATGTGCTTACCCTGGCGCTAAGGGTCATTGCCTGCCTGAGAGAGCGAGAAGGGGGATAGGGTCCGCATCCGCGAGCCGCAATATACGCAGGGCTGCGAAAAGATAGAGTGTGTGCAACAGAAGGTCAACTACTACAAATAAATTGTTTTGCGAGGGACTTGGCAAAACTGACAAAAAGAAGGGTTATTGGTACAAAAACAATCACCGTATCCGAGTTGCGGCAGGAAAAAGAAGCGGCGTACCGCGACGCCGCATTATTTTGCTGCAGGTTTATCCTGCTCTGGTTTGCTGTTAATCATGTCGCACAGCATAGAGATCAGCATTAACCGTACTTTAAAGGGAGAGTGGCTAAACACGCGTATACACCTCTTAAATTCATTCATAAAAACCTCCTGACTTCACGATCCCATCAGTCCTTGAGGGATGTCTTTATTATATACAGATATAGCACAGGCTATATTATATAGCTATTGCTAAAACGTTAATTTTTTGTGCCCACGCAACTCTGGTTTACAATGAGCGCTCTCTAATCAGATGCCGTTAACGCGTCACAGTAACGAGGAAGCAGAATGAGTCGTCGCGCAGGTATGCCAACAACAAAAAAAGTGACGCAATTGGTGAATGTCGAAGAACACGTTGAAGGATTTCGTCAGGTCCGGGAGGCACATCGCCGTGAGCTGATTGATGACTATGTAGAACTGATTTCCGATCTCATTATTGAAGTGGGTGAAGCGCGCCAGGTCGATATGGCCGCGCGGCTTGGGGTCTCCCAGCCGACGGTTGCTAAAATGCTTAAGCGTCTTGCTTCAGTCGGGTTGATTGAAATGATCCCCTGGCGGGGCGTGTTTTTAACCGCAGAAGGTGAGCGACTGGCTCAGGAGAGTCGGGAGCGTCATCAGATTGTGGAGAATTTCCTGTTGATGTTAGGTATCAGCCCGGAAATTGCCCGTCGTGATGCGGAGGGAATGGAGCATCACGTCAGTAAGGAAACGCTGGAGGCTTTTAGCCGCTTTACACAACAGCAAGGTACAGGCTCTGAATGAGTTTTCCTTTACTACGTGCGTTACAGCGCGATCGCTTTTTTCAGCTGTTAATCATCGTCGGGGTTGTACTGAGCCTGTTCGTGCCATTTACGCCACGGTCATGGCCGGGGGCGATAGACTGGCACACGATTATTACGCTTAGCGGCCTGATGTTACTGACCAAAGGCGTGGAGTTAAGCGGTTACTTCGATGTGTTAGGGCGCAAGATGACCCGGCGCTTCAATACCGAACGTCAATTGGCGATATTTATGGTGCTGGCGGCAGCGCTGCTGTCGACGTTTCTGACCAACGATGTTGCGCTGTTTATTGTTGTTCCGCTGACGATCACTCTGAAAAAATTGTGCGCCATTCCTGTCAATCGCCTGATTATCTTTGAGGCGCTGGCGGTAAACGCCGGATCGTTGCTCACACCAATAGGTAATCCGCAAAACATTCTGATGTGGGGACGCTCCGGCTTATCGTTTACCGCGTTTACCTGGCAGATGGCGCCGCTTGCGGGGGCCATGATGCTGACGCTGGTGGTGTTGTGCTGGTTCAGTTTCCCGTATAAAGCTTTGCATTATCATACCGGTACGCGCGCACCTGACTGGCAACCGCGCCTGGTGTGGAGTTGTCTGGGGCTGTATATCATCTTCCTGGCGGCACTGGAGTTAAAACAAGAGTTATGGGGCCTGGCGATCGTCGCGGCAGGGTTCATGGTGCTGGCTCGCCGCGTGATCCTCTGCGTGGATTGGACGCTGCTGTTGGTGTTTATGGCGATGTTCATTGATGTGCACTTGCTGACGCAACTCCCGGCCTTGCAGGGGATTACCCACCAGATTGGTACACTTTCAGCGCCAGGGCTTTGGTTGACGGCCATTGGTCTGTCGCAGTTTATCAGTAATGTTCCCAGTACGATTTTGCTGCTGAACTACGTTCCACCAACGCTACTGCTGGCCTGGGCGGTCAATGTGGGCGGTTTTGGTCTGTTGCCGGGATCGCTGGCGAATCTTATTGCTTTGCGGATGGCAAACGATCGACGGATCTGGTGGCGTTTTCATTGGTATTCGGTGCCGATGCTGATATGGGCGGCGCTGGTAGGGTATGGTTTATTACAGGTGATGTGAGGATTGTGCCCGATGGTGCTGGCGCTTATCGGGCCTACAGGTTAAGTAGGCCCGATAAGGCGAAAGGGCAGTTTTGATGCTTAGTTCAGACGAACCGGCATACCTGAACGGTTCTGTACCGCCTGCTCAACGACAGCCTGATCGACGTCAGGTTGACCGGTGATGCTGGTAATGCTCTTGTTCAGCGTAATCGGTACGATTTCCCCGCCTTCGAACTGTGCTTCAGTGGTAGACAGTGGGTTGTGTACCTCGATGTAACGGCTGCCATCTGGTTCAGTCGTGGCTTTTACCGGCTCATCGATAAACTGTACGCGGGTGCCGACCGGCACATTTTCAAACAGGAATTTGATGTCGTCGTTACGCAGACGCACGCAACCGTGGCTGACGCGTAAGCCGACGCCGAAGTTAGCATTGGTACCGTGAATGGCGTACAAGCGACCGATATACAGCGCGTACAGACCCATCGGGTTATCCGGACCTGCCGGAACCACGGCTGGCAGCGGTTCGCCCGCAGCGCGGTATTCCTCATGCATTTTTGCCGTTGGCGTCCAGGTTGGACCGGCTTTTTTACGTTCTACTTTGGTGGTCCAGTTGATTGGCGTGTCTTTGCCCAACTGACCAATTCCGATCGGCAAAACAATAACGGTGTTGGTGCCTTTCGGGTAGTAGTACAGACGCATTTCCGCGCTGTTAATTACAATACCTTCATGCACGGTATCCGGCAGGATCAATTGCTGAGGTATGTTCAGTACGGTGCCACCCTTCGGCAGGAAGGTATCCACGCCCGGGTTGGCTTCCAGCATATTAGACAGACCCATCTGATATTCCGCCGCAAAATACTCCAGCGGTTGGGTGTTGCCTTCAGGAATAGTGATGACCTGGTTTTGACCGATCAAACGGCTGCCATCGGTAGGGAGCGGGTACGTGACGGCAGAAGCGGTGTTACAAAAACCAACTATTGCGAGTGCCGCCGCGAAAAGCGTTGTTAATTTCATGTTCATGTTCATGTATGCGAGATTCAGTGCCAGGCAGGCTAGTGGGTTGAGATTTATGTAGTGTTGGGCACGCATTATATGTGCAATCTGAGCAACAAGGAATTCGGATGTGTACTAAATCACATTTTTTTCCTTTTGCTTTCACTTTACCCCTTTAGCATCAAGGCGCGATCTTATTACAGACTTATGGCATAATAAGCGGTTTGTCACATATTTCTTTCTCTTTCAGGATACGCCTGTGTTAGTTTCCAGCAACGTCACCATGCAGTTCGGCAGTAAGCCGCTGTTTGAAAATATTTCCGTCAAATTTGGCGGCGGCAACCGTTACGGCCTGATTGGCGCGAACGGTAGCGGTAAATCCACTTTTATGAAAATTCTCGGCGGCGACCTCGAACCGACGCTGGGTAACGTTTCCCTCGATCCGAACGAGCGCATTGGTAAGCTGCGTCAGGATCAGTTCGCCTTTGAAGAGTTCACCGTACTTGACACCGTGATCATGGGTCACGGTGAACTGTGGGAAGTAAAGCAGGAGCGCGATCGCATTTACGCCCTGGCCGAAATGAGCGAAGAAGACGGCTATAAAGTTGCTGATCTTGAAGTTCAGTATGGCGAAATGGACGGCTACTCTGCGGAAGCGCGTGCGGGTGAACTGCTGCTGGGCGTAGGTATTCCGGTAGAACAACATTACGGCCCGATGAGCGAAGTCGCACCCGGCTGGAAGCTGCGTGTGCTTTTGGCACAGGCGCTGTTCTCTAACCCAGACATTCTGCTGCTCGACGAACCAACGAACAACCTGGATATCGACACCATCCGCTGGCTGGAGCAAACGCTGAACGAGCGTGACAGCACCATGATCATCATTTCGCACGACCGTCACTTCCTGAACATGGTCTGTACGCACATGGCGGATCTGGACTACGGCGAACTGCGTGTTTATCCGGGTAACTACGACGAATATATGACGGCGGCAACCCAGGCGCGTGAACGTCTGCTGGCCGATAACGCCAAGAAGAAAGCGCAGATTGCCGATCTGCAATCCTTCGTCAGCCGTTTTAGCGCCAACGCGTCTAAATCTCGTCAGGCGACTTCTCGTGCACGTCAGATTGATAAGATCAAGCTTGACGAAGTGAAGGCGTCCAGCCGTCAGAACCCGTTCATCCGCTTCGAACAGGATAAGAAACTGTTCCGTAATGCACTGGAAGTGGAAGCGCTGACAAAAGGTTTTGATGAAGGTCCGCTGTTTAAAAACTTTAACCTGCTGCTGGAAGTCGGCGAGAAAATTGCCATTCTGGGTGCCAACGGCGTGGGTAAATCAACCATGCTGAAAACGCTGGTCGGCGAATTACAGCCGGATAACGGTACCGTGAAATGGTCTGAAAATGCCCAGGTGGGTTACTACGCGCAGGATCGCGAGTACGAATTCGAAAACGATCTGACGGTCTTCGAGTGGATGAGTCAGTGGAAACAGGAAGGCGATGATGAGCAAGTCGTGCGTAGCTTCCTTGGTCGCTTGCTGTTCAGCCAGGACGATATCAAGAAACCGGCTAAAGTGCTGTCCGGTGGTGAAAAAGGTCGCATGCTGTTCGGTAAGCTGATGATGCAGAAACCGAATATTCTGGTAATGGATGAACCGACCAACCACCTGGATATGGAATCTATCGAGTCGCTGAACATGGCGCTGGAAATGTACCAGGGCACGCTGATCTTCGTTTCTCACGACCGTGAGTTCGTTAGCTCGCTGGCGACCCGCGTGATTGAAATTACGCCGGAACGCGTGATCGACTTCACCGGTAACTACGAAGATTATCTGCGCAGCAAAGGCGTGGAGTAATTTTCCCTTCTCCAGCCCCTCGTTCTTTGGGGGAGGGGCTGGAGGAATAGGTTATTTTCGCACCCACTCAGAAACGGCTTCACCATTAATCAACAACTGACGTTTTTCATCGGCAGGCAGCGTTACCTTCAGCGCGTCCCACGCCGGACGATAGTCGCCACGGGTATTGATTTTCAGATTGATGGCCTCTGCGGTGCAGACCATCTCCCATTCTAACCACAGCGCATTGCCCTCTTTGTAGCCCCAGGACTCGCCATCATCTTCGAACAGCAGGCCGGACGAACTGCCCACGCCTTTCACCGGGAAGAGTTTCAGTTCCCGCGAAGTATCTTCGGCAACGTTAACGTAGGTAATACGCTCGCTCAGCGGTAAACCCGCGCCCGCGCGAACCAGCAGCGGCAGTTTCTCCAGCGGCGCATCAAGCGTGACCCACTGACCGCCGCTAAACCACGCACCGGTGTAGAAATCATACCAGCCGGTTTCGTTATCCGGCAGCCACACCCGGCGCTGGCGCTCGCCTTGCTCGACTACGCTTGCCACCAGAATATCGCGGCCCAGCAGGAAATCATCGCACTCTTCAAAGGTCTGTACGTCGTGCTCGTGATCAAGGAACGTCGGACGTAACATCGGTTCATCGTCGGCGTGCGCTTGCCACAGCAAGGTGTAAAGATACGGCAGCAGGCGGTAACGCAGCTCAATCGCGCTGCGAATCGCCGGGGTCACGCCCGGATACATCCACGGTTCGTTGACCGTGTGGTCGTCGTTCCATGAATGAATGGTAAAGCGTGGATGCATCACGCCGTTTTGTACCCAACGTACAAACAGTTCCGGGTCCGGTTTGTCACCGGAGAAGCCACCGACGTCATGGCCCAGGTTGTACAGCCCGGACAGGCTCATTCCCAGCCCCATGCGGATGTTATAGCGCAGAGTATCCCAGTTGGTGCGGTTATCGCCGCTCCAGGTTTGCACGTAGCGCTGCATTCCGGCGCAGCCTGAGCGGGAAATCAGATACGGGCGCTTGCCCGGCGCAAAGCGCTGCTGCGCTTCCATTGAGGCGCGAATCATCAGCAGCGGCATCACCGGGCGAATATGCTTAATTGCAATCTCATCGCCAAAGCCGTGACAGCGTGCTTCCCCGTCCCACACTTCAAATTCGTTGTTGTCGTTCCAGGTGGAATCGATGCCCATTTCCAATAGCTGAGTAGTCACGCCCTCCTGCCACCAGGACACGGTCTGTGGATTGGTAAAATCGAGGTGTGAACCTTCGTCGTCCCAGAAGCTGGAACGCTCCGGGCCGTCGCTTTCCGAGTCACGAATAAACAGCGCTTTCTCCGCCACCTCGTGGTAGCGCGGGTGATCCTGCAACAGGCACGGCTTGATGTTAGCCGCCAGATGCAGACCGGCATCGTGGAACGCCTGGCTCATGACTTTTGGCTGCGGCACTTTGTCATAGTTCCAGTTGAACACATAACGCTTGCCGTTAATCGAGGTATAGCCGGAAGAGAGCTGGAACGAGTCGCACGGAATCGCGTGCTCATCACACAGGCGAATAAAGTTCATCAACTGGTTTTGCGCGTCCGGTGCATCGGTGTAATGCATGGTGGAACCGCTATAACCGAGGCTCCATTTTGGCCCGAACAGCGTTTTCCCGGTCAGACGGACGAAGGCTTTGGTGACGTCCAGCACGCGCTCGCCGGTAAACAGGTAGTAATCGATATCACCGGCTTCTGCCTGCCAGCGGCGATAGGCGGTATGGTAGTTATCAATCTCGTTGCCTAAATCCAGCCAGCAACTACTCAGGTTGTCATAAAACAGCCCGAAGCTGATGTCGTCGCGGCGGGTAATGGTGAACGGAATGTGTTTGTACAACGGGTCGGTACTGGCCGCGTTGTAGCCCATCGCGTCAAGATTACGCATCTCGTAGCGCTTGCCGTTACGCTGCAAATCACCGGCTTTATCGCCCAGACCATAAAAACGCTCGTCCTTGCGACGGCTCTGATAGTGCGCCACGCCGTCGCCGTGAGCATTCACCAGATAGGCGCTGGTCGGACGGTCGTTGACCAGGGGCTGCCACTCGCCTGCGGCGTTACGGTAGTGCCACTCCAGCCACAGCGGCTGGTGGACGGTAACGCGCAGCGATTGCGTCGCGATAATCACGGTATCGTCCTGCTGGTTTAGCGTCCACGTCGGCAGGCTAAAACCGCTGAGATCTTCACGGTTGCGGCCCTCCCACGGTACATCCTGCGCCGGGGCGATACTCCAGGTACGGTTCAGCGCCAGTTCGCCTTTGCGTTTTAACAATACGCGGAACAGGTTTTCCTCCAGCACGTACAGGCATAGCGTGTGCTGGCTATCAACCAACAGTTCGACGTGGTGGGTAGACTGTTTTTGCAGAGTCCAGTTTTTCAGCGTTTTCATATTTACATCCACTATCAGGCGCGTTTCGCGCGGCGTTCAGCAATAAAAGCGACCAGGAAGACAGCGCCAATCAGGTCGAAGAAACCCATGGCGACAAACAGCGGGTTGAAGCCGATTTTGTCGGCGGTCACCCCAATAATCAGTGAGAACAGGAAGCTCGCAATCCATGCGGCGGAACCGCGCATACCGTTGACGGTAGCCATCTGGCCTTTGTCGAACGACTCAACCACCAGCGCGCTTAACATGCAGGAGATGATCTGGTGGCCAAAGCCGCCAATCGACATCAGCACCACGGCAACGATCGGATCTTTCGTCACCGCCACGATGGCGAGCGACACCATCAGGAATGCCCCGGTGACGGAACTGGCGACGGTAGAGTTGACGCGTGAGCAGCCGAACAGGCGCACATACAGGCGGGTTAAATAACCGCTTGCCACGCTGCCGAGGTCGGCGGCGAGGAACGGCAGCCAGGCGAACAGGGCGATCTGCTTGAGATCCATGTTGTACTGTTTGGCAAAATAGAGCGGCATCCAGAAGCTAAAAACCGCCCATGCTGGTTCCGCCATAAAGGCCGGGATGGCGATGCCGTAGAAACGCTTGTTCTTGCCCACGGTTTTCAGCGCGGTCAGGAATGGCAGCTTCACCGGCGGTGCTTCGTTGTCCTGACGGATATAGTCCAGCTCGGCTTTGCCCAGGTTCGGGTGTTGTTCGGGGTTATGGTAGAACGCCCACCACAGTACGACCCATGCGAGCGCCAGAATGCCGGTAAACATAAACGCGCCCTGCCAGCCAAAAGAGGCGTGGGCGAAGTAGATGATGGGCGGCGCAAGCATCGCGCCAATGGAGAAACCCACGCCAGCCCAGCCAGCCGCGATCGGGCGCTCCGCTTTCGGGAACCACTCACCGATGGTTTTGGCGTTGGCCGGGGTGGCCGCTGCTTCCGCACCACCCATAAAGAAGCGCAGCAGCGCCAGATGTACCCAGTTACCGGCACCGGCGTGAAGCAGACAGGCCAATGCCCACAGGCTGGCGCAAATCATAAAGCCCAGCTTCAGGCCAATGACGTCAATCAGCCAGCCGCACAATGGCTGGAACAAGGTATAGGCTATCTGGAAAGCGCCGACGATCCAGGAATATTGCGCGGTGGTGATCCCGAGGCTGTCTTTCAGCTCCGGAGCAAGGATCCCCAACGAGTTACGGGTGATGTAGTTGACGGTGACGCCGAGTAAAAAAAGCACCAGCATCCACCAGCGCAGGTTTTTGACAACGCGGCGCGTTTTGCTGGTTGTCATTTCATTATTGATGCCCTGACTCATAGGGATCTCCACAGGATGATATCGGAAACGGTGGGAACTACGTGGGGAGTTGTCACACCACTTTTAGTAATATTTTGATATTTATCAATTTTATTCTTTTCACTTCCACCGTTCTTGTATGGAAGTTGTTCTACCAATTCACCTTATGAAATAAAAAAAACGCAGGGAAGTAGGTTTTGTGCACGTTTTTTCATGAGAGGCTGGTATACGTTACATATATGCATTTCAGGGCTTATGACGTAAGGGTTACTTGTCATGAAAATTCTTTCATTTATGAATTAGAGGCGGATCACAAAATGGAAAAGAAGCTGAAAATCGCCGAAATTGCCGTTCGTACCGGGTTGTCTGCCAGTACCGTATCGCGAGTGTTGGCGGGGAAGGCCAACACCAGCGCCCGCGCCCGCGAGCAGGTGCTGGCCTGTGCGCGTGAACTGGGAGTCATGGACGCCATGGCGGCAGGAAGGATGCTGCTCAACAGTCTGATCGTCTTCGCACCGCCAAGAGCGTTTGACGAGCGCTCCGATATCTTTTACTACCGCGTGATTCAGAGCATCAGCAAGGCGCTCTCGCCGCACGAGGTGCGCCTGCGCTACTGTGCGCTGGAGGAGAACGACAGCGACCCGACGCTATTTTTGTCGCGGATGAACGAGCCGGAAACGCAGGCGGCGATCCTGCTTGGCATTGACGATCCGCATATTCATGACCTGGCCGCCGACCTCGGTAAACCCTGCGTGCTGATCAACTGCCGCGACGAACGTATGCGGCTACCCGCCGTTGCCCCGGATCATCGAATGATCGGCGCTTTTGCTGCGCGTTACCTGTTTGAAATGGGCCACCGGGAGGTGATGAATGTGATGTGTCTGCGTCGTTACACGATGGAACAGCGGCTGGCGGGCATTAAGGAGTCGTGGCGACAGCATAATCTGCGCTTTCAGCATGAGTGCGATTTGTTGAATATCAGCAGCTTCAGCGCCAAAGTCGCGGAGGAAAAGGTGGGGGAATGGCTGGATGCGCTCGACAATCGCCCGCTGCCGACAGCATTCCTGGTGGGCGGCGATTTTATGGCGGCGGGTACCGTTAACGCCCTGCGTCAGCGCGGGCTGCGTGTGCCACAGGACGTGTCGGTGATGAGTATTGATGGCTTCAACCTGGCGGCAATTGAGGACGTACCGCTAACGGCGGTTCACGTGCCGCGCGATGAGCTGGGCGTGGAAGCGGTACAGATGCTGCAACAGCGGCTGATTCGTCCCGATGCGCCGGTAGGATCGTTACTGCTGCATGGGCGGCTGGCGGTTCGGGAATCGGTACGGCGGGTGCGCCCTGGAAAAGGACACACCGCCGTGGAACGGGAAGGGTTGTACGATAATCAGACGTTGATACCCAGCGCGCGCTTGCCGTAAATATTGAGGTCAGCGAGCGTAAAGCGGCCCTGCCAGTCGACTTCGTAGTCTTCGCGCGGAAAATCACCTGGCGACACACCTTTTTCCAGCGCGGCCTTCACTTTGTGGGCGTAGGCGAGATTTTTTTCGCACATCGGTGCCGCTGGGATGTACATCACGTTGCCCCAGCCCTGCTGATTTTCTACCGGCGCGACGGAGTGGATCACATCACAATGCCACCAGACGGAGTCTCCGGCGTCCAGTTGCGGGATGCTGGTTAATGCTTCAATCAGCAGCGGATGCCATTGCGCAGAAATCGGCAGAACTCTGCCGGGCGCGACGCCGCAAAGTTCATCTTCCGGCACATCATCAAGCAATGGACGTAACAGTACCCAGGCCATCGCTTCAGGGATAGGGACCACGTGCAACAACCCCTGACCTGGCAGCATATCAGAGAGTGCAGTCCAGCCCTGGAAGGTGCGGAATACTGAACATTTAGTGGTGTTATCCACCGTGTACTCTTCTACTTCAGTACGATGCGCGGCCTGCCACGGATCGTAATCTTCCAGCTTACCATTGAAAACATTAGCAAAGACTTGCTGATATGCCGGCAGAAGCCAGCGTTCCAGTGCGCCGGAATCCGTATGCGCGCCCAGGCCTTTGGACGTCGTACCCGGCGGGCGACGGCGTATGCGGTCGGGGTAGATAACGCTGACATCCGGGTTAAACCATTGCTTACCTTCGTCTGAAAATGTCCAAAGACGGTTGAGAAATGACTGTGCATTTGCCATTTCTTCACTCTGACGGGCCTGCATCTGCGCCTGGGACCAGTAGATGGGGTAGATTTCAGGCCGCGATGCGCTCAGGGTACCAAAGAAATTATCGCCCGGTCCTTGGTAAACGTCGTCAAAATGGTTGCGGTCCAGATAGTCCAGCATTGACCTGTCCCAATCGAGGGCTTGTTCGCGAGAGAAATGGCCTTTAATGACCGCGCATCCGCGACGCTTAATTTCTTCACGCTGCTCCGTGCTCACGCGACCCGCCTTGATATCCGCATAGGACAACACAGGCCATACCGGAGAGCCTTGGGCTTTGAGGGCGTTGATTTCCGCCACGCGATTGGCAATGGCTTCGCTCAACTGATTGAAAATCAACTGAACATCTCCAAGCTGTTCACGCAATTGCTTTTTCATCTGCCGGATTGCCGCTTTGTGATCGGTGGGCAATGTGTCGCTGGTAAAAGTAAAAGCCATATCCACCTCGCATTAACTTTCATTCGAAACTAATTTAACTTACAGGTGATAATATAAGTTAAAATTTAGTTAACGCAAGTTTAAAATTTGATGGTGTGAGCAAAATGAAAAAGCATGGAAACCGGGGCAAGGAGATACCCCGGTTGGGCAGGATTAGCAATGAAAAGGGGAAGTGTTATCCAGCACCGCCTGAATCACGTTCAGCGCGCCCTGATGGTTATTGTCGTTGGTCTGATAGCGGGCAATCGATTTGATACTCTCTGCCGCGTTGGCCATGGCGAAAGAGTAGCGCGCCATTTTCAGCATTTCTGCGTCGTTGCCGCTATCGCCTATGGCGACCACATTTTGCGGGGACAGGTTCCAGCGCTTTAGCAGACGGCTGATTCCGTTGGCTTTATGCAAGCCTGGAATGATCAGGTCGATAAACCCAAAGCCGCTGGTGACGGGCTTCATTATACCGTCAAGGGCAGAATGAAGGTGATCGATAACCAATGGGATTTGTTGGTCCGGTAAATTCAGCGAGAACTTGAACAGCACATCATCGATGTCCTGATAATCCTTCACGGGTTTCAGGCGATGGTAGTGTTTTGACATCAATGCGACAAAAGAGTCTGGGGCATTTTCGCTAACGTAGGCGCTTTGCAGGCCGCAAGCCACAAAGTTGAGATGCGTATCTTTGAGCAGTTCGCCAATGACAATACGGGATTCGTGGCGGGTCAGCTCACCGTGAAACAGCTGTTTGCCATGTTCAAAGACTAACGCCCCGTTCTCGGCAACAAAAGAGATCTCATCTTTGAGTTGCGGGAAAAAGGAGATCAGTTGGTAATACTGATTGCCGCTGGCCACGACAAATTCAATATCCCGTTTTTTTAGCTCCTGATACTGCGCCATAAAACGTGCATGATCGTATTTTTTGGCGTCATCGAGAAAAGTTCCGTCCATATCGGTGACGATAACTTTGATGGTCATACTTGCTCCTGGCTCATAACTGCGACCAGAAACATTTTAATAACAATGTGAGCTAAAGCACAAATTTATTTCATTCGAAAGAAGAATACCCGGCAAGCGAAATGCCGCCGGGTAAGGGGGATTACAACATATGTTCAGTACGCGCGATGATATCGTCCTGCGCATCCGGAGACAGCGCGGTGAAGAAGGCCGAATAACCTGCTACACGCACCACCAGATCACGATACTGATCCGGGTGCTTTTTGGCTTCCAGCAGCGTTTCGCGGGAGACAATGTTGTACTGAATGTGCCAGCCTTTGTGCTCCTCAAAGAAGGTACGCAGCAGGATCATCAGCTTTTGCTTGTCAGATTCATTCTCCAGTGTGGCCGGGTTCAGCTTCTGGTTTAACAACACGCCGCCGAGGATTGAACCGGTCGGCAGTTTACCCACCGAGCCAATTACCGCTGTGGGGCCGAGATGGTCCGTTCCGGAAGCCGGGCTTGCGCCTTCTGCCAGCGGAGTATGCGCCTTACGACCATCCGGTGTGGCCATCGTTGCCGCGCCAAACGGTACGTTTGCGGAGATAGACGAGGTACCCGCGTAGTAATTGCCGCCAATCGGGCCACGTCCGTAACGCGGATTATGATACTGTTTCAACTCATTGATATAGGTCTGATAAGCACGCGTCAGGAGCGTATCAACGCTATCGTCATCGTTGCCGTATTTCGGTGCGCCGTTGATCAGTCGCTGGCGTAGTTGTTCGTGGGTCAGACCGTCAAAATCGTCGGCCAGCGCGGCGGCCAACTGCTGCTGACCGATAGCGCCTTGTTCAAAGACCAGTTTCTTCACCGCAGCCAGGCTGTTACCGAGGTTGGCAATACCCACCTGCAAACCCGATACCCAGTCGTATTTCGCGCCGCCTTGCTTAATGCTTTTCGCGCGTTCAATACAGTCATCTACCAGCGCAGAGCACAGAATATCGTGTACGTTCTCTTCCAGCATGGTGTCGACGACATACTCAATTTCGATAGATTTACGCGTGTAGTAGCGAATCTGCGTATCCCAGGCGTCCATCACTTCGTCGAAATTGTTGAAGTTACCAGCCGAGAGCGCTTTTTCCTGTGGCAGAAATACTTTACCGCTGGTGGCATCGCGACCCCCTTCCAGCGCTGCCAGCATCACACGGGCAAAGTTAATAAAGCTCATGCCGGTGCAGCGGTAGCCCCATTTGCCGCCAACGGCGGTTTCGATGCAACCAATGGCTGCATAGTCATAGGCGTCCTGCGGTTCAATGCCAAGCTTAATGAATTCAGGTATGACGATTTCGTCGTTGTTAAAGGCAGGCATCCCGAAGCCGCAGCGGATCACCTGTACACAGGCATCCAGGAAATCATTACTCATCCCCGCATGATAACGCACGCTCAGGTTTGGCTGAGTAGAACGCAGGCGACCGCAGGATTCCAGAATGGCGTAGGAGAGCGGGTTGACGGCATCCATCGCCTGACCGTTGACCAGGTTTTGACCACCAATGGTCACGTTCTGATACAGCGGGCTACCCGCCGACGCTTTCGAATGGGAGCCGGAGCGGATTTTGTTCACTTCCAGCAGTTTCAGCCAGCAGCTGTGCAGCAGCTCAATGGCGTGCTCACGATCGAGGCTCTGGTTCAGTTCTACGTCACGACGGTAGAACGGATAGAGGTACTGATCCATGCGACCGAACGACACCGAGTGACCATTCGATTCAATTTGCAGAATCAACTGGATGAAATAGCACAACTGCAGCGCCTGCCAGAACGTTTTCGGCGGCTCATGGGCGATCACATCGCAGTTATCCGCCATGGTTAGCAGTTCATCACGACGACTGGCGCGCGTTTCCGTGGACGCCATTTTACGTGCCAGCGTGGCAAAGCGCTCAATGTGCAGACTGACGGCCTCCAGCACGATATCAATCGCTTTCAGGAACTGATCGCCATGGAGGTCTTCCAGACATGTCAGATTGATGCGGGAGCGACGTTCATCGACTTTGTGGCGCAGGCCGTCGAGACCTTTTTCCAGCAGCAACGGGAAGTTTACCGCCAGGTGTGCATCGCCTGAGGTCATGTTACCTTCGGCTTTGATAATGCCGGTTTCCAGCAGCCCTTTCTGCTCGTCGGTAAACATCCCGTAGCAGCGATCCTGCACGGTCTGACCACGCCACCATGGACACACCTCGTGCAATACGCGTTTGTTCTCTTCGCTTACCGCAAAGCCCGCGCCCGGCCTGTCGGCGAGGTCATCGATCTCTTTTTCAATCCACGACACGGTGTATTCCGGGAAGATCGGCGCGGCACGCACTTCACTTGCCTGGTTACCCATGATCAGTTCGTCATGCTTGATCCAGATGGTGCGTTCCGCCAGATGATGGGCCAGCGCCAGCGCGCGGCGAACCGGAATAGGTTTATCCAGATGCTGTTGATACATCTCGGTATAGTGCTGGGCGCGCTCGGTACAAACCGGCGGCTTCACGATGTGGATCAGGGCCGTTTTATGCGCTTTGATACGGTCGCTGAGTGTGTCCAGTTTCAGAGTGGTCATGGCGATTATCCTCGTAGGGTCACGGTTAAACCTTTAAGGCTGGCGTACTGCTGGGCAAATTCGAGCAGCGCAGGCGCATCAAGCGGTTTATCCGGTGCGTTGTAGGGTTGACTGAGTAAGTGGTATTTGTTGATGCCCAGCGTGTGGTAGGGCAAAAAATGGATCTCATCGACGTGAAGCTCGTCGGCAGCAAAATCGGTAATGGCCTGAATAGCGGCTTCGTCAGCGTTGAACCCCTGAATCAGGGGGACGCGGATAACCATTTTTTTACCGGCGGCGGCCAGTTTTTTCAGATTTTCCAGTACGCGAGAGGCGCTGCCATCGGTCCACTGTTTAAACGGCGCGTCGGCGACATGTTTTAAATCGGCCAGGAACAGATCGACGTCAGGTAATGACGGTTCAATATACTTCCACGGAACATGCAGGCAGGTTTCAACCGCGGTATGAATACCTGCATCGTGGCTGGCTTTGAGCAGCGCTGCCGCCAGTTCTGGCTGCATAAAGGGTTCACCACCAGAGAGGGTGAGGCCCCCACCGCTGCGATCGTAAAACGGTTTATCACGCACTACGGTCGCCATGATGTCATCCACGCTTTTTTCCTCTCCGCAGACGGTCAGCGCCTGGGTTGGACAGCAGTGGGTCAGCGCCGTGAGCGCATCATCGGTCAGTTTTTCGCGATGAATCAGCAATCCGCTCAGCGTCCGTTCAATCACCTTCGGTGCGGCCTGAGCACAGAGATCGCAACCGTCGAGGCACAAACGCGCGTCATAGAGCAGATCCTGCGTGCGGGCGCGACTTTCCGGATTCTGGCACCACCGACAGCCCAGGGAGCATCCCTTAAGGAACACCACGGTACGGATACCGGGACCATCATGTGTGGAATAGCGCTGGATATTGAAAATCATAAGCGGCCTCTCATCTTTCGTATAAAGATTAAATTACTTTCGAATGAAAGTTATATTGACGTGCGTCAACTAACCGTGAGGTTTCGCCGTGCTACCTTTTATTCATGCTAATTATTCGTTTGAGGAAAGGTTATGGAACTCTATTTAGATACGTCCGACGTTGACGCGGTAAAAGCCCTGGCGCGTGTTTTTCCGCTGGCGGGGGTAACCACTAACCCAAGCATTGTGGCGGCAGGTAAACAGACGCTGGACGTGTTACTGCCGCAACTGCAGGAAGCGATGGGAGGGCAAGGACGCCTGTTTGCTCAGGTAATGGCAACCACCGCCGAAGGCATGGTCAGCGATGCGCGTAAGCTGCGGGCAATCATTGCGGATATCGTGGTCAAAGTGCCGGTCACGGCAGAAGGTCTGACGGCCATTAAATTGCTGAAAGAAGAAGGGATCCCGACGTTGGGTACCGCGGTATACGGCGCTGCTCAAGGGCTATTAGCTGCGCTTGCGGGAGCGGAATACGTTGCGCCATACGTTAATCGTGTGGATGCGCAGGGGGGAGACGGCATTCAGACGGTGACCGATCTGCAGACCTTACTGAAAATGCATGCCCCGCACGCCAAAGTACTGGCCGCCAGTTTTAAAACGCCGCGTCAGGCGCTGGATTGCCTTCTGGCTGGCTGCGAGTCCATCACGCTGCCGCTGGATGTCGCTCAGCAGATGATTAGCTCTCCAGCCGTAGATGCCGCCGTAGCGAAGTTCGAGCACGACTGGCAGAGCGCATTTGGACGTACTTCTCTGTAAGTCTGTTTTGCCGGATGGCAACTGACACCTTATCTGGCCTACAAAATGCGCTGTTGTAGGCCAGATAAAAGGCATTAGCATCGCCCTCAGGCAATAGTGCGGTGCCAACTATTTCTCTGCTAACTCCCGCAGACCTCACAGGTGGGGTTGCGCATCAGCTTCATTTCGCGAAACTGGCAGGTCATGGCGTCGTACATGACGATTTTTCCTGACGCCGGTTTACCGTAGTTAGCCAGCAGCTTAATGGCCTCCATTGCCTGTAACGAGCCGATCACGCCGATCAGCGGAGCCATCACGCCGGCCTCTACGCAGGTCAGGGCGTTTTCACCGAACAGACGGCTCAGGCAACGGTAGCAGGGCTCTCCTTGCTGGTAGGTAAATACGGTAATTTGTCCTTCCATGCGAATTGCCGCACCGGAAACCAGCGGAATCCTGGCGGCGAAGCATCCGACATTCAACTGATTGCGAATGCTGACGTTATCCGTACAATCCAGCACCAAATCGTGTTCGGCGATAAGCGTGTGAATCTCGCTCTCGTCCAGCAGCGCATTCACCGGCGTAATGGCGATATAAGGGTTAATCCGCGCCAGTGCGTCGCGGGCGGATAACACTTTTGGCTGTCCAACGGTCGCATCGCTGTGCAGCGTCTGGCGCTGGAGATTCGACACGGAGACCGTGTCAAAGTCGAGCAAGGTTAAATGCCCGACGCCAGCGCCTGCAAGGTACTGAGTTGCAGCGCATCCCAGTCCCCCCACACCAACGACCAGTACCCGCGCCTCCTTGAGCGCTTCCTGACCTTCGAAATCGAAGCCGCGCAGAATGATTTGCCGGTTATAGCGCATCATCTCCTGGTCGCTGAGTTCTGCCATTACAGGCCTCCAAACAGTGCGTTAAACGGTTCGACCTCAACCCATTCGCCAGCGTCGACGTTACCGCGATCGCGCTCCAGCACGATAAAACAGTTACCCAGGCTAAAGGAGCTAAAAATATGCGAGCCCTGATGTCCGGTAGTGGTGACTTCCAGTTCGCCTTCTGCGTTACGCTGCAGTACACCGCGCTGAAAATCCAGACGGTCAGGTGTTTTCTTCAGGCGTGAGGCGGTGCGCACACGCTGGCGAGGCGGCAGACCACAGGCGGTGTTACCGCTGAGTTTCGCCAGGAGCGGTTGGACCAGTTGATAAAAGGTGAGGGCCGCAGACACGGGATTACCCGGCAGACCGCAAAACCAGCTGTTGCTCAGTTTGCCAAACGCGAACGGTTTGCCCGGTTTGATAGCCAGCTTCCAGAAGGCAATTTCTCCCAGCTCTTCGAGAATGGTTTTGGTGTAATCCGCTTCGCCTACTGAAACGCCGCCGGAGCTGATGACGACATCGGCCTGGCTGTCGGCTTCGATAAACGCGGCGCGCAGCGCGTTGGGGTCGTCGCGAATAATCCCCAGGTTGATCACTTCGCAGCCCAACTGCTGCAGCATCAGGTGAACGGTCAGACGGTTAGTGTCATAAATCTGCCCTTCTCCCAGCGGCTGACCTGGCAACTGCAGTTCATCACCCGTAGAGAACAGCGCCACGCGGACTTTGCGCACTACGGGAGCATCGGCAACACCGAGCGAAGCCAGAACAGGAAGCTCGGCGGTTGTCAGGCGAGTCCCGGCGGGAAACACCACCGCGCCGTTTGCAATATCTTCACCGCGCAGACGAATATTTTGCCCGCGGCGGACGTCGGCGGTAAAACGCACCCCGTCGTCAGTTTGTTCCGTTTGCTCCTGCATCACCACCGCTTCACAACCAGCAGGCACCGGGGCGCCGGTCATAATACGGATGCAGGTTCCCGCAGGCCACTCGCCATGGAAAGGCTGACCGGCAAAGGCTTTACCCGCCACCGCAAGCGGCTGTTCAGATTGTAAATCGGCTAATCGTACCGCATAGCCATCCATTGCCGAGTTATCGAATCCCGGGACATCAATGGGAGAGACAACGTCGGTGGCCAGAATGCGGCCAAAGCATTGAACCAGCGGCAACGTTTCGACGGCGGTGAGCGGGGTAATACGCGAAAGCATCTGAGAGAGCGCCGTTTCAAGCGGCATCAGTCCGGCGGTAAATTCCATGAGAAGACTCCTGCGGGGCAAAATCGAATCCGCTCATTATGTCAGAAAATGGACGCGGACAGTATGCTACCTCAGGCTTAGAATCAGATCTGGTATAGGTTTTATGCCAGAGATAGCGCTGCAGGAAGAATGCAGTATAGACTCACTATTTCCGCTCTTTTTTCCCAGGAGGCTAAATGGCTAATATTATTCCAGACGCAATTCGACGACAGGTAGATGCCGCCAGTGCGTGCATCCGCCAGATTTTCGAGGGAAATCTCATTGCCCTTCATTTGTATGGCTCTGCGGTTGAAGGCGGCTTAAAACCCCAAAGCGACATTGATTTATTGGTCACCCTGCGTGAACCCATGAATGCCCGACAAAGAAAAAAACTGATGCAGGAGTTGCTGACCATTTCAGCGCCTCCCGGCACCTCTGGGCGATATCGTGCGCTGGAAGTGACCGTTGTTCTGCACTCGCAGATCGTACCGTGGCGATTCCCACCTACGAGAGAAATGCAGTTTGGCGAATGGTTGCGTGATGATATTCGCGCGGGCGTGTTTGAACCGGCAATGATAGATCCTGATCTTTCTATTCTGCTGACACAGGCCCGGCGCGCCAGCGTACCGCTGTTCGGTGAACCTGCTGAGACGTTATTTAACGTCATTCCGTTTAGCGATGTATTACAAACATTTCGGCATATCCTTGAGATGTGGCAGAAACCGGCTGATTTAGAGGGGGACGAGCGTAATATCATCCTTGCTCTGGCACGTATCTGGTATAGCGTGGTTACGGGCAATATTGTCGCTAAAGATGAGGCCGCATCCTGGCTTCTGCCGAAATTACCCGCTGAGCATGCTGATTTGCTGCAAGCGGCGCGTGCGGAATATCTGGGGTTAACCAAACATAACTGGGCAGCGTGTATGCCGTCTGTAGAACGCTTTGTGTTTTATGCAAAAAAACAGATTACCGATCGGCTTGAATAATTTAGCAACAACGTCGAGAGATCTCCTTTCCGTTAAACACATCTGAATGACCTGATGGGCGGGGTGTGAGGTGCGGGCCTTTACCTTTACATGACGTCTGCATCTTTCTATATTCAAAAATCGAATCAATAAGTCACCGAAATTCTGATATTTATAACCCCCCGGTACCTGCCACCGAATGGACGAATAAAATGGGTAAAGCAGTCATTGCAATTCACGGCGGCGCAGGGGCTATCACCCGCGCGCTACTGAGCCAGGAGCAAGAATTGCGTTATATACAGGCACTGTCGGATATCGTTGAAACCGGTCAGCGGATGCTTGAAGACGGTCGTAGCGCACTGGATGTGGTTACCGAAGCCGTGCGTTTGTTGGAAGAGTGTCCGTTGTTTAATGCCGGAATTGGCGCGGTGTATACCCGTGATGAAACCCATGAACTGGATGCCTGCGTGATGGACGGTAATACGCTAAACGCGGGAGCCGTCGCCGGGGTTAGCCATCTGCGCAACCCGATTCTCGCGGCGCGCCTGGTGATGGAACACAGCCCACACGTCATGATGATAGGTGAAGGGGCTGAAAACTTTGCCATTGCGCAGGGGATGGAGCGCGTTTCGGCGGATATTTTCTCGACGCCAGAACGCTACGCGCAACTGCTGGCAGCGCAATCGGCGGGTGAAACGGTGCTGGATCATAGTGCGACCCCGCTGGATGAAAACAACAAAATGGGTACCGTGGGAGCGGTCGCGCTGGATATGTTTGGCAATCTGGCGGCGGCAACATCGACCGGCGGGATGACCAACAAATTACCGGGGCGGGTGGGTGACAGTCCGCTGGTCGGCGCAGGTTGTTATGCCAATAACGCAAGTGTGGCAGTTTCCTGCACCGGAACCGGTGAAGTCTTTATTCGTGCGCTGGCGGCCTATGACATTGCGGCGTTGATGGACTATGGCGGCCTGAGTTTATCGGAGGCGTGCGAACGCGTAGTAATGGAAAAATTACCGGCGCTTGGCGGCAGCGGCGGTTTAATTGCTGTCGATCATGAGGGCAACGTCGCCTTGCCGTTTAACAGCGAAGGCATGTACCGTGCCTGGGGATATGCAGGCGATACGCCAACCACCGGTATTTATCGGGAAAAAGGAGATACGGTTGCCACACAGTGATGAGCTTGACGCCAGCGACGTGCTGGCAGTCAGCAACCTGAACATTGCCTTTGAACAGGAACAGCAGCGCATCAGTGCGGTGCGTAATCTGTCATTTCGCCTGAAGCGTGGTGAAACGCTGGCGATAGTGGGCGAGTCCGGTTCAGGAAAGTCGGTAACAGCCTTGTCGCTGATGCGTCTGATTGAACAGTCAGGCGGCGAGGTGAGCTGCGATGAAATGCTCCTTCGACGCCGTAACCGACAGGTTATTGAGCTGGGTGAACAGAGCGCGTCGCAGATGCGTCACGTGCGTGGCGCGGATATCGCCATGATCTTCCAGGAGCCGATGACATCGCTTAATCCGGTATTTACCGTGGGTGAGCAGATCGCCGAGTCAATCCGTTTGCATCAGGGGGCCAGCCACGAAGAGGCGATGGTGGAAGCGAAACGGATGCTCGATCAGGTGCGTATCCCCGAGGCAAAGGCTATTTTATCGCGCTATCCGCATCAGCTTTCTGGCGGCATGCGCCAGCGGGTAATGATCGCCATGGCGCTATCGTGTCGCCCTGCGGTTTTGATTGCCGATGAGCCGACTACCGCGCTGGATGTCACTATTCAGGCCCAGATCCTGCAACTGATAAAAGTGTTGCAGCAGGATATGTCGATGGGAGTGATCTTTATTACCCACGATATGGGCGTCGTGGCGGATATTGCCGACCGCGTGCTGGTGATGTATCAGGGCGAGGCGGTAGAAACCGGTAGCGTTGAGCAAATTTTTCACGCTCCCCAGTATCCTTACACCAAAGCGCTGCTGGCAGCCGTACCTCAGCTTGGGGCGATGAGTGGACACGCGTATCCGCGCCGGTTTCCGCTTATTTCGTTACACGATCCCAGTCATGTAGAACCACAGACTGAACAGAATACCGTGGTTGAAGGCGAGCCTATTTTGCAGGTACGTAATCTGGTGACGCGTTTTCCTCTGCGCAGCGGCATTCTTAATCGGGTGACTCGCGAGGTACATGCGGTGGAAAACGTCAGCTTTGATCTGTGGCCTGGAGAAACGCTCTCGCTGGTGGGGGAGTCGGGCTGCGGGAAATCCACCACCGGTCGTGCGCTGCTACGTCTGGTCGAGTCTCAGCGCGGGGAGATTGTTTTCAACGGACAGCGTATCGATACCCTCGCCGCCAGTAAGCTACAGCCGCTGCGTCGGGATATTCAATTTATCTTCCAGGACCCCTATGCTTCGCTCGATCCGCGTCAGACCGTGGGGTATTCCATTTTAGAGCCACTGCGGGTACATGGGCTACTGCAAGGGGATGCGGCGGCACAACGGGTTGCATGGCTGCTGGAACGCGTAGGATTGCTCCCTGAGCATGCCTGGCGCTATCCGCATGAGTTTTCCGGTGGCCAGCGTCAGCGGATCTGTATTGCCCGGGCGCTGGCGCTCAATCCCAAGGTGATTATTGCCGATGAGTCAGTTTCGGCGCTGGATGTCTCAATTCGCGGGCAAATTATCAACCTGTTGCTCGACCTCCAGCGAGAAATGGGGATTGCGTACTTGTTTATTTCCCACGATATGGCGGTGGTGGAGCGGATCAGTCACCGTGTGGCGGTGATGTACCTTGGGCAAATCGTCGAAATCGGCCCCCGACGCGCGGTGTTTGAAAATCCGCAGCATCCGTACACCCGCAAGCTGATGGCGGCAGTGCCGGTCGCCGATCCCTCGCATCATCGGCCCCAGCGTGTGCTGTTGTCGGATGATATCCCCAGTAATATCCGCAAACGCGGTGAAGAGATTTCCCCCATTTCACTACAACAAGTTGGCCCGGGGCATTATGTTGCACGTGGGCAACCAGAAAATGCGCTTTCGCGTTTATAACAGGCAGGCAGGGTTTAAGGAGAATAACATGACAAAAATTGTTGCTCGAAAATGGCTGGTTGCTGTGGGAGTGGCCTCTGCGCTGGCCGCGACACCGGGTAGGGCCGCCAAAGATGTGGTAGTGGCGGTAGGCTCCAATTTCACCACCCTCGATCCCTACGACGCAAACGACACGTTGTCGCAGGCGGTAGCAAAGTCGTTTTACCAGGGGCTGTTTGGCCTTGATAAAGAGATGAAGCTGAAAAATGTGCTGGCGGAGAGTTATACGGTTTCTGATGATGGCCTGACTTATACCCTGAAGCTGCGGCAGGGCGTGAAGTTTCAGGACGGCACCGACTTCAACGCCGAGGCGGTTAAAGCTAACCTCGACCGGGCCAGCAATCCGGAAAACCATCTGAAACGCTACAACCTGTATAAGAATATCGATAAAACCGAGGTCGTCGATCCGTCGACGGTGAAGATAACGCTGAAGCAGCCGTTCTCTGCATTTATCAATATTCTGGCGCACCCGGCTACGGCAATGATCTCTCCCGCCGCGCTGGAGAAATACGGCAAGGAGATCGGTTTCCATCCCGTGGGGACCGGGCCGTATCAGCTTGAGACCTGGAATCAGACGGATTTTGTAAAGGTTAAGAAGTTCGCGGGTTACTGGCAGCAAGGGCTGCCAAAGCTAGATACGATTACCTGGCGTCCGGTGACCGACAACAACACGCGAGCGGCAATGCTGCAGACCGGGGAAGCACAGTTTGCTTTCCCGATCCCTTACGAGCAGGCGGCGCGACTGGCGAAGAATAAAAACCTGGAACTGGTGGCCAGTCCGTCTATTATGCAGCGTTACATCAGCATGAACGTCACGCAAAAACCGTTCGACAACCCAAAAGTGCGTGAAGCGCTGAATTATGCCATCAACCGTCAGGCGCTGGTGAAAGTGGCATTTGCTGGTTACGCGACGCCAGCAACCGGCGTTCTTCCTCCATCTATAGCCTATGCACAAAGCTATACGCCATGGCCATACGACCCGGCAAAAGCGCGCGAACTGCTGAAAGAAGCGGGTTATCCGAACGGTTTTACTACCACGCTATGGTCTTCTCATAACCATAGTACCGCGCAGAAAGTGCTGCAATTTACCCAGCAGCAGCTGGCGCAGGTGGGCATTAAGGCTCAGGTGACGGCGATGGATGCTGGTCAGCGCGCGGCGCAAGTCGAAGGTAAAGCGCAAAAAGAGAGCGGGGTACGCATGTTCTACACCGGCTGGTCTGCCTCTACCGGGGAAGCGGACTGGGCGTTGTCACCACTGTTTGCATCTCAAAACTGGCCGCCAACGCTGTTTAATACGGCGTTCTACAGCAATAAGCAGGTGGACAGTGATTTAGCGGCAGCGTTGCAAACCAACGATCCGGCGCAGAAAGCGACGCTGTACAAGGATGCGCAGGATATCATCTGGAAAGAGTCGCCGTGGATCCCGCTGGTAGTGGAGCAATTGATTTCGGCGCACAACACCAGATTAACCGGGTTCTGGATCATGCCGGATACCGGATTTAGCTTTGATGATGCGGATTTAAAATAAGCTATTCATTCGGTCCCGCCACGCAGGGGCCGGCGAAGGGAGCGTGATGCTTAACTATGTTTTCAAGCGCCTGCTGGGGTTGATTCCCACTCTGTTGATAGTAGCGGTGCTGGTATTTTTATTTGTTCACCTGCTACCCGGCGATCCGGCCCGGCTGATTGCCGGACCGGAGGCTGACGCTGAGGTGATTGAAATGGTGCGTCAGCAGTTGGGTCTGGATCAGCCGCTGCATATTCAGTTCTGGCATTACATGACCAGCGTGTTGCAAGGCGATTTTGGAACCTCGATGGTTTCTCGTCGCCCGGTTTCCGAAGAGATAGCCAGTCGTTTTATGCCATCGCTATGGCTGACCATTGCCAGTATGGCGTGGGCAGTATTATTCGGCATGACAGCAGGGATTATTGCAGCTGTATGGCGCAATCGTTGGCCGGACAGATTGAGTATGACGCTCGCAGTTACCGGGATCTCGTTCCCGGCCTTTGCGCTCGGCATGCTGCTCATGCAGATATTCTCCGTTGAGCTTGGCTGGTTGCCCACCGTTGGCGCTGACACTTGGCGGCACTATATCCTCCCGTCTGTTACCTTGGGTGCGGCGGTGGCCGCGGTGTTAGCCCGGTTTACCCGCGCTTCGTTTGTCGATGTGCTCAGTGAAGACTATATGCGTACCGCGCGGGCCAAAGGGGTGAGTGAAACCTGGGTGGTGTTAAAACATGGTTTGCGTAATGCGATGATCCCGGTGGTCACTATGATGGGGCTGCAGTTTGGCTTTTTGCTCGGTGGCTCTATTGTGGTTGAGAAGGTGTTTAACTGGCCAGGGCTTGGGCGGCTGTTGGTGGACTCAGTCGAAATGCGTGACTACCCGGTGATTCAGGCCGAGGTGCTGTTGTTTTCTCTGGAGTTTATTCTTATTAACTTAGTGGTGGACGTGCTCTACGCCGCCATTAATCCGGCTATCAGGTACAAGTAAGGATGCGATTTTTTAACTGGCGCCGACAGGCGATTTTAAATGCGATGCCCCTTGTTAAACCTGAGCAGATACGCACGCCGTGGCATGAATTCTGGCGTCGTTTCCGTCGCCAGCGCTTGGCGATGTTAGCGGGGTTATTTGTCTTGCTGCTAATAATGGTGGCGATTTTTGCTCGCTGGTTGACGCCATTTGATGCCGAGAATTACTTCGATTATGACCGTCTGAATGACGGACCGTCGATGCTGCACTGGTTCGGCGTTGACTCGCTGGGGCGGGATATTTTTAGCCGCGTGCTGGTGGGGGCGCAAATCTCGCTGGCGGCGGGGGTCTTTGCCGTATTTATTGGCGCGGCGATTGGCACCGTGCTGGGTCTGCTGGCGGGATACTACGAAGGCTGGTGGGATCGACTGATTATGCGTATCTGCGATGTGCTGTTCGCCTTTCCGGGTATTTTGCTGGCGATAGCCGTGGTCGCCGTGCTGGGCAGCGGCATTGCAAACGTGATTATTGCCGTGGCCATTTTCTCCATTCCGGCCTTTGCGCGGCTGGTGCGCGGAAATACGCTGGTGCTAAAGCAGCAGACCTTTATTGAATCTGCGCGTAGTATTGGTGCCAGCGATGCGACCATCATCTTCAACCATATCCTGCCGGGTACGGTTTCATCGATCGTGGTGTTTTTTACCATGCGTATTGGCACGTCGATTATCTCTGCCGCGAGCCTGTCATTCCTGGGATTGGGGGCGCAGCCGCCGACCCCTGAGTGGGGGGCAATGCTCAATGAAGCCCGCGCTGATATGGTGATCGCGCCGCACGTGGCAATTTTCCCGGCGGTGGCGATATTCCTGACGGTACTGGCGTTTAACTTACTGGGAGATGGTCTGCGCGACGCGCTGGACCCGAAAATTAAAGGATAAATCACAGACCGGATAAGACGTAACGCTTATCCGGTCTACAGTTGGGTTACGCTTATTTAAACGCGGGTGCCCCACAGATCGTATTCATCTGCGTTTTCGACCTTCACGCGGATGATATCGCCAGGCTTCACGTTGGTTTCGCCATTCATATATACCGCGCCGTCGATTTCAGGGGCGTCAGCCATGCTGCGGCCAATCGCGCCTTCTTCGTCAACTTCATCCACGATAACCAGAATTTCGCGACCCACTTTCTCCTGCAAACGTTCAGCGGAGATCTGCTGTTGCAATTGCATAAAGCGGTTCCAGCGTTCTTCTTTCACCTCTTCCGGGATTTGGTCCGGCAGATCATTGGCACCTGCGCCTTCTACCGGGCTGTATTTAAAGCAGCCCACGCGGTCCAGACGCGCTTCCTTCAGGAAGTCGAGCAGCATCTGGAAGTCTTCTTCCGTTTCACCCGGGAAACCGACAATGAAGGTTGAGCGCAGCGTCAGTTCAGGGCAGATTTCACGCCATTGCTTGATGCGTGCCAGCTGTCTGTCTACGGAGCCTGGGCGTTTCATCAGCTTAAGAATACGCGGACTGGCATGCTGCAGCGGGATGTCCAGATACGGCAGGATTTTCCCTTCCGCCATCAGCGGGATCACGTTATCAACGTGCGGGTAGGGATAGACGTAATGCAGACGAGTCCAGATCCCCAGTTTTGATAACTGCTCGCACAGATCAACCATGCTGGTTTTAACCGGCTCGCCGTTATGGAAACCGGTACGATGCTTCACATCCACGCCATACGCGGAGGTATCCTGAGAAATGACCAGTATCTCTTTCACGCCCGCATCCACCAGACGTTTGGCTTCGCTGAGGACGTCGCCAATTGGACGGCTCACCAGATCGCCACGCATCGACGGAATAATGCAGAACGTGCAGCGGTGGTTGCAGCCTTCAGAAATTTTCAGATAGGCATAATGACGCGGAGTGAGCTTGACGCCCTGTTCAGGAACCAGACTCAGGAACGGGTTGTGCTTTGGTTTGGGCACATAGTGGTGAACGTGCTCCAGAACCTGTTCGTAGCTATGCGGCCCGGTGATTTCCAGCACCTTCGGATGGACTTCACGGATCTGATCGACTTTCGCACCCAGACAGCCGGTGACGATCACCTTGCCGTTTTCGTTCAGCGCTTCGCCGATTGCTTCCAGCGACTCCTGAACCGCGCTGTCGATAAAGCCACAGGTGTTAACGATAACCATATCCGCGTCGTCGTAGCTTGGCACAACATCATAGCCTTCGGTACGAAGTTCGGTCAGGATGCGTTCAGAATCGACGAGGTTTTTCGGGCAGCCTAGGGAAACAAAGCCGATTTTCGGCTGGTGGGTTACATTGCTCATAGCGTAAAAATTGTTCAGTTATTGGAATATTCAGGGCACGGATTCTACAGAGTTCTGAACAAAAATTGTATCGCAATCTCATACCATCAGTGGCCACGCCTGGTGTGGAATTAAAGATTATTTGTAAATTATGTTAATTTTCGGTGATGGATTGATCCTGGACACGACTTTGGTCAAAAAATAACCATACTATTAAGTTGCACCATGGTTGGAAAGAGGAGGAACAAAGTATGGTTGTTGACAGACTGAGAACCGATCTTCTCAACAAATTGATAAACGCCCGTATCGAACTTGCCGCTTATCTGCTGTTGAGAAAAGCGAAAGGCTACATGTCAGTCAGCGAGAGCGATCGTCTGCGTGATAATTTTTTTGTACTGAATCGCGAATTGCACGAGCAATCACAGCTCCACGGTATGCATCTTGATCAGGAAGAGTGGAATGCCCTTCATCGTGCTGAAGGGGCGTTAGCCGCCGCCGCTGTTTGTCTTATGAGTGGACATCACGATTGTCCAACCTTTATCGCCGTTAACGCAGAGAAACTGGAAAACTGCCTGACAACGCTGACGCTGAGTATCCAGTGTTTGCAATCTTATCCAACGCTGGAACACGTCTGAATCAGGGGGAGGGCGCTCCCCCTTTTCGTTAAGATTATGTAAATGTGACGGGATAACTCCCCTGGCTGGCTACGCTTTATGCAGAGCCATTAAGGAGGTGCTATGCGTCCACTCTTTCTCTGTGTTGTCCCACTCGCGCTATTCTCCTCTTATGCCGCCGCGGTAGAGGTCGAAGTGCTGCAAACTAAACTTGATCACCCGTGGTCGCTGGCGTTTTTACCCGATAATCGCGGTATGCTCATTACGCTCAAAGGCGGCCAGCTTCGACTTTGGCAGTCCGGGAAGGGGCTTTCCGACCCGCTGACCGGCGTACCCAAAGTCTGGGCGAATGGTCAGGGGGGATTGCTTGATGTGGCATTAGCTCCGGATTTTAACCAATCCCGTCGGGTGTGGCTCAGCTTTGCTGAAGCTGACAGTGAAGGTAAAGCAGGGACAGCGGTGGGTTACGGACGACTGAGCGACGATCTCACACATTTGCAAGGGTTCCAGACCATTTTTCGCCAACAGCCGAAGCTCTCCACCGGAAACCATTTTGGCGGACGTATGGTTTTTGATGGCAACGGTTATCTGTTTATTGGCCTTGGTGAAAATAATCAACGTTCTACCGCACAGGATCTGGATAAGCTGCAGGGCAAGGTCGTACGACTGACCGATGAGGGAAAAATTCCGCCGGATAATCCGTTTGTGAAGAGGGCAGGAGCGCGGGCAGAGATTTGGTCATATGGTATCCGCAACCCGCAGGGGATGGCGATGAATCCCTGGAGCGATACACTGTGGCTCAATGAGCATGGTCCACGCGGGGGCGATGAAATCAATATCCCGGAGAAAGGGAAAAACTACGGCTGGCCGCTTGCGACCTGGGGTGTTAACTACAGTGGTCTTAAAATTCCCGAAGCAAAAGGCTCAATTGTTGCTGGAACAGAGCAACCCATCTTTTACTGGGAAAAGTCACCGGCGGTCAGCGGAATGGCTTTTTATAATAGTGATACCTTCCCGCAGTGGCGGCAGAAGTTGTTCATCGGCGCGTTGAAAGATAAAGAAGTGATCGTGTTGAGCGTCAAAGGGAATGCCGTCACCGAAGAGGGTCGTCTGTTACAGGAGAGGGGACAACGGATCCGTGATGTGCGCGTCGGACCAGACGGTTATTTATATGTACTAACCGACGAGTCCGACGGGGAATTACTGAAAGTGAGTCCCTGATTTAGTTAGCTTACCGGGATCATCACCACTTTTTGAAACGCCGGACGTTCGGTTAGTTGTTGATACCAGTGCTCCAGATGTGGGCGCGGGGGCCAGCTCAGGCCAACGTTGAACAGGTTATAGATGAACGGCGCAACGGCGATATCGGCAGTGCCAAATTCAGCCCCGGAGAGCCATGACTGGTCTGCCAGCGCATTATCCAGAATGGCAAACAGGTTATCGCAAACCTGAGTACTCGCCTCGATGGCCGCCATGTCGCGATTCTCGACAGGGGTTCTGACCAGGCCAAACAAGATAACCCGATGCGCAGGGCTCAGGGTCTGGTTTGCCCAGTCCATCCATTTTTCACCGACGGCGCGTGCGGCCGGGGCGTCAATCCACAAACGATTTTGTCCATACTGAGCTGCCAGATAGCGGACAATGGTATTGGATTCCCACAGAACAACGTCCGTTTCGTCATCGCGTAGCAGCGGGACCAGTCCGTTCGGGTTGAGTGCCAGATAGTCGGCATCGCGGTTACCGCCATGCTGTCCGCCCGCCAGAATTTGGTTATACGGCAGTTCCAGTTCCTCGAGCGTCCACAATACTTTTTTTACATTGGTCGAGTTATTGCGACCCCACAGTGTAATCATAGTAACCCCGCAAATTAATTGAGCAGCTTTATGGCTGCAGATGCCATCTGACTAGGCCACATGGTGGGGTAAACCTAATATTTACGCAACAAAGTCTAAAAAAATCGTGCAAGGAGCAGCGCAGCGAAGCGTTATTGCATAAACTTTAAAAACTTTACCAACTTACGGTTTCTTTAAGCTCGTTAGTGCGTTATTACTCACCGCACTTATTTTACACGTCATCCATCAGACCTTTTCTGCATGGGTTGGCCAGGGTCGCCTGGTCGGTTTTGTGTAAACACGGTGTGGTATGACGTGGTTTTTTGGAATGGATACTCGGGTGGCATTTATGACGCAATACTTCTCTTCACTTCGCAGCTTTGCTGCAGGTTCTGCACTCTTAATCCTTTTGGCGCCCAGCGTACAGGCGGCGGAGCAACCAACGGCCCCACCGAGCGTAGACGCGCGCGCGTGGATCCTAATGGATTACGCCAGCGGTAAGGTACTGGCGGAAGGTAATGCTGATGAGAAACTGGATCCTGCCAGTCTGACCAAGATCATGACCAGCTATGTAGTCGGTCAGGCGCTGAAGGCCGGGAAAATTAACCTCAACGACATGGTTACCGTGGGCAAAGACGCCTGGGCGACCGGTAATCCGGCCCTGCGCGGTTCGTCGGTTATGTTCCTCAAGCCCGGCGATCAGGTTGCCGTGTCCGATCTGAACAAGGGCGTTATCATCCAGTCTGGTAACGATGCCTGTATCGCACTTGCTGATTACGTTGCCGGCAGCCAGGAATCCTTTATTGGTCTGATGAACGGCTACGCGAAAAAACTGGGGCTGACTAATACCACTTTCCAGACCGTGCATGGTCTGGATGCGGCAGGACAGTTCAGTACCGCACGTGATATGGCACTGCTCGGGAAGGCGCTAATCCACGATGTACCGGAAGAGTACGCTATCCACAAAGAGAAAGAATTTACCTTTAATAAAATCCGCCAGCCGAACCGCAACCGTCTGTTGTGGAGCACCAACCTGAATGTGGACGGTATGAAAACCGGTACCACGGCCGGGGCGGGATACAATCTGGTCGCTTCCGCGACCCAGGGCGATATGCGCCTGATCTCCGTGGTGTTGGGGGCGAAAACAGACCGCATTCGTTTTAATGAGTCAGAAAAGCTGCTGACCTGGGGCTTCCGCTTCTTTGAAACCGTTACGCCGATTAAACCGGATGCCACTTTCGTGACGCAGCGCGTCTGGTTTGGCGATAAGAGCGAAGTTAATTTGGGCGCCGGAGAAGCAGGCTCGGTGACTATCCCGCGTGGTCAGCTCAAAAACCTGAAGGCCAGCTTTACCCTGAACGAACCACAGTTAACTGCGCCGCTGAAGAAAGGTCAGGTTGTGGGGACTATCGACTTCCAGCTGAACGGCAAATCCATCGAGCAGCGTCCACTGATGGTAATGGAGGCCGTGGAAGAGGGGGGATTCTTTAGTCGCATGTGGGACTTTGTGATGATGAAATTCCACCAGTGGTTTGGCGGCTGGTTCTCATAATCTTAGCGTTTGCCGGATGATGCTCGTCATCCGGCAGTATCGCTTAATACATCAGCTTGATACGTTGCGCTTTCGCGTACTCAACAAATGCCTCGTCAGGACGACTATCGCTGATGATGGTATCAAAGCGTTTTACTTCGCCCATCCGCGCAGGACGCACCTTACCAAATTTGCTGTGATCGACCACCAGCACATGATGCTGCGCCATCGACATCGCCCAGTGTTTCACCGGTAGCTCTTCCAGGTTAAAACAGGTCGCGCCTTTTTCAATATGAATGCCAGCTGCGGAATAAAACGCGATATCAGGGCACAGGTTGTTCAGCGTTTCCTGGAAATCAAGCGGTTTGAAAATTGCGTTGCTGGCATGGAATTCGCCACCACACAGAACGACGCGGCACTGTGGTTTTTCCTGCAGCACCAGAAACGTATTCAGCGAGTAGCAGATTGCGGTGAAAGGCAATTCATTGTCGATAGCCTCAATGATCCACGGCGTGGTGGTACCACAGTCGAAAAAGATAGTCTGATGTGCCTGCACAAGGCTTGCCGCCAACTGGGCGGCACGGCGCTTTTCATCAACCAGTCGGGATTTTTGATCGCTGATTAAATAGTGATTGGCGCTGCGGGGTTCCAGAACAATATAGCCCCCGAGCAAGACGACGGGAGCATCGTTATTATTCAGGTCGCGACGAATGGTCATCTCAGATACCCCCAGCAGCGTCGCGGCTTCTTTGAGGTGTAATTTATCGCTGCGTTTCAGCGCCTGCAGTAATTGACCAATACGCTCGTCGCGTCGAGTTTCCATAGTTCCCCTGGAGAGTAGAATAAGTGCTCAGTATCGCGCTTAATACTACTCTTTTTACCGTGGGTTAGTCACGCACCCAGCCTTTACGGATGGGCAGAGCGAAGCAGGTGCGATAGCAATTTTGCAAGCTGGGGTACAGGGTCGCCCCAAACCGCTGCCAGATCATCTGCGCGCTCAGGCAGCCAATCAGCCCGGCGAGTAATCCTCCCAGCATATCCAACGGCCAGTGTACGCCAAGGTAGACCCGCGACCAGGCAATCGCCACAGCAACGACCATCAGCAGAGCGCCCGTCCACCGGCGATGCCAGAACAGGAAAGCCAGTGCAAAGGTAAAAATAACCGTACCGTGATCGCTCGGGAAAGAGTCATCCGCCGCATGATGCAGGAAGTTGTAACCGATGTGGTTAACAAACGGACGATCGTGAGGAAACAGATGTCCCATCAGCCATGAAATCGTCAGACCGACGATCAGTGCAATCGCCATTTTTATGACCAACTGGCGCTGGAGAGTAACCTGGGAACGTGGCCCCCAAAGCCAGAGCACAACGGCTAACAGCGGTACGATGCTAATCAGGTCTTTGGCAATAAAAATGGCAAGCGATATCATCCATTGCGCAGAGTCCGGCGTGGCATTGATGAGATAAAAAAGTGAGTTGTTCAGATTTTCCAGCATAACGTCCAGACTCAGTGTAATCGTTAAAAAGGCCCGTAGGGGAGAGCATAAAATTGCTTTCACGGGATAAAAAGCGGTCTTGTCTTATTTGTCTGTTAAATGACTATGTTAAGACAATTAATGAGACTTATTGAGCATGATAGTGGCATCAACTTAAATTAACCTTAAAGCAAAATGCTCTTGAGCAAATGAGTGTAAAAATGTGCGCAATTTGCTTTCAAATCACATAATTCACTATCACCAGCACGGCGCATTTATTACACTTTGCGCGATTTTTCTATAGTTAAGAGACTGCATGCAGAACCGTTTATCTTCAGGCGCCCGTTTAGGGCGTCAGGCATTACTTTTCCCTCTCTGTCTGGTGCTTTACGAATTCTCTACTTATATCGGTAACGATATGATCCAGCCCGGAATGTTGGCGGTGGTGGAGCAATATAATGCCGGATTAGATTGGGTGCCCACCTCCATGACCGCCTATCTGGCTGGCGGTATGTTTTTGCAGTGGTTATTAGGACCGCTGTCGGATCGTATTGGACGTCGCCCGGTGATGTTAACCGGCGTGCTCTGGTTCATTGTGACCTGCCTTGCAACCCTGCTTGCGCAGAATATTGAGCAATTTACCTTCCTGCGTTTTTTACAAGGGATAAGCCTGTGCTTTATTGGCGCGGTGGGTTACGCCGCAATTCAGGAATCCTTTGAAGAAGCGGTGTGTATAAAAATTACCGCGCTGATGGCAAACGTAGCGTTGATTGCGCCCCTGCTGGGGCCGTTGGTCGGTGCTGCATGGGTGCATGTTCTGCCGTGGGAAGGGATGTTTATCCTGTTTGCCGCCCTTGCCGCCGTCTCTTTTTTGGGGCTGCAACGCGCGATGCCGGAAACGGCAACCCGGCTTGGTGAAAAGCTGTCGATTAAAGAGCTGGGTAAAGATTATAAGCTGGTGCTGCGGAACGTGCGCTTCGTTGCAGGCGCGCTGGCATTGGGTTTTGTCAGCCTGCCGTTACTGGCGTGGATTGCGCAGTCCCCAATTATTATCATCAGCGGTGAACACCTCAGCAGCTACGAATATGGCCTGTTGCAGGTGCCGATTTTTGGCGCATTGATTGCTGGTAACCTGGTACTGGCGCGCCTGACCTCGCGAAAAACCGTACGTTCACTGATTATCATGGGCGGCTGGCCAATCGTCGTCGGGCTGGTGATTGCCGCTGCGGCTACGGTGGTGTCATCCCATGCTTATCTATGGATGACGGCGGGTTTAAGCATCTATGCGTTTGGTATTGGCGTGGCGAATGCGGGGCTGGTACGTCTGACGCTGTTTGCCAGTGAAATGAGTAAGGGCACGGTTTCTGCCGCCATGGGTATGTTGCAGATGCTGATTTTTACCGTCGGTATTGAGCTGAGTAAACACGCTTATCTGCTTGGAGGAAACGGCTTGTTCAGCCTGTTCAATCTGGCAAGCGGCGTACTGTGGCTGATTCTGATGGTTATCTTCCTGAAAGATAAACGGGTAGGCGATTCACGGGAAGGTTAAAGCCCGGTTGCCCGGGCCAGGCAAAAACTTAGTGGTGATCGTCAATCTGGTGTTCGATGATCATTCCTTCACCGACGCTTGCAACATGTCGCGCATAAGGATGTGCACGATAGACAGGGGCCGGGGCAGGCGCTGGAGCAACATACACCGTTTGTGGCGCGGTGGTAACGCTGACCGCCTGCGGAACGCTAACGGAAGAGGGCACTACCACCACCTTATAACCGCTTGGTACATCAACGGTAACGCTTTGCGCAAATGTTGTCCCGGCAAAACCCAGCAACAATGTCGCTATCAGTACACTTTTCTTCATAATCCGCTCGTCTTAAATATTCACTGGAGGTAATAATCCAGCGGGTTAATTTGAGGCGGATTATGAATAGATCATGCCATCATTTTGTTGCCGTCTGTGCTGAGGCGTTATTGCGTAAACGGTGCTTCATTCTTTAACACGCGGTCGATAATATCCAGTACGCCTTCTTCGTTGTTCGACCCCGCGCGATATTTCGCCGCCTGGATAACCGGCTCATGGGCGTTCGCCATTGCAAAACTAAACCCAGCCTGACGCAGCATCTCAATATCATTGCCGCCATCACCAAACACAACAACCTCATCGTCGGTAATATTCCAGCGTTGTTGCAGCAGACGCAGACCGTTTGCTTTATGCACACCGGGTATAATCAAATCGATGCTGCCATAGCCGGTATGCACCGGCACCATAATGTCGCCAATCGCCTCATGGAGGTCAGCCTGCACCTGGGGGATACGATCGTCTGAAATATTTAGCCCGAACTTGAAGAAAACGTCATTGAGATTGTTAAAATCATCCACAAATTCAAGACGATGATAATACATGGCGGAAACAGCTTTATGCTCATCGCTGTATCGCTTCAGGGTATAGGCGCTATTTTTGCCACAGGCGATAATGTCGATGTCCGTACGTGTTAGCAGATGTTCCACGATGGACTGAAAATCGTCTTTTGCCAGCTCGCCGTTAAAGACATCTTCCCCTTCACTGACCACCCACCCGCCGTTTTCGGCGACAAATGAGATTTCACTGGCCAGTTCGGGGAAAAAGGAGATGAGCTGGTAATACTGGTTGCCGCTGGCGACCACAAAGCGGATCCCTCGTTCTTTCATCTGGCGGTATTGCGCCATAAAGCGCTCACGGTTATAGGTTTTTTGGTCGCTTAAAAATGTGCCGTCCATGTCGACTGCAATCAGTTTGATACGCATTAGCTGTTCTCCATCACAGTGGTGTTTTTGAGATCCGGTTTTGCCACCGCTTTCGCGACGATGGCGGCGACAAGCACCAGCGCCAGCACCACCAGCATCGCGCTACGCAGGCCGTAGTGTTCTCCCAGGTAGCCCAGCAGCGGTGGTCCAACTAGGAACGCCAGATAGCCGGTAGTTGCGACAACGCTGACGCGGGTTGGCGCATCGGGACCGGTGTCGCTGGCCGCTGAAATGGTCAGTGGGAAACCCAGTGATGCGCCGAGTCCCCACAGAATAACGGAAACACCCGCCACCCAAGTGCTGTCGACAAAAATAATCAGGCTAATCCCAAGAGCGCCCATCAGCGCGCTGGCGCGCACTACCGCGACGCGGCTGTAGCGGTCGATGAACCAGCCACCGGTAAATCGTCCAACGGTCATACCCAGCGTAAATCCGGCATAAATCAGCGAGCCTGATGTCGGGCTAAATCCATGTCCGTCCACCATCAGTAGCGGAAGCCAGTCGTTGGCGGAACCTTCAGCAAATGCCATTGCGAGCACGACGACGCCAATCAGCAATAGCTGAATATCGCGATAAAAAGGCAGCCCTTTTTCGCCTGAGGGAGAGCCGTCAGCAGCATTTCTACCCGTGCCGTCAGGAATGGCTTTGATGGCGATAAAAATAGGAATGATAGCCACCATCGCCGCCAGCAAGATATGCACGGTCGCCGGGACGCTAAAGGCAGTCAGCATCATTCCGACTCCGGCACCCGCCAGCGTTCCCAGGCTGTAAAAACCGTGCATCATCGGCAGTACGGTTTTATTCATTTCGCGCTCAACAGCCGCACCTTCGACGTTGATGGCAACTTCTGCTGCACCGAAGCTTGCGCCGAACACGCCCAGACCAAATGCGAAAAGCCATGTGGAATGCAGCCAGAGCGCCACGCTGAGGATTGTCATTCCGAAGACTGCACAAGACATGGTGGTGCGGATCACCTTACGCGTGCCAAATCGTTTCACGAGCCATGCTGAACAAAGAATGCCACTCATCGAACCAATTGAGAGTCCAAACAGCACCGCGCCCATTTCGGCGGTAGAGATGGAGAGAATATCTCTGATGGCAGGGGTACGCGTTGCCCAGGAGGCCATTAATAATCCTGGTAAAAAGAAGAACGTGAACAGTGCCCAGGTGCGACGTCTTAAGGCTTTGCGTGATGAGATGCCAGTCATGAATTCGAGCCAAAGAAAAGAGGAAAGAAGACAACATTAGCAAGGTTGTGTACATTTGTACACAAACGCAAGAAGAGGTAATACAGTGCGACGTGCGAACGATCCGCAGCGGCGGGAAAAAATAGTTCAGGCGACTCTGGATGCGGTAATAGCCCATGGTATTCATGCGGTTACACATCGGAAGATTGCGACAATTGCTCAGGTACCCTTGGGTTCTATGACCTATTACTTTTCGGGAATAGATGAGCTTTTAATGGAGGCGTTTGGTCATTTTACTGACAGGATGCTGCTGCAGTATCAGGCCTTTTTTGCCGACGTTGCGGATGCGTCGCAGGCTTGCCATGCGATTACCGATATGATTTACAGCTCCCAGGTCACGACACCCGATAACATGGAACTGATGTATCAGCTGTATGCATTCGCCAGCCGTAAACCCGCGCTAAAAACGGTGATGCAAAACTGGATGCTACGCAGTCAACAAACGCTGGAACAGTGGTTCGAACCGATTACCGCGCGGGCGCTGGATGCGTTTATTGAAGGGATGACGCTGCATTTTGTCACGGACAAAAAACCGCTGCAGCGAGAAGATATCTTGCTGATGGTGGTGCGTATTGCCGGGCTGCCCGCGACGGTCAGCTGTGCGTAGCGCCGCCGGTAATATTCACCACCGTTGCGGTGATTGCTCCTGCATGGTCTGAAGCCAGAAAGGTCATTACCTCAGCGATTTGTGCAAGCGTAGGCAGGCGCCCAAGCATGGTACTTTGTGCCGCACCACCCAACCATTGTGCGACGGTTATACCCATTGACTGCGCTTTAGCGGTAAAAATCTCCCCGGTATAGGAACCGGCCTGAACGGCATCCACAATCGCATGTGAGCGCACGCCGACGACCCGAATATTCGCTGACCCCAGTTCACTGGCAAGCGCTTTAATAAAGGCCTCTGTTCCCGCACAGCCGACGATGTGTCCGAGGTGCCCTGGCATCGCCATGGGCGCCGCTGGCGCAACAACGGTGAGAATGACGCCCGCACGATTGCCGCCCATGTGTGGCGTTACGGCTTTTGCGATATTGAACTGTGCCGAGAGGAAAGGGGCGATACCGCTCATAAACTCAGAGAGGGATAACGCGTCGATGCGTTTGCCCTGTTCATGCATAAAACCGGTTGCGTTAACCACCACATCTATTCCACCGGTTTGCTGCGCAAGGTGAGTAACTTGTTTTGAGGTGCCGTATTCGTCGAGTACATCGACGACAAACGTTTCGACTGCACCACCCGCCGCTCGGATGCTGCTGGCCGTCCAATCCAGCTTTTCCTGACGGCGCGCCCCCAGATACACATGGGCACCTTCGCGCGCCATAGCATGTGAAACCGCACTACCAATAGCGCCGCTGCCACCGAAGATCACCGCGACTTTGCCTGCGAGTAACATAGCAACCCCCATCACCATTTATCACCGACTAAAAGTATGTGCCATAACCGGCATGCTGCAAATGTGGGAGAGAGTTTCGGGGGGAGGCAGCGAACGCAAAATTCAGGCAACAAAAAACCCATCAACCTTGAACCAAAACGGCGGGGTTGATGGGCTCCACAAATTGGGGACATCAAAGAAAAGCAGTGGCAATAGTTATGACTGACACCTTTAAGAAAAGTTCTGCTTACCTGCAAAAAATTTTCGTTAAAGGGTAAATTTCAGCGTTAACCAAGCCCGGGCCAGACAATGACGATGAGTGTCCCCGCTAATGTCAGCAGTACGTTGGCAATTGCGTAGGTCCCGGCATAGCCTAATGCGGGGATGTTGCTGCGTGCTGTGTCGCTGATGATTTCCATTGCCGGAGCGCAGGTACGCGCGCCCATCATGGCACCAAACAGCAGGGCGCGGTTCATGCGTAAAACGTAAGCACCGAATAAGAAACAGATGACAACCGGTACCAGGCTGACAACCAGGCCGGCAATCAGCATTTGCCCACCCACGGCGCCAAGACCATTGCCAATGCCGCTACCCGCGCTTAAACCGACGCCTGCCATAAATACCATCAGGCCAAACTCTTTGACCATGTTCAGCGCCCCCTGTGGGATATAGCCAAACGTTGGGTGGTTGGCACGCAGGAAACCCAGCATGATCCCCGCGAACAGCAGTCCAGCCGCATTCCCGATGCCGAAGCTGAAATTACTGAACTGGAAAGTGATCATCCCGATCATCAAACCGATGATAAAGAAGGCGCAGAAGGCCAGCAGATCGGTCACCTGACTGTGAATGGAAATGAAGCCAATGCGATCGGCAATGGTTTTGACGCGACGAGCATCCCCGCTGACCTGCAGCACGTCGCCTTTATTAAGCACGACGTTATCATCGATAGGCATTTCAATCTGGCTACGGATCACGCGGTTAAGAAAACAGCCGTGATCGGTCAGCTTCAACTGGGCCAGGCGGCGGCCAACGGCATTGTGGTTTTTCACCACAATCTCTTCAGTGACGATGCGCATATCGAGCAGATCGCGATCGAACACCTCTTTACCATTACGGAAGCTGGGATCGAGGCGGGCATGCGCATCCGGATAACCCACCAGGGCTATCTCATCGCCCATTTGCAGTACCGCGTCGCCATCCGGGTTGGCCAGGATGCCGTTGCGGCGGATGCGTTCAATGTAACAACCGGTCTGGCGATAAATACCCAGCTCGCGCAGATTTTTGCCATCGGCCCATGCCACCAGTTCCGGGCCAACGCGATAGGCGCGAATGACCGGCAGATAAACCTTACGGTTGGCATCAGTGTCTAAGCCCCGTTCACGTGCGATTTGTTGGGCACTGGTTTGCAGATCCTGATGCTGAAGTTTCGGCAGGTAGCGCGCGCCAACAATAAGACTGACCAAACCAATCAAATAGGTGAGCGCATAACCGAGGCTCAGGTTATCGAGAGCGGTTGAGAGCGATGTCCCCGACATTCCGGAATGGCGCAAGGTATCACCCGCGCCGACCAGCACCGGCGTTGAGGTCATTGAGCCCGCCAGCATACCTGCCGTCAGGCCGATGTCCCAGCCAAATAGCTTACCCAGCCCCAGGGCGATCAGCATGGCGCTGCCGACCATCACCAGAGCAAGCATTAGATAATTTTTCCCATCGCGAAAAAAAATCGAAAAAAAGTTGGGACCGGCTTCAACGCCGACGCAAAAAATAAACAGCATAAAACCGAGATTTAATGCATCGGTGTTAATACTAAAGTGCTGCTGACCTAATAATAGGGACACCACTAAAACGCCAATGGAATTACCGAGTTGGACTGAACCCAGGCGTAATTTACCCAGACACAGGCCCAGTGCCAGGACCACAAATAATAACAGGATGTAATTCCCATTTAACAAATCTGCGACGTTTATATTCACGGAGACTAACTTCTTGTTTACTAGTAAGCTATTGAAAGAAATGGCAATTTACGCTAATGTTTTTGCCAGAAATTAAGGGGCGACAGCTTCGCACGCAGCCCCGAATAATGCAGCATAACAATATATGCGGTTAGTTTAATCTCATTACGTATCAACGGCTATAAGAATCGTGTGAGTGTGTTTTTGGCATGGAATGCCTGGTTACTTTATCTGACTGGACGCCTGCGGGCGAAAAGAGTGTTCGATAGAGAATGTGTCAGGAGGAACGATTGAAACATAAGCAAAGTTGGGCGGGTGCGGTCTGCTGCTTTGTGCTCTTTATTGTGGTGTGTCTTTCATTAACGCTGAACGTGAAAGGGGCATTCAGAGCAGCGGGGCATCCTGAGGTCGGATTGTTGTTTTTTATCCTGCCTGGTGCTGCAGCAAGCTTTTTCTCCCATCGTCGGGAGGTACTCAAACCCCTTCTTGGTGCCATGTTGGCGGCGCCGTGCTGTCTGTTACTGATGCGGTTCGTTTTTATGCCGACGCGTTCATTGTGGCAAGAGCTGGCGTGGTTGTTTAGTGCGGTGTTTTGGTGCGCGCTTGGCGCATTGTGTTTTTTGTTTATCAGTAGCTTGTTCAATCAGCATCATCGACGGAAAAAGAACTGATGACGCCCTCCAGCGGAGGGCGTAGAAACGGCTATCAGGCGAACAGATTCATGTTCTCTTTTGCCCACGCTTCAAAATCCGTGCAGCCGCCAATGTGTTTTTGATCAACAAAAATTTGCGGAACGGTTTCAACTGGCTTACCCACCGTCTTTTCCAGATCGGCTTTCGTAATACCTTCGGCATGGATATCAATGTAGCGGAAATTAAAATCGTCATGCTCATTGCTTAATTTTTCTGCTAATTCTTTTGCGCGCACGCAATACGGGCACCCTGGACGACCAAAAATAACGGCAAACATCTCTCTCTCCTCGAACTTATCAGGCCGGATGGCAATACTTGTTATGATGCCGCGATTTGTGACGGATGAAAAGCAGGTTCAACCTGTTACTTTGATATCCTCAAGCTATAACTGTTAAACACGACATGCCGGAACGTTTTATAATGAAAGCCATTTCGCCGGGAGGTCGCTTATGCGCACAATTGGTGCATTACCCACAAGCGTATTGATGCTGGAAATAATCGGGATGGTTTTGTTATCGCTGGCGCTGCTATCGCTTAACGATTACCTCACCTTACCCGCACCGCTTAGCAGTTCGTTAGCCTGCGTGGTGATGATATTTCTGGGGGTGCTGCTGATGCTTCCCGCCGCGGTCGTATTAATGTGGCGTATTGCTCAATTGCTTGCGCCGCAGCTACTGTCACGAGTCCCCGGTGATTCTTCACGTTCAGACAGAGAAAAAAGAGATGACGCCAACTATTGATTTACTTCGCAGCCACCGTTCCATTCGCCATTTCACCGATGATGCTATTTCGGATGCGCAGCGGGAGGCGATTATTGCCGCCGCTCAGGGGACCTCAAGCTCCAGTTTTTTACAATGCACAACGATCGTTCGCATAACGGATAACGCCCTGCGTGAATCACTGGCTACTTTATCCGGCGGACAAAAACATGTGGCCCAGGCCGCCGAGTTCTGGGTGTTTTGCGCTGACTTTAATCGCCATTTGCAGATTTGCCCTGACGCGCAACTCGGACTGGCGGAACAGCTGCTGCTGGGCGTGGTTGATACCGCGATGATGGCGCAAAATGCGCTGACGGCGGCAGAGTCGCTGGGGCTTGGCGGCGTGTTTATTGGCGGTCTGCGTAATAACATTGAGTCGGTCACTGAACTGCTGAAGCTTCCGCAACATGTTCTGCCGTTGTTTGGGCTGTGCCTCGGCTGGCCTGCTGATAACCCGGATATCAAGCCGCGACTGCCAGCGTCGCTGGTGGTGCACGAAAATCAGTATCAGCCACTCAACAAAGACGTTTTGTCGCAATATGATGAGCAGCTCGCGCAGTACTATCTGACGCGAGGGAGCAATACGCGCCGTGATACCTGGAGCGACCATATTCGCCGCACCATCATTAAAGAAAGTCGCCCCTTTATCCTGGAATATTTGCATAAACAGGGATGGGCCACGCGCTAAAGATTTTAACCCAGTGTATGATACGCCTGCTTTTACCAGGTCATTCAGAGAGGTGCAGGGTGAAAATTGCCATTTTGTCCCGGGACGGAACGCTCTATTCTTGTAAGCGCCTGCGTGAAGCGGCGATGCAGCGTGGTCACCTGGTTGAAATTATCGATCCCCTTTCTTGCTATATGAACATCAGCCCGGCGGCGTCCTCTATTCATTACAAGGGCCGCCAGCTTCCTCATTTCGATGCGGTGATCCCAAGGATTGGTTCAGCGATTACCTTTTACGGTACCGCGGCGTTGCGCCAGTTTGAGATGCTGGGTAGCTATCCGCTGAATGAGTCGGTAGCGATTACGCGTGCGCGCGATAAGCTGCGTTCGCTGCAGCTGCTGGCGCGTCAGGGAATCGATTTACCCATCACCGGGATTGCTCACTCGCCGGACGATACCAGCGACATGATTGACATGGTGGGCGGCGCACCGCTGGTGGTGAAACTGGTTGAAGGGACGCAGGGGATCGGCGTGGTACTGGCGGAAACGCGCCAGGCCGCAGAAAGCGTGGTGGATGCCTTTCGTGGGTTGAATGCCCATATTCTGGTTCAGGAATATATCAAAGAAGCGAAAGGGCGAGATATTCGCTGTTTCGTGGTGGGTGACGAGGTGGTGGCCGCCATTGAGCGCCGGGCCAAAGAAGGTGATTTTCGTTCTAATCTCCATCGCGGTGGGGTTGCCACTGTTGCGAATATCACGCCGCGCGAAAGGGAAATTGCGCTCAAAGCCGCTCAGACAATGGGCCTGGACGTCGCAGGCGTTGATATTCTGCGTGCTGAACGTGGGCCGCTGGTCATGGAGGTCAACGCTTCTCCTGGCCTGGAAGGGGTGGAAAAAACCACCGGAATAGACATTGCCGGCAAGATGATCCAATGGATTGAGCGCCACGCCACGCCTGAATTTTGCCTTAAAATCGGCGGCTAAGCACAATATCGATTGCGATCGTGGTATGACACGCTCTTTTTGCGTAAGCTGTGCCGGTATTTTTCATCAATAGAGGTCGCACATTATTATGACATCACTGGTCGTTCCCACTCTGGATACGTTGCGTCAATGGCTCGACGACCTGGGCATGAGTTTTTTTGAATGCGATACCTGTCAGGCGCTGCATTTGCCGCACATGCAGAATTTTGACGGCATCTTTGATGCAAAAGTAGATTTGGTCGATAACGTCATTCTGTTTTCCGCGATGGCAGAAGTCAGACCTTCTGCGCTACTGCCGCTGGCCGCCGATCTGTCTGCGATTAACGCCAGTTCACTGACGGTGAAAGCCTTTCTGGATATGCAGGATGATAATCTGCCCAAGCTGGTGGTCTGCCAGTCTTTATCCGTTATCCCGGGCGTGACGTTTGAGCAGTTTGAATATTTTGTTCGCCAGAGCGAAGAGCAAATATCGATGGTGATCCTCGAGGCAGGTGCGCATCAGCTGTTATTTAACGCTGAAGAAGATACGCAAAATAGCAACGCTGAAGTTCATTTCCTCCATTAATTCTTCCTGAATCTGGACATAGATTGCGCAGCCGCTGCCAGAGCGGTTGCGCTGTGCCCGTTTTTATTCTGTATTTAACTATTCATTAAAGAATTATTCACCTCCATTCAGCGAATTCCGCTGTATGTCATAGACAATTCATGCATAAAAAATTGATAAAAGACGTTTTTTAATCTGGGCTATATCCACAAATCCTGGCTAAAGTTATTCTTGCGAAGCTTATCAACGTTATCATTCAAACAGCCCCTTATGGCCTGACATGTGGCCATAATGCATATTGAATGCATGGGCGGATACCAGCGCGCAATAGCGGCGTGAGGAGAGGCATCTCTTTTCATTGGGCCGCATGAAAGAATATGCACGTTTCTTGCATATCATTAGAGTGTGACATTTTTGTTCGTTTGTTAACGAACTTTCAGAAGGAAAGAGATTATGACCGCCTTAAATAAACGATGGTTACCAGGCCTGGTTGCGGGTGCTCTGATGGCCATCTCTGCCGGCACGCTCGCTGCTGAACAAAAAACGCTGCATATTTATAACTGGTCTGATTACATTGCCCCGGATACGGTGGCTAATTTTGAAAAAGAGACCGGAATTAAAGTTATCTATGACGTATTTGATTCCAATGAAGTGCTGGAAGGGAAGCTCATGGCTGGCAGTACCGGCTTTGACCTTGTCGTTCCTTCCGCCAGTTTCCTTGAGCGTCAACTGACCGCGGGCGTCTTCCAGCCGCTGGATAAGAGCAAATTGCCCGGTTGGAAAAACCTCGATCCTGAGCTGCTGAAGCTGGTGGGTAAACACGATCCGGACAACAAGTTTGCGATGCCGTATATGTGGGCAACAACCGGTATTGGCTATAACGTGGATAAAGTGAAAGCGGTACTGGGGCCGGATGCGCCGGTTAACAGCTGGGATTTGATCCTCAAGCCAGAAAATCTGGAAAAACTCAAAAGCTGCGGCGTCTCTTTCCTCGACGCGCCCGAAGAAGTCTTTGCCACCGTGCTGAATTATTTGGGTAAAGACCCAAACAGTACCAAAGCGGATGATTACACCGGACCGGCAACCGATCTGCTGTTGAAACTACGCCCGAATATTCGCTACTTCCACTCCTCGCAGTATATTAACGACCTGGCAAACGGTGATACCTGCGTGGCGATTGGCTGGGCCGGGGACGTATGGCAGGCGGCAAACCGGGCGAAAGAAGCGAAAAATGGCGTCAATATTTCCTTCTCAATTCCTAAGGAAGGTGCGATGGCTTTCTTTGATGTGTTTGCGATGCCAGCCGATGCGAAAAATAAAGAAGAAGCCTATCAGTTCCTCAACTACCTGCTACGCCCTGATGTAATTGCGCATATTTCCGACCACGTGTTCTATGCCAATGCCAACAAAGAAGCGACAGCCCTGGTCAGCCAGGACGTTCGCGACAACCCGGGCATTTACCCGCCTGCGGATGTCCGCGCCAAGCTGTTCACGCTGAAAGTACAGGATCCGAAGATCGATCGTGTACGTACTCGCGCCTGGACGAAGGTAAAAAGCGGGAAATAACCCGATGTACGGGACGTGACCCGGCAGGATTTACGCCTGCCGGGCAGTGTTGATCCCGGACACACATAACCCGGCAATACGCACCACCGTGGTGCGTTATTTGCACCGTTTCTTTGTTTTATGCCGGAGAGCGCCTAAGTGAATGATGCAACCCCACGCCCACAAGCGAAAATCCGCAAGGCGCTAACCCCGCTGCTTGAAATTCGCAACCTGACTAAGTCATTTGACGGTCAGCACGCCGTCGATGACGTCAATCTTACTATCTACAAAGGCGAAATATTTGCTCTGCTCGGTGCATCCGGCTGCGGTAAATCGACCCTGTTGCGGATGCTGGCGGGATTTGAACAGCCAACAACTGGGCAAATTATGCTTGATGGCGTCGATTTAGCACATGTCCCGCCTTATCTGCGTCCGATTAATATGATGTTTCAGTCCTATGCCTTGTTTCCGCACATGACGGTAGAGCAGAACATTGCCTTCGGCCTCAAGCAGGACAAACTGCCGAAGGCTGAAATCGCCAGCCGGGTGAATGAGATGCTGGGCCTGGTGCATATGCAGGAATTCGCCAAACGTAAGCCGCATCAGCTTTCTGGCGGTCAGCGTCAGCGTGTGGCGTTGGCGCGTAGCCTGGCGAAACGCCCTAAGCTGCTGCTGCTGGATGAACCGATGGGGGCGCTGGATAAAAAGCTCCGTGACCGCATGCAACTGGAAGTGGTGGATATCCTTGAGCGCGTCGGCGTGACCTGCGTGATGGTGACGCACGATCAGGAAGAAGCCATGACGATGGCGGGCCGCATTGCGATCATGAACCGTGGCAAATTTGTGCAGATCGGCGAGCCTGAAGAGATCTACGAGCATCCGACGACGCGTTACAGTGCAGAATTTATCGGTTCGGTTAACGTCTTTGAGGGGCTGCTGAAAGAACGTCAGGAAGATGGTCTGGTTATTGAGTCTCCAGGACTGGTACATCCGTTGAAAGTGGACGCAGACGCTTCCGTTGTCGATAACGTCCCGGTGTATGTTGCACTGCGTCCGGAAAAAATCATGCTCTGCGAAGCTCCTCCACCAGAGGGATATAACTTCGCGGTAGGCGAAGTGGTGCACATTGCCTATCTGGGTGATTTGTCGGTGTACCACGTACGCTTGAAAAGTGGGCAGATGCTGAGCGCTCAGCTACAAAATGAACATCGTTATCGCAAGGGATTACCAACCTGGGGTGACGAAGTCCGTTTATGTTGGGATGCGGACAGCTGTGTTGTGTTAACGGTTTAAGGAGCGAAGATGAGTACACTTGAACCTCCGGCGCGCGTGGATAACGCGGGGCGTTTCACGCTGTTTATGTCGCGGCTGCAAATGAAGCACGGGCGCAAGCTGGTCATTGCGCTGCCTTATGTGTGGTTGATGCTCCTGTTTCTGCTGCCGTTTCTGATAGTCTTCAAAATCAGTTTGTCTGAAATGGCGCGGGCTATTCCGCCGTATACCGATCTCATTTCATGGGCTGACGACCAGTTATCCATCACGCTTAACTTAGGCAATTTCCTGCAACTGACGGACGATCCGCTCTATTTTGATGCGTATCTGCAATCTTTGCAGGTAGCGGGGATTTCGACTGTCTGTTGTCTGCTGTTGGGGTATCCGCTGGCTTGGGCGGTCGCGCACAGCAAACCCTCGACACGTAATATTCTGTTGCTGCTGGTGATCCTGCCGTCCTGGACGTCGTTTTTGATTCGCGTGTATGCCTGGATGGGGATCCTGAAAAATAACGGCGTCCTGAACAACGTTCTGATGTGGCTGGGCGTTATCGACCAACCGTTGACGATTCTGCACACCAATCTGGCGGTCTATATCGGTATTGTTTACGCCTATTTGCCCTTTATGGTGCTGCCGATTTATACCGCGCTGACGCGTATTGATTACTCGCTGGTGGAAGCGGCGCTGGATTTAGGTGCCCGACCATTGAAAACCTTCTTTAGCGTGATCGTGCCATTGACCAAGGGCGGGATTATCGCCGGGTCAATGCTGGTGTTTATTCCGGCGGTTGGGGAATTTGTGATCCCGGAACTGCTGGGCGGCCCGGACAGCATCATGATTGGGCGCGTGCTTTGGCAAGAGTTTTTCAATAACCGTGATTGGCCGGTGGCTTCTGCTGTCGCCATTATTATGCTGCTGTTACTGATTGTGCCGATCATGTGGTTCCATAAACATCAGCAAAAAAGCGTGGGGGAACACGGATGAATAACTTACCGGTCGTTCGCTCGCCGTGGCGTATTTTTATCCTGGTGCTGGGCTTTACCTTCCTGTACGCGCCGATGCTGATGTTGGTTATCTATTCTTTTAACAGCTCCAAGCTGGTGACGGTCTGGGCCGGGTGGTCAACGCGGTGGTATGGTGAGCTTTTCCACGATAGCGCGATGATAAGTGCCGTTGGTATGAGCTTAACGATTGCCGCCTGCGCTGCGACGATGGCGGCAATTCTCGGTACTATAGCCGCTGTAGTGATGGTGCGCTTTGGTCGTTTTCGTGGATCAAATGGTTTCGCCTTTATGATCACCGCACCACTGGTCATGCCGGATGTCATTACCGGGTTGTCGCTGCTGCTGCTGTTTGTGGCTTTGGCGCACGCCATCGGCTGGCCTGCGGATCGCGGTATGTTGACCATCTGGCTGGCGCATGTCACCTTCTGTACAGCGTACGTGGCGGTAGTGATTTCCTCGCGTTTACGCGAACTGGATCACTCCATTGAGGAAGCGGCGATGGATCTTGGCGCCACACCGCTGAAGGTCTTTTTCGTCATCACGCTGCCGATGATTATGCCGGCGGTGATCTCTGGGTGGTTACTGGCCTTCACGCTGTCACTCGATGACCTGGTCATTGCCAGTTTTGTCTCTGGTCCTGGCGCCACAACGTTACCCATGCTGGTGTTCTCCAGCGTACGTATGGGGGTTAATCCGGAGATCAACGCGCTGGCGACGTTGATACTTGGCGTGGTAGGAATTATCGGATTTATCGCGTGGTATCTGATGGCGCGAACAGAAAAACAACGGATTCGCGATATCCAACGTGCAAGACGCGGCTGAAAAAACTAAAATCTGCCAACCTGTCTATACGGCGCAGCTGCGGTGGCTGCGCCGTTTTCATGGAAGACGACGCGTTGGGATTTTTTAAGAAATCATCCACATCACATGCCCGCTTAAACGTCCCTACTTTAGTGCAGGTGGCGGCGCTGGCTATTATCATGATCCGCTGTCTCGATCTGTTGATGATTTTTAATACGCTCGGGTTTCGCGGAACCAGCGAGTTTATTCATCGCAGCGTCCAGACCTGGAATTTGACGCTGGTGTTTCTGGGGAGCCTGGTGCTGCTGTTTATCGAAATTTACTGCGCATTTTCGCTGGTTAAAGGCCGGAACTGGGCACGCTGGATCTATCTACTGACCCAAATTATTGCCAGCGTCTATCTGTGGGCGGCCTCATTGGGCTACGGATATCCGGAACTGTTCAGTATTGCGGGAGAGTCCAGACGTGAAATCCTGCATACGCTGGTGATGCAAAAACTGCCGGATATGCTGGTGTTGCTACTGCTGTTTGTCCCTGCGTCCAGCAGGCGGTTCTTCCGCTTGCAATAACGTGTATAATCTTCGCCCCCTGTTAATTTGTAGGTTTTTGTATGCAGTGCGCACTTTATGATGCCGAACGCTGCCGCTCCTGTCAGTGGATAACGCAGCCTGTCGCCGATCAACTCTTCGCCAAAACAGCCGATCTGCAGAATCTGCTGGCTGATTATCCGGTCGGAGAATGGTGCGCGCCGGTCAGCGGCCCGGAGAGCGCTTTTCGTAATAAAGCCAAAATGGTGGTCAGCGGCAGCGTGGAAAAACCGCTGTTGGGGATGCTGCATCGTGACGGTACACCGGAGGATTTGTGCGACTGTCCGCTCTATCCTGAGTCTTTTGCGCCGGTGTTTGCCGCACTCAAACCGTTTATTGCCCGTGCGGGGTTGACGCCCTATAACGTAGCGCGCAAACGCGGGGAGCTGAAATATCTGCTGTTAACGCAAAGCCAATTTGATGGCGGTATGATGCTGCGTTTTGTTCTGCGCTCCGATGCAAAACTGGCACAACTGCGTTCGGCGCTGCCATGGTTACAGGCCCAGCTTCCGCAGTTAAAAGTGATCACCGCCAATATTCAACCTGTGCATATGGCGATTATGGAAGGGGAGAGCGAAATCTTCCTGACTGAACAACAGGCGCTGGCTGAACGCTTTAACGATGTGCCATTGTGGATACGCCCGCAAAGTTTCTTCCAGACCAACCCGGTGGTGGCTGGGCATTTATATGCCACGGCGCGCGACTGGGTGCGTCAGCTTCCGGTTAATCACATGTGGGATCTGTTTTGCGGCGTCGGGGGTTTTGGTTTGCACTGCGCCACGCCGCAAATGAAACTGACGGGGATTGAAATTGCGCCAGAGGCAATTACCTGCGCGAAACAGTCGGCACAGGAGCTTGGGTTGCAGAATCTGCATTTTCAGGCGCTGGATTCGACTAAGTTTGCTACTGCGCAGGGAGAAGTGCCAGACCTGGTACTGGTGAATCCGCCTCGTCGGGGGATTGGAAAGCCGCTGTGCGATTTTCTTTCTCGCATGGCACCGCGTTTTATCGTTTATTCCAGCTGTAATGCACAAACCATGGCGAAGGATATCCGCGAGTTGCCTGGGTATCACATTGAACGCGTCCAGCTTTTCGATATGTTTCCACATACCGCGCATTATGAAGTGTTAACACTCCTCAGCCGACAATAACCGACATGCCTGATGGCGCTACGCTTATCAGGCTACGCAGAGATGTTGAAATGTAGGCCGGACAAGGCGCATGCGCTGCATCCGGCAAATGCAACATGCGAAAAAAAAGCCCGTACTTGCGTACGAGCTCTTTTTCAAATATGGCGGTGAGGGGGGGATTGACTCGCTTCGCTCGCCCTTCGGGCAGCCCGTTCGCGATGCTCCCGGTCTGTCCAACTGGCTGCGCCGCTACTCGGCCCATTCCTGGGCCTCGCCCCTACGGGGCCAGCGCATGCGCTGTTCAAAATTGCTCCCGGCAATTTTGTGTCGACCCCCGGTCGGGGCTTCTCATCCCCCCCGCAGGCGTGCAACATGCGAAAAAAAAGCCCGTACTTGCGTACGAGCTTTTTTTCAAAGATGGCGGTGAGGGGGGGATTCGAACCCCCGATACGTTGCCGTATACACACTTTCCAGGCGTGCTCCTTCAGCCACTCGGACACCTCACCATATTGTATTGCTGCCTGACCGCTTGGGGGGCAACGGGGCGCTACTATAGGGAGTTGCGCTAAAACGGTCAAGCAGAATTTACGTGTTAACTCTCGTTTGGTTACGCAATGTACATATTCTCCGCCCGGACAGGCGCGGAGAATATGATTAGCGCTGAGAGTCCAGTTTTTCGCCGTTGGTCACGACGTCCTGGGCCTTGCTATAGCTCTCGATCAGTAACTGATAAGCCGGGAAGATTTTGGTATACACTTCCGCCCATTCAGCGGCGTCTTCACGGTTCCATGTCCTCTGAATTTCAGAAGCGACGGCGGCGGTATCCATCGGTACCACGCCAGCCTGAACAACACGTGCCAGGGTGATTTCTTGCGCCATTTTGCTGTAAGTACCGGAAGCGTCGATCACTGCGAAGACCTTGTAGCCCTCCGCAACCGCGCTGATGGCCGGGAAAGCCATGCACACGCTGGTGATTGTTCCGGCGATAATCAGCGTCTCACGACCCGTTGCTTTGACTGCTTTCACGAAGTCTTCGTTATCCCAGGCGTTGATTTCGCCTTTACGTGCCACGTATTGGGCATGTGGCGCATTAGCGTGGATCTCTGGGATCAGCGGGCCGTTAGGCCCCTGCGGTACCGATGCCGTGGTAATTACCGGCATCTTCGCCAGGGTTGCTATTTTAGCCAGCGCGGCGGCACGCGCACGCAGTTCCGGCATTGGCATATCGCCGACGGTCTGGAACAGCCCACTCTGATGATCAATAAGCAGCATGACGGAATCATTCACATCGATGACCGGACGTGAGCCATTAAAGTTTGCAGGACTGGACATATTCTTCTCCTTCGATTCAGATTTGGCCAAAGCGGCCGGAGTTAAAATCGCGAACGGCTTCAGCGATTTCTTGTTTCGTATTCATCACAAACGGACCGTAACCTACAATCGGCTCGTTCAACGGTTCGCCAGACAGCAGCAGCACGCTGGCGTCGCTGGTGGCTTCAATGTGTAGCGTTTTCCCTTGCTGACTTAGCACTACCAGTTGCGCTTCGCTGGCAGGTGTGGTGCCGTTTACGGTGATATTCCCTTTTAATACCACTAGGGCGGTGCTCCATCCTTCCTGCTGGGACAACGTAAGCGGATGATTACGTTGCAGGCGCATATCCCAGACGTTCAGTGGTGAAAAGGTGTGTGCCGGGCCTTTCGTATCCTGATAGTTGCCCGCGATCACGCGCACGCTGCCTGCATCATCGGGTAAAGCGACAGTGGGGATAACATCGCCGCTGATGCCCTGATAACCCGGTACGGCCATTTTGTCTTTTGCCGGCAGATTGACCCACAGTTGCACCATTTCCAGTTCACCGCCCTGGCGGGTAAATTCCGGGGAGTGGAACTCTTCGTGTAATATTCCTGCACCAGCGGTCATCCACTGCACATCGCCAGGGCCGATAATGCCGCCGCGACCGGTTGAATCACGGTGTTCAACTTCGCCGCTGTAAACGATAGTCACCGTCTCAAAACCGCGGTGAGGGTGTTCGCCTACGCCGCGTTTTTCGTTACCCGGCGTGAACGTATGCGGACCTGCGTAATCAAGCAGCAGGAACGGGCTTAATTGCTCAGCATGAGACTGGTAAGAGAACATCGAGCGAACCGGAAATCCATCGCCAACCCAGTGTGGGCGAGGTGCGGTGTAGACGCCTGTTACTTGTTTCATATGTGTCTCCTCAATGGCGTTGTTTTGATGTGAATAAGCTTATATTCATGACAGCGAGCTGAGTAGTAGCTAAAATAATCCTCACTGTCTCAAAAATAGGACAATAAAATGACAAGGCCGGATCTCAACGATTTTGCATGGTTTGTGCATGTGGTAGAGGAAGGAGGATTCGCGGCGGCGGGGCGGGCGCTTGATGAACCAAAATCAAAACTGAGCCGACGGATAGCGCAACTCGAAGAGAGGCTGGGGGTGCGACTGATTCAGCGAACCACCCGGCAGTTTAACGTGACTGAAGTCGGGCAAACCTTTTACGAACACTGTAAGGCGATGTTGGTGGAAGCGCAGGCGGCGCAGGATGCCATTGCCGCGTTACAGGTTGAACCGCGTGGCGTTGTGAAGCTGACTTGTCCTGTCACGTTGCTGCATGTGCATATCGGGCCAATGCTTGCCCGTTTTATGGCACGTTATCCTGACGTATCGGTGCAGCTGGAGGCCACTAACCGCCGTGTTGACGTCGTTGGAGAAGGTCTGGATGTGGCGATTCGCGTCAGACCTCGGCCATTTGAAGATAGCGACCTGGTGATGCGTGTCCTGGCGGACAGAGGACATCGCTTGTATGCCAGCCCGCAGTTAATTGAGCAGATGGGGGCGCTACACTCTCCGGCAGAGCTGACCCGTTGGCCAGGGTTGAGTCTGGCTTCTGGTAAACATGTGCATCGTTGGGAGTTATTCGGTCCGCAGGGCGCGCGGGCGGAGGTGCATTTCACGCCGCGGATGATCACCACCGATATGCTGGCGTTACGCGAAGCCGCAGTCGCCGGCGTAGGTGTTGTTCAACTTCCGCAGTTGATGGTAAAAGATCAATTAGCTGCGGGTGAGTTGGTGGCGTTGCTCGATGGTTGGGAACCTAAGCGAGAAATTATTCACGCAGTCTTTCCATCACGCAGGGGATTATTACCGTCAGTGCGCGCATTAGTGGATTTCTTAACGGAAGAATATGCGCGGATGATTGAGGATTAAATACCAGGATTCAGCCCACAAAAAAGGCCGGTTAAACCGACCTTTAATTATCTGGACGCCATTCAGGCGTTAAAAACAATCAGCGACTACGGAAGACAATGCGGCCTTTGCTCAGGTCGTACGGGGTCAGCTCAACAGTCACTTTGTCGCCCGTCAGGATGCGGATATAGTTTTTACGCATTTTACCGGAGATGTGTGCAGTAACCACGTGACCGTTTTCTAACTCTACGCGGAACATGGTATTAGGTAACGTATCGAGAACGGTACCCTGCATTTCAATATTGTCTTCTTTGGCCATCTAATCCTCTGGGGTATCACTACCGTAATTTGAACCGGCAAGATAATGCCGAAGTTCTTTTAATAAGTAAAGATTTGTGCGTTTAAAACACAGCAAATCGGGTTTGGCGCATTACTCTATCCACATACGGCAAAGCCGCACTTAAAGCGCAACGTGTAAGGGAACGAGGAGATAAACGATAGGCGTTGCCTGACGCGAACTGTTCCTTAACGGCGGCGGGGTAATGGGCTAAACCAACTCTGCGCGACAATTATAACACCCCGACAAAAAATGTGCCGAAAACATTCACTCCTGAGGTGAAAATAACGTCCTGGGAATCCAGAAATGGCTCGGTAGCCGCTGCTGGCGCAGTCTGCTCAGGTGCTCAAGGTACTCCCGACGCGGTGTTTCGACGGCGCCCAGCGAGGCTGTGTGGCTATTTAATACCTGGCAGTCGATTAATTTTCCGCCCTGACGGATAAATTCAGCGCAAAAAACAAGCAGTGCGGTTTTAGACGCATTTTCCTGACGGCTGAACATTGATTCGCCACAAAACAGCGTACCTTGCGCCACGCCATACATACCGCCCACTAATTCATTTTGTCGCCACACCTCAATTGAGTGGGCATGCCCCAGTTCGTGCAGGCGATGGTAAGCATCCACCACATCATGCGTTATCCAGGTGCCTTCTTCCCGGTCATTCGCGCAGCCTTCAATTACCTGACCAAACGCGTAATTGAGCGTCACGCGATAAGGCGAATTTTTATGAAAGCGTTTCATGCTGCGGCTGAGGTGAAATTTCTCGGGCCACAGAATGGCGCGCGGATCGGGCGACCACCACAGGATGGGGTCGCCAGGTGAAAACCATGGGAAAATACCGCGTTGATAGGCCATCAGCAAGCGGGCAGGGCTGAGATCGCCGCCAAGCGCCAACAAACCGTTAGGCTCGCGCAAAGCGCCTTCCGGTGACGGGAAGGCTATGGAATGACGGGACAGTTGCACCAGGCGCATGACAGCGAAACTCCACTACGCGAGTTTGATCGTTCAATAATAGCTTACAGACGTTGCTTAAACTGGTAATAACGCCCCTGCCTGGCTAACAGATCTGCGTGATTACCTTGCTCAATAATTTGTCCGTTGTCCATTACTATTATTTGATCAAAACGTGACAAGCCACGCAGACGATGTGTAACCATCAATACAGTTTTATTGCGCATGACATCGCTTATTAATTCAAGCATTTGGCTTTCCGTTGTGGCATCCAACCCTTCGGTGGGTTCATCCAGCAGCATCAGCGGAGCATCGTGCAATAAGGCGCGGGCGATAGCCAGACGACGGAGCTCGCCGCCAGAAAGCTGACGACCGCCTTCGCCCAGCCAGGCGTTGAGTCCATCATCCTCAAGCAGTTTGTCCAGACCGACGCGGCACAACATCGCGGTTAATACGTCATCGCCAGCGTGCGGTGCCGCCAGCAACAGGTTATCGCGAAGCGTAGCGCTGAACAGATGCACGCGCTGTGGCACGACGCTGATACTCTGGCGCAGCGTGGCTTCACTAAGGGCCGCAATCGGCTGTTCGTTAATTAGGATCTCGCCACTCTGCGGATCCCATGCGCGGGTGAGTAATTGCAATAACGTTGATTTACCACAGCCGGTGCGACCGAGGATCGCAATGTGTTCACCGGGTTTGGCTTGCAGGGAAAGAGTATCGAGCGCCTTTTGCGCCTGTCCTGGATAGCTGAATGACACATCGCGTAGCGTAAGGGTTACCTGATCTGAAATCGAGGAACCCGCATCCGGGAAGGTCACTTCTGGCTGTTGTTCGGTGAGTTCGGTGATGCGCAGCGCAGACGCAATAACCTGGCCGAGATGCTGAAACGCGCCGGTGACAGGCGCTAACGCTTCGAACGCGGCTAGTGCACAGAAGACAAACAGCGCGATCAGCGCGCCTGGCTGGGTGTTACCGCCCACGCCGCCTGAGGCCATCCATAGCATCATAATTACCGCCAGCGCGCCAACTAACAGCATGACCGCCTGTGACAACGCCGTTAATTCAGATTGGCGTCGCTGGGCTTCGTGCCACTGCAACTCGGTGGCTTCCATTTGAGCGCGGTAGCGTTCACTGGCGCCAAAAATGGTCAATTCAGCCTGGCCCTGCAGCCAGGAGGTTAACTGCTGACGATATTGCCCACGCAGATGCGTCAGGCTTTGTCCGGTGCTTTTGCCTGCCTGATAAAAGAGCGGGGGCAGAATAAATAAGGTCAGCAGCATAATACCGCCGAGGGTGATAGCCAGCGTGAAATCGAGAACGCTTAGCCCCAATGTGACCACCATGATGACGACAAAAGCCCCCACCAGCGGGGAGATCACGCGCAAGTACAGATGATCGAGCGTGTCGACATCAGCCACCACGCGGTTGAGTAATTCACCCTGTCCATAACGGGACAGGCCAGCAGGGGAGAGCGGCAGCAGTTTGCTGAAGGTATAAATACGCAAATGTTGCAGCACGCGGAACGTTGCGTCGTGGCTGACCAGCCGTTCGAAATAACGCCCCGCGGTGCGGGTGATCGCTGCGCCGCGTACGCCTGCGGCGGGGAGCATATAGTTAAAGCTGTAAATCCCGGTGACGCCAACCACCGCAGAAGCCGACAGGAACCAACCTGAAAGCGTCAGCAAACCAATACTTGCCAGCAGCGTGATAATCGCCAGAACGATCCCCAGCGTTAACATCCATTTGTGACGTTTATACAGCGTCAGATAAGGTAGCAAAGCGCGCATTTAGATGTCCTCCTGACGATGAGCCAGTAATGTCGCAAAAGCTCCGTTGGCTGAGCTAAGTTCGGTCCAGGTACCTTGTTCAACGATCTGCCCGTCCTGCATCACCCAGATAGCGTCCCAGTCGGCAAGATCTTCCAACTGGTGCGTCACCATCAGTGTGGTCTGGCGGCGCGATGCCGCGTTCAACGCCTGCATCACGCGTTGTTCGCTGTGAGCATCAAGGCTGGCAGCGGGTTCATCCAGCAGCAGTAACTGACAGGGATTGAGTAAGGCGCGAGCGACGGCAACGCGTTGCGCTTGCCCGACGGAAAGTCGAGCTGCCTGATCGCCAACTGGCGTATCCACGCCCTGCGGCAGCAGCGGTAAAAACTCGCTGACCCAGGCGCTGTCGAGTGCGGCTTGTAGCTGTTCTTCGCCGGCATCGGGACGAGCCAGCAGAACGTTTTCGCGTAACGTGGCGGCAGGAAGCTGCGGATTTTGCCCGACCCATGACAGCTGTTTACGCCAGGAGTCAGGCGACAGGTCGCGAAGTTCAAAGCCATTAATTCGCAGCGATCCCCGATAAGAGAGGAAACCGGACAGGACATTGAGCAGCGAACTTTTACCGGAACCGCTGCGTCCAACCAGCACCGCGCGTTGACCGGCTGGCAGGGTAAAGTTGAGCGGGCCGGCCAGCACTTTACCTTCCGGCGAGGTGATAATCAGATCGTGTGCCTCAATTGAGACGGCGTCTTTCGTCGCCAGATCAATGTCGCCACGCTCTGGATGAGCCAGCGGGGTTTCCATGAAGGTTTTCAGACTGTCTGCTGCACCAACGGCTTGTGCTTTGGCGTGATAAAACGTGCCCAGATCGCGCAGGGGCTGGAAAAACTCCGGCGCCAGAATGAGTGCGAGGAAACCTGCCGCCAGCGTGACGCCTGTGCCGTAGTGGCCGAAATCGAGTTCTCCGAGGTAAGAAAAACCGAAGTACACTGCGACCAGCGCAATAGACAGAGAGGTAAAGAACTCAAGGACTCCGGATGACAGGAACGCCAGGCGCAGGACTTCCATGGTGCGCTGGCGGAAATCCTGTGACGCAGCGCGGATGCTTTCCGTTTCGGCTTCACCGCGACCAAATATTCTTAGCGTTTCCATGCCCCGCAGGCGATCGAGGAAATGACCGCTGAGACGGGCAAGAGCCTGAAAATTGCGGCGGTTAGCATCGGCCGCGCCCATACCGACCATCGCCATAAATAACGGGATCAGCGGGGCTGTTCCGAGCAGAATAAGGGCGGCTACCCAGTTTGACGGGAATACCGCCGCCACAATCAATAATGGGACGCATACGGCCAGCGCCATTTGCGGCAGATAACGTGCATAGTAATCATGCATATCGTCAATCTGTTCCAGGATCAGCGTGGCCCAGCTCCCGGCCGGTTTGCCCTGTATCCATGCCGGACCTGCCTGTTGCAGACGGTCAAGCACCTGGCGGCGAATTTCAAAGCGAATATGCTGCCCTGCGTGAAACCCGACCCGTTCGCGTAACCAGACGACCCATGCCCGCAGGATGAAAATCAATACCAGCACGATGAACGGAAGCAGCAGCGCCTCTCGGGGAATGTTGGCCATGATCATATGGTCCAGAATGCGGGCCATAAGCCAGGCCTGAGCGACGATTAACAGACCACTCACGAACCCCAACAGGCGTGAAATGTTCAGCCATCGTTGGGAAATTACACTTTGCTGTTTTAACCAGCGGGTCAGCTCTTTTTGACGGGTTTTATTCATTGCACGCTTAGCAGGTGAGTTATTGGAATTTTTGGGCAGGGCAATGTTACAACGAGGCAAAAATAAAGGCGACTTATAGTCGCCTTTTTTACTTTTGTTACTGATTTGTAAAACTTATTTGCACGCGTCCGCCAGACCGTCCAGATAACGTTCTGCATCAAGTGCGGCCATACAACCCGTGCCCGCAGAGGTGATCGCCTGGCGATAAATATGATCCATCACGTCACCGGCTGCGAAGACACCTGGAATGCTGGTTTGTGTGGCGTTACCGTGAATACCAGACTGAACTTTGATGTAGCCGTTTTCCAGTTCAAGCTGACCGTCGAAAATGGCGGTATTCGGGCTGTGGCCGATAGCGACAAACAATCCGGCCACGTCAAGTGACTCCACATTCTCAGTGTTTTGCGTATCGCGCAGGCGCAGCCCGGTTACGCCCATTTGATCACCAGTTACTTCTTCAAGCGTGCGGTGGGTGTGCAGCACGATGTTGCCGTTTTCAACTTTATCCATCAAACGCTTGATGAGAATTTTCTCGGCGCGGAAGCTGTCGCGACGGTGAATCAAATGCACTTCAGATGCGATATTCGCCAGATACAGCGCTTCTTCAACCGCAGTGTTGCCACCGCCAATTACCGCAACTTTTTGGTTACGGTAGAAGAAACCGTCGCAGGTCGCGCAGGCGGAAACGCCACGGCCTTTGAATGCTTCTTCTGAAGGCAGGCCCAGGTAACGTGCTGAAGCGCCGGTAGCGATGATCAGTGCGTCACAGGTGTACTCCCCGCTGTCGCCTGTCAGACGGAAAGGACGGTTTTGCAGATCAACTTTGCTGATGTGATCAAAAATGATTTCTGTATCAAATTTAGTCGCATGTTCGTGCATACGCTCCATCAGCAGTGGGCCAGTGAGATCGTGCGGATCGCCAGGCCAGTTTTCCACTTCTGTTGTTGTGGTCAGTTGACCACCTTTTTCCATACCGGTAATCAGCACCGGTTGCAGGTTAGCGCGTGCAGCGTAGACCGCAGCGGTATATCCCGCAGGGCCTGAGCCCAGAATAAGAAGTTTACTGTGTTTGGTTGCGCCCATGAGATCCCCATAGTTGTTGGCAGGCAATGAGCAGGATTGTAGGGAATTTACAGGCGTAAAAAAAGAGTATGGCGATTTTGTTAACAATATGTGTAATAGCAGAAACCGATGAGTGGGGGAATTAGTCGTAATACTATAACTATTTCTACTAAAAATCGGTCAGTTATAAGGTGATAAAATGACGATTTTCCATCACTGCGAATGAATAACTGGCATGTTGTACTAAAAATCGATGTTTTGCTTTGACAATCACCTGCTGTTTTGCGAAAACAGTCAAGGAAGAAAAAAAATGTGTCATGTATGTGCTGCATAATCATGCATGTAGATACCATGTTTACCGTGTTAGCGAAATCTACGCATGGTGTGGACAGATGCCATTCGTGATGTCGATAGCCGCCGACAGGCAACGGTCTTCTCACCATAAGCCCAGGCATAACGAACCGAAAATCCCTCTGGGTTGCGGTTTATTTTGATGGGTAGCGACTCTTAACAGTGATGTTGGTAGAGTCAGGCAGGAGTAGGGAAGGAATACAGAGAGACAATAATAATGGTAGATAGTAAGAAGCGCCCTGGCAAAGATCTCGACCGTATCGATCGTAACATTCTTAATGAGCTGCAAAAGGATGGGCGTATTTCTAACGTCGAGCTTTCTAAACGTGTGGGACTTTCACCAACGCCCTGCCTTGAGCGTGTGCGTCGGTTGGAAAGACAGGGTTTCATTCAGGGCTATACAGCGCTGTTAAACCCGCATTATCTGGATGCATCACTTCTGGTTTTTGTTGAGATTACTCTGAATCGTGGCGCCCCGGATGTGTTCGAACAATTTAACTCTGCAGTACAAAAACTTGAAGAAATTCAAGAGTGTCATTTGGTTTCCGGTGATTTCGACTATTTGCTGAAAACACGCGTACCGGATATGTCGGCTTACCGTAAGCTGTTGGGGGAAACCCTGCTGCGTCTGCCTGGCGTGAATGACACACGTACTTATGTCGTAATGGAAGAAGTCAAACAGAGCAATCGTCTGGTAATTAAGACGCGCTAACACGGAACAGGTGCAAAATCGACGCAGTTTGATTACACTCCTGTTAATCCATACAGCAACAGTGCCGGGGCAACCCGGTGCTGTTGTCCGTTTTAGCATCGGGCAGGAAAAGCCTGAAACCTGGAGAGCCGTTTTTGAGCCAGGAATACACTGAAGACAAAGACGTCACATTGACGAAGTTAAGCAGCGGGCGCCGACTCCTGGAAGCGCTACTGATCCTTATTGCCCTTTTTGCCGTCTGGTTGATGGCTGCCTTACTCAGCTTTAACCCTTCGGATCCCAGTTGGTCGCAAACCGCGTGGCACGAACCTATCCATAATCTGGGAGGAATACCCGGTGCATGGCTGGCAGACACGCTGTTCTTTATTTTTGGCGTCATGGCCTACACGATTCCCGTCATCATTGTCGGCGGCTGCTGGTTTGCCTGGCGACACCAGGCCAGCGACGAATATGTCGATTATTTTGCCGTTTCGCTGCGTATTATTGGCGTTCTGGCGCTGATCCTTACCTCCTGCGGGCTTGCCGCAATCAATGCCGATGACATCTGGTATTTCGCCTCTGGCGGTGTGATCGGCAGCCTGCTCAGCACTACGTTGCAACCATTGCTCCACAGCAGCGGCGGTACGCTGACGCTACTGTGCATTTGGGCTGCGGGATTAACGCTGTTTACCGGCTGGTCATGGGTGAGCATTGCGGAAAAACTGGGCGGCTGGTTACTCAATATCCTGACGTTTGCCAGCAACCGTACCCGTCGTGACGATACCTGGGTCGATGACGAAGAATATGAAGATGAAGATGCGCCTTTCGACGCCGCTGATGGCAAACCTCATGAAACGCGTCGGGCGCGTATTCTTCGCGGTGCGTTAGCACGCCGTAAGCGTCTGGCGGAGAAATTTACCAACCCGCTTGGTCGTCATACTGATGCTGCGCTATTTTCCGGCAAACGTATGGATGATGAAGACGAAATTGAATACAGCGCTCGTGGCGTTGTTGCCGATCCTAACGATGTGCTGTTTTCCGGTAATCGTGCGACGTTGCCTGAATATGACGAACTCGACCCACTGCTGAATGGTCATTCGGTAACAGAGCCAGTGGCCGCCGCAGCTGCAGCGACAACGGCAGCTCAGGCCTGGAGCGCACCGGTTGATCCGCTGCTGCAAACATCGCCAGTGACCAATACCGTTATGGAACCACCAGCCCAAGCCGTAGCCTGGCAACCCGTGCCTGGTGCGCAAACCGGTGATGCGGTGACTGCGCCAGCGCCTGAAGGTTATCCTCAGCCAGCCCAGTACACGCAGCCACCAGTGCAGCAGCAGTATGAATCATGGCAGCAGCCGGTTGTGGAGGAGAGTCCGCAGCCGCAGGGATTTACCGCAGAGCAAAACTGGCAGCCGGAGCCAGCTTATCAGCCGGAGCCTGTGCAGCAACCTGTTTATCAGCCGGAATCAACCTTTCAACAAAACGCCACCTTCCAGCAGCCTGCGGTTGAACAACCGCCTGTAGTGGAACCGGAGCCGGTGGTTGAAGAGGTTAAACCGACACGTCCGCCACTCTACTATTTTGAAGAAGTTGAAGAGAAACGCGCACGTGAGCGCGAGCAACTGGCCGCCTGGTATCAGCCGATTCCAGAGCCTGCTCAGGAGCCTGAACGTGTTAAGCCGACTATGCCGACGGCAGCATCCATACCGCCTGTTGAGTCTGTTGCTACCGTTGCGCCGCTGGCCGCCGGCGTGAAAAGCGCCGCTTTGGGGGCGGGTGCCGCTGCCGCAGCTCCTGTCTTTAGTCTTGCGGGTAGCGGTGCTCCGCGTCCACAGGTGAAAGAGGGTATTGGTCCGCAGTTACCGCGTCCGAATCGTGTGCGCGTGCCTACACGTCGGGAGCTGGCGTCGTATGGCATAAAACTGCCGTCACAACGTATGGCTGAAGAGAAAGCGCGCGAAGAACATCTTGATACAGATGCGTACAGTGACGAAGAAATTGATGCAATGCAGCAAGATGAGCTGGCGCGTCAATTTGCCCAATCGCAGCAGCACCGCTATGGCGAGGAGTATCAGGATGATGCTAATCAGACTGATGATGATTCTGCCGCAGAAGCTGAACTCGCTCGCCAGTTTGCCTCTTCCCAACAGCAGCGCTATTCCGGCGAACAGCCTGTGGGAGCGAATCCGTTCTCACTTGATGACTTTGAATTTTCGCCAATGAAAACGCTGGTGGATGATGGTCCGCATGAGCCGCTGTTTACTCCGGGCGTAATGCCGGAGCCTACGCCGCAGTACCAGGAACCTGCCGCACCACAGCAGCATTATCAGCAGCCAGCGCAGCCTATCGCACCACAGCAGCATTATCAGCAGCCAGCGCAGCCTGTCGCACCACAGCAGCATTATCAGCAGCCAGCGCAGCCTGTCGCACCACAGCAGCATTATCAGCAGCCGGCGCAGCCTGTTACACCACCGCCGCAGGATAGTCTGATCCATCCGCTCCTGATGCGTAATGGCGACAGTCGTCCGGTGCATCGTCCAAGTACGCCATTGCCATCGTTGGATCTGCTCACGCCGCCGCCGCGTGAAGTTGAGCCGATAGATACTTTCGCTCTGGAGCAAATGGCTCGTCTGGTGGAGGCTCGTCTGGCGGATTTCCGCATTAAAGCCGATGTGGTGAACTACTCTCCTGGCCCGGTCATTACCCGCTTTGAGCTTAATCTTGCTCCTGGGGTTAAAGCGGCGCGTATTTCCAACCTGTCGCGAGATCTGGCGCGTTCATTGTCGACCGCGGCGGTACGCGTGGTCGAAGTCATTCCGGGCAAACCGTATGTCGGGCTGGAGTTACCCAACAAAAAACGTCAAACCGTTTATCTACGCGAAGTGTTGGATAACGCCAAATTCCGTGATAACTCGTCTCCGCTGACCGTGGTATTGGGTAAAGATATTGCGGGCGAACCGGTGGTTGCTGATCTGGCGAAAATGCCGCACCTGCTGGTGGCAGGGACAACCGGTTCCGGTAAGTCGGTTGGGGTGAACGCCATGATCCTCAGCATGTTGTACAAGGCGCAGCCGGAAGACGTTCGCTTTATCATGATTGATCCGAAAATGCTGGAACTGTCGGTTTATGAAGGCATTCCGCATTTGCTGACTGAAGTTGTGACCGACATGAAAGATGCCGCCAACGCCCTGCGCTGGAGCGTCAATGAAATGGAACGTCGCTACAAGCTGATGTCGGCGCTTGGCGTGCGTAATCTTGCCGGTTATAACGAAAAAATTGCTGAAGCCGCCCGTATGGGGCGTCCGATTCCGGACCCATACTGGAAGCCGGGCGACAGCATGGATGTGCAGCATCCGGTGCTGGAAAAACTGCCGTATATCGTTGTGCTGGTGGATGAATTCGCCGACCTGATGATGACTGTGGGTAAAAAGGTGGAAGAACTGATTGCTCGTCTGGCGCAAAAAGCGCGTGCGGCGGGGATCCACCTGGTGCTGGCGACCCAGCGACCGTCGGTTGACGTTATCACTGGTCTGATTAAAGCGAACATCCCGACGCGTATCGCCTTTACCGTGTCCAGTAAAATTGACTCGCGTACCATCCTTGACCAGGGCGGAGCTGAATCGCTGTTGGGTATGGGGGACATGCTTTATTCCGCACCAAACTCAACGATCCCCGTGCGTGTACACGGTGCATTTGTACGCGATGAAGAAGTTCACGCGGTGGTTCAGGACTGGAAAGCGCGCGGTCGTCCACAATACGTTGACGGCATAACTTCTGACAGCGAAAGCGAAGGCGGCGGTGGCGGCTTTGATGGTGGCGAAGAGTTGGATCCGCTGTTCGATCAGGCAGTAAACTTTGTGACTCAGAAACGCAAAGCCTCAATCTCCGGCGTCCAGCGTCAGTTCCGTATCGGTTACAACCGAGCGGCGCGCATCATCGAACAGATGGAAGCACAGGGAATTGTCAGCGAGCAAGGACATAATGGTAATCGTGAAGTGCTGGCTCCGCCGCCCTTCGAATGATTGCAAAGTTAAGTAATTCAGTATTTTCTACTTTCCTCATGCTGATTTTTGGCCTGAAATGGATAGCAGAGGGATCTCCCCGTTGGGAGTGACGTATTTTGAGGAATAATGATGAAAAGAATCGCAATCACCTGTGCATTATTATCGAGCTTTGTGGTGAGCAGCGTCTGGGCTGACGCTGCCAGCGACCTGAAAAGCCGCCTGGATAAAGTCAGTAGCTTCCATGCCAGCTTTACTCAGAAGGTCACGGACGGTAGCGGCGCGGCGGTGCAGGAAGGTCAGGGTGACTTATGGGTGAAACGTCCTAATCTGTTTAACTGGCATATGACGCAGCCTGACGAGAGCATCCTGGTTTCCGATGGTAAAACGCTGTGGTTCTTTAACCCGTTTGTTGAGCAGGCGACTGCGACCTGGCTGAAAGACGCCACGGGCAACACGCCGTTCATGCTGATTGCGCGTAACCAGGCCAGCGACTGGCAGCAGTACAACATTAAACAAAATGGCGATGATTTCGTGCTGACGCCAAAAACCAGCAGCGGTAACCTTAAGCAGTTTACTATCAATGTTGGGCGTGACGGGACGATCCACCAGTTCAGCGCCGTTGAACAAGACGATCAGCGCAGCAGTTATCAGCTGAAATCTCAGCAAAATGGTGCGATTGAACCCTCAAAATTCACCTTTACTCCGCCGCAAGGTGTAACGGTTGACGATCAACGTAAGTAGAGGCGTGTGAGTGAGCAATCTGTCGCTCGACTTTTCTGATAATACTTTTCAGCCGCTGGCCGCGCGTATGCGGCCAGAAAATTTAGCGCAGTATATCGGCCAGCAGCATCTGCTGGCTGCGGGTAAACCCTTGCCGCGCGCCATCGAGGCCGGGCATCTGCACTCCATGATTTTATGGGGACCGCCGGGGACGGGGAAAACGACGCTTGCCGAAGTTATTGCCCGTTACGCCAACGCCGATGTTGAACGAATTTCTGCAGTCACGTCTGGCGTAAAGGAAATTCGTGAAGCGATTGAGCGTGCGCGTCAGAACCGTAACGCGGGTCGACGCACGATCCTGTTCGTGGACGAAGTTCACCGTTTTAATAAAAGCCAACAGGATGCGTTTTTACCGCATATTGAAGACGGTACTATTACGTTTATTGGCGCTACCACTGAAAACCCCTCGTTTGAGCTGAACTCGGCGCTGTTGTCGCGTGCACGCGTTTATCTACTGAAATCGTTAACTTCCGACGACATTGAACAGGTGCTGGACCAGGCGATGTCAGACAAAGCGCGTGGTTATGGCGGCCAGGATATTGTTCTGCCACCAGAGACGCGTCGGGCTATTGCCGAACTGGTTAATGGTGACGCGCGGCGGGCACTGAATACGCTGGAAATGATGGCCGATATGGCCGAAGTTGATAATTCCGGCAAGCGTGTATTGAAACCAGAATTGCTCACCGAAATTGCCGGTGAACGTAGTGCGCGTTTCGATAATAAAGGCGATCGCTTTTACGATCTCATCTCCGCATTACACAAGTCGGTACGCGGAAGCGCCCCAGACGCGGCACTTTATTGGTATGCGCGAATTATTACCGCTGGTGGCGATCCGCTGTACGTTGCCCGTCGCTGTCTGGCGATTGCCTCAGAAGATGTCGGCAATGCCGATCCCCGCGCTATGCAGGTGGCGATATCCGCATGGGACTGTTTTACCCGCGTGGGACCAGCGGAAGGCGAACGCGCGATTGCTCAGGCGATTGTTTATCTGGCCTGTGCGCCGAAAAGTAATGCGGTTTACACCGCCTTCAAAGCCGCGCTGTCTGATGCCCGCGAACGTCCGGATTACGATGTGCCGGTTCACCTGCGCAATGCGCCGACTAAGCTGATGAAAGAGATGGGCTATGGTCAGGAGTATCGTTATGCCCATGATGAGCCTAATGCCTATGCCGCCGGAGAAGAGTACTTCCCGCAGGAAATGGCACAAACGCGCTATTATCACCCCACAAACAGAGGTCTTGAAGGTAAGATTGGCGAAAAGCTCGCCTGGCTCGCCGGACAGGATCAAAATAGCCCTATAAAACGCTACCGTTAGTGTTATCGTTGCGGTAATGTTGTCTCTGTATCCCTGTGACCGCAGGCTGTGGTCACTTTCTCCTATTTTAATTCGATAAGCACAGGATAAGCATGCTCGATCCCAATCTGCTGCGTAATGAGCCAGACGCAGTCGCAGAAAAACTGGCAAGCCGGGGCTTTAAGCTGGATGTAGATAAGCTGCGCGCTCTTGAAGAGCGTCGTAAAGTTCTGCAGGTACAAACTGAAAACCTGCAGGCAGAGCGTAACTCGCGATCGAAATCCATCGGCCAGGCAAAAGCGCGCGGGGAAGATATCGAGTCTTTACGTCTGGAAGTGAACAAACTGGGCGAAGAGCTGGATGCCGCGAAAACTGAACTTGATACCTTACAGGCCGAGATCCGCGACATTGCGCTGACCATTCCTAACCTGCCAGCGGACGACGTTCCGGTGGGCAAAGATGAAAATGACAATGTCGAAGTCAGCCGCTGGGGTACTCCGCGTGAGTTTGATTTCGAAGTGCGCGATCACGTTACCCTGGGTGAAATGCACACGGGTCTTGATTTCGCCGCTGCGGTTAAGCTGACCGGCTCGCGTTTCGTGGTCATGAAAGGGCAGATTGCGCGTATGCACCGTGCGCTGTCTCAGTTCATGCTGGATTTGCATACCGAACAGCATGGCTACAGTGAAAACTACGTCCCGTATCTGGTTAATCATGACACGCTGTACGGTACAGGCCAACTGCCGAAATTTGCTGGCGATCTGTTCCACACCCGTCCGCTGGATGAAGAAGCTGACACTAGCAATTATGCGTTGATCCCAACGGCAGAAGTTCCGCTGACCAATCTGGTGCGCGACGAAATCATTGACGAAGATGCGCTGCCGATCAAAATGACTGCGCATACGCCGTGCTTCCGTTCTGAAGCAGGTTCTTACGGTCGTGACACGCGTGGTCTGATCCGTATGCACCAGTTCGATAAAGTTGAGATGGTGCAGATTGTTCGCCCGGAAGATTCGATGGACGCGCTGGAAGAGATGACCGGCCATGCCGAGAAGGTCCTGCAACTGCTGGGTCTGCCGTATCGCAAAATCATCCTGTGCACAGGCGACATGGGCTTCGGCGCATGCAAAACTTACGATCTGGAAGTGTGGATCCCGGCGCAGAACACCTATCGCGAAATCTCCTCTTGCTCCAACGTGTGGGATTTCCAGGCTCGTCGTATGCAGGCGCGTTGCCGCAGTAAATCCGACAAAAAGACCCGTTTAGTGCATACACTGAACGGTTCCGGTCTGGCTGTTGGACGTACGCTGGTTGCGGTAATGGAAAACTATCAGCAGGCTGATGGCCGCATTCAGGTTCCGGAAGTATTACGTCCGTATATGAATGGCCTGGAATTCATCGGCTAAGCTACTTTTCTCTGCTAAAAAAGCGCCTCAGGGCGCTTTTTTTATGCCCGTTTGACGTTGGACAATAACGACTACTCCCATAGGAGTAATACTGGCTCAGAATGAAAGTCAGTATTTATCTCTGTCTTTTAGCAAAATCAGTATCTACCAGCCTGTATATCGATATTAACGTTATATAAAAAACTATACATCGAATATTTGTATTTTGTTTATTGTGAGCAGCAGAGTGAGCCACTATGAAAACTAAGATCCCCGATGCCGTGCTGGCAGCTGAGGTTAGTCGCCGCGGTTTGGTGAAAACGACGGCGATAGGCGGACTGGCGGTGGCCAGTAGCGCGTTTACCCTGCCATTTACCCGTATTGCAAATGCTGCAGAAGCCCTTAATCCGACACAGATCAATGAGAAAGTGATCTGGAGCGCGTGTACGGTGAACTGCGGTAGCCGCTGTCCGCTGCGTATGCATGTGGTCGACGGTGAAATAAAGTATGTCGAAACGGACAACACCGGCGATGACAACTATGACGGTCTGCACCAGGTACGCGCCTGTCTGCGTGGTCGCTCCATGCGTCGTCGAGTCTATAATCCCGATCGTCTGAAATATCCGATGAAACGCGTCGGTAAGCGTGGCGAAGGAAAATTTGAGCGCATCAGTTGGGATGAAGCCTACGAGATCATTGCCAGCAATATGCAGCGTCTTATCAAAGATTACGGTAACGAGTCTATCTACCTGAACTACGGTACCGGTACGCTGGGTGGCACTATGACGCGCTCGTGGCCGCCGGGTAAAACGCTGGTAGCACGGTTGATGAACTGCTGCGGCGGCTACCTTAACCACTATGGTGACTACTCTTCAGCGCAAATCGCTGCCGGGTTGAACTATACCTACGGCGGCTGGGCTGACGGTAACAGCCCGTCCGACATTGAAAACAGCAAGCTGGTGGTTCTGTTCGGTAATAACCCTGGTGAAACCCGTATGAGCGGGGGTGGGGTAACCTATTATCTTGAACAAGCGCGACAGAAATCCAATGCCCGCATGATCATTATCGATCCTCGTTATACGGACACCGGCGCGGGGCGTGAAGATGAATGGATCCCGATCCGTCCTGGTACTGATGCGGCGCTGGTTAATGGTCTGGCGTATGTCCTGATCACCGAAAACATGGTTGACCAACCGTTCCTCGACAAATACTGCGTGGGTTACGACGAGAAAACCTTACCGGCGGACGCGCCGAAAAACGGCCACTATAAGGCGTATATTCTTGGGCAGGGCAAGGACGGCATTGCCAAGACCCCGGAGTGGGCGGCGCAGATTACCGGTATTCCCGCTGAACGTATCGTCAAACTGGCGCGTGAAATAGGTAGCGCTAAACCGGCATACATCAGCCAGGGCTGGGGGCCGCAGCGTCATGCTAACGGTGAAATAGCGACCCGCGCTATTTCTATGCTGGCTATCCTGACCGGTAACGTTGGAATCAACGGCGGCAACAGCGGGGCGCGTGAGGGCTCATACAGTTTGCCGTTTGAGCGTATGCCAACGCTGGAAAACCCTGTTGAAACCAGCATCTCGATGTTCATGTGGACGGACGCGATTGAGCGAGGCCCGGAGATGACGGCCCTGCGTGACGGCGTACGCGGCAAAGACAAGCTCGATGTTCCCATTAAGATGATCTGGAACTATGCCGGTAACTGTCTGATTAACCAACACTCTGATATTAACCGCACGCATGAAATCCTGCAGGACGAGAAGAAGTGCGAGATGATCGTCGTCATCGACTGTCATATGACTTCCTCGGCGAAATACGCGGACATTTTGCTGCCGGACTGCACCGCCTCTGAGCAAATGGATTTCGCGCTGGATGCCTCATGCGGAAACATGTCCTATGTAATTTTCACCGATCAGGCGATCAAACCACGTTTCGAATGCAAGACTATCTACCAGATGACCAGCGAGCTGGCGAAACGCCTTGGCGTCGAACAGCAGTTTACAGAAGGTCGTACTCAGGAAGAATGGATGCGCCATCTGTATGAGCAGTCGCGCAAAGCGATTCCTGAACTGCCTACGTTTGAAGAATTCCGTCAGCAAGGGATCTTTAAACAGCGCGATCCTCAAGGACATCATGTGGCGTACAAGGCGTTCCGTGAGGATCCTAAAGCCAATCCGCTGACCACGCCGTCAGGTAAGATCGAAATCTATTCACAGCAGCTTGCCGAGATCGCGGCAACCTGGGAACTGCCGGAAGGTGATGTCATCGATCCGCTACCGATTTATACCCCAGGCTTTGAAAGCTTAAATGACCCGCTGGTGGAGAAATTCCCTTTGCAGCTGACCGGCTTCCACTATAAGTCTCGCGTTCACTCGACTTATGGCAACGTGGATGTTCTGAAAGCATCCTGCCGCCAGGAAATGTGGATCAACCCGATGGATGCGCAGCGACGCGGTATTAACAACGGCGACAAGGTTCGTATCTTTAACGATCGTGGTGAAGTGCATATCGAGGCGAAAGTGACGCCACGTATGATGCCCGGCGTGGTGGCATTGGGCGAAGGGGCCTGGTATGACCCGGATGCAAAACGCGTGGATCAGGGCGGTTGCATTAACGTCCTGACGACCCAGCGTCCGTCTCCTCTCGCAAAGGGGAATCCGTCACACACGAACCTTGTTCAGGTTGAAAAGGCGTAAGGAGTAACCGATGACAACCCAGTATGGATTTTTTATTGATTCCAGCCGTTGCACCGGTTGCAAAACCTGCGAACTGGCCTGCAAAGATTTCAAAAACTTAACTCCGGAAGTCAGCTTCCGCCGCATTTATGAATACGCAGGCGGCGACTGGCAGGAGGACAACGGCGTCTGGCATCAGAACGTCTTTGCTTATTACCTCTCCATTGCGTGTAACCACTGTGAAGATCCGGCCTGTACCAAGGTTTGTCCGAGCGGTGCGATGCACAAACGTGAAGATGGTTTTGTCGTTGTTGATGAAGATGTGTGCATTGGCTGCCGCTATTGCCACATGGCCTGTCCTTACGGCGCGCCACAGTACAATGCTGAAAAAGGGCATATGACTAAATGTGATGGCTGCCATGAGCGCGTCGCTGAGGGTAAGAAACCTATCTGCGTTGAGTCTTGCCCACTGCGTGCGCTGGATTTTGGTCCGATTGAAGAGCTGCGTAAAAAACACGGTACTTTGGCTGCGGTTGCGCCGCTGCCAGGCGCGCACTTTACCAAACCAAGTATTGTCATCAAACCTAACGCCAATAGCCGCCCGACCGGGGATACTACAGGTTATCTGGCTAATCCGAAGGAGGTGTAAGATGGGAAGTGGATGGCATGAATGGCCGCTGATGATCTTCACTGTCTTCGGACAGTGTGTAGTTGGTGGCTTTATCGTTCTGGCGCTGGCGTTGATGAAAGGGGACTTACGCCCTGAATCGCAGCAGCGCGTGATTGCCTGCATGTTTGGGCTGTGGGTATTAATGGGCATTGGCTTTATTGCTTCCATGCTCCACCTGGGCTCACCGATGCGCGCCTTTAACTCACTCAATCGTGTAGGATCTTCTGCGTTGAGTAATGAAATTGCCAGCGGCTCAATCTTCTTTGCCGTTGGCGGCATCGGCTGGCTGCTGGGCACGCTGAAAAAAATGTCGCCCGTATTACGCAATCTGTGGTTAGTTGTCACCATGGTACTGGGCGTGGTTTTTGTCTGGATGATGGTGCGCGTGTATAACACCATCGATACCGTGCCGACCTGGTACAGCATCTGGACGCCGCTGGGCTTCTTCCTGACGATGTTTATGGGCGGTCCGCTGCTGGGATATCTGTTGCTGAGAATTGCTGGCGTGGACGGTTGGGCGATGCGCCTGTTGCCGGCTATCTCAGTGCTCGCTCTGGTTGTGAGCGCCATCATGTCTGTAATGCAGGGGGCTGAACTGGCGACGATCCACAGTTCGATTCAACAGGCGTCTGCGCTGGTTCCGGATTATGGTTCGCTGATGGCGTGGCGGATTGTAGCACTGGCATTAGCGTTATGCTGCTGGATTGTACCGCAAGTGAAAGGCTACCAGCCTGCGGTTCCGCTGCTTTCCGTCGCGTTTATTCTGCTGTTAGTCGGCGAGTTGATTGGTCGTGGTGTGTTCTACGGGCTGCATATGACCGTCGGTATGGCGGTTGCCAGCTAAATGACAAACCGGGGCATAGCCCCGGTTTTTTTTACTTCTGTTTAGTTAACGTGTCATAGCTGGTCATCAGATTGCGATAATCAGGGATGTGATTAGAGAACAGCGTTGCCAGACCTTCGATATCGTTGCGCCAGTCGCGGTGCAACTCACATGCGACGCCAAACCACGTCATCAGTTGAGCACCGGCCTGGGACATCCGATCCCATGCTGAATGGCGAGTAATTTCATTAAATGTGCCTGACGCATCGGTTACGACAAAGACATCAAAACCTTCTTCAATAGCTGAGAGCGCAGGGAAAGCGACGCAAACTTCCGTCACGACACCGGCGATAATCAGCTGTTTTTTACCGGTCGCTTTCACTGCTTTCACGAAATCTTCGTTATCCCACGCGTTAATGTTTCCGGGGCGAGCGATATAAGGCGCATCGGGAAATTGAGCTTTCAGTTCCGGTACCAGTGGCCCATTTGGTCCTGTCTCGAAACTGGTTGTCAGAATGGTCGGGAGTTTGAAGTATTTTGCTAAGTCTCCGAGGGCAAGCACGTTGTTTTTAAATTTATCGGGATCGATATCCCGAACCAGAGAGAGCAGGCCAGCCTGATGGTCGACCAGCAATACTGCCGCATTATCTTTATCGAGTCTTACATAAGGTTTAGTCATGATATTTCTCCTGTTCAGCATCAGTGGGGGAAAATTTGATGAATTTAAGTCTACAGAAAGAACGATATCTGGATTAGATACCTAAATAAGAACTCACTGTTCTATTTTGAAGACAATGCAGATCTGCATCCCGCATAGAGTTTAGTAAGAAATAAAAGTAAGGGGAGTCCATGAAATTTTTCGACTGAACGCAACGTGAGATTTTTGTTTTAGATCAATAAAAACAAGCAGATGTGTTTTTGTGCTTTTTATCTATTCACATTAAGAATCAGTAATGCAAATCGATCGTCAGGAAAGCGCCTCAGCCCTTTGATTGCGCCGATTGACAATGTTTTTGGCAGTGGCATGATGCGCATGAAATTTGAACTTCCTCACGGTTTTTATTCATGTCCATCTATACCCGTCCCGTTATGCTATTGCTGTGCGGGCTGCTTTTGTTGACCCTGGCGATCGCCGTGTTAAACACGCTCGTCCCGCTTTGGCTCGCCCATGAAAATCTGCCCACCTGGCAGGTCGGTGTGGTGAGTTCTTCCTACTTTACCGGCAATCTGGTAGGGACGTTGCTGACCGGGTATTTAATAAAACACCTTGGTTTTAATCGCAGCTATTACATCGCCTCGCTTATTTTTGCCGCGGGCTGTATCGGGCTGGGGATTATGGTGGGATTCTGGAGCTGGATGACCTGGCGCTTTATCGCCGGTGTTGGCTGCGCCATGATTTGGGGGGTCGTGGAAAGTGCGTTGATGTGCAGCGGGACTTCGCGTAATCGCGGACGCTTGCTTGCTGCCTATATGATGATCTATTACGTGGGGACGTTTTTAGGCCAGTTACTGGTCAGTAAAGTATCAACAGAATTGATGAACGTCCTGCCGTGGGTGACGGGTACGATCCTGGCTGGCGTTTTGCCATTGCTCTTTACGCGCATTGCCAATCAGCAGGGTGATGAGCACCAGTCTACTCCTGTTGCCTCCATGCTGAAGCTGCGACAGGCGCGTCTGGGCGTTAACGGCTGCATTATTTCCGGGATTGTGCTGGGGTCTTTGTATGGCCTGATGCCGCTGTATCTCAACCATCAAGGGGTGAGCAACGCCAGCATTGGTTTCTGGATGGCGGTTCTGGTTAGCGCCGGTATCCTGGGGCAATGGCCGATTGGCCGCCTGGCGGACAAGCTGGGACGCCTGCTGGTTTTACGCGTCCAGGTCTTCGTGGTCATCGTCGGAAGTATCGCCATGCTGAATCAGGCGGCGATGGCACCTGCGTTGTTTATGTTGGGTGCCGCAGGTTTTACCCTCTATCCGGTGGCGATGGCCTGGGCCTGTGAAAAGGTGGAACATCATCAGCTGGTCGCCATGAATCAGGCATTGTTATTAAGCTATACCGTTGGCAGCCTGCTTGGCCCTTCATTTACCGCAATGCTGATGCAGAATTATTCCGATAATCTGTTATTTATTATGATTGCCAGCGTATCGTTTATTTATCTGCTGATGTTGCTGCGTAGCGCCAAGCATACGCCGAATCCGGTGGCTCACGTATAAAGCGCGCCAGACGGTATGCAGGCAAAATGTTTGCATACCGTGACTCATTTTCCCATTGCGGATATGCCGGAAGTTGCGAGGTATTCGCACGCTTTCAGCGCGCAGTGAAGTTGCGCCTGACTGGTTATACTCGTTAGCTGTTGTAAATGTTCCCCTTCATCCAGCCAGCAAACCAGTTTTTGAATCATTTCAATATGCCGGGTGCTGCTGGCAGCCGCCAGGACAATAATTAACCGCACATCTGGATGCCCTGGAAAAGGCACCGCCTCTTTCAGACACAAAAGCGACAGATGTGTCTCACTGCTTATCACTCCTTCTTCCGGACGGGCGTGCGGCAGGGCAAACTCAGGGCTTAAGATGTACCACGGACCCAGTTGTTCTGTTTCACGGATGATGGCCTGAGCGTAGGTGGACGTAATCGCGCCCAGTTCTTCCAGAGGCAGGCAAGCTTGCGTCACGGCCTCCTGCCAGGAGCTACATTCTTCACGAAACTGACAAGCAGAAAATAGTGCAGATGTCATTGTGTTCTCCTTATTTCAGAGCAGCAGACCGCATTGCGGTCTGCCAACCCGAACTATCTGAGGGCGTCAAAGAGTGCGGACGCCGAAATACCGTATTTCTCTTTCAACTGGCGGCTATTCCCTGATTCCGTAAACGTGTCTTGTGTCCCCAGCCGGATTAATCTCGTGGTTAATCCTTCCTCCGCCAAAACTTCAGCAACCTGACCGCCAAGCCCACCGGTGATCGTGTGATTTTCAATCGTTGCGATCTGCGGGCAACTGGCAATCAGTTGCAGAAAGCGCTGGCGGTTAAACGGTTTTAGCATGGCGACGTGAATCAGCTTGCCTCGTTTTCCCTGGGCGCACAGCTGCACATAACCTGCGCTTGCCTGCTCCAGAACGGTTCCTTCATAGAGTATGGCGAAGTCATTGCCTGAGTCCTCCACGGCGGCGATATCGGTCACTCGCGGAACGGCAGATTTATCGCGCACGGGCATCGGTTCTCGGGCTACGCGAATATAGACCGGACCGGGAATGTTTACTGCCTGTTCAAATGCGGCCTCAACTTCTTCAGCGTCGGCTGGCGTCAGAATTGTGATCCCCGGCAGCACGCGCGTCAGGGCCAGATCTTCCAGCGCATGATGCGATGCGCCGTCAGGCCCATCATCCATTCCTGGGTGGCTGCCAACTAATTTAATGTTAGCTTTGGCGTAGCATGCCTGGCGCAGTTGAGTCCAGGCGGTGCCTGTCACAAACATCGCAAAGTTAACGTAGAACGGAATATTTCCTTCCAACGCCTGGCCAGTGGCAAAGCTCATTGCCGATCCTTCCGCAATACCCATTTCAAAGAAAGCGTCTGGATAGACGGCCTGGAACTGGTCAGTGCGGGTGGAGCTGGCTAAATCACTATCAATGGCGACAATGGGATAGCCCTTTTTTTTCAGGGCAATGAGTGCGTTACCAATTTCATCACGTGGGGCTTTCATCACTGCAACTCCTCCATAGCCTGCTGATATTGTTCGGTGGTTGGGGTTTTTGAATGCCAGTCACCGTTATTTTCCATATAGCTAACGCCACTGCCTTTAGTGGTATGCGCAATAATGGCGACAGGTTTTCCTTTCAGATGACGTGAAAGCATCAGCGTGTCGGCAACCTGATGCATATCGTTACCGTTATGGAGTTCGAGTACGTGCCAGCCGAAAAGACGCACTTTGTCGGCCAGAGGTTCCAGATTCACCACCTGATTAACGGGGTCGTGGGAGGAAAAACCGTTGTAGTCGATAATCGCCACCAGGTTATCCATCTTCATATGACCTGCCTGTTGTAGCGTTTCCCATATTTGCCCTTCGTGCATTTCGCCATCGCCAATGATGGCGAAAACGCGCTGTGACTCCCCCCGCTGTTTTTTGGCCGCCGCCATACCAAAGGCAATGGATAATCCCTGGCCCAGCAGGCCGGTTGTTGCATCGACTTCGGGCAGAGATTTGATGCTTGGATGCCCCTGTAAACGTGAGTTAATTTGTCGAAAAGTATTAAATTCGCTGCGCTCAATTTTGCCTTTTTGATGCAGCATGGCGTACTGAGCAGCAACCGCATGACCTTTGCTCATGACCACGCGAGCGCGAGGATCACAGGAGAAGTCCACCTCTTGATCGTAAATCCAGGTCAGTATGTCGATAATGGACAATGCACCACCAGGATGGCCAATGCCTGATTCATAAATCATGGTGACAATATCCCGGCGAGCAGCCAGCGCATGGGATTTCAATTCGTCAATATTCATGTTCATTCCTTATCAGGGCAACATTTTGCCGATGTAATAAACCACTAAGCCGAGGGCGACAAAATCTGTCTCCGGGAAGCTGGTACCGGACAAACCCACCGATTCCATGATGGGATAGATAAGTGCCGGACCAATACCAATTAATATGCCAGTGACAAAGCTACCGGCGATGGCCCCTTTCCAGCCTCCTGACGCATTACCGAAGACGGCGGCGGTAGCGCCAATGAAGAAGTAGGGGATGGCGACGGGGATAATGACCGTTTGCCCAATTGATGCGAGTACCCCCATAACCACCAATCCACCCACAAAGGAAGAGATGAAACCTAAAACAGTGGCGGTTGGGGCATACGGAAAGACGACTGGGCAATCCAGTGCGGGTTTGGCGTTCGGGATAAATTTTTCAGAGATGCCCAGAAATGCCGGAACTATTTCTGACAACAGCAAGCGAACCCCGGTGATAATGATATAAAGCGATGCGGTAAAAGTGAGTGACTGGAAAAGTGGATAAACCAGCCAATGCATTCCACCGGCGGCGGCCGTTACCGCTTCCTGGCCTGCGGCAAGCGCCGCGATGTAATAGAAAATACTGACAGAGATTGACACGGAGACGATGTAGTCTTTAAAAATCCCCAACCATCCGGGAAGATTTAGCTTTTCTGTTGACTGCTTAGGATCGCCCACTTTGGAACCGATCCATCCCGATAGCGCGTAGGCCAGAGTAACGTAATGACCCATCGCAATTTCATCATTACCGGTAATCTTACGCATCCACGGCTGAGCGATAGCGGGATAGACACAAGCCGCAAGCCCCAGCAGTATTGAGCCGACGATGATTGTTGTTACATCGCTGTAGCCTAGCGCCTTAAGCGTAACGGTTAAGAGGGCAGACAGATACAGATTATGTTGGCCCGTCAGGAAGATGTATTTGAACGGCGTTACGCGGGCAAAAAACAAGTTCCAGCCGAAACCAACGACCATGATGAGTGAAACGCACATGGCAAACTTGGTCTGTGCCAGCCCAGTTAACGCTTCGGCTAACGGCATCACACCTTTCAGACCGAATCCATCGCTGAATAAGGTCTGAAAATTACCTAAGGATGTCACCGCAATCCCTGCTCCGCCGGCAAATACCAGAAAGCCGACGATGGTTTTAAAGGTACCTGAAAGCACTTTTTCGATGGGTTTACGCTGGATAAGCAAACCAATTAGCGCAATAAAGCCAACTAAAAGTGGGGTTACACCCAAAATGTCGAATACAATGAACTTTAGGAGATCCATATTTCCCCCGGAGAGGTTAGTTGTTTTGAACAACGCTGGTGAGCGCAGATTCCATTTCTTCGCTGTTCATCAGATCGGTGATACCGATTGCTCTGAACCCGGCGGCTTCTACCTCATCGGTCAGGTCGCTCATGGTGATCACGAAGTCGATGTTTTGCCAGGTTCGTAGCCCTGACAGGACATCGTGTTCAAGATCGATTTCCCAGCCATGTTTATCGATGACTTTTTGGGCTTTGATTTTCAGCATTAGCGAACTGCCCATACCGGTACGACAGACGATCAGACCTTTCATTAGACGTTCTCCTGTTTGTAAAAATAATTATTTTTAATTATCATTGGTGCGATAAAAATTATTATCGCAAAGCCGGGCAAAGTATGTGACAGCATTTGCATTTTGTGCAAAAAGGCGAAAAATGAGTCAGATAGATACTAATTTATTGATTAACATAAGAAATGGGGCTTCAGAGCTGAGTCCGATCCTGGAAAAGGTAGGGCGTTTTATCACTGAAAATCCTGATTTTGTGATGCGGCATACGATAACCGAACTGGCCGATTCTATTGACACCAGTGAAGGGAGCATCACTCGTTTTTGCCGTGCCTTTGGTTTTAAGGGGTTTTCTGATTTCAGAACGGCTCTTGCACTGGAGCAAGGAGCTGCACGGCCGAATGATGGAGGAAGTGAAGAGACGGCGGCGGTACTGGCAAGCGTTTGTGACAGCAATGCCATCATTGACAGCAAAGAGTTGCAGGCGGTTGCGACCTGGTTAAATCAGCTCAGTAATGTTGCAATTTATGCGGTAGGTACTGCGGTACCGGTGGCGTTATTCCTGCAAATCAATCTGGTGCAGATGGGGAAAATAGCCAGTTATATCGACCGGTTTTATCCGGCGGCCATTTCTCCATTGGCTGACAGCCAGGAAACAGGGATTATCGTTATTCATACAGAACAAGTCTCTACCGATATGATGCAGTCGCTGACGCTGGCGAAGGAACAAGGTATAAAAATTCTTTCGTTAACTCGCGGATCGTTTGCTCCATTAAATCGGCTTTCTGACTGGAATTTGCAAGCGGCGGTTGCGTTACAGGGGGAAGGTGAGTCTGGTTTTGCTGAAATCGCTGGAGCGATGATGGTGGCGGATCGCATACTCAGTGCTCTTGAAGAGCAGGATGAGCGTTATGCGCAGTGCCGTAAAGCACACCAGAAACGTATTTTCTCTATTGAAAGCGTGACCAATAAACTTTCAGAATATTTTATGTCGTAGGCATCGAACGTTGGCGTCGCGCTACTCAAGCAGAGCGCTGCGACGCCGTGGTCGTCATACCTTAGTACATCACTTTATGACCATACTGCTCAAGAATACCTTTCACGCGCTCCATGGTCTCTTTTTTCGGTGGCTTAACACCGTCAAGTTTGTACTCTTCACCCATTGCCACCCATTTGTGTTTGCCCAGCTCATGGTATGGCAGCAGTTCGATTTTCTCTACGTTGCCCATATCGCGGGTAAACTCACCCAGGCGGTGCGCGGAGTCGTCATCGTCAGACCAGCCAGGTACGACGACGTAGCGGATCCACACCTTGATGTCTTTATTGGACAGGTAACGTGCGAACTCAAGCGTACGATGGTTAGATACACCCACCAGATTCTGATGGATTTCATCGTTCATCTGTTTGAGATCGAGCATCACCAGGTCGGTGACTTCCAGTAATTCATCGATCACCGGATCGTAGCGGCGAACAAAACCGTTGGTATCCAGACAGGTATGAATACCTTCTTTTTTGCAGGCACGAAACCAGTCACGTACAAATTCAGCTTGCAGGATAGCTTCGCCACCAGACGCTGTCACACCGCCACCGGAGGCGTTCATAAAGTGGCGGTAGGTCACGACCTCTTTCATTAACTCGTCGACGGTGACTTCTTTGCCGCCGTGCGTATCCCATGTGTCACGGTTATGACAATACAGGCAGCGCATCAGGCAGCCCTGGAAGAAGGTAATAAAACGGATGCCCGGGCCATCAACAGTGCCACAGGATTCAAAGGAGTGAATGCGACCAATAACTGACTTGATAGGGGCAGTGTTGGTGGCGTTTTCTTTTTCAAAACAACTAGTTAAATTACTCATATCGCTTCAATTAGCTCTAAGAAACTCTGGTTTATGGACACTTTGTGGACATTCTGGA